>SPJK01036762.1_pt1 | contig 14397 bp, 12 predicted proteins | sample 3741771 | NCBI WGS metagenome assembly SPJK01 (sample SAMN10925997, study PRJNA522277) | cold seep metagenome | isolation source: Elba SIP-enriched marine methane seep metagenome, extraction at timepoint T2 | place: Italy: coast of Elba, Mediterranean Sea | reverse complement strand
CGGCGCGGGTGGCTTTGAGTTGGAGCAGTTCGTCGGGATAGCCGCCCCGCTGAGGGAAGTGGGGAAAAGGACCGCTGGCGATGGCTTCTTTAAGGAAGTTACTATTGGGCCACCCCACCCAGGTGCAGCCGGACTTGGGATCGTAGGGATCATGCTTGTGCAGATAATCTGGTGAGGCAAAAACGCAGTCGTAATAGGTACCGACCTTGGTGCCCACGAGATGGTTGGGAGGGTTGTTAGAGACCCTAACCGCTACATCGGCTTCTCTTTTTAATAGGTCGGCAAAGGAGTAGCTGGGATCTACCTCTAAATCTATATCGGGGAACTTATGTTGAAACTCGACTAAGTCCTCCATCAAAGTCACCGCGGCAATCATTCGTGGCATACTTATCTTCAGTCGCCCACGCACCGCAGTATCAGCACCAACTATCAACCGCTCAACAGCATAGGTTTCGTCCTCGATGCGCTCGACATAGGGCAGGATAGCTTCACCGTGTTTGGTTAAGATATATCCGAAGCTTCCACGGTCGAAGAGACGAACACCCATCTGCTTTTCGAAAGTCTTCAAGCGCCGAGTGAGAGAGGTGTAATGGACGCCGAGCTCTTCAGCGGCAGCGCGCGCAGAACCGGCCCTCGCAACCGCCAAGAAAGTGCGCAGGTTCTCCCAATCATAGCCATTGATCGTCTGCATGCTTTCTTTTAACTGATGCGTTTGCGCATCACAAGTGAGACCAATACCCTCGTTGAGATGAAATAACGCATCATGCAGCCTTTCCGAGTCGGCGAGGCCGGCGAAGGAGAGATTGATGGCAACTATAGTTAAAGAAATTGAGAGCGTTTTGGACTTCGAGCAGGTTTGGAAGGCCATAGCGGCTACTTCAGAGGTGAACGAGCTGGTGGGTATGGTCACCGAATGCCGCCTGGAGGGAGACCGACGTTTTTGTGCTTTTGCCGACGGAGCCCAAATCACCGAGGTGATTCTCAGCGTAGACGAAGATTTGCGCCGGATGGCTTATTCAGTGGTCGAAAACCCCTTCGGCATCGAATATCACGCGGCCTCGATGCAGGTTTTTAAAAAGGACTCCGGCGCTAAGATAGTTTGGACGGTAGATCTTAAACCGGACGGAATGGCAGAAACTATGGACGGCTTTCTGCAACAGGCCGCAGATTCTTTGCAAGAAGGTTTAGATAAACGCAAAGCCTAATTCCACTCTCTTTATCCACCTTCATTATCCTAGATAGTTCAGGAGATAGTTATGCTTCAAGAGCATCCTCAGATGGTCTTTTGTGCAGCGGTGTTTGCTGCTCTTACCTTGGGCGCTTGCGCCTCTACCAATGATTCAACCCCCGATATAGTTGATGCGGGACATAGTTTGCCCAAAGACTCCGGAACGCAAACCCAGCCCGATGCTTCCATGAGTTCGGCGCCTGATTCCGGAACGATGGATAGCGGCATGCAGATGGGGTCTTGCCCGGAGCGCTCGGCGGCTTTTCCTTTCGAAGATAAGTTTGTCACCGTCACTCCCCAAGGTTTGCCGGAGGCGAGTATTAGATATGTAGAGTCAGGTTCGGGCCCCGATACTTTTGTATTGATTCACGGCATTCCAGCCTCGGCCTATCTATGGCGCAACGTGATCCCTGGCCTGGCTCAAAAAGGCCGAGTCATTGCTTTGGACTTAGTAGGTTATGGCAAGTCATACCGACCAGAGACGCATCCTACCTTTCCGCAGCATGCAAACTATCTGAAAGCCTTTCTCGAGGCTCTTTCTATTCAAAACCCAGTGCTTTTCGTACACGATTTGGGCGGAATGGCCGGGCTGATCTATGCTGCAAATAACCCGGGAACTATCAAAGCACTGGCTATTATGGAGTCTGCTATTCCGCCAGTGGTTCCTGCTTCATCTAGCGCCAGCCCCTCAGGCTGTATGGCGCAACAGCTCGATCATCCCGTGTGTTTTTGGGCTTTCTTGAAGACCGAGATGGGTCAGAAGGCTATTGTTGATGATAACTTCTTTATCGAGGGTGCTGTTGCTTCAGAGCCGGTCTGTCCGGTGACTGAAGAGGCGATGGCTATCTATCGTGCGGATTGGCCCACGCCAGATAGCCGCAGACCTTTATTGGGGGTACCGGCGGAAATTGCCATCGATGGACAGCCGGAGGCTTCCTACCAAGAGGTGGTTAGGTTTTCTAACTGGCTGATGACTTCTCAGGTTGAAAAACTGATCATCTACGCCACCCCAGGAACCCTGATTCCTGAGCCGGTAGCTAGGTATGCGGAAGCTAACTTTCCCAAGACCCAGATTAAGTCCTTTGGACCGGGAGCCCACTTCCTCCAAGAAGTGAACCCCCAAAGGGTTTCAGAACTATTCAATGTTTGGTACGACGAGAAGGTGAAGTAGAACTAATCGACGGTAATAGATTTGGAGACGTTCTTGGGCACGTCGGGATGTACGCCGTGCTCTCGAAGCTCCAATCTATCGAGATAGGCCATCTTCTTGAGGCTCATCTTCAAAGCCAAGCGCTGAAGAGCCACTGTAGCGCTGAAAACCGGCATCAAACTATCTCCAGTTTCAGGTAGAGCAACATAACAGGAAGTATATCCCTCGGCCCCTGCAGGGGCCTTTTCTGCTGCACCCCGAAGCTCAGGGTGCTCCTCAGCAATCACCACTGTGGTAGCGCCACGAATCTTGTGAGTATTTATCTGACTGACGGTGAGAGCCACATCGCGCTTATCCGGACCGGTGATATATACCAGGGGATAGTCGGTCTGCATGGCTTCTAAGGCTTTGCTCCGGTCGAAATACTTTTGAGATAGTTTCTGAGCTTCATCGCTATACTTTGTAAGTTCTGGACCCTGCTCGTTGAAGGCTGAGGTGGTAATCTCAGCGGTGAGACGGCTCAGTTCTTCAGCAGGAAGTCCTTGTTGCAAGCCTTCCAAAAGTATCTTTTGGGTCTGCTCGGCCAGGGCTTTGAGCAATCCTTCAACTCCCTGAGGGCCGTAGATTGTATTGATGCCCAAGATAGTGTTGGGCCCATGTTTGAACTCGGAAGCCTCGAAGCCTTCGGTGTGGTTGAGTACCACCTCGCGAATCTTCAAAGCACCTTCCTTGGCGACTGCGAGCAAGCGAGTAGCCAATAGATGGATGCTGGGCTCCAAGTAGAGTAGCTCCGCAGCTGCTTCCAAACTATCTTCGGTCTCTTCGATAGTTCGCCGAATGAGTCCGGGTAGTTCAGGCAGCCGTTGGTTGCGTTGAGAAAGCTCCGCAGAGTGGGCTTGGCCGGCGATTTCGTGGCCGGTGGTGAGTCGGCGCTCGGCCAAACGAACCGCCAATCCATAAAATACGGTAAGTTGGTTGATAAAGATCTTAGTGGCGGCAACGGCGATTTCTGGACCGCAGCGCAAAGGAATGACCAAGTCACTCTTTTCTTGAGCCAAAGTCGAGTTGACGTTGTTCACCAAAGTAATGCGGCCAATGTCTAATCCGCTGGCGATGACTTGGTTGACCACGTCGACCAAGTCCTTGGTTTCGCCGCTCTGGCTCACGGCTACAAACAGATCGCCATCGCGTAAGTTATCTGCATATTGGCCGCGGAACTCACCGGGTAGAAGGGCGATGACTTCGGTGCAAGCGAGCTTGTTGAAAAATAGACAAGCTGACTTAGCCGCGTGGAAAGAGGAGCCGCAGCAAACCAAGAAGATACGGCCACCGCGGTCTAAACTATCGATTACCCGCTGAGAAAAGTCGGAGACCGAACCAGCATATTCTGATACTTCCTCGCGTTCTAGATAGGCATCTAATAGTTGCACCGCCAAACGCTGCTCAGCGGTGTCTGCCATGGTGAGCAAGTCAGCAAAGAGTCCCGCCTCAGCGGAATAGAGCTTGTCTTGCAGTTGGTGCAGCATGCTGGACTCGCTCTTGAGCCGGAAATCCTGAGGGATGCGCCCCAAGAGGGTAGCAAAAGCAGGATTGTCCATTAGAGCCTGAAACTTGTTTTTAATCTCTTCGTCAGCGTATTGATCACGAAGCGCTTCTAGCTGGCTTTCCACCGCCTGCTTCTCATCTTTGGCCAAACTATCGATTATGGGCCCGATACTCCGCGAAGCCTCACTACCTCCAGAGAACAAGCGAATCACGTCCCGGCAGGCGGCTTCCTGGGCGTTGATCTCTTGATCCATAAAGGTTTCAAAGGGAGGCATTAGGCCGGTGTCTTTGGCGCGTAGACGGCTACGCACGGGAGATTTATCCAAGGCTGCGGCAAGCTCAGTGTCTTGCTTGAGAGAATAGACTTGATAGTTGGGGCCATCGTATTCAACAAAGTCGCCCTCAGACATAGGAACTAATACTCGAGTGAGTTTGAGAACCGAAGAAAGGTCGGAGGAGGCAATACCAAACTTACCGCCCTTTTCCTCTTCGCCAATGCCAAAGTATAGGCTGGAGCCCTTCTTAATCGACCAAACACAGCGAGAGATGGGGTCGACAATCACTGCAGCATAACTTCCCTCGAGTTTGGCGGCGGCGAAGCGAATGGCTTCGCGCATGACCTTGCGACGGGTAGAGTGATCTTGAGCGGCTGATTGAGATAGTTTAGAAAGTTCCGCGGCAAAATAGTGCTCCACGGTATGCACGACCATTTCACCATCGTTGTCGGAGAGAACTTGGTGGCCTTCGGCGGTTAGCCAGCGCTTGAGTTCGTCGCAATTGGTGACATTGCCGTTGTGTGCGCCATAGATGTAAGTATGGCAACTTACCTTGTGGGGTTGGGCATTGTTTTTGTCTACAGCCCCAAAGGTTGCCCAGCGGACTTGGGCGGCAAGTATCTGACCGCTGAGCTGATCTATCCCCAGCTCTTTGGCCATCACCGAAGGGGCGCCGACATCTTTGCGTAGGTCGACCTCGGTGCCGGCGTCTTGGATGGCTGCGCCGGTGGAGTCATAACCGCGATACTCTAAGGTTTTGAGCAGTTCCTCTGCGATGAGACCCATGTCTTCGCGAGCTTGGGAGAAGATGAGACCGATAACGCCACACACGCCATATTTGCTCGCCGCAGCGCACGCAGATGGTCAAGTGTGCGCCATCACATCTTGAAGTTGGGTATACTTGTTGCTCATTGGAGGAACGCTGTTATGGCCATCTCAAGTTCAAACCCAGGTATAAACCAGCTAATGGCGAGCTACGCGAGTCGCTGGGTCCCGCCCTGGACTAAGGGCCCGCAAGACATCCGCCATCCCGACACCCTCGAGTTCTGCACCATCAAAAAGGGCCATTGCTACGGGATGATCGGCGACCAAGAAATGCGTCTGACCCCCAATAACTACGTGCTCATCGGACCCCAAGTTCCTCATTCGAGTTGGACGGAAGAGGAGGGCATGGTGGAGCTAGTGGTCCATTTCAAGGTGGATGCCTTGCAGCGAGAGGCCCAGGCATTAGGCATTTCGGACCAAGAATGGCCCACTGGCTGCTACACCATGGACCCTGAGGTTGAGCAGATACTTGGCTTGGTGGGACCAGGCGGTCCGGTAGATCCCAAAGAGCAACTTCCTGGACAGGCATTAGCTAACTATCTGCTTCGCCGACACTGTGCTGATTCGGGGGCGACTAAGATACAAACTAATGATTTGCGCCTATTGAGAGTGATAGATCTGCTTAATCAAGCCCCAGAAAAGGACCATAAGCTAGCTGACTTAGCTAAGCTGGCTGGTCTGAGTACCGCTCACTTGGTGAGAAGCTTCTCCAAGAGCGTGGGCATGCCGCCGATGGCCTATTTGCGCAACCTTCGTTTGGAGCGGGCAACCCTACTTATTCGCAACACTGATCGAAGTATCACCGACATTGCCCACGCTACTGGATTTACATCAAGTGGTCGACTTTCTGAGGCGTTCAAAAACTATCACGGGATTCCCCCTGCAAAATGGCGGCAACTTATTCGCCAACCCGAAGGCGATAAATCGATGCTCCGATCGCAAAAGCCAACCTTGGGGTGACAAAACGAAAGCGGTTGATCAAGGCACCTAGACTATCATCCGTCTGCCAAGTCATCCCGCCATCGATAGTTTTGTAAGCGGGAAGTCCAGGCCGCTCGCCGGCCACCCATCCGATATCTTCGGTAATAAAACCCACTCCCTTAGCTTGGTAAGGCCCATCTATAAAAGGTAATACCTGCCAAGTTTCTCCGCCGTCGGTGGTTTTTAATAGCGAGGATTGCTGCCCATAGCTAAGGACGGAGATATAACCTATCTGCCGGCTAGGAAAGTCTGCTTTCCAACCCATTTCGCTATTAGTATCGGAGAGAAATACCCGTCTCCAGTTGCGGCCACCGTTTCTGGTGAGCAAGATGATAGTTTTGGAGGCGGTGATATTGGCGCTGGTACCGCCGAGAATAATTCCCGTACGATCGTCGAAGAACTCCGCGTCGATAAGCATTTCTACTTGTCCACTGAGGTCGGTGGATTGCCAAGTATCTCCACGATCGTCGGTACGCACCACGAAGCTTGGTCCACCTACGCGACCGGTGGCGATGATGGTATTGTCGTCGGCTTTGTCGAAGTTACAGAGACCTTTAACGGTTGGGCCCTCGATAGTTACTGCCGCCCAAGTCTCTCCGCCGTCGGTCGTCTTATATAGCGGTGTCTCATCGGTGACCCCCGGATAGTAGTCTGTACCAATATTCCCGGCAAAACCAAGGTTCTCGTCAAAGAAAATGATGGCTCTAAAGTAGGTTCCTGGCTGATTGAGCACTCGCTGCCAAGTATCCCCGCCGTCTCGAGTACGATAGATATTGCCCTGTCCATTGACACTGAAGCCCAGCTGGTCGTTTACAAAATAGAGGTCGTCCTGTTTGCCTCTGATAGTTGGGGCGTTCCCGAGCTGTTGCCATCTTGCCGAGGCAATCTGCTGGGGCGTTGGCGGCCCCATACCCATGTCTACGACTCCCATATCTGCAGGACCCGCATCTACTGGAGGGGGAGAAGCATCTGGGAAACCCACGTCCGCAGCTTTGGGGCCACTATCCAATACGAGGGGCGGAGTAGAGGCGTCGGGAGTGTTAGTCGAGTTACTACAGGCCGACAGATAGACACCGACAAAGAGCAATGCGCGGAAGTGGTTGTTCATTGTCTTAATGAATAGACAACTCAGAGTGCAGTTCGATTTACGCTGCTTGATATCTTTTGTCCGCTGATTGATGCGTTGGTGAAAAAGGTAAAAGGGGCACGCTTGGTGCAACTATCAGCACAGCAAATGTTAAGATCTGAACATCGCGCTTTTCTGCGGCTCTCCTTTGTGAGCGGATTACTTCTTAGTGCGGCCTGTGGTTCAACCGAGAACCTCCAAAATGACGTAGGAACTATCGATTCAGGGGATAATCTGGCAGATTCAGGAGTGACTACTGACCTGGGAGTGAGTGCTGATGCCGGGATGCCCGGCGAAGATACCGGTACGGTAGACATGGGATTCCAGTTCCTACAGAACCCTCAAACAGGGGACCCACAGTTAGGCTCGGCCGATAGATTGGCGTTTGGTCCGCAGGGTGTTTTGTTGATCGGCGATGGTCCTAAAGATCGGATCTTAGCAGTCGCCACTGAAGATAATGATCCAACCAACTCACCCAGATACTTGGTTCCTAGAATTCGAAATATTAGTTTGAAGATTCGCGATATTTTTGGACCAGGAAATGGACAGATCGAAGTAACAGATATTGCTGTCCACCCGATTTCTCACCGCATCTATATTAGTCTCGCACGAGTAGAGACCAATGAATCAGCGGTGGTGAAAGTTGAGCCCGACGGTAAGTTTTCTCGTCTGGAGCTAGAGAGTCTATCTTGGGGAGAAATCAAAGTTCCCAAGATGGGCGCCGTGGGCACGGTGTTTAGAGACTTAGTTTGGAAAGACAACACTCTAATAGCCTCTACTGTTGAGGATAGTTGGTCACCGAGTCGTGTATTTACCATGCAGGGACCCATTAACGAGTCGAGCTCAGGTGCTTTAACACAAACCCATAGTTACCATCGTTCCCATCGTAGATGGGAGACCGAGGCCCCAATAGATGCGATGCTGGCGTTCGAGTTTAACGGGAAGCCTCATTTAGCTGCCACCTATAGTTGTGCTCCCATCGTCCGTTTCTCCGTAGAAGGACTTATGCAAGGCGAGGCAAGAACAACCGGAGAGACGCCTTTTGACCTAGGACCGGGCAAACAAGTCCTAGAGATGATCGAGTACGAAAAGGATGGCAAAGGATATATGCTTATAGTTTATTGGTTCTTACGTCCTAGCGAGATCTATGCCTTACAGGTAGATAGGGAGTACTTAACTCAGACAGAAAACTTAGATGTTAGTGCACCGGTATTTTTTCCCATGCAGCGACCTGAGAACCCACCTCAAGGAGTGAGGAGGGTCGAGGACTTCGATGGAGCGGCTCGCATTGTAAAGATAGATGAGCAGAGGGCATTGGTTGCAGCGAACAACTCCATCTTTGTAGCGCAGCTTCCGGGGGATGAGTGAGGTTAGTTGCGCCCTCAGTGCTGCTGGTTTTTGTGGCCTGCGCCCAGCATTCACCGCCTGAGCCGTCCATTAAGGTGGTGAGTGCTGGGCAAAAGCCCAGATTTGAACTTAGTAGTGCCAAAGAGAGTCTAGAACCGAAGCAGCAGCTTTCGCTTCATTTCCAAGACCGCGAGCAGGCGATCATGGTTAAGTATTCCCAAAAGGGAAAGAAGCTGGTCATGCAGCCGGTCTTTCAGCTATTGGGCGGAAAGTATCGCATTAACTATTTAGGCGCCCAAGGCGATCAAAGGTACTTCTCTTTTGAGCAAGCTCAGCAGAAGCTACCTCCGTTAACAAAATTAGTTGGTATCTATCCACAACTATCAAAGGTACCTGCTAATCAGCTGCGCTTCTATGTCTGTTTTAGTGAGGGGATGGAGGGGGGAAAGGAGCTATTTGAGTACTTCTCCTTGGTCGATCTGGCCACTGACCAAGAGGTAGAGGCGGCTTTCCGTAGTTTGGAGCTTTGGAGCAAACAACGGCGGTGCTTGACCCTTTTGCTACACCCCGGCCGAGTGAAGTCAGGCATAGGTTTCAGCAATGGTTTAGGTCCTGTTCTTCAGCAGGGCAGACGATATAGTTTGCGCATCAAAGATGGCCTCAAAGACCGTCACGGCCGGGTGGGTCAAACTGAAGGGGGGTGGGACTTTGCCGTGGTGGCGCCCGACCTCAAGGCACCTTCGGTACAGGACCTTAGACTAGAAGCGCCACGAGGGCCTTCACAGCCTCTGAAGATCTTCTCTCAGCAGACCATCGACATGGGGGCTTTAGCTGTGGGATTAAGTATCAGCGATGCCAAGGGTGAGGCTCTAGAAGGGGAGTTCAAATGGTCCCGAGAGAGTCGGCGAGCCTTCTTCTATCCAGTCCAAAGGTGGCAGCCGGGGAAGTATCAACTCAAAGTGAGTAGATATTTCCAGGATCCCTCTGGAAACCAACTAGGGCTCAATTTTGAGCATAAGGTCGCTCAGCCACCCAGCGAGACAGAGCAAACTATCTCTTTTACCGTCCCAGGGCCTTAGGTGCCTATATATGTAGCTCACCCACCTTGCGCGCCAATGTATTCTATGAACTAGGCAAGATGTGCGCAAATGAGGCGCTCAAGGGTTGTAGGCGGCTCAAATTTGCGCCCTTCGCTCCAGCTCAATAGTTCTTCGCCGAAACCTAGAATGAGGTTTTGATGCGATTTCTTAACTCTGGCTTGATCTCATCTTTGGTATTGGGGGCCTTTATAGGTTTATCACCCCTTTATGGCTGCTCGAAGTCTGAAGAGCCCGCCGAAGAACATAATACTGCCAAACTAATGCGACGGGCTTCGAAAAAGAAGAAGCAGCCCAAAGTTAAGCGAAGTGTGGCCCGCAAGATGGCCGACCGCAAAAACAACAAGTGTGAGGCCCTATGCGTCGACAAGCTCTATGATTGCAATTTAGCTTGTAAACACTACAAAAAAGGGTCCTCTGACCACGGCGAGTGCACTGATTACTGCAACCGCTCGGAGTTGCACTGTAGGAAGTGGTGCAATCGCTAATCTCCCTTCCTCTAGATAGTAACCTCGCCAAATTCTGGTCGTATTCACCCAGGGAGTCATTCCCAGGGCGAGGGTATGCACCAGGGAGTTATCGCGGGCAAATATGCGCTGGAGTCTCTATTAGGCCGGGGCGCTATGGGCGAGGTATATATCGCCCGACATCTACTTACAGCTGAGAAAGTTGCGCTCAAGCTCATCCGTTGCGCGCCAGAAGACCAGCTGGCCGTGGCTCGCTTCAGACGAGAAGTAAGCATTGCGGCCAAGGTTGGCCACGAAGGGATAGTTCGTGTCCAAGATGCTGGGCAGGAGGCGGACGGAACTCTCTATCTAGTCATGGAGTTGCTTCAGGGGCTCAACCTGAAGGAGCGTGCTAACCAGCCTGGATTCAATACCGCCTATGGTTTGAGAGTTATTCGTGCGGTCTTAGAACCCCTGGCCGCGGCGCACCATATGGGGGTAGTTCACCGGGATATTAAACCCGAGAACATCTTCCTTCACACCACCGAAGAAGGTCTCGAGATAGTTAAGTTACTCGATTTTGGTATCGCCCGGGATATGACCACGAACCAAAGTATGACCGCCAAGGACGTGGGATTAGGTACACCTTATTTCATGAGTCCCGAACAGGCGACCAATGCCGGCGAAGTTACTACCACCGCCGATGTTTGGTCTATGGGTGTGATTCTCTACTGGCTCCAGTGCGGAAGGCTACCTTTCTTTGAAGATAGTCCCTTTAATACGTTACGAGCCGTTTGTGGCAGCCCTCATGCACCTTTACCTCATAGCAGCAAGCCCGAACTGCAGAGGCTTTCAGAGCTAACCGACAAGTGTTTGGCTAAGAACCCTCTGGATAGGCCTACGAATGCCTCAGAACTTATTCAAAGCCTAGATGAGATCATTCCTCCTGTAGCTGGCGCCAGCGGTAGTTGGGGATACTTCCATCTTCGTCAGGGCGCGACGACTCAGGGGAGTGGACCGATAACTATCCCCTCCTCTCATTCAGCGGAGGTGGCCTTTGTAGAAGCTCCTCCCCAGAAAAAAAGCAGGGCTATCGCCTCGGCCCTACTTCTAGCCTTTGCTGTGAGTGGCGCATATCTATATCTAAGGAGCAATCAGGATAGTTCGGAGAAACTCTCTGGAGCGACCCAGGAGACGGTCCAGGCCGAAGTTCCTATAGTTCCTCCTGCTCAGCCTATCTTAGAAGAAAAGGTCGATGCTGGGGTAAACTCAGAAGATGCCGGTCAGATAGTTCGCAAGGTGGGGAAGCGAAAGACTGTCGTGAAGAGGCGGGTTACAAGAACTATTAAGAGGCGGGCTTTGGTGAGTAAGAAGGCTCGCTCACAACAGGCACCTCCTAAAGAGGAGAAGGTCAGTCTAGATAGTTCTCAGGCGAAAAATCCGCCTCCTGCGACTAAGCCGGAAATGGTCAAGACGCCGGTCGCCGTAGACGCTGGGCCCGCACCAAAGCTTGTCACTAAGTCACCAGATTCAGGCCTTGTGAAAAATAAGCCTGCTTCAGTGGTGCTTAAAAAAAAGGCACCACCAAAGGTCATCAAGAAGCCTGACGCCGGGTTTAAAGCGGTATCCAAGCCCAAAAAAGAGGAAAGCGAGAATCCTTTTGTCTCTTTCTAAGATAGTTCTTCGAATAGTTTCTCTCAGTCTTATCTTCTTTGCCGCTAAGAATGCCTCTGCAAGTCCTTGGGTTCTACCTAAGGGCAAACTGGTAATCTCTGGAGGCTTTGATTTCCAATATGCTGATAGTGAGTTCTTAGATTCGGGGCCAGAACGTTCATTTCCCCTACGAGGCAAATTCTTGGGAGCTACCTTCAACTTGGCGACGCGCATAGGTTTGACGGAAAATTTTGAGGTGGCTGCCTCTATTCCTCTCAAGCTAGTCAGCTATGGTTCAGATCCAGTAATTCTCAGCCCCGCACCCGCTCAACTATCTGGAGAGCAAGCGCTTAACTACTATCAAAATAATCTCATCGACTTTTCCCAGTCTGGGGCTGGAGTGGGGGATATTCAGATTGCCGGCCGCTATGCGCTCTTACGACAACCTATTGCCTTGGCGCTTCAAGTGGGTATCAAGGCGCCTACTGGCTATGAACCACCGCAGGGAACCTTTGGCCGTGAACCCGAAACGGTAGAGGAGTTTGATCGGCAAAAGGGTGAGTTAGTAAATCCCGAAAATATCGAGGACGATGTATCTCTCGGCGGTGCACAAATGGATCTCGATGCTCAATTACTTATGGGCGTCGCTTTTTCTAGCGGGCTCTTCGCTCGGCTAGGCGCAGGATACAAGATCCGCTTAGGAGGTGCCGGTGACCAGATAGTTGCCGATGTAAAGGTTGGCCAGCGAATTGCGAAGAAACTATTGCTCTATGCCGGGGCCCAGTTTGCCTATTCTATTGAGGAGGGCAAAAGTATTGGTGTCACTGTGAGTGCCGTCGATCCAGATTTAGGGGCCGCGAGCTTCATTCAGGGCAATAATACTCGGGCCTACGTGAGAAGACTTCAGTACGACGCTCTTGATGTGGGAGGCGGCCTCATTTGGCGCATGACCAAAGAGGTAGAACTGAATTTTAACTATTCAAGAATAGTTTGGGGCAGCTTCATTGCTGCCAACAATACTGGTTCGGTGACCATGATTTGGCATACCGACCTTGGAGATTAGCAGCTAGGAGCCGGCAGTGGCTGAGAGGGCCGCCAGCTGAGGCTTTAGCCATGAGAATATACTTGCCAACGCTTCGGTACCACTATTTTCGATAGGTTCTCCATGGCACATGATAATTTGCTCTGGTTGCCAGGAAAGCATCTTTTCTAGGTCGGCTCGGGCCATAGTTTTGTTTCGGCAAGAATACTTGAGCAGTCGAGGGCAGGCCGGGCGTTTCCAGCAACCCTCTAACTGAATGACCATTTTAGAGATGAAGCCGTTGATTTCATGAACATTCATTACTAAGTCGGTGAAGATGATCGTTTTACTTTCGTGATGGAAAAAAGTCACCTCGTCGAAAGCCGAAATGGCGCCGAAACGAATAAAGGAGATAGTTCCAGGCTAAAAACGACCTTCATCTTGTTCTAGTTGATGATGAAAAGCTATGTCTTTGCGTTTTTTGGCTAAACCGGGAGGACCAAAGACCAAAGCTTGAGGATACTTTTCGGCGGCATCTTTAAGGTAGACATGATGATACTTATTAGGCCCCACTAGATACTTTACAGTGCCTAGCTCTTGAAGCTCACCGGCCAGTTCATCGTCGATAGGAATGGGAGAATGAAGCCACAGGTGGCCTTCGGAGTTTCTAACCACAGTCATGCGACCGCGAAAATGGAGTCCCATTAGGTAGTGGTCATTGTCCACCGTCCAAAGGTTCTGACCTCTTTGCTCAAGCTTCATGAACCGAAGAATAGAGAAACTTGGTGAATATGGTCAAGTTAATTGACTAATTTTGAGGTGTGGCAAAAGCGCGCAGTTCCTCCAGCTGGGGGCGGATGGTGGTGGCCTTAGGTGTTTGGGAAAGCAAGCGCTCTAGAGCCGCAGGTGGAGTGATAGAGGTCTGTAGCAGCGGCTCGATGATCGTCTCAAATTTGGCCGGGTGGGCGGTCGCCACCAAAATGAAGCGGCCCTGAGCAGGGAGCTGGGCCCGGGTCGCCAAAGCACAGGCGGTATGGGGGCAGATAGTTTCGCCCAACTCGGTGTAGCTATGCCTAATAGTTTCTTTGATGGTCTCGTCGGAGGTGCTGTAAGCCTTGATAGATTGCACCACATGGGGCGAACTATCGAGCAGGGCTGTGAGTCGCTCGTAGTTAGAAGGGGCTCCCACATCCATGGCGTTGGCCAGAGTAGGGATAGATGCCCGCGGAGCATATTGTTCCTTTTCCAACCAATCTACCAAGGGACGGTTGGCGTTCTGCGCCAAAACTATCTGGTTGATAGGAAAGCCCATAACCTTCGCCCATATGCATGCCAGCGCGTTACCTAGATTGCCGGTAGGGATGATATAGGAAGCATCCTCCTGATAGTTCCTAAAATGTTGAAGCGAGCTATGTGCATAATAACAAGCCTGAGGTAAAAGCCGACCGACGTTGATACTATTGGCTGAGGTGAGCTGATGCTGCTCGCGCATTTGTGGGTTGGCAAAGGCGTCCTTAACTAATTGCTGACAATCGTCGAAACTGCCTTCAACGGACAAGCTTTTGATATTTCCGCCCCAACAGGATAGTTGTAACTCCTGGCGCTTGGAGACTCTGCCCTTAGGATAGAGCACCCAGACTTCAATGTTTTCCTTGTTATAGAAGGCCGAAGCCACCGCACCTCCGGTATCACCGGAAGTAGCT
>SPJK01042702.1_pt1 | contig 14402 bp, 14 predicted proteins | sample 3741771 | NCBI WGS metagenome assembly SPJK01 (sample SAMN10925997, study PRJNA522277) | cold seep metagenome | isolation source: Elba SIP-enriched marine methane seep metagenome, extraction at timepoint T2 | place: Italy: coast of Elba, Mediterranean Sea | reverse complement strand
CGGCGCATTCAGCAGCCCGCCGGACAAGCCTTCTGGCGAGACATAGAGCATGTGCATCTCGCCCGCCCGCGCCGCCTGCAGGGCCGCAAGCCGGTCCTCGTGCATCATTGAAGAGTCGAGTCGCTCAGCCCGCACCCCCAGGGCTTTCAACGCATCGACCTGGTCCGCCATCAGCGCAATCAAAGGCGAGACGATGAGCCCGACACCGTCGCGCAACATTGATGGGATCTGGTAGCAGAGCGATTTGCCGCCGCCGGTCGGCAGGACAGCGAGGGCGTCGCGCCCGGCCATCACATCAGCAATCACATCGGCTTGCAGGCCGCGAAAATCATCATAGCCATAAATCCGCTGCAACAGGTCGCGGGCATTCTGGAGCGTCGGATCATCAGCGTTCGTCATCGCCGAAACTGTCAAAGGAATCGCACCGCGAAACAAGCGACCAGAACGGGCAATCAGACAATTTCTTGCAGTGCGTCCACCAGGAAAGTGTGGCGCTGGGCGACCGCGCGGGCATCCTTGCTATAACCGCCGCCCAGGACGCCGACCACGGGGATGCTACGCGCCGCACAAGCCTGCGCCACCCGTCTATCTCGGGCCTTGAGCCCATCATCGCTGAGGCTGAGCAATCCGAGACGGTCTTCCGCATGCGGGTCGACGCCGGCATTGTAGAAGATCAGGTCTGGATCTGCAGCATCCAGCACCTGCGCGGTGAGCGTGTCGGCGGCGCTCAGATACGCCGCGTCTTCGGTGCCGCGCGCGAGGCCGACATCGAGATCGGACGGCGGCTTGGTGCGCGGCCAGTTATCCTCGCAATGCAAGGAGGCGGTAAACACACGCGGCTCATCGGCGAAGATCAGGGCGGTGCCGTCGCCATGATGGACATCCAGGTCGATCACAGCGATCTGACCGATCCGGTCCTCGCCCAGCAAGCTGAGCGCCGCAACCGCAACATCATTGAACACACAGAACCCGGCGCCGCCTTGATAATCCGCATGATGGCTGCCGCCCGCCAGATTGACCGCTGCCCCTGTCTCCAAAGCGCGCCGGGCGGCGAGCTCGGTGCCGCCGACAGAGGCACGGGTCCGCGCCGCGATCGCCGGCGTCATCTCGAAACCGACGCGCCGCGCTGTCCTGGCATCGAGCGCGCTGGTCAAAACGCCTTGGACATAGACCGGATCATGCGCCCGCTCGAGCGCGTCTTGCGTCGCATGCGCCGGTGTTTCAAAAGTCAGGCCGCGCTTTCTGAGCAGATCGGCCACCAAGGAATATTTGCGCATCGGAAAACGATGGTCATCGCTAACGCTGGCGGCGTCATAATCAGGGTGGTGGATGATGGGCAGCATGACCCGGATATGGCGCTAACTTTGCGGCTCGCCAGAGCGGTTCAGCAAAAAATGCCCGTGCAGCGCCGCAACCGGTTTGTCGCGGGCGCTTTGCCAGGCTTCGGCTGTGACCGAGGCCATGCGTCGGCCGAGCTTGATCACGCGGGCCCTGGCAAACAGGTCTTCAGCGCGGCCCTGGCGCAGATAGTCGACAGTGATGTTGATCGTTCGGGCCGGACGCTCGACGTCCGATACGAGAAAGAGCTGCGCCATCGCCGTCATTTCCAGGAAGGTCCCGATGGCGCCGCCATGCAATGCCTTGATGGTGAAATTGCCAATCAGCTTGTCCTGGAACGGCAGCACGGCGGTCATGTCATCGCCCTTGATGTCACAGCGCATGCCCAGCGTCTGCACGATTGGCACGCGTTCGAGAAAGGATTCCAGCTGCTGGCCGCGGGTCAGGGTCTCGCTCATTCCGGCACTCCCAGGCTGGCTTTCGGTCGGGGCTTGTTGATCGCGAAGGCGCCTTGCGCGGTGGCGATCACCTTGTCGCGGCTTTCATGATAAGCCCAGGCGCGGGTGAACGCGACGGACTTGGTGACTTGATAGCACTCAGCCTCGCCAATAATATCGCGCCCGCTATCGGCTGGGCGCATATAATCAATGCGCAGGTCCAGCGTCGCGACGAAGCGAAACTCCTCCAGCGAGGCGGCGCAGGCCATGCCGCTGAGATTGTCCAGCAATGTGGTAATGGCGCCGCCATGAATGACCTGCGCGTCGACATCGCCGACCAGGTGTTCGGCAAAAGGCTGCACGCCCCAGACCTGTCCGCGCTCGACTCTCGTGACCTTGAATCCGGTCTCACGGGCCCAGGGTACGATCTGGGTCATGCCGTCCATATGCTGGCGCATCAGCTCGATCCGCTTGTCCAGGCTGGCAATGCTTTCGTCCATGTCGTCCTCACAGGTTGACGCGCCGTCGTAAATTGACGTTGGCGTAAGCGGATATACCATCTCTCCCGAACGATAAACCGATAACCTTACGGGAAGATCAGAGATGGCATTTGACGCGGCAAAAGCTGGCAAAGCCTGCATTATCGGTGCGGGCTGCAGCGGCTTCACCATGGCCAAGCGGCTGAAGGATTATGGCATCGCCTATGATTGCTTCGAAACCTCGGACGATATTGGTGGCAACTGGTATTACAAGAACCCGAACGGCATGTCGTCGTGCTATCAGAGCCTGCATATCGACACATCGAAATGGCGCCTGGCCTTCGAGGATTATCCGGTGCCGGACGACTGGCCCGATTTCCCGCATCACAGCCAGCTGCTGCAATACTTTCATGATTATGTCGATCATTTCGGCCTGCGCGAGACGATCACCTTCAATACCAGTGTCGACAAGGCCGTGCGCCGCGCGGATGGCGACTGGGACGTGACCCTGTCCACCGGCGAAACCCGCACCTATCAATGGCTGTTTGTCGGCAATGGTCACCACTGGGACCCACGCACACCGGATGACTATCCCGGGCAGGACACGTTCGCGGGCTATCAGATCCACAGCCACAATTATGAAGACCCGTTCGAGCCTTATGATTTCCGCGGCAAAAAGATCCTGGTTGTCGGGGCAGGTAATTCCGCCATGGATATCTCGTCTGAGCTGTCACAGCGTCCGATCGCCGAGAAGCTGATCATCTCGATGCGGCGCGGGGTCTGGGTGCTGCCGAAATATCTCGGCGGCCAGCCCGCTGACAAGGCCATCCTGCCCAGCTGGATGCCGATGAGTGTCGGACGCGCCCTCGCCCGCTCCAAGATCAAGAAGGAGATCGGCAATCCGCAGGATTATGGCTTGCCCAAACCGGACCACGAACCGCTGGATGCCCACCCATCGGTCTCCGGTGAGTTCCTGACCCGCGTCGGCTGCGGCGACATCACCGCCAAGGGCGCGATTGAGCGGTTCGAGCCGAATGCCGTTGTCTTCACCGATGGCAGCCGTGAGGAGATTGACGCGATTGTCTGGGCGACGGGGTACAAGGTCTCCTTCCCGTTCTTTGAGGGTGATGCTCAGCTCACGCCGACAGATAACCGCTTCCCGCTGTTCAAGCGGATGGTGAAACCAGGCTATGAAAATCTGGTCTTCCTGGCCCTCGCCCAGCCGCTGCCGACGCTGGTCAATTTTGCCGAGCAGCAGTCAAAACTCGCGGTTGCCATGATCACGGGCGAATATGCGCTGCCGAGTGGTGATGAGATGGATCGCATCACTGCGGCGGACGAAAAGACACATATGGGCCACTTTTATCAGGCAGTTCGTCACACAATGCAGGTCGATTTCAACACTTATGTAAGAGACCTCATGCAAGAATTGGAGAAGGGACGAAAGCGCGCCCGGGTGTCTGCGTAGAGTATCAGGAGCTGGAAAATGCGAACCATCGTTGCGGGGCTGGCAGCTGCGGGCCTGGTCGCATGCTCGTCTCCACCGCCGCCGGTCCAGTATCCGCAAGGCCCGATTGCAACGCCCGGCCCGGCAACGCCGTCGCCGCGCGCCCAGCAGGGGCCGTTCAAGCCTGACTATCATCTCTACGCGTGCACGCCGTCCTTCTCCAATCGCCCGTCCACAGATGGGTCTGGCCGCATCCTCACCTATGACGCCCTGGTCGTAGCCAAGGGCGTGATCCTCGCCGCCTCACCGGTAAACGGGGCGTGCATGACGTCCGGGTTCGGACCGCGTTTCGGGTCGATGCACAAGGGGATAGACTTACAGGCCAGACCCGCCGTACCCGTCTATTCGGCCGGGCCGGGCCGCGTGCTGGAAGTCAGCCAGCAATCCGGCTTTGGCTATCAAGTCCTCATTGGCCACGGCAATGGCGTCTATACGCGCTATGGCCATCTTGCCTATTTCTCCGAAGGCCTGGCGCCGGGCCAGAAAATCGGCTTCGGCCAGCCGCTCGGCATGATGGGACGGACCGGCAATGCCACCGCCATTCATGTCCATTACGAAATCCTCACCGGCAATTACAATACGCCCCGGAAATCGTGGGGGCTGACGGCCAATAACCCGCTGGACTTTCCGCGATGGAGTGGCTTGGATAGCACCAGCTGATCGTGTGGGGCTGACCCTTGCTGAGTTTTCTCAACCCGAATACCCTGGCGCGGACCTATCGGGACCCGGTGGCCTGGGTCATCCTTGCCGTCGACCTGTTCCCGATCTGGGCGGTGCTGACCCTTGGCTGGGGCGCCGCGCCGCTGGTCTTTCTCTACTGGCTTGAAAACGTCATTATCGGCGCCGTCACGCTCGCCAAGATGATCGCGACCAGCGCCAAGGAACATATTATCGGCGTGCTCGGCATGCTGTTTATCGGGCCGTTCTTTGTCTTCCATTATGGCATGTTCTGCTTCGTCCACGGCATCTTTGTCAGCGCTTTTGCGAACATGGACAGTTCCGGGTCACCAGGCTTCCCCTCTCCTGTCGGCCTGATCCACGAGGCTTTGCTGTCAGGTGCCAGCATGCCGACCTTTGTACTCGCCATCATCGCGGTCCAGATCTTCCTGTTCGTCCAGGACTATATCCTGCGTGGAGAGTATCGCGAGACCTCGGTCGAAAAGGAAATGATGAAGCCCTATGGCCGGGTCATCGTCCTTCACATAGCGATCTTTGCCGGCGCCTTCGCCATGGCCGCTCTGGGCGAGCCGATGTGGGGCATGCTGGCACTCATTCTGCTGCGCGCCGCCTGGGGCGTCTTCCTCACTGTGCGCCGCCGGCTGCGCCTCGACGGTGCACCGCAACTTAAAAGTTGACGATCCGTCACCAATCTGAGCACAGTGTGCCCAAGAGGGATATGGATTGAGATGACAATTACCGCTGAACCTGTTGTCCGCATGGGCAAACGCGCGCGCGCCAAGCAAGCCAATCGACAGGCGATTCTCGATGCCGCCCGCACCGTGTTTGCGCGCATCGGCTATGACGCGGCGAATATTCGCGACATCATTCGCGAAACCGACCTGGCGAGCGGGACGTTCTACAATTATTTCAAGTCCAAGGAAGAAGTGTTCGAAGCGATCTCGAATGACAGTGTGAAACGCTTCCGGCCCCTGCTCCAGAAAGTGCGCGAGGATGCGCAGGACCTGGAATCCTATCTCTACGCTGCCTATGGCGCCTATTTCAATTTCCTCGCCGAAGAGAACAATCCGGCGATCGAAGCCGGGTCACCGCATATGAGTCTGATCGGGGTCCGGATCGATACGCCAGAGATGCAAACCGTCTCCGACGAAATCCGCGCCGATCTGGAAATTGTCATGGACAAGGTCGGCCTTGCACATCTCGACCTGGACTATCTCACCGCCGCCGCGATCGGTATCGCCAGGGAAACCGGCGACAAGATGCTGCTTCGCCGCCCGGTTGACGCGGCGGGAGCAACGGAATTCTCGGCAAAACTGATGCTGGCAGGGATCGAAGCGCTTGCCAAATCCTGAGGCGCGGTCAGATTAGCTCCCAAGAAAAATGATTGGGAGGGCCGGTAGATGAGTCTGCAGGCAACGATTGCAAAACTGCTTCTGAAGCTGCCAGCCAGCTGGAAAATCAAAATGGCGGGCGGCGAGCCAGTGGTCCTCGGTGGACGCACGCTCGACCCCAATCTGCAATTCATCGCCCATGGCGCGGCCAAACAGCCGCCAATGTCGTCCCTGGAACCGGAAGTGGCACAGGCGGCCGCGATCGAGGGGCTCGGCATGTTCGCGGCCAAGCCCGAGCCCGGCGTTCGTTTTGAGGACATGACAATTCCCGGCAAGGACGGGCACGAAATCCCGGTCCGCCTGTACCAGCCGGACGATCAGGATCCGAGCGCGCCGATGATGGCCTATTGGCATATGGGCGGCGGGGTGATCCTGAATGTCGAAGCCTGTCACGCCTTCTGCTCGATGATCGCCAAAGTCGCCAAATGCCCGGTTGTCTCTGTCGATTATCGTCTCGCCCCACAACACAAGTTTCCTGTCGGCCTGGAAGATTGCATCTCGGCCTATGAATGGACCCTGTCGAACGCCGAGAAATATGGCGCACCAGCCGGCCGCGCATCGATTGGCGGCGACAGTATGGGCGTCAATTTCAGCGCCATCATCGCGCAGGAATCGACCCGCCGCGGCATGCCCAAACCAGAGCTGCAATTGCTGATCTATCCAGCCACAGACCTGGTCACCGAATTTCCATCCGCCACGACCTATGGCGAGACCTACCCGCTTTCCACCGACACGATGCAATGGTTCATGAAGCAATATCTTCCGGACGAGTTTGAGCGCGCCAATGTCCTGCTCTCCCCGGCGCAGGAGATGCGCCTGGAAGGCTTGCCGCCTGCCGTGATTGCGACCGCCGGGTTTGACCCGCTGGTCGATGACGGCGCCGCCTATGCCAAGAAGCTGGAATCCGCGGGCGTCGATGTCACATTCAAATGCTATGACAGCCTCGCGCACGGCTTCACCGCATTTACGGCGGTGGTGCCAGCTGCCCGCGACGCCTGCCTGGAGGTCGCCGGCATGGTCCGGGACGCCTATGCCAAGCTTTGATGCGCGCCCTCGTCTGCCATAAAATCACCGACGATCTGTCCGGGGTCGAGCTGCGCGAGGTTGAGACACCGACGCCAGGTCCCGGCCAGGTGCTGGTCAAGGTTCACGCCACCAGCATCAATTATCCGGACATCCTGCTCTGCCAGGGCAAATACCAGCTCAAGCTCGAGCCACCGTTTACGCCAGGCATGGATATTTCCGGCACGGTGGCAGCGATTGGCGACGGCGTTGACGGATTTTCGGTCGGCGACGAGGTCTGCGGCGGCGCGCGTTTTGGCGGGTTTGCTGAATACGCCATCGCCGCCACCGACGGATTGCAAACAAAGCCGACCAACCTGTCCTTCGAGCAAGCCGCCTCTTATTCCGCTGCGTACCTCACCGCCTATGTCGCCCTTGTCCGGCGCGGGCGGTTGCAAGCGGGTGAAACCCTGCTGGTGCATGGCGCCAGTGGCGGGGTCGGCATGGCAGCGGTCGATGTCGGAAAACTGCTCGGCGCCACGGTGATCGCGACCGGCGGATCTGATGACAAGCTTGCGAAGGTCAAAGCCTATGGCGCAGATCATGTGATCAACACGAAAGACGGCTTTCGCCAGCAGGTCAAAGACCTGACCGGCGGGCGCGGCGCGGATGTGATCTATGACCCGGTCGGAGGTGATGTCTTTGACGAAAGCGTGCGCTGCATCGCGTTTGATGGCCGCTTGCTGGTGATCGGCTTCACGTCCGGGCGCATCGCGTCGGTCGCGACCAACATGCCCTTGATCAAGGGATTTTCCGTCGTCGGTGTCCGCGCAGGCGAATATGGACGCCAGTTTCCGGAGCGCGGCCGGGAAAATGTTGCGCAAATCTGGTCCTGGGCGCGTGAGGGAAAGACCCGACCCCATGTGCATGATTGTTTGCCTTTGGCGCAAACCGTGGACGGATTTCGCCAGCTTCTGGAGCGCAAAGTCGTCGGAAAATTGATTATATCCCCGTAATCATTGGGATCTGAGCGGCTTTTTTCCGGTGTTTGAACATTAAATTTCATTCAACCTTGCTTCGGAAAGACCTTGATTAACAAGGCGTTAACGCATCGTGCAAATTATCGTGCCTCGTCTTACGAAGACTTAGCTGTTTGGGGCGCAAAAAAAACGACATACGGGCCGGGATGTTCAAACGAGGGACGACGACATGCGTAAGTCGCCGAGCTATCTAGTCAGTACTCTTTTTGCCGCAGGACTTGTGCTTGCTGCCTGCAGCGGCGGTGGGGGCGGTGCATCCGTGCCCCCGACCACACCGGTCGGCGGCGGCGGGTCCGGTGGTGGCGGAGGTGGCGGTGGAACACCGCCTGTCTCTGGAAGCACTCAAGTCGATACCAGCGTCGAGGCAACCCGTTTCCTGTCACGCGCCACATTTGGCGGATCGAAGTCGGAAATCGCCGCGTTGACAGGCACCGACGCCGCCGATTGGGTGGCGCGCGAATTTGCCAAGCCGGTCTCGCTTTCCCTGCCGATTTTGCTCGCCCAACCGCGCAGACCTGATGGTGGCCTGGACGGCAAGGTGATCAACGCTCTTTATTGGGATCACATTGTCGGGTCCGACGATCAGCTGCGCCAGCGCATGGCGTTCGCGCTCTCGCAAATCCTCGTCTACTCAGACGCAAATGACTCAGATCAACTCCTCCGCGGCTATTATCAGGACGTCCTGATCGAGAATGCCCTGGGCAATTATCGCGATGTGCTCGAAGCCGTGACCTATTCGCCGGCCATGGGCAATTATCTGACCTATCGCGGCAATCAGAAAGGCAATCCCAATACCGGGCGTATGCCGGATGAAAACTATGCGCGGGAAATCCTGCAACTGTTTTCGATCGGCGTGATCGAGCTGAACATGGATGGCAGCCCAAAACTGGATGGCCAGGGCCAGCAGATCGAAACCTATTCGAATGATGACATTGTCGGTCTGGCGCGGGTGTTCACCGGCCTCAATTTTGCGCGCAGCAGTACCGGCGACGACACGTCCGATGCGCGCATTCGTCCGATGGAAATCGTCACCACCTCGCATTCCGAGCTCGAAAAACAATTCCTTGGGACCACAATTGCCGCAGGTACACCGGGCGATGAAAGCATTCGCATCGCATTGGACACAATCTTCAATCACCCCAACGTCGCGCCATTCATCTCGCGTCAATTGATCCAGCGGTTCACGCAATCGAATCCGTCGCCAGCCTATATACAGAGTGTTGCAACGGCGTTTGAGAATGGCAGTTTTACCGCACCGGGTGGGCAACGATTTGGCACCGGCCAGCGCGGCGACCTGCAGGCCACACTCGCCGCCGTCCTGCTCGAGCCGACGCTCTTTGCTGAGCCGACCAGCGGTGGCACGCTGGCGATTGGCAAGGTCCGCGAACCGATCCTGCGATTCACCCATTGGGCCCGGGCATTCAACGTTCAGACGCTGGATGCCAAGAACGAAAACGATCTTCGAGACACGCGCAGCAATGCGTTCTCACTCGGACAGCAAGCGTTCCGTGCGCCATCGGTATTCAATTTCTATCGTCCCGGGTACATCGCCCCGGGCACAAATGCCGGAGATCAGAACATTACCGTGCCTGAATTCCAGATTGTGAATGCCAGTAGCGCGGTCGGAATCATGAATTTCACGACTGAGTTTGCGTTCGACCGCGCGCGCCAGGCGGACTCGTCGATACAGACCTATTCGCCGGACTATAGTGAGGAACTGGCGCTCGTCGACACACCGCAAGCCTTGGTAGATCATCTGGATGACCTGCTCACCGGCGGCCGAATGACGGATATCGAGAAGACTGACATTGTCGACATCCTGAACACGATCACAATTCGAACAAACACTGCGGAGAACACCGCTCAGGACCGCGAGGATGTGGTTATGACGGCGGTTGCTCTCGTTCTCAATTCACCCTCTTACGCGGTCACCTGGTAAGCTCAGAAGGAGTCTCACGAATGGCCAATATTTCACGACGTCACGTCCTGGCCGGCCTCGGCACGGCTGGATTTGCAAGCAGTTTCGGCGCCATGACGGGGCTCGGGCTGAATGATGCCTGGGCTGCCAATACCAGCGGATACAAGGCGATGGTCTGTATCTTCCTGAAAGGTGGCATGGATGGCGCGGACTCTGTCCTGCCTTATGACCAGGCCTCGTACAATCAGCTGCAGAGCGTGCGCAGCGGCCTGTTCGGATCCTACAATTCCGGATCATCTGCCTCGTCGCGCAATCGCGCCAACCTGTTGCAGCTCAATCCCGACAATGCTGGCAATTTTGGTGGGCGGCAGTTTGCGATGCCGCCGGAACTGGCATCGCTGCATGCAATGTTCGAAGCCGGTGACCTGGCCGTGGTCGGCAATGTCGGCCCGTTGATTCAGCCAACCACGCGCGCTCAGCTCGACAGTGATTCTGCAATCCTGCCGAAGCGGCTGTTCTCGCACAATGACCAGCAGTCAACCTGGATGTCATTTGGCGTCGAAGGTTCGAGATTGGGATGGGGTGGCCGGTTTATGGACCGCGTCGTTGCGTCCTCGCCAAGTGAGAACCGCGTGTTTTCCGCCATGGCGACACGATCGAACGACGTCTTCCTGGCCGGCAATGATGTCTCGCAATTCACGGTAACCAGCGGCGGCGCCCCGGAGCCCAGCCTCTACACCAATCGCAATCTGCTCGGCTCCACCGATGGCGACGATGCTGCGCGCGACAAGATTCGCACATTGCTGACGCGTCGCGATTTGCAAAGTCGCAATCTGTTCGAACAAGACACCTCAATCGCAACGGCCAAAGCCGTCGAAAATTCCGAGCAATATGCAACGGCGCGCGCCAACGCGACTCCGTTCAGTACTGTTTTTGCAGGCAATTCCAGCCTGTCGAGGCAGATGCAGGCGGTGGCAGAGACGATCAAGATTCGCCAGTTCCTGAACGTTTCGCGACAAATGTATTACGTGAACACAGGCGGCTACGATACGCATAGCGGGCAAGCAAATTCTCTCGGCGGCCTGCATACCGATCTGGCATCGGCGATTTCGACCTTCCGTGACGCCATGGTCGAGATTGGCGAGTGGAACAATGTCCTGGTCTTCACTGCCTCTGATTTCGGTCGCACGCTGATCGACAATGGCAATGGCACCGATCACGGCTGGGGGGGTCACCATTTCGTCGCTGGCGGCGATGTTCGCGGAAAGAACATTTATGGCGACATGCCCACCGCGGATCTTGGCAATGGCTCCTATACGCGAACAGGCGGGCGTCTGATTCCGACCACGTCAGTTGAGCAATACGCGGCAACCATGGGCGCGTGGTTCGGGCTGAACAGTTCGGAACTGGGAAGCTCTCTGCCAAATCTGAGCAATTTCAATACCCGCGATCTCGGCTTCATGGGCGGCGCCGGCAGCTAGCCCCCTGACGCATGGATGGCGGACAAGCCATCGCGATAGGAGGGATAGTCTGGTCGCCACCCCGTGACGGCTTTCAACCGCGCATTCGAGACCCGTTTGCATTCGGCGTAGAAACTCCGCCCCATTGGCGAGAGATCCGCCGCCTCGAACCGTGTCTCCGGCGGCGGCTCCAGGCCGAGCAGGTCCGCTGCAAAGCTGATCACGTCCTGCGGCGGGGCTGCGAGGTCATCGCAGAGATTGAACGGCCCGCGCGCCTGGTTTTGGATCAGGGCGTGAAGACCGCTGGCAATATCGTCGACATGCGCGCGCGAGAACACATGTCCATCCTTGACGATCCGCCGTGCCGTGCCGCCACGCACGCGATCAAGGGCTGACCGTCCAGGGCCGTAGATCCCGGGCAGCCGGACAATGCAGGCCGCGTCAAACGTCGCCTGCCAGGCGCGTTCAGCAGCCGCCCGGCGCCGGCCGCGTTCTGACTGTGGGTTGAGCGGGCTCCATTCCATCGCCCAGCCGCCGCCGAGGTCGCCATAGACGCCGGTCGTCGACAGATAGGTCACGCTCGCTGCCGTGTCGGCGACGTCGCCTATCAGTGCGTGCGCGGGACAGCCATTTTCACCTGGCGGCGTGCTGATCAGCACATGCGTGCCGCAAATGGCTGCGCGCAGGGCGCTCTCATCCGCACTTGAAACCGGTTTCAGCGGCGTTCGTGCGAGTTTCTGCAGCCCTTCATCAGACCGATATGTCGCAAAAACGGGCCCCTGCCACACTGCCGCGAGCGCCGTGGCGCAATAGCCCGGTCCAAACAAAAAAAGAGGTTGTGACGGATCTGTCATTTGCGCTCGTATCTGAGTGTCCTTACTGCAATAGATATTGGCTTGTCGGAGGGATTGTCCATGCTTTTAGCTGTCTTGTTGTCTGGGCTACTCCCGATCGCGCAATCTGCATCAGAGGATATTGCCCGCGCCGAGATGGATCGCCTGCAGGCCTGTATCGAAAAAACCGAGACCGCACCGGAAGAAGCGTTCGAGGATTCCCTCGCCTGGCTGAGCAATGGCAATCGCCCGAAGGCGCGATACTGCAATGCCCTGTCGCTGCTGGCGCTGGACCGGCTGGAAGAAGGCGCAGCGCGGCTGGAAGCGCTGGCAACGGCTCCGGACGCGATCGAGCTTCAGGACCGCATCGTCTATCTCGCGCAGGCCGGAAATGCCTGGCTGGCCGGGAACTATCCCGATGCTGCCATCGTCGCCCTCTCCGAGGCGCTCAAGCTCGAACAGGATGACCCGGATATCTACAAGGATCGCGCTGCGGCCTATCTCGCCATTGAGCGCTGGATCGAAGGCGTCGACGACCTGAACGCCGCCCTGCAGCTCAACCCCAGCGATGCCGAGGCCCTGTCCTTGCGCGCCCGTGCGCACCTCGCGACGGAGAATCTACCCGCCGCCCGAGCCGACATGGAAGAGGCATTGGCGCTTGATCCGGAGAATATCGACATCCTCGTCTTGCGCGGTGATATTCGCGAAGCGATCCGGCTGTCGGAACTCAACTAGTCCAGAACACAGCTGTCGAGCCCGTCGCGCGCCACCACATCCATGCGCGCGAGAATGGTCCCTGTCCGCTGTCTCACATAAGGCCCTGCCGGATTGACCCGCCACTTGTTCGGGCTTGGCAGCACGGCCGCCAGGCGCGCCGCCTCAAACTTTGTCAGGTCTTTCGCAGGCTTGCCAAAACGGCCATAGGCAGCGGCCTCGGCGCCGTAGAACCCATCGCCCCATTCAGCGACGTTGAGATAGACTTCCATCACCCGCCGCTTGCCCCAGAAGCCATCAATAAACACCGCCATCCAGGCCTCTGCGCCCTTGCGGGCATAGCCGCCACCATTCCACAGGAAGACGTTCTTCGCGGTCTGCTGGGTGAGCGTTGAGGCGCCGCGCACGCGGCCGCTTTCCTCGCGCTCATCGAGAGCGGTTTTGATGGCGTCGAGATCAACACCCGAATGCTCGCAAAAGCGCGTATCCTCCGCCGCGATCACAGCGCGGGCCAGATGCGGCGAGATTTCTTCCAGCGGCGTCCAGCTATAATAGATATCAGTGCCCTGAACGATGCGGCCAGTCATGTTGAGCGTGCCGGGGACCGGCGCGAAAAACAGGATCAAGGCATAGAGATGCACGGCGACGACGAGGCCACCGGCAAATTTGACGGCCCGCCAGATCCAGCGCCCGATACTCATTCGACTGGTTGCTTCTGTCTCTGCCACTCCGCCTTCACCTGCGCATCCGTTTCCTGCTCGAAACGCGCGGCCTTTTCGACTTCAAAGCGGACCAAATCAAGGCGTGACAGCGCCCAGACAGCAGCGCCCCGGATGACCGGGTCATGATCGTCCAAATGCGGCAGAACACTGCCCTCGATCAGATTCGCATCACCTGAATTTCCAAGCGCAATCAACACATTACGAATGAAACGGTCGCGCCCGATACGCTTGATTGGCGAACCGGAGAACACATCCCGAAACTGTCTGTCATCCAGTGCAGAAAGCTCATCAAGCCCCGGCCTCTTGAGCTCGGCACGGGCCCAGAAAGCGCCTTCGCGGGCCGTCTCGGCAAACTTGTTCCACGGGCACACGGCCAGGCAATCATCGCAGCCATAGATACGGTTGCCCATGGGCGCTCGAAACTGATGCGCGATCGGGCCTTTATGCTCAATGGTGAGATAGGAAATGCATCGGCGCGCATCGAGCTGGTAAGGCGCCGGAAACGCCGCTGTGGGACAGATATCGAGGCAGGCCTGGCATGACCCGCAATGGTCAATTTCGGGCGCCTCTGGCTCTAATTCGGCACTGGTCAGCATCACGCCCAGAAACAGCCAGGACCCGTGCTCGCGCGAGACCAGATTGGTGTGCTTGCCCTGCCACCCAAGCCCCGCCTTCTGCGCCAGCGGCTTTTCCATTAGCGGCGCGGTGTCGACGAAGACTTTGACCTCGGCGCCGGTCTCGGCAACGAAGGCACGCGCCAGCTGTTTCAGGCGCTTTTTCAGAACATCATGATAGTCCTTGCCACGGGCATAGACAGAAATATTGCCTTCGCCGGTGCGCTCCAGGCTCTGCATCGGGTCGTGATCCGGCCCATAATTCAGCG
>SPJK01043110.1_pt1 | contig 14419 bp, 9 predicted proteins | sample 3741771 | NCBI WGS metagenome assembly SPJK01 (sample SAMN10925997, study PRJNA522277) | cold seep metagenome | isolation source: Elba SIP-enriched marine methane seep metagenome, extraction at timepoint T2 | place: Italy: coast of Elba, Mediterranean Sea | reverse complement strand
GGTGACGTGATTGGCGGGCATTTCCTGACCAGGGGCGCGGTTGAAGCGCGCGCCGAGGGCGGGTCGTTACGGGGTCGGATGACGGCGCTGGCCGGGTTCTATGCTGAAACCTCACTCGCCGCCGCGCAGGGAGCTGTCGCCAGTATCACGCAAGGCGGGCAGGCCATGCTGGCCGAAAGCGACGCGTTGTTCGGAATTGACTAGCGAGCAGCGGCGAGACGCTCGAGCGCGTCGAGCAGGATGTCGACATCCTCGATCCGGGTTCGGTGATTGGTGATGTTCACACGGATGGCGAAACGGCCGTCTATGCGTGTGGAAGACGGGGCCGCGATGCCGTCCAGTTGTAGCTGTTCGATCAGGCCCGCATTCAATTGATCAAGCTCCGGCTCTGAGAGGCCGGGGGCGATGTAGCGAAAGCAGCAAATGTTCAGCGTGACCGGGGCCAGCAATTCGAAATCCGGATGCGCCGCGACCCGTTTGCCGAGATGCGCGGCTTGTTCGCAATTGCGCGCGATCGCCTGACCAATTCGCTCTGTCCCGTGCTCTTTCAAGTGCGTCCAGACTTTCAAGGCACGAAACCCGCGCGACAGTTCCGGGCCATAATCGACCGGCCAGGGCTCGCCGCCGGCAAGCGCGACACCGTCGGCCGCAAGATAGTCCGGCCGGTTGGCAAAGGCGTTTCGATGCCGCGCGCCGTCGCGGATCAGCACGCAGCCAGCATCATAATTCACATGCATCCATTTGTGGAAATCAAAGGCCAGAGAGTCGGCGCGCGACAGACCATTGAGACGGGGCGCGATGTCGGGGCTGGTCATGGCGCAGGCGCCAAATGCGCCATCGACATGGAACCACAGGTCTTCGTCCTGCGCGATGTCGGCAAGCGCGGACAAGTCGTCGATCGCGCCTGTGTTCACAGTCCCCGCGGTGCCAGCGAGAAAGAATGGTTGTTTGCCATCCGCGCGGTCGCGGGCAATTTGAGCCTTCAGCGCCGTCAGATCCATACGGTGGTCAGCCATTGTCGCGACCTTGCGCAGTGCGTCCGTACCAAGGCCGATCATGTCGAAGGCCCGAGCCAGACAGGCATGGGCTTGCTGCGATGTGTAGCCGACCAGCGGGGCATTGCCGACACCGTGCTGGCGCGACGCAAATTCCAAGGCCGCATCGCGCGCGGTCTTGGCAGCAATGATGGTCGCCATCGATGTGCCGGAGACGAGGAGACCGCTGGACTCTTGCGGGAATTCGAACAGTGTCCTGCACCAGTCAATGACCTGGCGTTCGACATAGATTCCGACATGGTCGCGCCCGCCGCAATTGGCGTTCATCGCCGAAGCGACAATATCGGCAATCAGATTGCCGGGCGCGCCGGCGCCATGAACCCAGCCAAAGAAGCGCGGATGCGTGTTGCCGACGCCATAAGGGAGCAGATCGAGCACTTGCTGCGTCACAGCCTCCAGATCCGTACCTGCGGTGGGAAGCGGGCTGTTGAGTTGAGCCTTGATCGTATCCGGGGTGGGCGTCCAGACGCGGCCGCTGGACGCTGTCTGAAACTTGTCGATCGCAGCATCCAGCGCGGCATTGGCGGTGCGCGAAAAAGCGTCCCAGTCCCGCGGGTCGAGGGTGCCGCGATCGGTGTGTTTATTGCGGTCTGCGTCAGTCATGGCTCGATGTTAGCGGTCGATCGTAGAGCGCGCCATGGGTGTTCAGCCGCGCCAGCGGTCAATCTTCGCCGCCGCGTCCGGCCGCATGCGTTCCAGCGGTTTTTCTTTAGCCGTTCCAAGATACACAAAGCCTGCGATCCGCTCCGTCTGCGACAGGCCGAGCAGGTCATTGATCCCCGGGCTGAACGCGATCCATTCAGACAGCCAGCATCCGGCCCAGCCACTGGCATTGGCGGCCAGCATCAGGTTCTGGCACAATGCGCCACATGATAGCTCCTGTTCCCAGACCGGCGTCTTGTGAGTTGGGTCAGGTGAGGAAATGACCGCAATCACGACGGGTGCACGGGTGAAGTAACACGCCGTATCGGCCAGCATGGTGTCTGTGGCGTCCGGATCTTCGCGCTTCTGGATCTCCACCGCGCGTTGGTTGAATGCGTCTCGCGCATCGCCCTCAAAGACCAGGAAACGCCAGGGCGCGAGGCGGCGGTGATCCGGCACCCGGGTGGCAACCGTAAGCAGTTCATCCAGCGTATCCGCATCCGGGCCGGGCGCTGTGAGACTGCGCTTACCGGCGGATCGGCGTAGGGCAATCAGTTGGCGCGCTTCGGCGCTCGGACGGGTCGGGAGCATAGGGGTGCCCAGCGGCGGGGCAGGCGGAAAACGTGCAGTCATCACACGCACTTAGGCGAACCAGCTGCAAATGCCAGAAAGATATTATTAGTGAACAGTGTTTACTTTCTGAACGTGCGTACTATTTAGGGTCGAAAGGGTCCATAAGATGACTGTAGCAACTTCCTCCCCGGCCGAACGCCGTCGCAACAAGATCCGCGCGCGGATCCTGTCTGCGGCGGAGTCGGTCTTTGCGCGCGAAGGCGCAGAAGGCCTGTCGATCCGACGCCTGGCCGAGAATATCGATTACTCACCTGCCGCGATCTACAAATATTTCAGTTCCAAGGATGAACTTGTTGATGAGCTCAAGGAGAGCTTTTTCGAACTCATTCTCGAGAATGTGCACCTGATTGCCGATCGCTCGACGCCGTTCGCAGGACGGGCACGGGAATGCCTCGCGACCTATATTCGCGTCGCGACGGACAAGCCGTATCATTACGCTGCCGCGTTTGCAGGGGAATCCAGCGCCACCGGGCCGGTCGATACCGAGCCAGGTTTCGAAGTGACCAAGAAAGGGCAGGCGTTCAACGTCTTGCGCAACATGATCGCGGAAGGTGTCGAGACCGGGGTGTTCCGATCGGATATCGACCCGTCGATTGCCGCAAAGTCCGTCTGGGCGTCCATGCACGGCCTGGTCATGATGATTGTGCATATCCCAACCTTCCCCGCGCTAAAATCCGAGCAGGCGGCGATGGCACGCGAAGAATTTATAGAGTATCACGCAGATCAGGTGATCCGCGGCATGGAGGCGAACCATGGCTGAGCAAGGACAAGATTACGAAATGCAGGAGCGTGAGCCGCGGCCGAATGCCGGGAAGGGCTTCCTGTTCATGCTGGTGATCATCGCTGTGGTCGCTGCGCTTGGGTATTTCGTGCTGCAGAACCGGTCAGCCGAAGGACCGCTTGTGCCGACGGCGACGCCGATCCCGATTGCCGTTGAGACCATCAATGTGACGCTCGACGAGGCATTCACGGCGGAAGAGAAATTCACCGGCATCGTATCACCGCGCCGCTCCAGCCAGCTCGGCTTTTCCAATGGCGGCCGGATTGCCAGCTTGCGCGTCGATATTGGCGACCGGGTCGAGACCGGGCAGACACTGGCCGTGCTCGACACCCGCAATCTGCGCGCCCAGCTTGAAGCGGCCAAGGCTGTTGTGACCGAAGCCCGCGCCTCTTACCAACTGGCCGAATCCACTGTTGATCGGCAGATTGCGCTGCTTGAAAAAGGCCATGTGTCGAGCCAGCGGGTCGACGAGGCACGCGCCCAATCGAACACCGCGCGCGCCCGCATTCAGGCGGCGACCGCAAATGCCGATGCTCTGCGCGTGCAGATAGACCTCGCCCGTATCCAGGCGCCGTTTGATGGCACCATTACCTCCCGCATGGCCGATGAAGGCGCGATTGCTGGCCCAGGCCAGCCAGTCTTCGAACTGGTGGAGACCGGCAACCTCGAAGCCCGCCTCGGACTGACGGCACGCCTCGCCGATAAGCTCGAGATCGGTGAAGTCTACGAGCTGAGTTCCGATCAAGGCCCGGTCCTCGCCACCTTGCGCTCAATGACGGGCGTGATCGATGCCAGCAACCGTACCGTGACAACCTTGTTTGATGTGCAGAACGCGAATGCGGTTTCCGCAGGCGCGGTGGTGCGCCTGTCGATGGAGCAGGATATTGACGAGCGGGGCCTCTGGCTGCCGGTGTCGGCCCTGACCGAAGCCGATCGCGGCCTCTGGTCGGTCTATATTGCGCGCCGGTTTGGCGGCGGTTGGAAAGCCGAGCCCGGGATTGTCGAAATCGTCCATCAATCCGGCGACCGCGTCTATGTTCGCGGCGCTGTCCGCGATGGCGATCGGGTCATCATTGACGGATTGCAGCGGATCACGCCCGGACAGCCGGTCACCCCGGTTGAGGTCAGTGCCAATGGCCTCGCAGCGGGGAATGGATAAGCGCCATGACGACCCTGTTCTACAGGCTTCCCCGACTGACAATTCTGGCAGTCTTCGTCATCCTGATCAGTGGCTTTTTCGCCATCCTGACATTGGGTCGGCAAGAAGATCCGACGCTGACCGAACGCTATGGATACGTGCTGACATCTCTGCCGGGTGCAGATGCGGAGCGTATCGAAGCGACGGTGACGGAACCTATCGAACGGCGGCTGCTCGAACTACCCGAGATGAACGAGATCATCTCGAGCTCGCGGGCGAATGTCTCACAAATCTCGGTTGATATCAGTGATTCCCTCAGCCCGGCCGAAGTCGACAATGCCTGGACTCTGATCCGCCAGCAGGTGCAGCTTGCGGAGGCGGAATTGCCGCCCGGGGCATCCAAGCCCTTTGTCCGGCGAGTCTTTGTTGGCGCCGCAACGATGACCGTGGCGATCACCTGGGAAGGTGAGGGCGACCCGCAGCTGGCCGTGATGGGCCGCCTGGCTGAAGTGCTGTCCGACCGGTTCAGGGGCCTGAACGGCACCGAAGAAACCGAGATTATGGGCCTGTCGGAAGAGGAAGTGCGGGTCATCGCCGACCCTGAAGCGCTGGCCGCAGCGGGCCTGTCCCTCAATGATGCTGCCGGACTGATTGCAGCTGCAGACGCCAAGGCGCCAGCTGGCGAGGTCCGCGGCGAGCGCAGCAATGTCGGCCTGGAGATTGGCGGCGAGTTTGATGGCATCGCCCGCATTCGCGCGGTGCCACTGGTGCAGCGCCCGGATGGCAGCGCGCTGCGGGTCGGTGACGTCGCCGACGTGGTCAAACGGATCGAAGACCCGCCCACGAAAATGGCCTTCAGCAATGGCGACCGGGCAATATTTGTCACGGCCTATATTCAGCCGAACCAGCGCGTCGATGTCTGGGCCAAGTCAGCGCGCGAGATGGTCGCTGGCTTTGCCGAAGGTATTCCGGAAGATATCAGCGTCGCGCCCATCTTCGATCAGAGCAAGTATACAGAGTCACGGCTGAATGGCCTGGCGCAGAACCTGCTCGTGTCGGCTGGTCTGGTCTTCGCGGTCCTGTTCTTTGTGATGGGGTGGCGGGCCGCCATCGTTGTCGGCATGGCCTTGCCGCTGACTGTGGCGCTGGTGCTCACCCTGTTCAAATTCTTTGATTATCCCTTGCACCAAATGTCGGTGACCGGTCTGGTGATTTCGCTCGGCCTGTTGATCGACAACGCGATTGTCGTGGTCGACGAGTATGATCAAGAGCGCGGGAATGGCCGGACTATTCTGGACTCGATAGACCATTCACTGAAGAAGCTGTTCGGCCCCTTGCTGGCCTCGACGCTGACCACAGCGCTCGCCTTCACGCCGATCGCTGCCATGCCAGTCGCGGCGGGTGAATTCATCGGCATGATCGGCACGTCCGTGACTTTTGCGGTCGTCATGTCCTTCCTTGTGGCGATGACGATTATTCCGGCGCTCGCGGGCCTGCTCGACCGGCCAAGACGGCCAGGAGAGCGGAGCTGGTTCTGGCGCGATGGGATAAAATTTGATTTTATTACGGACGGTTACCGGTGGAGCGTCGAGCGCGTGCTGCGCAATCCATTGCTCGGTATCCTGCTCGGCGTGGTTCCCGTCACGATCGGGTTTTATCTCGGCGGCCAGCTGCCAAGTCAGTTCTTCCCACAAACCGAGCGTGACCAGTTCCAGCTTGAAATCACTCTCAATCCGCAGGCGACAATTTACGAAGCCGAGGAGACCGCGCAAACCGTCGCGACGTTCCTGCGCGACAATTATCCGGACATTGAAGGCATCCATTTCGTCGTCGGCGAACCTGGACCTCGCGTCTATTATAACAGCATCAACAACACGCAGGGCTTTTCCGGCTTTGCCAGTGGCTTCGTTCAGCTGGACAATAATGAAACCACGCGCATCCTGGTCAGTGATGTGCAGGCAACCTTGCGGCGAACGTTCCCACAAGCGCAGATTCTCGCCACGCCATTCGAGCAGGGACCACCTGTGCCGGCGCCGATCGCCTTCTACATTCGCGGTGAGAACCTCGCAGCGCTGAATGATTATGGCAATCAGGCGAGGCGCATCCTGGCGCAGACGCCGGGTGTGAATTTTACCATGGCGCGGATGAAGACCGGCGCGCCGATTGTCACCCTCGATGCTGATGAAACAGCGACGGCGATGACCGGGCTGCGACTGACCGGTCTTGCTGGCGATATCCGGGCGGAACTGGAAGGCGTTCCCGCGGGGTCGATCCTCGAAGGGGTTGAAGAACTGCCGGTGCGCGTGATCGCGCCGGAAGAGCGGCGCACGCAGCTTGCCGATTTGCGGTCCAAGACGATCGGCAATGCCCGTCCTGGCCTCGGCACCCCGCTGGCGGCGCTTGGCGACCTCACGCTGTCACCGCAAACCGCCGAGATTATCCGGCTCGACGGGCGGCGCGTGAACGAGATTTTTGCCTATATCGAACCCTACTCGTTGCCGGCGCCGATCAATCAGGCGTTCAAGCAGAACCTGGACGAAGCCGGGTTTGAGCTGCCACCTGGCTTTGACTGGATCGAAAGCGGCACGGCCAGTAACCAGTCGGAAGCGATGGCCAATCTGCTCTCGCTCGCCATTCCCCTGATGCTGGTCATGCTTGGCGCCGTGGCGCTGGTGTTCAATTCCTTCCGCATGGCGTTCCTGGTCATGGGCGTCGGCTTCATGTCGATTGGCTTGGCCTTTGCCGGGGTCTGGATGTTCAACTTGCCGCTCGGCTTCAATGCCATTCTAGGGGGGCTTGGCCTGCTTGGCATTTCGATCAATGGGACGATTGTCGTGCTGGCGCTGCTGAATGCCAATGAAGCGGCGAAAGCCGATGATGTTATCGCTCAGCGCGAAGTCGTCGTCGCCGCGACGCGGCACATCATTGCGACCACGCTGACTACAATGGGCGGCTTCGTGCCGATCATCCTGCAAGGCGATGTGTTCTGGATGCCTCTGGCGACCGGCATTGCGGGCGGGGTCGCGGGATCGGCCATACTGGCGCTCTATTTCACGCCAGCTGTCTTCCGGATCATGACGATGAAGCCGATGCGCCGCCTGATCCGGCTGGCGACCGGTCGCGGCTGGCAACATCCGGCGCGGCTGCCGGCTGAGTAAAAGAGATCAAAAAAGCCCCGCAGATCCGTCTGCGGGGCTTTTGGATTGTCGGCTTCGCCGCGACGCTAGAAGTCGTAGCGCAGTTCGACACCAAACGTCTGAGGTTCGTTGATGAAGCCGGTCAGCGTGGTGAAGTCGATGCCGCCGGTCAGGGCGTCTTCGTCGGTAATATTGCGGCCGAAGACCGACAGGTCATAGCCGTGATCCGAGGCATATCCGAAGCGCAGGCCACCTTCCCAATAACCTTCCTGGAAGAATTCCACACTCTCATAGAGGAAGAAATTGGTGTCGCCCTTATAGGCCCAATCGGTAAAGGCATAGAGCTCGCCGCTTTCGATCGGGATACTGTAGCGCGCGGTCGCATTGGCGATCCATTCCGGGGCATTCGGGAACGAGTTGCCGGAAATATTGTAGCGGGTGACACCGTTCACCACGACGGCGGGATCGAGAATGGTACAGATCGGCCCGCCGCAACCAGGCGATAGCAGGACGTCATCCTTGATCTCGGTCTTGTTATAGGACAGTCCGCCGGTCACCAGCAGGTTCTCGGTCACGACGGCTTCCAGATCCGCCTCGAACCCATAGGCTTCGCCCTTGTCGGCATTGATCAGCTGGACCGTATTATTGGTGCCGCCGACCACGGTGAGCTGCTGGTCTGAAATCTCGTAATAGAAGACGTTGCCGTTCAGGCGCACGCGATTGTCGAGCAGCTCCGTCTTGGCGCCAGCTTCATAGGAGATCACGGTCTCTGAATCGGCGGTGGAAATCGTGTCGCCGAACACGATCCGGCCCTGGACGGACGGGCCGCGATAACCGCGGGCGATACGGCCATAGAGATTGACCTCTTCATTGACCGCATAGGTCGCCGACAGGTCCCAGCTGAATTGCTCGTCAGAGACAGACTCTGTGAGCGGACCAAGCGGCGTGCCGACATTGCGGGTGGCGACAAAGTCCTTTTCGTCGTCAGTATAACGCAGGCCGCCGGACACGGTCAGCTGGTCAGAGACATCATAGGATAGCGACCCGAACACGCCGTAGGACTGGGAGTCCTGCGACCGGGTGGCGCCGGAAAAGGCGAAATCGCCAGCATAGGCGAGAGAGGTGATGGTGACCTCTTCATCGAACACAAATACGCCAGTCTGACCCCGCAGAGGACCGCCATCATCGAATGCAAAGCGAGCTTCGTGCGTCGTCTGGGTCAGGTCATCAATGCCGCCAGACGTGTCGCTCGGGAAGCGGAACGGACCGCTCGGAATGATGCCGTTCGGGCCAAGTGCGCCGCCATCAATATCGCCGCGCGAGAAAGTCTCGGTGGTTTCGTGGCCGAAAATATAGGTGAAGTCCCAGCCATTCTGGAAATCCTTGACCGCTTTGAAATTCACGCCAGCTGAATCCTGCGTCAGCGGATTGCCGTCACCGCCATCGAAGAACACGGTGTCACGGTCGAAATTGCTGCCGAGGCCGCGCTGGCCCTGGTCAATGATATTGGCCCGGAACAGGCGCGCGCTGCCTTCATTGGTCAGGCCGTGAATATTCAGAAGCAGGTCCAGGCTTTCGGTGGCTTCGAGCAGGAATTGCAGGCGCCCAGAGGTCACTTCGAAGCCTTCAAACGCATCCGCCTGGCCGGTGAAGCCATTGTCGACATAATCATCGCGGGACTGGTGCAGCACTGAGAGCCGTGCCGAGAGCTTGTCGGTCAGGGCGCCGCCAACCGCACCTTCCAGGTCGATTGTGTTGTAAGTGCCGTAGGAGCCGCGCACATAGGCATCGAAATCCTGGGTCGGCTTGACGCTGTCAAACTTGATGATGCCGCCAGGTGTGTTGCGGCCAAACAGGGTGCCTTGTGGTCCGCGCAGAACTTCCACAGCTTCCATGTCAAAGACCGGATAGCCTTTCAGGATCGGGTTCTCGTACGGGATGTCGTCATAGACCAGCGAGACTGGCTGGGTCGAGTTCAGGTCGAAATCGGTATTGCCATAGCCGCGAATGTAGAAGCGCGGGAAGGCGCGTCCGAACGAGCTTTCGGCAATCACGCTCGGCACCCGCGCTGACAGGAAACGGATGTCGGCGCCGCCGGCCTTGAGATTGTCGAGCTTCTCGTCGGAGACAGTGGTGATCGAAATCGGAACGTCCTGAGCGTCCTGCTCGACACGTTGTGCGGTTGTGACGACCGTATCGAGACGGCGCGCATCCGCCTCATCAGCGTCCTGAGCGAGCGCTGGAACAGAGGTCAGTCCGACCAGAATGGCCGCAGCAGAAGAAAATTTCAGGGAGGATTTAACAGACATCAGTGGGTCACTTTCAGCCAGATTTGTGAGCGGCTTTCATAAGGCGCTTTCACAGCTGACCTAGAGGAAAAGATGTATAGAGCAAGGCGAGTTGTGCACTCTGAGATCATCTGAGTGTAAATTTCTTTACACTGTGGCGGTACGGTCACAAAGTGCAAAAGAAAAAGCGCACCCGAGGGCGCGCCTTTGCTCAGTTCAGGATTGAAACCGCGAGATCAATCCCAGGGATTGAAACGGGTTCGTGGTTTCAGAATGTCGCCATCCGCGTCATCAGCCGCTTCGCTTTCAGCTTTCGCGTCATTGCTGGCTGCGTTGCCGAAATTGATCTCGGAAACGGCGGCCTCCATCTGTTCGACGTTCAGATTGCCTTCGAGTTCAGGCAGTACGTCTTCGGTAGCATCGATGACGATCTTCTCTGGTTCGGGGGTCACCAATGAACTCGGGCCCGGAATACCGCTGGCTTCGGTTTTTGCTGCCAGTGCGCCGAGGCCAAAGCCGGCGCCGATCCCGCTGAGGCTGTAGGTTTGCGGTTCTTCTGATGCCGCCATGACTGGCTCGACCTCGGTTTCAGGCGCGGCATCTGCGCTGTCTTCCGATGGCGCCTCAGCCAAGACAGGGGCTTCTGGCTCTGGCGCGGTTTCGGCGGCTTCGGTGACCGGGGGTGTTTCAGCGGCGACCTCCATCTCAGGCTCGGATGCCGTTTCCGCCGTGGCCTCTGTCTCCGGTGCATCTTCAATTGCAGGTTCTGACGCCTCGGCGCTGAGCTCAGCCTCCGGCTCAGTCTCTGCTTCCACCTCGGTTTCTTCTTCAGAAGCCGCCGCAGGCGTTGCCGCAAATACGGTGCTTGCGACAAAGTCGGTGGCGGGCGTGACCTCAGTTGCGGGCACGTCTGGTGCCTCCGTCATCGCGTCGTCTGCTTCAGAGACGATTTCGCTGGCGACGGACGCACTAACGACCGGGTCTGCGTCTTCAACCATGCTGGTTTCGATGGGCTCGACAGTTTCTGCGGGCGTTTCTGTGACGACCGGCGCAGCCTCGTCGTCCTGAGCGTCCAGTCCGAATGGAATGTAGGACGGCGCGCTGGATGTGCCCATGTCAGGTGCCGCGATCGGGGCTTCCGGTTCAGCTTCGGCAGCCATCGTTTCCGGTTCAGATGCGGGTTCTTCCGCTTCGTCCTGGTCGAGGCCTGCGGCGCTGGCCACCACGCCAACGGCGGCAGCGGCAGCGACGCCGACTGCGGAAGGCGTGATGTCATCTGGAGAAGAGTTGTCGTCTTCCGAGACGGTTTCGATTTCAACCGGCGCGGTGTCTTCGCGATTATTGACCTCATTTGCCAGGCGCGCGACGGCTTCGGTCACATCGCTCTCGGTGTCGACGTCGTCAGAGCTGGCTTCAACCGTCTCTTCGACATCTGCCATCGGTTCGGCGACGTCTTCTGAGGTGTCTGGCGCTGCGGCCATTTCGGCGGCCTCGTCAACAGGCTCTTCTTCGCTCAGATCTGGCGCAGCAGCGACGACCTCTTCCGACGCGGTCTCAACTGTCTGTTCTGCAGGCTCTGAATCGGTGGTTTCTGTATCTGGGGCCGCTTCGGGCTCTGGTTCAGGGGCAGGGGCGGCCTTTATCTCATGATTGGCGATGCCTTCCGTCTCCAGCGCAGCGCTCTCATCGCCCGGGTCTTCCGGGCTGTCATCAGTCAGCTCGGCGACCTCGTCCGGCGCTGGCGCTTCTGGCTCTTCCATACCTGCGAGCAAGCTGGAAATTGCGGTCTCGGTGCCGCGGGCAAAGCGCGCTGCCTCGGCGCCCATCTCGGCGACGATCTGTGCGTAGGGCGTGCCAGCCTCCGACATGGTGCTGGCGAGCTCGTCCGCCGCGGCACGTTCGAGTTCTTTGCCGTCAATGCTCTGAAGGATGACTTCACCCGCGCCGTCCGGCAGACAAACGCTGTAGCCTTCGGTCGAATAAACCAGGGCGCCATTCTCGCCTTCGGCCCAGTCGAGCTTGCCGAGCTCAGTCATTTCAGCCAGGCGATCGATCAGTTTCTTGGTCGAAGGGTGCAGCATGTTCAGGTCCACCTTATGAGAATTGCTAACCCGCTCTTAATACAGGTTTCAGCCCCGGCTTTGATAGGGTGGAATGGCAAGAATCTGATGAAATTACGGTTATATCCGCCGGTTTCCCCGAAGTTTCCGGACAGCTGTACGAAGCTCGATTACACCGTGTTTGAATCCCAGCGATTGCGCCGAAAACCGGATGACGCTCCGCCGCGCGATCAGATCGTCGGTCGGGCGTGATTCTACGCGATTTTTGAGGCCTCAGTCTGTGTCCCAGTCGGCTCGGGTCAGAGCAATGTCCTGAACGAAGGTCTTCACCGCGTCATCGCCGGCATCTGCCAGTCCGGTGCGAAAACCCTGGACGGTGAGGTCCGGTGCGACCAGCAGATAAGTTGGCGTCCATCTGATTTTCAGAGCCTCGCGGATTGACGCGTCCTCGTCGATGACGGTGAGAAACTCCCACCCTTTCTCATCAAACCAGGCTGAGACCGAGTCATAGCCGCGCAAGGCGCGGTGCGTGCTGTCGGCATTGTGCGGCGTGTGGATCGACATGAAGTCCACATCCGGGTCCTGGGCGAGGGCGCGCGAGAGGGCGGCGGCATAGGTCGCGTCGCGGCGGCTATCATGGCACCAGATGCCCCAGACCTCGATCACCGTCCATCGCCCTTCCAGCAGACTGGACGAGAAGCTGGTCTGATCCGTTGTCTCACCAGAAAACTCAGGTAGAGGCGCGCCAAGACCCTCATAAGTGTAGGGCCGGCCATAATCGTCGCGCGGAACGTCGCCGCGGCTGAGATCAGCCGATGCCGGCGCTGCCGCGCCCGGGCGATAAAACCCGGTCGCGGCGTCTTCACCGACATTGGCTGGCTCTTCGGCGCAGCCGGATGCGGCAAGCCCCACCGCAAATATAGAAGCGATCAAGGCTCGCAGCATGGTTGTCGGCTCTCTTGTCTAGGCGCCTGGAATGCGCAGAACCTGACCAGGATAGATCTTGTCAGGATGTTTGAGCATTGGCGTGTTGGCATCGAAAATATCCGGGTAACGCATCGCGTCGCCATAATATTTCTTGGCGATTTTCGACAGGCTGTCACCTGACTTTACCGTGTGGAACACAGACTCGCCGACCTTGGCCTTGGATTTCACCTTCATGCCATCATCGACCTCGCCAATGCCGCTGACATTGCCAGCCGCCAGGATCAGCTTTTCCTTGGTCGCCTGGTCCGGCACCTTGCCTTCCAGTTTGACCTGCTTGCCCTCGACCGTGACTTTGAAGTCATTCCCGAGATCATCATCAAGGCCCAGATCCTCGACTTCTTTTCGGATCGCTTTTTCTGCGACCTTGTTACGCTCGGCAATGATCTCTTTGCCTTTGCCCAGTGCGAATTTAAAAATACCCATTTCTATGGTCTCCCCTTTGAAGACGGACAGGCTAGGCATGAATCGCGCGTTCGTGAAGAGGTTTCCGCGACGTCCTTCCACTTTACGTCAACGTTACCCCTAGTCGAGCCCGGTTCGCTTCTCTAGGGTGCGCTGCAACATAGACCACTCACGGGAGATATTCGTCATGCGCGAAGCAGTCATCGTATCCACCGCCCGAACCGGCCTTGCCAAGGCAGGTCGCGGGTCGCTCAACAACACGCACGGCATCACCATGGCCGGCCATGCGATCAAGCACGCCCTGGCGCGCGCTGGCGTCGAGCCGGAAGCGGTTGAAGACGTGTATCTCGGGTCTGCCCAGCCAGAAGGCGCGACTGGTCACAATGTGGCACGTAACGCGGCGCTCTGGGCCGGCTGCCCTAGCTCGACCTCTGGCGCGACGATCAACCGGTTCTGCTCGTCAGGCCTGCAGGCGATCGCCAATGCAGCGCATACGGTCATCAATGAAGGCGCCCCTGTCGCCATTGGCGGCGGCGTTGAAAGCCTCTCCCTGGTCTCACGCTCAGGCCACATGAACCTGCATCGCTACACCGAAGACCAGCTGATGGCGAAATGGCCTGCGATCTGGATGACGATGATCGAGACCGCTGAAATCGTTGCCGACCGTTACAATGTCAGCCGCGAAGCTCAGGACGAGTATTCTGCCGAGTCGCAGCGCCGGACGGCTGAGTTCCAGAAGAATGGTTACATGGCCGAAGAGATCGCGCCGCTTGAAACCACGATGATCCTGAAGAACAAAGAGACCGGCGAGATTTCTGAGCAGGACGTTGTCTGCGATCGCGACGAATGTAATCGTCCTGGCACCACCTATGAAGCGCTTGCCGGCCTGCCGCCTGTCTTCTCTGGTGGCCAACAGGTCAAGGAAGGCAAGTACATCACGGCTGGGAACGCCTCGCAGCTGTCTGATGGCGCCGCCGCCGTCGTCGTCATGGAAGCTGAAGAAGCCGCCCGCCGGAACATCCAGCCGCTTGGCCGTTTCATGGGCTTCAATGTTGGCGGTGTTGACCCGGACGAGATGGGCATCGGTCCGATCAAAGCCGTGCCACGCCTGCTTGAGCGTCATGGCCTGAAGGTTGACGATATCGACCTGTGGGAACTGAACGAAGCATTTGCATCGCAGTGTCTCTACAGCCGCGATTTCCTCGGCATTGATCCTGAGAAATATAACGTCAATGGCGGCTCGATCTCGATCGGCCACCCATTCGGCATGACCGGCGCCCGCTGCACCGGCTCGAT
>SPJK01104060.1_pt1 | contig 14423 bp, 11 predicted proteins | sample 3741771 | NCBI WGS metagenome assembly SPJK01 (sample SAMN10925997, study PRJNA522277) | cold seep metagenome | isolation source: Elba SIP-enriched marine methane seep metagenome, extraction at timepoint T2 | place: Italy: coast of Elba, Mediterranean Sea | reverse complement strand
GTTACCAAAGCTTCGGTCGTGAGCAACAAGCCCGCGATGCTGGCAGCATTGGTAAGCGAAGTCTTCACAACTTTAGCGGGGTCAATTACGCCAGCCTTGAACATGTCCGTGTACTCACCAGCATTGGCGTCGTAACCGGTGTTCTTTCCTTTACGAGAAACTTCGTCAGCGATAACGCTTCCAGACAAGCCGCCGTTCGATGCGATTTGCTTAATCGGGGCATCAAGCACGCCAAGAACGATATCGACCCCAATCTTTTCATCACCTTTGGCCGAACTGCGAGCCGCTTCAACAGCTTCGCGTGTGCGAAGAAGGGCTACACCGCCGCCAGGAAGGATACCTTCTTCAACAGCGGCACGCGTCGCGTGAAGGGCGTCTTCGACGCGAGCCTTCTTTTGCTTCATGTCGGCTTCGCTGCTTGCCCCGACTGAGACAACGGCAACGCCGCCAGTTAGCTTTGCAAGACGCTCTTGTAGCTTCTCACGATCGTAATCGCTGGTAGCTTGCTCAATTCCCTTGCGGATTTGTTCAATACGCTTTTGAACGTCGGCACCTTTGCCAGCACCTTGGACAATCGTAGTGTTGTCTTTTGAGGAGCTGATCTTCTTCGCACGACCAAGATGCTCAAGCGTGACCGCTTCGAGCTTAAGTCCAAGGTCTTCGCTGATGAGCGTGCCACCGGTCAGAGTAGCGATGTCGCCAAGCATTTGCTTACGACGGTCACCAAAGCCTGGTGCCTTCACAGCACAAACGTTAAGCACGCCGCGAAGCTTATTGACAACCAAAGCTGCCAAGGCTTCGCCTTCGACGTCTTCGGCGATGATGGCAAGTGGCTTGCCCTTTTGGCTAACAGCTTCTAGCACAGGTAGTAATTCGCGAAGATTTGAAATCTTCTTCTCGAAGATTAGCAAGTAAGCATCTTCGAGCGTCGCTTCCATCGTCCCTTGATCGGAGATGAAGTAAGGTGACAAGTAACCCTTGTCAAACTGCATCCCTTCAACAAAATCGAGCGTCGTTTCCGTCGACTTGCCTTCTTCGACAGTGATAACACCATCTTTGCCAACCTTGTCCATGGCGTCAGCGAGTAGATCGCCAATGACTCGGTCATTGTTAGCGCTAATCGCACCTACTTGAGCGATTTGCTCTTTGCTGCTGACCTTCTTCGAATTGTTATCAAGTTCAGCACAAGCAGCGGCAGCTGCTTTTTCGATACCGCGTCGGACAGCCGTTGGATTGCTACCCGCAACGATGTTACGAGCACCTTCTTTAAGGATGGCACGTGCAAGAACTGTCGCGGTAGTGGTGCCGTCGCCAGCAAACTTGCTGGTTTTGTCAGCCACTTCGTGAACGAGCTTAGCGCCCATATTTTCAAAGGGATCTTCGAGTTCGATCTCTTTTGAGACGGTGACACCGTCCTTGGTGACCGTTGGACCACCAAATGATTTGTTGATGATGACGTTGCGACCCGTAGGGCCCATGGTGACGGCGACTGCGTCAGCAAGCTTTTCGACGCCGGCAATCATCTTGGCGCGGGCGGCATCGTCGAACATGAGTTGTTTAGCCACAGCTATGACTCCGTTGAATGCGGATGAATGTTTCAGTTAAGGAAAGAAGCGACTAGCTGGCAACCTTTGCCAAGATGTCCGACTCACGAAGGATTTTGTACTCTTGGCCGTCGACTTCGACTTCTGAACCGCCGTACTTGCCGTAGATGACTTCGTCGCCAATGGCGATCGAAAGTTCACCACGGTTGCCACTGTCCAAGAGTTTGCCGTCACCAACAGCAACGACAGTGCCACGTTGTGGCTTTTCGCGAGCAGCGTCTGGAAGAACGATACCACCAGCGGTGGTCTCTTCTGCTTCGAGAGGACAAACAACAACACGATCGTCCAAGGGACGCAAGTTAATTTTTTTAGCCATGATAAAACCTTAATGTGTGTATGAATAAGCTTCGCAAGGAAGCTGTTTAATCTAAAAGCTGACTGCCGAATGCCGAAAGCTGAGTGCTCAATGAATTACATCATTCCGGGCATGCCCATGCCGCCCATTCCACCCATGCCAGGCATACCGCCACCCATGCCTCCCATACCGCCCATGCCACCCATTGGGTCGCCATGGCCGTGGTCGTGTCCGTGACCTGCTTCTTCTTCGTCGCTTGGAGCATCCGTGATAAGCGAGTCAGTCGTCAGCAAGAGAGCGGCAACGCTGGCTGCGTTTTGCAAAGAGGTACGAACTACCTTCGCGGGGTCAATCACACCAGCGGCGACAAGATCGACGTAGTCGTCTTTATCAGCGTTGTAGCCTTCGGTCTTACCCTTAAGCTGACGAACACGGTGAACAACCACAGCTCCGTCAACACCGGCATTTTCAGCAATACAGCTTAGAGGATAGCTAAGAACATTCTTGATGATCGTGGCACCAAGAGCTTCATCCCCTTCGAGGTCAAGCTTATCGATTGCTTTTTCAGAGCGAATCAAAGCAACGCCACCGCCAGGAACGATTCCTTCTTCAAGAGCAGCGTGCGTTGCGGCACGAGCATCATCAAAGAGGTCTTTGCGTTCTTTCATTTCTGATTCGGTCGAAGCACCGACTTTGATCTGAGCAACGCCGCCAGCGATCTTAGCCAAGCGTTCTTGGAGCTTTTCACGGTCGTAATCCGAATCGGTCGATTCGATTTCAGCACGGATTTGATCAGCACGAGCTTGGATAGCATCTTTCTTTCCGCCACCGCCCACGATCGTGGTATTGCCACTGCTGATAATTACTTTCTTAGCTTTGCCAAGATCGCTGACCTGAACGCCATCAAGTTTGATGCCAAGGTCTTTGAAGATGGCCGAGCCGCCGGTCAAGGTAGCGATATCGCCAAGCATCGCCTTGCGACGATCACCGTAACCAGGAGCTTTAACAGCACAGACGTTGACGATGCCACGCATCTTGTTAACAACAAGCGTTGCCAAGGCTTCGCCTTCGATGTCTTCAGCGATAATCAAAAGTGGCTTGCCTGCTTTGCTAATTGCTTCAAGCAAAGGAACCATCGCCTTGGCGCTGGAAATCTTGTCTTCAAAGACAAGGATTTGACAGTTCTCAAGAACCGCTTCCATGTCGTCTTCGTTAGTAACGAAGTGTGGTGAAAGATAACCGCGGTCGAATTGCATCCCTTCGACAACTTCAACCGTCGTTTCGTTACCACGACCTTCGTCAACGGTGATGACGCCATCTTTGCCAACCTTAGCAAAAGCGTCAGCAAGAACCGAACCGATCGAAGGATCGTTATTGCCAGCAATCGTTGCGATGTGCTGCAGGCTCTTTTTGTTTTTAACTTCGATAGGGTCAGCTGCCTTGAGCACAGCGGCGCTTACGGCTTCGACAGCCTTGTTGATTCCACGGCCAAGAGCCATGGCATCAGCCCCCGAGGCGAGCATCTTTAGACCTTCGCGAAAGATTCCTTCGGCGAGGACGGTTGCGGTGGTGGTTCCGTCACCGGCAACATCGTTTGTCTTGCTGGCTGCTTCTTTAACAAGCTGGGCACCAAGGTTTTCGTAAGCGTCATCGAGTTCGATATCTTCCGCAACGGTGACACCGTCTTTAGTCACCTTGGGAGAGCCCCACCCTTTATCAAGGACAGCGTTGCGGCCACGAGGACCCAGGGTGCTTTTAACAGCTCGGGCGAGCTTCTCGACGCCAGCCGCCAACGGCTTACGAGCGTCATCTTCAAATACCATCTGCTTTGCCACGGTCGGTTATCCTCCGGCTGATAGGCAGTTACGAATGTGAGGGATATGTTTCCAAGCCTCAGCAGATTCACCGAGGGTGCGGACTTCTGAGGCGTTTTGGTTCTGATCTAAGCTGACGAGTCTGCACGAAATGGCAGGCGCACACCTAGAGAGGCTTATTAAAGCAAGTGGTGTGCCAGTGTGGACGAACCTATTAATCCCCGGAGAATGGCCAAATCCTTATTCAATTGACTAGAGATAACCTCGGGTTATCTGTCACTTTGGCAGGAGGAAGTGGTATTCCCGTATTCTCTTGTTTTGAGCCCTACATATCAAAAGAGCCACCAAGATTGAGCATGATCTTGGTGGCTCTCAATTCTTCTTAGAAACTGGAGAGATCGTCTGGATGGATAACGATCCTCTCTTTTCTAATTTCTCGATCGACTCTTTTCTATTTCTTGCCAAACCGTGGTGCGAAGATACAAACTCCTGCCATTGCAATAACCATTAATGAAGATGCAGGCTCGGGAACCAAAACTGCCGATACAATGCCTTCGATGACCAGATTGCCTTTAGCAGTGGCTGACTCGGTTTCGTTTTCACTGTTTTGCTGTACGGCTGGTTGGGTAGAGGTGTAATCAAGAGTTACAAACTCTTCAAAATTTAGCCCTTCAGGCATATTCTGCGACTCGATTGTTCCTTCTGCAGTGAACTTGAAAACACTGCTTGTAAGCAGGATATCAACCTTTTCAAGAACGATTTTCAGAAAATGTCCAGTGGAGGAAAACCACTCAAAACCAAATCCTGAAGGCGAAATACTTTGTACGGCACCATTGAGTGGCAGGACGCCAGGGACGTTGCCTATCAACAAATCAGCCCGCATGTCAATACTTGTCTCGGTCAGAACAGGCTGGATTGAGCCATCCTTGACAAAAGTTGCTGAACTAACTTCGTCAGCTTCCCCTGCATCTTGGTTACCGCCTGCTTGTGCCATTGTGTCATAGATGATTCCATCGCCACCTTGATAGATGACATCAACATCGCTTAGGGTCATTTCTAACGTTGATGCTTGGCAATGGCTTGCGAAAGCAAACATTGTAAGAAGCATTGCGAATTTCGTGCAATTAACGAACATCTTCTCTTCCTCCGTGGTGAGTTTAAGGCCGTGGCGGCCCAGGGTTGGGTAGGTCTGCGAGGTGGGATGGGTAGCTCGTAAAACTTTGGTAGCAGGTTCGCGAGTGACCTAATCACTATCGAAGACGAGACTTGGAGCCTCTTTGGTGAATGCCTCCGAATGCATTTCGGTCACCCGAGCTTCGCTTCGACTTTGCTCTTCGGCGGGACCGTTGTTTCGACTGACGTATCGTGTCACCCGAACGACGGAGAGGAACAAAGTTGTTTTCATCATCGTGTTCTAAATCAAGTTTTTTCATCGTTTTCGCTATCAGTTACGAAAGGCGATCTTGCCTTTCTGAAATCTTTTTGCGAACGCTTCCTGCGCCAATAATTCCTGATGTTCCGCTCAGTTCTGTTCCAGGAAATTACTACTCGGCTAAGAAGCATTAACAAGCATTCTTATGTCGAGTATTTGATGATTGCTGATTTACGAAGAAAGGATTTCAGCGTGTAACACGCTGGAGGCCCATCTTCTCTGCCACTTTGATTGCCTCCGAATAGAGGTTCTGCAGATCCTCAGCAAGATCAACTTCAGGCAAATAAAGCCAAGCAGCTAGCTTGCGTGCCCATAGCTCGTAAGTAACGCATCCTTCGCCTTCGCAAACCATCATCAGTGAGTTGGTGCCAGCAACGTATTTCGTGCCAAACTTACGGAAGGTTTCCTTCTGTTTGTCAGGCATGTTGCCCAGATCAATCACCGCTAATTGCGTGTGCCAGCGTTCGTGATGTCGTATTGCCTCCCCAATCGAGCAGGCTTCAACAACACGCCAGCCAGCATTGCTTGCGGATTGGCTTAGGGCCTTAAGTCGCGATTTCTCAAAAGAAAGCAAAAGGCACGTCCAGGGAGGCGCTTCGCTTATCTTTTCATTGTTACGGCTTGAAACCAACGTCGCAGATGTCTTCGACGCTGCCGTTTCCAAACCGGTGTATTCGCGTGCGTGAAAAGTATCCATCGCACCATCCTTTGTTGGGAGATTCAAAATAGTTCATCTCACACAACCAGCGCAACTTGCGCTGCAAGATCTAAAAAGACTTGTGCGTGATCGTTTTTTGCTGATCACCAAGCAATCTTGCGGCGACGACGACGGTGCATACCATTAACAGACTTGGGAGCCTTGGCGCGACGTCGGCTGGCTGCGTTGTTCGAGCTAGCACTGTTTGCTGCAGCACGAACGCGTCGTGGTGCGTTGTCTTGATCGTAGCTGTCTTGTTCGTAGCTGTAGTTACTTTCGTTACTCATCTTGCTTCCTCCGGTTCAATGAAAAGAGTCCAAACAGACTTTGTCGTGTCAAACGACAAATGAGTGCCGGTTGATCTCAGTGTCACAGCACGCAAAGCGAGCCAGGTGACAAGGAATCGACGAGTACCTATTAAGCGATCAGCGTGCCAAAGTGAAAGAAAACTAATCGATAAGTCAGAAGCCACTGTTTTCATTGGCTTTAAGTTCGCTAGCGATACCGAGAGCTAGCAAATCAATCAGAATGTAAAAATCACAATAAGAGTGAGTGATTTTAGAGCACCTCTTTGAAACTATCTTTCTATAAACACAATGCATTACGTTTCACAAGATGCGTGAATGCTCACTGAATTAGTGATGCGTTGTAATAATTTGCAGAGGTTGCAAAATCAGAAGTGAATACATCTGATACAGATGACTGTAGACCAAAAAAGAAAGCACCCCAGTTGATACCAGGATGCTTATCAATGTGTTGAGTTCTAATTTGCTAGATTGCTTATTCGTCAAAGTCTTCAGATTGAGCAATCAATCGCGTCATTGTATTAGGATGGACTCCCAGCAGCTTGGCGGCTCGGCCCTTGTGCCCCCCAGTTGTTTTTAGTGCCTGTCTAAGAGCCATACCTCTAAGGCGATTTAGGTCGGTGCAGGGCAGGTTGGCATCACAGTTTCCTGATGGTTTAGCAACGGGAAGCTCAGGCTTCGTATCAAGGACATAACCCTGCTCAATCACGTGTGAGAGCTGGCGGATATTGCCAGGCCAAGCGTATTCACAGAAATTGTGGAGGTCTTCACCATTTGGGTTCCAGCGATTTCTGTCGTATTTTGCCGCGAATCGCTCGGAAAAGAATTCAATGAAAGCAGGAATATCTTCACGACGCTCCCTAAGGGTGGGAACCTTCAACTCGACCATGTTCAAGCGATAGTAGAGGTCTTCACGGAAGCGACCTTCAGCCACTTCGGTCTCTAAATCACGGTTAGTCGCGGCAACAACCTGAACATTGATTGGAATCGGATGTGAAGCTCCCACAGGGGTAACTTCATTCTGCTGTAGAACTCGTAGAAGCTTAGGCTGCAGCTCTAAGGGCATCTCACCGACTTCGTCGAGGAAGACAACGCCTCCCTCGGCAGCTCGAAAGACACCAAGGCTACTACCAGCTGCACCAGTAAACGCTCCTTTTTCGTGACCAAAGAGTTGGCTTTCGGCAAGTGTTGCCGTCAGGGCGGCGCAGTTTACAGGGACAAAGGGTGCTTCGTGACGAGGGCTAAGTTGATGAAGAGCCTTCGCCCAAACTTCCTTACCGGTGCCAGTTTCCCCGGTTAAAAGAACGGTGCATTGCACCTCGGCAGCCTTTTCAGCGTGCCTTGCAATTTTGCGAATATTCTGGCTTTGACCGAGCATCCATGCGTCAGCATCCGTCGCAGAATGCGACGTGAGTTGATCGATGTTATTTCGTCCTGATGTCATTGTTCCGTATCGCTCTCACAGAGAGCATCGCAAGGCTTTCCAATCTTGTGGAAAGCAAACGTTCAATCATGTTACTTACCCAACTCCGGTGCCTCTGAACCGTTTGTTGAGAGTGGATAAGCAAGAATGTTGAATTGTTTAGTTGTTACTCACGAGCGCCCTGTGTGCGGTCCCCTGTAAAGAGACCTCTATGGAGTCAATCATGTCGCTTAATCAATGCGGATTGGCAACGCGAAAAGCCATGCTTGTTGCCATACGAAGATCTTCCTCGCATCACTTAGTTTAACTAGCAGCGACGAAAACAGCAACAAATTATGTCAGGAAAGATTATCCGTTTAGAATAAAAATAATGATAAAATCGCCTAGGAATATTAGGTTTTATACTATCTATGCGTTGCGGATTCACGTATTAACGATTGTGGAAAATGCATCAAACATGCATAAATGACGTGCCTGCTCAAGCTGCCTGGTCAGCGGTCTGATGCTGGTCTGAAAGGGCAACCACCTTGATTCCTAGCTGTTTAGCCTTGTAAGAGAAATCGCTTTGTTCGAGAACAATCGTCCTGTCAGCTTCGATGATCAGTGTGCGCCCTCCCGCATTGTAGATGTTTTCGAGGGTCTTTATCCCCACTGTTGGGACATCAAATCTCATATCTTGTGAAGGCTTTGCCACTTTCACGACGGTGAATCCACTACTTTTGCAAAGTTCCCCAGCTCGTTGGATACAGAGGTCCGTCCCCTCGATTGCCTCTACAGCCAGAATGGCTCGATCTTTTACACAGACGCTTTGGCCAACGTCGAGCCGACCCATTTCTCGCGCTAACTTCCAGCCGAACCAGGCATCCGCTTCCTCGGAGGCTGTAAGAGGGTTTCCGCTTACGATTCCTTCTTTAACTAACAGACTCGTCTGATAGTTCGTAGGAGGGACAATCGTTATGCCGTGCTGAGCAAAGGCATCGATATACCTACCCATGATGGTGTCATCTTTTTGATCTGCTTGCGTACCAAGGAATATCCATGCAAAGTGCTTAATGAATTCTGCATCAGGAAAGTAACGGAACCAAGCCCAAGGGCGATAGAGATCAACCTTGTGAAACTTCCCTGCCATGACAGCCGTCTTGATATTATGTTTCTTCAAATAGCGTATAGCTTGTCCAAGCTTCGCTGCACTTACCCATTGAAATTGATCGACAGACTCACGCAAACTTTCTTCGGCATGACGTCGAACAGCAAGGCAATGAACTTCATGCCCTTGTTCTCGCATACTTCGCGCAATGATGGCTGGGTATTCACCCCAGGCGGCAATCAAGCCGAGTTTTTCTTTGGGAGGTGTTTCTGAATTTGGCATTCGATTACAAGGTTAAGCGGCGCGTTCGTTTGATTGAGCAGGTGTCGAAGCTTCTTCAGACTGTTTCAGAAGAGAATCAAGCTCTTTACGCATCTGCTTGAATTCTTTTCGAAGCTGAGGTAATTTTGAGAGCGAGGCAAATTGTAGTTTTTGATCGCGTACCGGGATCGCAGGCGAACCTAAGAGAGTTAGTCCCTCTTCGACGTGATTCGTGATGCCTGATTGACCAAGAACTACAACTCCGGATCCGATATTCACGTGATCTTTAACACCAACTTGGCCAGCCATCACGACATAGTCACCGGTTGTGCAGGTACCAGCGATACCAACCGCACAACAAAGCAAATTGTGTTTTCCGATTTGGCAGTTGTGAGCAATCTGAACAAAGTTGTCTGTCTTTGTCCCTTCGCCAACGCGTGTCGGACCATAGGCGCCTCGGTCGACGGCACTGTTAGCGCCAATTTCAACTCGGTCTCCTAGTTCAACGGTTCCAATCTGAGAAGCTAATTCGTGGCCACCTTCAACCTGTCGGTAACCAAATCCGTAAGCTCCAATAACCGCTCCTGCATGGAGCAAGCAATTTTTCCCTACAATGGTTCCCCAATAGATAGTTACATTGGGTGCAATCCAAGTATCAGCGCCGATGTGGCAGCGCTCTTCGATAACGGTGTTAGCACCAATGGTTACGCCCGACTCGATGACAGTTTCGGCACCGATTACTACCCCAGCTGCTATCGATGCTTCAGCTGAGACCTCAGCAGTTGGATCGATGATTGCACTGGGATGAATGCCTGGTAGTTTGGGTTTAGGTGGGTTCCGGAAGCTGCGGACAATTGTTTCGAAAGCTTTGTGTGGCTTTGAAGTAGCGATTGAAGGAAGCTCAATTTCAGGGGCATTTTCGGGAACAATGACTGCCGCCGCTTGGCAATCTTCGAAGCGTTTTAGCTTATCAATTGAATCGATCAGCGTGATACAACCTGGAGTAGCATCACCAATAGGCCAAGCATTGGTAATGATTGTTTGAGGATTGCCACGAACGGTTCCACCAACTAGCTCAGCAAGACGAGACAGTGTTGTCGATTGTTGTTGATCGATCTGTGTCGGTTCAGACATTCAAAATTACCTCCCTGACCAGCCTATTGTGAAGAACTTCCTTGTACTTCATGAGATCCAACGGGACCGGCTCAGGGGGAATCTAAACGTGAAAACTAACGCTGACAAGATCAACCTCTTAAGTCTTCTGGTTGGTGCTATCAACCCATTCGAGCGCTTCTTCAAGATATCGTTGCAGTAGCTCAAACTCTTCTCGATTACCGCCATGGTCGGGATGTACCCCTTTTACTTTCTGGCGATAGGCTGCTAGCACTTCTTCGCGAGTGCATGGGGGTACTAAATCGAAGGCTGCTAAGCAGGTTGGTCGATCCGCAATCCACTCTTCCTCATAGATCCACTCTGGATTACTTCGGGCCATGGAGCGAATAACAGCAATGGCTCTACGTAAAGATCGCAAGTAGGCACGGTAATCGGCTACCATGAAAAACCATCCCAGAAAGGGCAGGCCGATTGCTAGCAAAAGAAAAAGAGACATGCCGAGCGTATCGACAAGATCAAACAAAGTTAGAACTCGCGTTTCTTAGGCATGCAGGAATAAACGAACGCTTTGCATTATAGGTGATCGCCTTCGAAGCACCAGTAAACTTTTAAGCAGCACCTAGGCTGACGTCCATGCCTTCTCCAAAGTAATGCTTACGAGCTTCAGCATTGTTGAGAACCTCTTTTGGGCGACCATGGCACAGTACGCGGCCTGTCTTTACTACGTAACTTCTATCGGTAATTTCGAGGGTTTCACGCACTTGGTGATCGGTAATGAGAATTGAGATACCGCTATCTCTCAGGTCTCGGACGATTTCTTGAATACTGTCGATGGTCACAGGATCGATGCCTGTGAAAGGTTCGTCAAGTAAAATTATCTTAGGATTTGATACGAGGCATCGAGCAATTTCTAATCTTCGACGTTCGCCACCCGACAGCGACATCGCCCGGCTTCTTCTGAGCTTGGTGATGCCGAATTGTTCCATCAATTCTTCGCACCGGCTTCGTCTTGTGCGGCGATCCATCCCAAGCATTTCCATAACGCCCAATAGATTTTGCTGGACAGAAAGCTTGCGAAACACGCTTGATTCTTGTGCTAGATAACCCATTCCACCGTCTTTAGCTCTCCGGTACATGGGCCAATCGGTGACATCTTTGCCACCCAGCCGAACGGTCCCCGCGTCAGGATCAACCATTCCGCATGTCATACGAAACGAAGTGGTTTTGCCTGCGCCATTGGGGCCGAGGAGCCCGACAATTTCTCCGGACTCAACTTCAAACTCCACCCCGTCAACAACACGGCGGTTGCCATAAGATTTGACGAGACCTTTTGCTTCGAGTAGTGGCACAGCGCCCTCCGTGACGCAAATTGTTTGGGCTTATATTGGCCATTGGAGGCCAGCTTTTTCAGCCAATACAAATAACATTTAACTTGGTGGTTGGCATCAGCAATCGGTATTGCTAGCACTCAAGAAAGTACTTCTTAACGAATCATCCGCATATCAGCAAAGTTCGGCCACAAGGGGACGAGCTTATTGGTGTACGGCAAAGAGGCCCAGGCATGTGGCCAGTAAACGCAGAGTGCCTTACCGACAAGCAAATGCCTTTCGAGATATGGCCCACCTGGTATGCCAGGAAGGTCGCCGTTGCCGCCCGCCCAAAGTCGTGCGTCTAGGCTTGAAGCACTGTTATCGCCAAGGACAAAAAATTGATCTTCGGCGATTTCGAAATCAACAAATCGACGTTGTGAAAACAAGTCCCAATTCTCGGGAGTCTCAAGAAGCGTAAAGAGTATTTCTTCGGGGAATCGAGAACTACGTTCATACAAGGAATTCATACTCAGGTCCGTAATGAAATTCCCATTCTGACTGCGTTCTTTGCGTGTCCTTCTTTCAGCCAGGTAGTAGATGTCACGGTGAACTTGCATTCGGCTGATTTCTACGGCTGCATTCTCAACACCGATACCCACCGGCGCAAGATCTCCCAAATCCGTTTCACTTGTTCTTGGTACTAATTCTGAACGCGCTTCCGTCGAGTCAGCTGGAGAGTAAGCACCATCAATCTGAACAAGGTCATCGTCAATCCAAAGCAATAGTTGATCGTCAACGTTAGCAAATCGAACCTCATAATTACCGCTCCCTTTGAGTGACGTCATTGCCTTTGAAAGAACTTCAGCATCTTTCGATTCGAACGAAGTCGAGGTGAAAGTTGCTTCACCGGTCGCGACGTCTATCGTGGCGCCATAGTGAGTCCCCGATTCGACGAGATCGAAGTGTAGCAGGCCAGCATCGCTTTTGACTTGAATGCTTGCGTCAAGACTTAGATCGCCTACCCAATGGAGGCCCAGGGAAGTGTAGCTCCAACGTCTAAGGGGTTCGCTTGTTAACCGTTGTTTTGTAATAACAGTTTCGTGAAGAATTCCCGCGTTGTAAGCCACAAAGTCGCCTATTAGTTTAGGCTTTGCACTTGAAGCAAGTTGTTCTTGAAGCTCAGTCGAGGGCGAAGGATTTCCCAAAACCTGGTTCCAAACTGCTTCGGTTGGAACGATGTGTTCGTAGCGAAGCCATTCGGTTTCTGATTTACTATCAATGGAATAGGTTTGTTTTATGTTGAGCCCTGATTCCTTAGTGCTTAATTTCCAAGCTTCCGATTGGCTTGACCATCTTAATGGCCAACCAGCGTTGTAGAGATTCTTAGGGTCATAATCCGTGTCGTGTACGAATTGCCGAAGAGCTAGAACTTTGTCTGCCGGTTTCCTTTGAATGGCGAATTCATTTTTGTCCTCGGGTGTGAGAGGCTTTGTATAAATGTCGCCATGGAAAATGCGAAGTGTCTCTTCCGGCAGCCCAATTAATCTTCTGATATAGTTTGCCATCGCGCCGCCGGGATACTTGAATACGATAACATCCCAGCGGTCAGGATCTTTTATTGAGTAGGCATATTTGTTTACGACGATTCGGTCCCCACCGTAGTTTTCAGCTCGGTCGATTTCTGCCGTTCCCTTAGGAAGTAGTTTTTTTATGCCGTCTTCACGAAATGGCATGACATAGCCGCATTGAGGGCACGGGCTTGCTACTGTCTGTGAGGCTTTAACCTGACGAACGATATCCGAGAAGTTCTTATTTGGATTATTTCGGATTAGTTGCTGGGCTGCGTCGGGCGCTTCGTTGCTCGCATTCACACGGAACCGATGGTTGCATTCAACACACCCAACATCTTTATGCCGACCCATCAGTGTAGGAGCCATCGAGCCAGTCGGAATAACAAACTGCTCTGCTTCAAAAGTACGGATGAGAAACGCCAGCACAAAGGCAACTACCAAAGCATCAATCGTTTCACGACCAAACCGCAGGCTGCGATTTTTACCTTCCGGCTCGTTCTTCTCAGCGATTTCGGCAGTTGTCCGAATGTGAGAGGATTTCTTAGGCGATTTTCTGTTCTTTTTGGCCATGCTATCAAAGTGTCTTGGTGGAAGAACGAATCGAGTTGGTTGTCGGTTGACCTAGTAGGCTCGCCGATACCGTAGGTTTGTACAAGGTCGAAGACTCTAGCAGCGTACAAAGTTGTGCGAAACTTAGTTTGTGGAGGGAGCGACAACCCCTACACATGCCGACCTTGGTAGCGACGCGGGGGCTTCCCAGTTGCGACTGTCAAGCGAAACCGCAGGATTGTCACCAAGAACGAAGTAGCCATTCTCGGAAACCTCGACAGGTTTCGTTGCTGGCACCGCGTTGTCGAAGGGGCCCGTATAGTAGACGTCGCGCCACAGTTTTAGTTCCCAGAGGGAGATATCGCGGTCTAAGATAGAAATTTGAGGCAATGGATCTGTCGATTCAATGCTTCTGCGAGTCGAGAGCGATTTCTCGAAAACAATCCGATTATCAATGGCAACCAAGATCGAATGATCGAAAGAACTGAGAGTCAAAAGAATCTCTTTAGAATTCAATTCTTGATGGTAAAGCCTCTCACCAGCTTCAGATTTTATCGTAAAGCCACCCAGAACGATTTCTGTGCTGAACCCGGGCATAACGACGACTGTTTTGCTGTGAGCTGAAAATGCTAATCTGACCTCAAGCATCAAGTCTTGCACTTCGTTGGCTAAGCGACTTTGATGCCGATTGCAATCAAGATCGTCGGTCACTCGTTCTTTGGGTCTAAGAACAATGTCTTGGTTGCTTGTGGAAGTTGACGACCAGAATTCTGATTTAAGCTTCGAATTTGATTTTGGATCCCAAGCAAGTTGACTTGAAAGATCATCAACAGTAATTCGCATCCTTTTCTGATCTTCAAAGTCCTTCCTCAAACGCTTGCCATTAACCCAGACGTCACCTTCGGCAAGTTGAATTGTTTCACCAGGCAGACCAACGATTCGTTTTATCCATAGTTCGTTTG
>SPJK01079098.1_pt1 | contig 14425 bp, 4 predicted proteins | sample 3741771 | NCBI WGS metagenome assembly SPJK01 (sample SAMN10925997, study PRJNA522277) | cold seep metagenome | isolation source: Elba SIP-enriched marine methane seep metagenome, extraction at timepoint T2 | place: Italy: coast of Elba, Mediterranean Sea | reverse complement strand
GCAATGGAAGTGGGGCCATTCGCTTCATTTTCAGCTTCAGCCAATAAGAGAAGTACATCTGCATAGCGCAGGATGATTGGGTTACTTCCATTTTCATCTTTTACCTGAGAGGTTTCATCCAGGTACTTCTTGATATAGAGCCTTGGCGTCCCTCTAACGATGCTACCATCCGAAAGTTGGTATCGATTATTACCAAAGCGTCCAAATCCATTGTCGATTACGTCTTCAGAAATAACGCCAATGACATCGCTGGGAAGCGTCCGAAAATGATAGAATTGCTCACCATTAAGATCCGTCCAGTCGTCGAATATAGCGGGACCGAACTCTACTCTTAGATCGCCATCTTCGAAAGTGTCATAAAAATCTTCGCGCATTGATATCGCACCAATGCCTCCACCACCGGCAAAACCAGTATTTCCTGGAATATAGTAGCGAGGGAGTTCTGGTCCCTCATTGGGTGCTTGAGTAGCCTGGATAGAAAACAGGATTTCACTACCAGCATCCTGCGATGCCTGGTCGAAAATGTCCATATACTGAGGCTCCAATGAAGGGAAACCATTACCTGATGACATATTTACTACCCGTTGCGCAGCAGCTATGGCATTCGTATAGCCGCTAGCATCACCTACCTCGGCTCCAGCAACATGCATATAAACTTTAGCCTGTAGGCCATAGGCAGCCGGTGCAGTTGGTCGGCCACGATCTTCATCCCCGTAATCGCCAGACAGATAATCGACAGGGAGTAGTTCACCGGCAGTACCCAAATCATTTGCTGCTTGAGTGAATACCTCCACTTGCGGGCTGCGTGGAATATCTGGAGAATCGGTAGCAGGATCATAAGGTTTGGTGCGAATGCATGCGTCACCGAACCAACGCCCTAGCTCGTAGTAGCAATAGCCCCGTAGAAAGTAAGCTTGCCCTAAAACCGCATTTTTTTGGTCATCGGTCAAGAAATCCAGTTCGCTTACCCGTGCGATTACATTATTCGCTCTATTAATCACCTGATAGAATCCCCTCCAAGGACGTTCTATATACCAAGTGCCATTTTGCACACCCTGATAGCCCCCTCCAACCCAGTCTTGTCCCAACATATCGTCATTCTCCAATGCGATCGGCACCCAACAAGGCTGAACCCAGAGCTCCCAGGTCATGAGTGCATCATACATCCCATTGGCTGCGGCTTTAACTTCATTAATATTCGTATAGTAATCCTGAGGGGCCTGGAAAGTAAATACTTCTTCTTGAAGGAAGTCATCCTGACATGCAGTTGTCGACAAAAGTAGGCCGAAAAGACAAATAGCTATTTTCTTATTCATGATTGATCAATTTCTTATTTGAAAGTAAGGTTAAGGCCAAACATAATCGTTCTAGATTGCGGGTAATTGCCCAGGTCAACACCTCGCATAGCGGCTCCGGAAAAGGCACTCACTTCAGGATCATAACCGCTATAATCAGTAAGTGTCCAAAGGTTTATTGCGTTGATGTAAATGCGGGCATTGCTAAGCCAAGAGGTCGCCTGGCCGGAAATATTATAGCCTACTTGTACATTTTTCAACCGAATATATGAGCCATCTTCGATAAAGCGGTCAGAGAATCGACTGTTGCCATTATTCAAGTTAATTTGCCGGAAATTAGTCGATGTTCCTTCACCAGTCCAGGCACTCTCGTAAACAGAAAGCGGAATATTCCGTCGACCGTCGAGATTGTGAAAGCGAATATTTAAGGTGTTGATAATATCCGCACCACTAACCCCTTGCAATAAGAAGCTAAGATCGAAGTTCTTCCAGGCAAAGTTATTGGAAAAGCCCCAGATAAAATCGGGGTTTACGTCGCCAATGACAGTGCGGTCTTCATCATTGATCGTACCATCATTATTAATGTCCCTATAGCGAATTTGACCAACTGCTGCATTGGATTGTACATCCATGAAAGCAGCTACTTCTTCCTCGTTTTGGAAGATACCATCTTCGACATAACCATAGATAGAACCAATAGGTAAGCCCGGACGCTGAATGAAAGGAAAAACAGTGAGCCCGTTTCCTGCGCCGAGGCGGTTGGCAAATTGCTCGTCAACATCACCAAGGCCTGTGATTTCGTTGCGATTGATAGAGAAGTTCCCACCAACTTGCCAAGTGAATTCACTGCGTACAGGGTAGGCACCCAACTCTAATTCAAAGCCCGTGTTTTCAATCGTCCCGGCATTTACCAAAGCGCTGGTGAAGCCGGTATTCGGAGCTAAGGTGATTTGCTGTAGCAGATCTTCGGTCTCCTTCTGGTAGTAGTTGATCGTGGAGAATATACGACCATTCCACAATTCCAAGTCAAGGCCAATGTTAATCTGCGACGTAGTTTCCCACTGTAAGTTGTTATTTTCTAATCGACCTTCAATGACGGCCGGAACCAGTTGATTGTTGAAGGAAGTTGTTACCCCTTCGATAGTTGCCAGCGATTGATAAGGACTGACTGCTTGGTTGCCTGACTGACCGTAGCTAAGGCGCAATTTCAAGTTCGAAATGGCATCAATTTGTTTGATAAATACCTCTTCGCTAAGCCGCCAGGCGAAAGCAAATGAGTAGAAGGGTGCCCATTTGTTGTTGGAAGCAAATTTGGATGAGCCATCATATCGGAAGGTTCCGGTAAAAAGATATTTTTCGGACAGCACGAAATTCACTCTTCCCAGATAGGAAGCCAACTCCCATTTCGCAGTGTTAGTTCTCGTCGGCACATGCGATAGGCCAGTTTGTAAGGCATAGAACGACAACACATCATCTGCGAAATCTCGTGCCTCGTTGTTAATCCAGTAGTCACGGTTGGTTTCGTAGGTAAATCCAGCTACTGCCTCCAGGCGGCTATTTTTAAACTCCTGGCTATATCGCAAAAGGTTTTCATTGATTAGGTTGGTAAACTCATTTGCTGAAACAACAGCCAAGCCATTTAAACCAAACCCTTCTGAAACCGTCCTCGGATAGTAGGTGTTGTTTTTGCGGTCGATATAGTTGGTGGCTAATCGAATATCTGCCGATAATCCTCCAATTAATTGAATGCTGGTGTTGATGCCGCCAATTACACGTGTAAAGTTTTGTTCTTCTGTGACTTCATCGGTGTATCGTAGTGGATTGGCTCCAAAGAGCTGAAATACTGTTGGATCTTCTAGGCGACTATCATTAGGATCCATTCCGACCAACTGGACGTTACCTTCGGCCGTTCGCTCTACAGGAAGGATTGGCGTGTAATTAAGTACAGAACGAACGATCCCGCCTGCAGCTTGCGTGGTATTTGTTGAAGTACGAACCAGGCTGTTTTGTGATCGGGTAACAGCCAAATTGCCGCTAATTCGAATTCGATCGTTGAGTTGGAAATTTAGATTGGTTCGAAGGCCTCCCCGTTCGAATACCGAACCTCGGATGACACCTTCCTGGTTCAGGTAGTTCAATAGAACGGAATAATTCCCCTTCTCACTGCCACCTGAAAAGCCCAACTGGTAGTCTTGCACCGGAGCGGCTTGAAAAATCTCGCTTTGCCAATCCTTTTCAACTTCCGGGCGCAAGGCTAACACTTCGCTCACAGTAGCCCTGCCTGGATTATCCAGTGTATCAGGAGCCCAGAGCCATGACCCAACGGGGAGGCCAGCATTGGCGTAGGCGGTGTTCTGATATTCCATAAAAGCCTCGGCATCAAGCAGCTCAATCGTGTTGATCACTTCTGCCGTTCCATAAGATACATTGAGAGAAACTTGGCCTCGCCCTTCACGCCCTTTTTTAGTAGTAACCAACACGACTCCATTTGCTCCTCTTGAGCCGTAGATCGCTGTCGCAGAGGCATCTTTGAGAATTTCGATGCTCTCAATATCTGAAGGAGACAAAGTGGCCAGCACATTGGTATTCGAGATGATCCGGTTATTTGGCTCGGAGGCTCCGAGGTCTCCTTGCGAAGCGGCAGGGTTAGTCACAGGAATTCCATCGATCACATAAAGCGGCTCACTCCCTCCGAGGATTGAGTTTGTTCCTCGAATCTGGATGGATATCCCAGCCCCTGGAGCAGCATCACCCTGCGTAACTTGGACCCCAGCCAAGCGGCCTTGTAGACCTTGTTCTAGTGTTGTGATAGTCGTTTTCGCTAACTCAGTTGACTTCACAGAAGCGACCGAACCAGTTAAGTCACTCTTCCGAGTCGTCCCATACCCGATTACCACCACTTCTTCTAGGAGTTCGGATGCTTGCTCTAGTTCTATGTTTAGCGTCTGGGTGTTTTCGACCACCTGTTCAACCGGCGTATAACCGGTATAGCTAAAAATGAGTGTACTGCCTTTCTCGGTCTCGAGAAAAAAGCTTCCATCTATATCGCTGATAGTCCCGTGACCAGTGGCAGCATTCTGGATGGTAACTCCAATTAATGGTTCCTGATCGCTGCTTACTACAATGCCACTTACTTCTATGGTTTGAGCAGCGAGCAATACCCCCCATAAGCTTAAGGCAACAGTGAGTATAGATTTACTGTACAAATTCAATGTCGGTTTCCAAGTCATAATAATTGGTTTAGACGATTGCCGGAATACGATCCAAAGATGACTACAATCAATAGAAATCATATGGGGGGCTTTTTTCAAATAGGAGGGGTATTTGTTGCAAAAGCAAGCCGGGGGCGAATATGATTCTGTTTGCTGTTACAAACACCACTCCGATTTGTACGAAATCCCGCCGGACCCAGCTTGAGTCGCAGCTTACCTTGGCACAATAGAATCCTACTGATTGTCCACACACCTTACAACCTAATACTTATTGAGGCACTGGGCAGCAGAGGCACTATCTAAACCAATTAAACTCTCAACTATGAATGTATTGTTACAAAGACTTTTGCTTCCAGCGTTAGTATTACTGCTTTCGCCAGGTCTATTTGCTCAGTGCCCAGATAATATCATAGCAAATGGTGGCTTTGAGTCTGGTGCATTTACTGACTGGTGGAATTGGCATGACAATTCCCCTGATTCATACACCTTTGCAACCAGCGATGATGCCTATACTGGCGACAGTAGTGCTGTGATTAATATCTTGGAAGACACCGACCTAATCCCCGGAGGGCAAGGAGGCGAATACAATAGCCGACCACAAACCAATCCAGTAATAGGTGGTCAATTCTACGAAATCAAATTCTACGCTAAGAGCACGGTAGAGAATACGCAAATTCCTATCTACATAAAGGATGAAAACGATGGTTGGATTCTGCTACATAGTGATGTCGGGCTTGTTGGCACGGATTGGACAGAAGTATCTTCCATCTATCAGGCTGATACCGATCGGGCTGATATCCATTTGGAGATCAAAGTATACAATGGTGATTTTCATGAGCCATACAGTGTATTCATCGATGATGTTTCAATTTGCCAGGTGGAGATCCTAACCAATACCTGCCAGGATAACATCGTGACCAACCCTGGTTTTGAAGATGGTGCTGACGTAGATTGGTGGACCTGGCATGGCGGAGACGAGACAGATTATGCTTTTTCCACTGCTATGGAAGGTGCGGTAGGAAATGCTAGTGCGAAGATCAGTGTTTTGAAGCCATCCTCTGAATTAACCGGAGCCGGAGAATTCAATAGTCGCCCTCAGGTATCTCCTGTTGTTGCTGGACAAAACTATGAAGTGACCATTTGGGGTAAAAGTACCGTCGAGAACACCGTAATTCAAGTATGGGTAAAGGATGAGTTTGATGGATGGACTACCATCGGAAACTGTGACTTAACGGTTGGGACGGAATGGACCGAGGTCAGCTTCATTTTTGAAAATGACACCGACCGTGATGATGTACATGTTGAACTAAAGGTCTTTAATGAAAGCTTCTAGGCACCTTATGACGTATGGTTGGACGAAGTAGCCATCTGCGAAACCGATGGTGAGCCCAACTGCGGTGTAGTAGATGAACCTGAACCCATTGTTTACGGCAGCACCTCTTCTACTACAAGCTGCACCATCAACTTATCCGACGAATTCAGCCCCGATGACATGATGAATGATGGTTTTGGCTGGGACCTTTGGGATGGAAGCGATGAGGAGGACCTTTCTACCTTTGAATTAGATCCGGTATTGCCCTATAGTGGTGATGCGTCGATGCGAATTGATATTACCGAAGGGCATGATGTGGCTGAGTTCCATCACCGCTTCGGAAATGACCTTTTGCTGGAAGATGGGATGGATTATACGGTGACATTGTGGATGAGGACAAATGTTCCGGAGGGAGATACGATGCGGGCTTTTACCCGCGCAGTACGAGATACAGATTGGACTTCTCAATTTGCGGTGGACTTCATCAGTACTCAAAACGAATGGCTCAATTATTCATTCTCTTTTACAGCCGATGGCACCTGGGACAATGCCTTCATAGAAATGAAACTGTACCGGGTTACCGGATTTACAGGAGCCTATAGCGTATGGCTAGATGATGTGCAGATTTGTGCTGCAGCCGATGCCGTAGTAGGCCTTGATAAGCTGGAGGATAAAGGAGTAAGTTTCCGCTTGGCTCCTAACCCTGTAATCGAAGGTGGCGAAGCACGCATACTGATCCATTCAGAAGAATTGCTTGATAACGCGAGTATTCGCCTAGTCGACTTATTTGGGCGTATCCTTTGGACCAATAGTACGGATATCACACCTGGACAGCAGCACCTCCGTATTCCAACCCAAGGGTTACCTGCTGGCATGTATCTGATAAATATTGAACATCAAGGCTTCCAAAACACCTTGAAATTACAAGTTCTGGGTCGATCATGATCCTGCTCTAGGACCAATTATCAACCTAATGGGAAGGAGCTACTACAAATGGCTCCTTCCTATTCCTCTCCTAATTTCTCTCTCAATATCTGCGCTATGTACCGCGGCATAATTACTATCGGCTTTTCACTACTTGTTCAATTTGCATTGGCACAAGTCAATTTTCAAGATATCACGCTCAGTGCAGGTATAGCAGATCCTGGCAACAAAAATCACAGTCTGGCCTTCGGCGATTTCGACAATGATGGCGATCAAGATATATATACCTTGACCCGATTAAATGAGAATAAGCTATTCGAAAACCTAGGAAACGGAGTATTCAACAATGTAGCCCCTTTAGCGGGACTTAATTTGGAAGGTAGTGCTCGTGCCGCCGTTTGGGGAGATATCAATAATGATGGTTGGTTAGACTTATATGTAGGCATGTACCAAAGCCCTGACCGCCTGTTCATCAACAACGGGCCTACCAACAATGGTGACTTCACCTTTACAGACATCACCTTTGTTGCCGGAATTTTCAATTCAGAAGAAACTATTTCGGTGCATTTGGCAGATATCGACAATGATGGTCTTTTAGATATTTATGTGGCCAACTATATGGCTGAAAATCGGCTATATCGCAACAATGGAAACTTGACGTTCGCCGATATTACTCAAGTTTCCGGGACAACAGACGATTCGTTTTCGATGGGCTGCGCCTTTTTCGATTATGATAATGATGGTGATCAAGACCTTTACCTCGTACACGACTTCGAACAAGCCAACATACTTTACGAAAACGATGGTGTTGGGCAATTTACCAATGTAGCGGAAGCTAGAGGTGTAGCAGTGATCGGACACGGCATGGGAGTAGATGTGGCTGACGTCAATAGAGATGGTTGGTGGGATCTGTATATTACCGACTTAGATGAAAATGTGCTTTTACTGAATGATGGGGCAGGTAATTATGTAGACATTTCCGACGAAGCTGGCATTGAAGATACCGGAATGGGTTGGAGTACATTTTTCTTGGATTTTGATAACGACGGTTGGCAAGATATTTACGTAGTTAATGACTCCCAGTTTTCGCCAGAACCAAACGTCCTCTACCGTAATAATCGGGATAATACCTTTACGTTAGTAGATCAAACGGATGCGGCTAGTACCGGCGGTAGTGTTGGCGGCGCATGCGCAGATATTAATAATGATGGCTACCTCGATATAGCCATCGCAAATACTTTTGGGGCGGAAGGGAATCAACTTTTCCAGAACACAGGAGGTAGTCACCACTGGATTGGATTTCATCTAGAGGGGACTCGTACTAATCGCAGCGCAATCGGTTCAGTAGTTGAGATCGAATATGGAGATGGGCTAGTTCAGCGCGATGTAGTTATGGCCGGTACAGGTTTTGGAAGTGCCAATACGCTTTACGTACATTTTGGACTTGCAGGGTATGAAACCGTTTCAAAAGCAACGGTGTATTGGGCAAGTGGTCAAATAGAAGAATTTACAGATTTGGAAGTCGACCAGACACAAACTTTAAGCGAGCAGAACCTCCCCCAAATCCTAACTAGCATCGTCACGGATAGCCTAGTAGAACAATACGATAAATTCGAAACAACCCTGGCGATAGACGCTACTTATGACAATCCATATGATTATGACCAAGTGCAGGTATCAGCAGCCTTCATTAGTCCTACCGGCAGTCAGTACCTAGTTGATGGATTTTATATGCAGGACTATGATTTGAACACGGCTAATGGTTCGCTCACTCCTGTCGGTGATGGAGAATTTCGAATTAGATTCGCACCAAACGAGCTAGGAACTTGGAGTTTTCAGGCCAGTGTTACTGATTCCGTTGGCACTGTCAGTTTTGACGAGCAAACCTTTGAGTGTGTACCAATTACTGAAGAAGAAAACAATGGGTTTGTCCGAATTGGAGGAACGAACTATCACGAGTTCGATAATGGCGAACAACTGGTACTGATCGGTGAAAATATGGCTTGGCAAAATAGCAATGCCTTCACTAATTATCGCAATTGGCTCACCCAACTAGACGACAATGGGGGGAATTTTATTCGCCTTTGGCATGCTCATTGGGGATTAGGCATAGAATGGAAGAACAACTGGCAGAACTTTGAAGGCCTGCGCCGCTACAAAGAAGCGAATTGTTTCTACCAAGACTGGCTATATGACTTTTGTGCCGATCGAGGCATCTATGTCATGCTGGCTCTACAGCACCATGGGCCAGTCTCCAGCCAAGTCAATCCGAATTGGAATGACAGTCCTTACAATATGGCAAACGGCGGTTCTTGCTCGCAAACGTGGGAATTCTTTACCAATGAAGAAGCCCGGGCTCATACTCGGAACCGCTATCGTTATATTGTCGCACGCTGGGGCTATTCTCGTGCTATTCATTCATGGGAACTGTTCAATGAAGTCAACTGGACAGATAACTACGAAACACACACCCAGAAAGTGCGCGACTGGCATACCGAAATGGGGGCGTACCTAAAAACGATCGACCCGTATAATCACTTAGTGACAACTAGCTATGCGCACTCCGATCAAGATCCAGAGGTTTGGAATAACCCAGATTTTGATTTAACGCAGACCCACTTTTATATCAACACCCCTAACATTGAACGAGCGCTGGCAGGAGGCGTACGACAATATCTAGAGGAATTTGACAAGCCAACACTCACTGGAGAGTTTGGGCTAGGAGGATCACCCAATTTATCTAACGCCGATCCCGATGGCATCCACCTGCACAATGGTCTTTGGGGAGCTCTTTTTGGCGGGGGAGCAGGTACAGGGATGACTTGGTGGTGGGATGTCTATGTACACCCAAGAAACCTGTATTATCACTTCTTCCCAATTCGAACATTGGTAGATGATGTTCCTTTTGTTGATGCGAATCTATCTCCTACTGTTTCTTATGTAAGCGGGGCTCCCGGAGATTTAGCACTGACTCCAAGTCTAGGCTGGGGCGTAATTGGAGATGAAGATATTACTATCAATGCCACCGGTACGACTACTCCGACTAATCCAGGCCTGGGGCAGTACTTATACGGGTCGCAGTGGAATACGGAATATCGTAGCCCTCCAAGCTTCAGTGTCAACTATCCGGAAGAAGGGACATTCACCGTGTATACAAGCACAGCGACAGGTACGAATCCGCGTATTTCCATTTACGTAAATGGATCGTTGCTACTAAATGACCCTGCAAGTACCAATAGTAGTTATTCGGTCTTGGTCCCACCTGGAGCCAACCAAATTACGGTTGACAACTTAGGTACCGATTGGATTTCAATCTCCCGTTACGAATTTGCAGGAGTGGGATCCAAGGTAGATGCTTATACCTTACTATCCGAAGACAAAGAAACTGCTGCGGGTTGGCTTTTTAACCATGCCTATAATCATGTAGAAGTCCTTGAAAATGGTGAACCGGAAGTAGTTAATGCCGCAGAGCTAGTGATTGATGAATTTGCCTCCGGCAATTACTTTGTGAAGTGGTATGATTGCCTGACCGGTGAGATTGTCATGGCAGAACCGGTTAGTAGCAATGAAGATGGATTGAGGGTGCTGATCCCTTCGCTTTTTTGGGATTTAGCTTACCGAATCGATACTGAAGAGGTAGTCGGCTTAAGAGAAGTCATTGCTGCAGAGCAAGTGAATGTATTTCCTAACCCTGCTATAGCCGGGGCAAATATTAGTATCGCGTTAATAGACGAACGTGGCTTGAATGACGCGGAGATAAATATCTATGATAGCAGCGGGCGGCATATTGCTAGCCGGCAGCTGATGGATAATCAATTGCAGCTTCCCGTAGGAATACCTGCAGGGTTCTATTGGCTTAGGCTACGTACTCCGGAACAAGTAGGTACAACAGGAATTGTTATTGAATAAGCGCCCTCAATAACTAGAAGGACTTACTCCAAATTCCTTTTTGAATTGCTCGCGAAAGGACTTTAAATCGTTGTAACCAACCATGTAAGTCACATCGGCCACATTGTATTGTTTGCTTTCTAAAAGCTGCGCAGCACGCTTCATTCGGATAGAGCGGATAATCACATTCGGTGATTTCCCAGTAAGCGCCTTGAGCTTTCTGTATAATTGCATGCGACTCATATACAGCGCGCTGGCAAGTTGTTCGACAGAGAAAGCGGAATCATCAATGTGTCTTTCGATCACCAACTTTACTTTAGCTATCAGCTCTTCATCTAGCGAATTCAGTACAATCTCAGAAGGGTTTAGGTCGAACCGGCCATTATTGCTAAACCGGTCTTGCAATTTTTTGCGGGACTGGACTAGGTTGTTGACCCGTGCCTTAAGTAGTTGGATATTAAAGGGCTTTGTGATATAATCGTCAGCTCCCGTTTCGAGCCCGCTGATCTTGTAGATTAATGAGGTACGCGCAGTAAGTAATATAACGGGTACATGGCTCGTGTTGATGTTTGACTTCGTAGTCCGACAAAGGCTAATGCCATCCATTTTGGGCATAGATATATCAGCAATAATAATGTCGGGTGGATCCTGTACCGCCAAGGCTACCCCAGCCTCTCCATCGGCAGCTTCTAAAATGGTACACTCGTGCTCCAAGTTTTCTTTTAAATAGGCGCGAATGTCTGGATTGTCTTCAACAATTAGAACAGTTGGGTTGTCAAGGATATTTACAGCACTACTGGCGTCTTCATTAGAAATTTCCTCGTTAAGTGCGGGGTAGCTATCGATGTGCTCACTGCCCGAATAACCAGGGACTTTCTCAGCGGTCGAAAAATGCTGCTGCCCTTGACGAAGATGAACACGAAACTCACTACCACGGCCTAATTCACTGTCGACTTCAATCGTTGCATGGTGCATCTCTACTATCGTCTTCGAGAGCGCCAAGCCTATCCCAGAACCTACCACTAATGGCTGGCTTTCTGTTTGTTCGACTTGATAAAACCGATCAAAGATGAGCGCCTGCTCTTTAGGCGAAATCCCTGCACCAGTATCATTTACTTTGATGAGAACGAACTCCTCATTTGGTACTGTAATAGACACGTTTATAAAACCACCCTGGGGTGTAAATTTCATCGCATTAGACAGGAGGTTGTAGAAGACTTTTTCCATTTGCATTCGGTCAAACCACAAGGAGATAGGAGCATTTTCGGATTCAAATCTGATAGAAATACTTTGCTGTTCCGCGAGCGGCTGGAAGGAGAGTACAATTTCACGAGTGAACTTTACTATATCACTTTGAACTACGCTCAGGTTCATTTGCCCAGACTCGCTACGTCGAATATCGAGCAATTGGTTGATCAAAGTCAGAAGGCGGTTTGCATTGCGGTGCATCCGATTCAGCGCCTGATGAAGCTTCTTGTCCATTTGCTGCTCTCGGATAAACTGTTCGAGCGGGCTGATAATCAGGGTCAACGGAGTTCTTAATTCATGCGATACATTGGTGAAGAATTTCAGTTTCATTTGATTCACTTCCTGCAACTTTTCTCGTTCCAGCTTTTCCAATTGCAGACTGTGTCGAAACTCGGCGCGAATTTTAGTGAGTTTCCGAACGCCATAAAGCAGGCCGGCAAACAGTAAGGCATAAAGCAAGAAAGCCCATTTTGTTAGCCAGAATGGTGGGGCAATTGACAATTCGAAGCCCACTGGTTCACTCCATATTCCATCACTGTTGGCGGCCTTAACTTTGAATCTGAAATCATCGTATGGTAAGTTGGTATAGTGGGCAACTCGCTGAGTGGCATCCGTGTAGACCCACTCTTTATCGAAACCTTCTAACATATAGGCATATCGGATTTTTCGTGGCTCCCCAAATTGTAGCCCGACGAAATTGATTGATATGACATTATCGTGATGCGTCAATTCAACCAGCGAAGTTTCTGATATATGATGGCTAAGAATGGTTCGGCCATCTACAGAAGTGCCAACTGGAATGCTCTTATTAAAAAGCTTTAAATCTGTAATGGAAATCTTTGGCGGGACAGTATCTGGGCGAATGGCGGACGGATGAAAAATGCTGATCCCGTTGACGCCTCCAAACATGAGTTGTCCATCCGGAAGGAGACAAAATGCGTCGTCATTAAAGAAGTTATCCTGCAGGCCATCGTAAGCATCAAAGTTCTTAATCGCGGGTACCCCTTCCTTCAGTTGGAGCGAGGATATGCCTTTTTGTGTACTAACCCAAATCGTGCCATCTTGATCACCAACGACCGATTGAATCACACTATTTGCCAATCCATCCTGTGCCAGAAAGTAAGTAAAAGAACCGCTGTCCAACTTTAAGAGATTCAGGCCGTTCTCTGTCCCAATCCACAGCCGTCGCTCGTCGTAATAAAAGCAATTAATAGAACCGTTGCTGAGGCCTCCCCGAGCTCCGTTTTCATACTGATAATGGCGCTGAAGGCTTAATTTTTTCTCTGCAGCAGCATAGTTTAAATAGAACGCTCCTCCTCCCCTTGTACCAACTAATAGTTCCGTAGATTCATTGCCATTTACTTCAAATATATGAACGACTGGGTATTCCTGTAAATTGACGCCAAGATCAAATGTATGGGCAAAATGCTGGAATGAATCACTTGTCGAATGATACCGAGATAAACCGTTATCCCAATAGCCTAGCCAGACGGCTCCGTCTCGTGTTTCCAGAAGCGACATAACATAATCGTCCAGGAGTAAATTTTCTTTTGTGAATTGCTGGTAACGGGAGATACTGCCACTCCTAGCGGGGATATCAGTTTCCCTGACTCGAAAGACGCCGGCACCTTTGGTAGCTATCCAAAGCCAGCCATTCCGATCGGGAATAAGGTCGGAAACAAAATCGGCAAGATCCTCGTCGGTCGTACGTCGTAGCGTATAATACAGCACATTCTCTTTGTCAATCCGGCCATTGACCAGTGGTAAAAACACCAGCCCACCCCCAGAAGTGCCTAACCATAGTCCATCGCGCAGCCTGGATCGAATTATACAAGAAGTGATATTATTCTTGTCAGAAAATCGAATACTGCGAAATGGCTTAGCACTTAAGTTGACATTATTTAGCCCCTTATCTGTTCCAATCCATAAAACGCCGGATCGATCCTTAAAGAGTGAACGGACAACATTATTATTTAAGGTATTCTCCTCATCACGTGCATAAAAGTATTCGAAACGACCGCTGTTCTGATCAAGAACGCTAAGACCATCGTAGGTCGCTATCCATACTTTTTCAGATTCTGCGTCCTCCAGAATATTCGCCACGAAACTATGACTAATACCCAATTGCCCCTCAGTTTGATGGTAATAGGTCTCGTATTGAAGCTGGCTTGCTGGGGCTTCTGTGTAGGTGACTTTTTTGAGGCCGATACTGGTCCCAACCCATAAACCATGGGGTTCACTAGAAGTTGCTCCAAGTGTTCGAATAAAATTATGTCGAAGAAAGTCATCCTCGGAAACATTCTCTGGTGCTAAGGAGTATCGGATGAAGTGATCTGGTGAGCCATCAGCTTTCCGGATGAGGCGGTTAAGACCTATTTCACAACCAATCCAAAGATCGCCCTCGGCTGTGAGGTGCAAGGAATAAATGAAATCATCACTTAGGCTCCTATCATCAGAAGCCACCTGTTCGAAATGAAGGAATCGCTCAGTTTCAGGGTCGAAGCGGTTTAAGCCTTGTTCAGTGCCAATCCAGAGAAAACCATATT
>SPJK01013770.1_pt1 | contig 14433 bp, 10 predicted proteins | sample 3741771 | NCBI WGS metagenome assembly SPJK01 (sample SAMN10925997, study PRJNA522277) | cold seep metagenome | isolation source: Elba SIP-enriched marine methane seep metagenome, extraction at timepoint T2 | place: Italy: coast of Elba, Mediterranean Sea | reverse complement strand
TGTGGTCCTTTCGATCCGGCGTTGATCACCAGTATTTCACCAGCCTCTGGCGGTGGTAATGCACCCATCGAATACCTATGGTTATCGACAACTGATCCAAGCATATCCATTCTGCAATGGGATGTGGTAGGCACCAACGAAACCTTTGATCCCGGCTTCATTACTGAAACGACTTACTTCGTGCGCTCTGCGCGTCGACTAGGATGTGACACCTACACCGTTGAATCGAATGTAGTAGCTAAGATTGTCAACAACAATGAGGTGGTTTGCAACCCAGGTGATGAGTCAGAATTAGTTAGCGGTAATGCCGACAACTGGTTCAACAACCACGGTGTAGGGAACGCCAACGACATCTTAGGACCAATTGATGGAGAAGCGGCTACTTTCTACGACTACAACGATTACATCCGCGTAGAGTTAGAAGATGAGCTTCCTGCTGGTTCGCAGGTGACGATTACCTGGAAACGCCGCAACTACGGTGGCAACTATCCAGCACGACTCCTGGTATACGAGAACACTGGCAATGGCAATAGTGCCTCATTAAACGACATCTTCTATACGCAGGTAAAAGACTTCTTCATCAGTTCAACGATCACCTTGACAGAGGACGACGTGGAGACACTTTGGCTGCGTAATGCGCCGGGTTATGCCGACTTCGAAATAGATGCCATCTCTTACTGTGCGACGATTTGCACCAGTACCAATGAATACTGTGTACCGGAGCAAGTGTCTACCGAATACGAGTACATCCGCCGCGTTAAAGTGAACACCATTAACAACTGGACCGGTGACGATAATGGCTACGGTGACTACACCAGCCTCAGCACTAACCTGGAACGAGGAGAAGATTATGACATTCGCCTACGCCCAGGCTTCCACTACGGAACCTACCGCGAATACTGGCGCGTATACATCGACTTCAACCAGGATGGTGAATTCCAACACCCGCAGGAACGCGTGTACCAGGGTAGAGGCCGCCACGAGAAGATCGGCGAGATCGATATTCCGAACTGGGCTGACTTAGGTCCTACCCGCATGCGCGTTGTGATGAAGTACGGTTCCTATGGCTTCCCATGTGAAGGCGGCTTCGAAGGGGAGACCGAAGATTACACCGTTATTATCGTCAACGAAGATGGTGGTGACGATGCCATGGTGGGCAACCAAAATCTTCAGCTTTCTGATCCGGATGAAGCAAATGACCAAGCTACCTTCGGTATCAGCGTCGATGAAGAAGAACTGACCGAACTACCAGTGATCGAGCGTACGGATCGCGAGCAACAGGTAATAGAACCAAGCCTGAAGGCTTATCCCAATCCAACTCGCGGGCCACTAACGATGGAGATCGATGGCTTTGGCGAACACGAAACCGTGCACTTGATGATCACCAACCAGTTTGGCCAGGAGGTCTATCAACAGACACTCCAGGGTGGCATGCACCGACTCGAATGGAACACGACTGAACGGGCGCTTGCGCCAGGAACATATCTGATCATGGCCCGCGGCGACGATAAGATTGTCACACACAAATTGGTCATCGTCCTTAGCGACTAAAATGAGAATAATTGAGTGGCCCATCAGGGTACACGCTGCCTAGAAACGGGATAATCCCGATGAATGTATTACTGTAATTTTGTAGAGCCCTTCTCGTGTATTGCGAGAGGGGCTTTTTTGTGCTTCCCACTTATCCTACCAAATCTGCACGTTACCAGCTGAAGCTGCCACATAGCCGTTTATCTGTTCCACTTATCCCGAATTTCGGTCAACTTGCTCCTAACACCTAAAAGCCCGCCTGCTGTTTCGATTCCTTGACCGATCGCAGATTGCGTCATGAGAATCGAAACATAGCAGTACGAAACACAGAGCATAGCGACTATTACTAACTAAAACTCAATGAAGATTATCGCATCGCTAACTGGGATACTAACAGCCTTTTCCTAGCAGAGCCGGACCGATGAGGAAAAGACGAAGTTCCCAATAAGCTCTAAACCCCTATTAACAGATGAACGCTCTTAATGTAAGCATCACCACCAGTGAGTTGGATGCAACAACCAAGGATGCCATGTGGGCGCTTTATCAGCCCTTTTACTATTACAGTAAAGGCAGTTTCATGAAGCGCTTCGAGCGGCATACGCATTATGCCTTGTACTACCGGAACGATCGATTAGTAGGTTTTACCGGCTTACGAATCGAGAAGATTGCTACGGAAAGCATCCCGTCAATGACCATTTATTTTGGTCAGACAATTGTGGCTCCAGGCGCACGCGGCCGCGGCCTCATTGTCCGAACCGGCTTAGTGCTCCTACAGCAATACTGGAAGGATTTATTACAGGCAAAAGTCTAATTTCTGGGCCGATGCCTTGACGTACAGCGCTTATTTGGTATTCGCAAAAAATCTACGGGAGTACTATCCCGCGGCCAACAACGACATACCACTGGCAGTCAACCAATTGCGCGACCACCTTGGTCAGAAATACTATGGTGATCGCTATTGCACAACCTGTGGCACCGTTCGCAAAGACCGCTACGTGATAAACGACGGTAGTGCGATCATCCGACCACACAAACTAAGCGATCCAGACATTCGCTTTTTTCAGTACACCAACCCGCACCACATGAGGGGTTATGGTTTGCTGACGATAGCGCCTGTCAATTGGAAGAATGTACTGGCTATGATTCGCAAAGCGATCAACAAGCATAAAACTGCTCGTCGCCGCCGAATCGGTCACCGCTTACAGCCCCTACGGCACCGGATAGCTCAGGTCGCCAATCGGGCCATGCTGTAGCTTGTTTTGCAGTGGCAATAGAGCAGTTTATGAGAATTTGAGTTGCCCGTTCCACTACTAGTCTGATCAGACTGTTTGGGTCTATTGGTCCGATGTCCGATGTCAACCTGTCAGATTGAATTAACGATTGGCTGAGTTGACTGTTGGTATGTTGGCCTGAGTGCCTGTGGGAAAAAACATCATCATGAAAATAGCACGTTTACATATTCACCATGTCCGCATACCCTTGCGGCTCGCCTTTGCCCAGGCTAATAAACGGACCCGAACCTCTGATTCGGTGGTGGTTCGTATACAGACTACGGAAGGCACTGTGGGGTATGGCGAATCCTGTCCCCGGACATATGTAAGTGGCGAGAACAGCGCAGGTCTGTTCCGCAGCCTAGGTCGTTTATACGATCGGCTCCGCAGCCAAACCTTCGATGATGTTGAATCGATAGGTGCCTGGACCCAAGCCTTGTTAACAAAAGGCACCGGGCCTGCTGCCGTGTGCGCGCTGGAACTCGCCCTACTTGATGTTTGGTGTAAAGAACATCAAACTGACTTGATCACTATATTGGGAGGTAGCGCACTGAACACAACGGCCTACAGTGGCGTGGTTCCCTTCGGGGCCTGGTCACAGCTAGAGCCCATTCTTCAAGCTTTCTCTTTCCCTGCGATCAAATTCAAAGCGCAAGCTGATCTCGCAGCTAATTGTCAACGCATTGATGAATTAAGGGCGTTGTTTGGCCCGGAAGCCCAAATCCGGCTGGATGCAAATGGTGCCTGGTCACTAGACGAAGCTCGAACGCATATAGAAGCTTGCCTCAATAAAGAGGTCAACTCTTTTGAGCAGCCGATAGCTGCCAGCCACGAAAAACAGATGGAACCATTGGTTGCTGAATACGGCGCAGAAGCTCGAATCATGGCCGATGAATCGATCGTCACTATGGCCGATGCAGAACGCCTGGTGGAAAAAGGCCGCTGTAATCACTTCAACCTTAAGTTATCCAAGAATGGTGGCATTCTGAACACCTTACGAATCTACCGTTATGCCAGGAGAAATGGCATCTCCTGTCAATTAGGTGCTCATTATGGCGAAACCAGTATACTAACGGCGGCAGGTCTTGTGTTAGCCGCTATGGCGCCTACCCTGACCAACCGAGAAGGCGCGCTGGGAACCTACCTTCTCACCGAAGACATCGCTTCACAACCACTCATGATTGCCCGCGACGGCACCCCTCCAACAATTGACACTTCCTTTATAGGATGGCCCATCCTAATCGATCCTATGCAATTGAATATCAACAGTATACGCAGTGACTTGCTCGACTGGTGAACAGCTTTTCAGTAGACAGCTCGTCGCTAGGCGACTTGCAGTAGGCAGTTTTACAGTAGGCAGTTCGTCGCTTCGCGACTTCCAGTAAGCAGTTTATTAGTTTATGAGATTCTCAGTTAGGCCGTTGGAGTGATTAGACCAATTTACCACTTACCCTTCCAAAAACACCTGTTACCCTTCCGGGCTAGAGCGCTGCCCAAACGCTATTTCATTCGGGCGGATTTCGGTACATCTTTACATCGTCAACCACCTAAAACATACGACGATGAAAACGAGAGAAAACTACCGAACCCTGCTGCTTTCGCTGGGATGGTCGGTGGCGATGGTGAATACTTCGATCGACACCTACTACTTTATGAGTGGGGTGGCCGGTTTAGAAGTAGACGGCCTGATCCAGGCGCTCCCGCCGGCTCTCGAAAGCATGAGAGGGTTTGTGGCCAAACGCTTCGGCAAGAAGCCACACGAACCGAAAGTTGACGGCAGCGTAAACGACCGAATATCCAATCGGGGAGGATTCGGCTTGGCGCGCCTCCGCACCGAAATCCGGTGGCGGATCCACCAACTCAGCAGACTACTACTCGGCTACGGGGCCCGGCCGCGCCAATAGGGCCCTTCCTACACATTACCCGACAAAAGATTCCATGAAACCATACGTGTAAACACCTAAAACCTGGGCAAACCCGGCAAAATACCGGTCGGGAAGGACTCAAAAGAACGAATTCAGCGGTAAAAGTGGGGCTCGGCCACTTACCGCCTGAAAAGTGCACGTTACCCGTTCTTTCCTTCCCGATGCCCTTATACTATAGTAATAAAGAGGGTTTATTAAGACCTTGATAACGACATAAACACCTAAACCCCAGACTAATGAACCACACACACGACAGTGCCTTACCTACAAGGAGACCAACAAAGTAAGGCCGAACACCTAAAACCCGAACTACGTATCGCAAAAGTTCACTAAATTGGGGGGGCACTGGCCTCCCCCGCCTTAAGAAAACTCAATCCATTCCCCTGGTAACCTTGAATACAGTTTCAACATATCGCACTTCGATGGGCTTCGGCCTGATCCTCTTTACGCTGCTGGTTTTGGCCGGCGGACTTGGCTCCTCGTGCGAACGCTGGGAGGACCCCACAGAAGATTTGCCGGAACTCAGTACAGCTGAGCTAGACGCCTTAACTCAAACAGATACCATGCTGGTACAGATTAAGCACTTGCGAGTGCCTTATCAGCTGGATAGTATGTTGAAATGGGCAGCAATACTAAAAGACTATGATGAACCGGCGGCAGCCAATTATGCCCAGCAATCTGCCACTTTGGCCACTGAACATAATCGGCAGTCAGATCAAGCTATAGCTCGCTATTACTTGGCCCTGCTAGAAAGTGGCTCACAAATGTTTGCCGAAGGCATGGCTGACCCGCTAGTCAACGCCAGGATTAGCTACCGATACTGGCACGACCAGCCGGATCATGTGAAGTGGAAAATTCTCACGGCTTACTTGCTCGGGGATATTCACTACCGCCAAGAACAACCAGATTCCTCGATCTTCTACTACGAAGAAGCACTAGCACTAGCAGAAAAGCATGGAATAGAGGATCAATCGTTGTACCCCCTGAAAGGAAGTATTCTCCACGGCATGGGAAACCTGGCCTTATACTTTGAGGAGTACGATGGGGCGGATAGCTTATACCAAGAAGCCCAGGCTATTTATGAAGCCGATCAGGACACCCTTTCCCTGTCGCGCTTACAGCAAGAGCTGGCTCGATTAAATTGGGAGCTTGGCAATGATCGGGAAGCCGTGGTTCAGCTGGAGAAAAGCATTAACATGTCCGTCCTCAAAAAGGACTACTACCAGCTAGCAAGTAGCTATCAGCAGCTGGGCAATATGTTTCTCAGCGAATACAGGGCCAGCAAAGATACCGGTGATTTCCATCAGAGTCTCGACTGGTTTAAGCAGAGCCTTGCTATACAAAAGGAAAACTTTTACTACACCTATCGGCGCATTGGACGCTTGATGCAGAGTAGAGCCAATCGGGACCCAGATCGGCCGGATTTCGTCGACTCAGCGCTGGTATATTATCGTATCGCTCTGGAGAAAGCCAGAGAGGAAGGGGCTTTAGATTATTTTAAGAGTCTATCATCCGACATATCGGTTCTATGTGATTGGCTAAACACAAAAGATCGGAACTGCGTTGACATCCTGGGTTCAACTGCTTCGAATTACCTCTACGTAAATTACTCCGGGGTAGTAGATACGATCACAAGTGATTTGTCGCAAGCTATCCAATATCAAGGAGCAATCGAGCGGCGCCAGCAGCAAGTAGAAAGCCAGCGACGCATCCGCACCTTGTGGATTACCAGTGGCATTGGGCTTTCTTTTGCGGTAATGATCTTCCTCTTGCTGTATCAAAAGCAGAAACAGAAACGGCTGGAGGCGAGAATGGAAGCTTTGCGCGCCCAGATCAACCCGCACTTTTTCTCGAATAGCCTGAATGCGATCGAGAGTTTGATCAATCTTGATCAACGGCAGGCCGCCTCGAAATACCTGATCCATTTCTCGCGCTTGACGCGGCGGATCCTAAATAGTTCGATGGCACCAACAACAAGCCTGGCAGGTGAGTTGGAAACAACCAAACACTTCCTGGCCCTTGAACAATTGCGCTTCAAGGATAAATTGAAATACAACATTGAAGTGGATCCAGAAATCCACTCGGCCATCATCGAAGTACCTGCTTTGATTCTACAACCCTATTTGGAGAACGCCATCTGGCATGGCATTAAACCCAAAACAGAACCAGGGATGCTGGAAGTCATCATCAAGCGGGAAGGCGCTGAATTGTTGTGTACCGTAGAAGATGATGGCATTGGCCGGGAACAGGCCGCTATACTTAAAGAACAATCCTTACTTACAGATAAGAAAAACACCAACAAGAACAGAAAATCAGTCGGCATGAAAATTACCAAGGAACGCCTGGAACGCTTCGGAGGTGGCAAAGTGGAGATCGTCGATCTCGTCGATCCGGAAGGAGAAGCTGCAGGTACCCGGGTTGTAATCCGATTACCTTACAAAACACTTGCTACATGAGTACTCTGCGAGCCATCCTGGTGGAAGATGAACCCACAGGTATGGACAACCTTCGGTGGAAACTACAAAACAACTGCCCGGAGGTCGAGATTGTTGCTGAATGCACGAATGGAGAAGACGCCATTCGGGCCATTAAGCGGCATCTACCAGACCTGCTGTTCCTCGATATTCGTCTGGGGGACATGAGTGGATTTGATGTACTGGAGGCGATACGCCACCCTACTTTCGAATTGATCTTCACCACCTCTTACGATGAATACGCTATCCAGGCGATTAAGAATAGTGCCTTGGATTACCTCCTTAAGCCCGTCGATGTAGATGAGTTGATGGATGCCGTGGCCAAGGCCCGGCTGAAGGAGCGGGAAAAAGGAAGTAGTACACCAGCACCGGAACCAGTATCTAGTAGCCAAAGTCATCGCTTTGGCTTCCCGATCGCTACCGGCCAGCAATTCATCGATCTGGATGAAGTAGTCTATGCACAAGCGGAGGACAATGTCGCCATTGTGCATTTGACGAATAAGAAGGAGCTGAAGATTACTCGCTCCTTAGGCTGGTTGGAAGAAGAGTTGGCCGATCACGGCTTTTGCCGGATTCACCACTCTTACGTGATCAACCTGCACAAAATGTCGGAATACATCCGAAATGAAGGTGGATTTGTGGTGATGGAAGGTGGAAAAGCGATCAGTATTTCCCGACGTAAGAAGGACGATTTTCTGAATGCATTGCAACGTTATAACTTAAATCCATAATTAACCTACTTGGTAACAGGTAATAGAAATGGTGAGTAGAGCTTTCTCATCATTCTTGAGGACGCCTTTGAGGACTATCGCTGATACGCTATGTGCTCAGTAGTTAGTACGAAATACCAATCAAAAACCCGTCAGTCATGATCATTCCTTTCGAAGACCTTTTTGCCGAAGAGGCATTGGAAGAAACACCTGCATCTAGAACTCGCACGGTAAGAGCAGCAGATGATCCACCACCTGATTCTACCGAAGACGAAAAGAAACCTAAATCAACTCGCCCACGTCCTGGCCCAGGTCAAGGCGGTGGAGGCGGTGCCACTTCTCGCTCCTTAAGTGAAGATGTGACCGTACAGCCGTTCCAGGTTGGAAAGAGTTCGGAAGACAAGCCGAACATCTTCGCTATCCTGATCGGTATCGACAAGTACGACTATCCCAATGCCGACCTTTACGGTTGTGTACGCGATAGTATCCAAGTGGAGAAATACTTGCGCTCGGAAGTACCTGGTGCTAGTGATCGCCTCTACGTGACCCGCTTGCGCAGCCCCTTCCCGGATGCTACGCCACAAGAGTTGGAGGTAGGCGGCCCAGAGCCCAAAGCACTTCGTGAAGCGCCACCAACGCGCCAGAGTGTGATCGACCACCTGCTCGACATTGCAACAGTCGCCACCAAAAATGATGTGATCCTCCTACATTATAGCGGTCACGGCTCCTTTGAAAAGCGGCCACCAGAGCTTGATCACTTGTCTGCTGCCAAGAACGATAAAGGACGTGCAACAACGCTATTCCTCAAGGACAGCCAAACCACCGTTGACGGTAATCTTGTTCAGCACTTGCGCGATAAGGAATTGAGCTGGTTGCTTAATAAGATTGCGGCAAACAATCCACATATCGTTACGATTATGGATTGCTGTAACTCAGCCGGCAATACCCGTATGGCCAAAGAAAAGGACCCACAGGTTCGGGTACGCTATACGAAGTCTAGCGACGACAGTGCCAGCATTAGCACCTACGCATTCTACGAAGAGAACAAAGATGTTCTTGACAAGAATCCGAAGGAATTTAAGTTACCAACTGCCCCTCACGTAGGCATGTATGCCTGCCGCAGCTATCAGTTGGCCAAAGAGTGGGATTTTGATGACGGCACCTTCGGTGTATTCACCTACAGCTTGTTGAATACCCTGCGGTCAACCAAGGGTAACATCAGCTACAAGGACCTCGTCAAGATGGTTCGCACCAAAGCTAGCGCCACTGTGGTGCATCAAACTCCACTTTGGTTCAGTACGGACCCAAAGATGGGCGAGATGCGTTTCCTGGGTGGTGATGCTGCTGATAACCAGAGCGCTTATACCGTAACAGCTGGTGACAACAGCGGCGAAGCCAAGATCGATGGAGGTACACTCCACGGCTTGATCGATCCAGCAAAAGGAACAACCAGTTTCCTGGTTTTCACCGCTGGAAAAGATGTCAAAGGCCTGAAGCCTAGTGATGGCCGTACCGCTACACTGACAACCATTGGCACCGAAAGCAGTACCATCACCTTCGACGATGGCAAGAACTTCCCCGATGATGCGGAGTTCATGAAGGCAATCGTCACCGCCGAACCTTTGACCAAAACCACGGTTTCCATCGTCATGGAATCGCAGGATGGCACCATCCTCGACCCTACCGACGCCGGCAAATCGACCGACGACAAGGTCAAGGCACTGGTGAAAGCAAAAGATGATGTAACCGCCGCCTTGGGACCAAACAAGTTTGTCGAAGTGGCAGATGGAGCGAGCGAATTCCGGATTTTCGTTTACTATCGCGACGATGGTAACGCTGCCATGCGGATCGCTGCAAAAGACAACATCAATGCCTTGGTACAGATTATTCCTGGTTTCTCCAGAAGTGCTGTACAGAAGATCGTTGCGCAGATCTCACATATCGCCAAGTGGGACCGTACCCTGAAGCTTCAGAATGAAAACCCATCCATTATCCGCCCAGGTGATGTCTCTATCGAGGTCATCCGACAGGTGGAGAAGAATGGCAAGAAAGAAGAAGAGGTCGTACCACACAATGGCGAAGTGGTAGTGGTAGCAGCTCCAGCGAATACGCCGAAAAAGTCGAACCTTCATCCTCGCTTGAAATTCCGCGTGCGCTTGAATGCCAACGATCAGGTACCACTATACTGCGCCATGGTCAACATGAACTCGGAATACGGCATTCCTTTCAACATGTTGAACGACGGCGACTATCTCGGCAAGCCAGAACAATACAACGAAGCCGGCATCAAGATCGACACGGTCGAAAAGACGGAATTGTCTGCCGGCGCCGATGCCGACAACCCTACCGGCCGCTTCATGCGTTACTCTTTGCCAAAGCATTTGCAGGATGACCCGTTTGCAGCCGTAGAAGATCACATCAAACTGATCGTCAGTACAGTGCCATTTGATCCTAGTCACATGTTGATGCCTAACCTTCCAGCACCAGGTTCTACCCGCGCAGGGGGAACCAAGCCTGCGCCAAGGAAGATCGGCAGTGCACTAGACGCCTTGCTGAGTCAAGCCAATACCCGTATGGGCCGTTGGGACGACGACGAAGATGATGCCGAAGAACAACCAATCAACGATTGGTGGACCACTACGGTAACCATTCGTACCGTTGCGACTGATCCGGAAAACTTGCCGGAAGCTTAAAAGCGAAACGCAGCACGCTCAACGCAACACGCTTCACGTCTTTTCGGATGTGAAGCGTGAAGCGTTGAGCATGTAGCATGTAGCATGTAGCATGTAGCATGTAGCATGTAGCAACAACATAAAAAACCATCACATATCACCAATTCATGGGAACCCATACCTACTTACTGTTTATGGTATTGATCCTCTGGGGCTGCGGAGGAGGAGACACCAATAACACTGCCACTGCTCCCGCTAACACCGCTGAACAGGGAGATGATTTCGGCGGAGAAAGCACCGATGCAAACTCCTTGCTGGCACTCGATGATCAAATTGCCGAAGGAGCGCTCGATGAGTCTGTCAAGAAGATGGCAGAGGCGCAGGTGGGCTTAGCAAATGTCATAGAGAGCATTGAACCTGATACGAGCCATGTACCACCAATTCCGTACGATAGCCTGCATCTGCTCTATTACCTGGAGGACTTGGTAGCCTTTGGGTATTACCGCGCAAACAATGCTCAGCAATGGCCGCAGCCAAATATGGAGGTCTCGGGTGAGTACGATCATGATGCCCTTAGCTATCCGCCGGTCCGGTCGGATTACATATCTCCTATTTGCTTTCAGTGCGCTCACAAATTCTACCTGCCGGTTCCAGGCGGCAATCCCGCCCAAGAGGACTACCAGGACGAGCGCTATAGCCCCTTGCTCGACTTCTACCAAGAGTTTATCCGATCGTCCAGCTATGCTGTGAATTCATCCGAGCAGGCAGAGAGCTCTTATTTCGAATATGACGAAACGCACTCCATGTGGCAATCGAGCATAGAAGATGATATCGAGATGATTGACGAAAGCATCTGGGATCAGATCGAAGTACTGGCGGAGACCGTGGAAACGAACAACGGTGAAGATTACGGTGGGATTATCTCGGATGAAGTTGTCGCAAAAGTACAACCCATGCTAAGGGACCGACAGCTGACAGCGGAAGACTTTAGCTTACTGAGCAGATTCCGCGACCAGGCGATGAGCAAGGCCACTGAGCTGCGGACGACAGCAACGGATTTACGAAACCAGTACAATGCTGTAAAAGCTAGCATGAGTCAAGACGAACAGCAATTCGCTGAGCGCTACCTTTCGATCTTCGGACAGGATATGGCCGTTTGGGAGCGCTTTGGTAATCAAATCGATCAATTGATCAAGCTAGGTATCGATCAGAGTTCGTACCGATGGTTAGCCATTCTCAAGCACGCCTATGGTACCACCGGTGATGAGTTGTTGAATAACAAGTCGCTCTCGCAGGCGCAGGCGCTCACTGTTGCCCTACGCTCGAAGTACTTCGCGGCGGTACAGGCCGCTGCCACCGAATTCGCGCAGCTCCGTACTAATCAGTAACTGAAAGGAACGCATGCTCTACGAATTAACACACGATACCATTGCAAAGCAGGTCTTCCAGAAGGCCAGCACGGAAGCGCGCACGCGACGGAAGATGGAACGCTATATCCGGGAGCGTTACCAAGCTTTCCAGGAGCGTGGCACCCAGCTCACGCAGGACGACATCGACTATGTGTGGCCCTACATGGAAGTAGTCAATAGCAGTGAAGAGGAGCTGGCCTTTTTGCGGACCGGCCGCCAGCGACTGCGCTACTTGCGTCGACGCCGACAGCTCATTCTGTTAGGCGTCACTGCGGCCTTTGCTATCCTGGGACTCTGGGCCAACTGGCAACGTCAGAAAGCCGTGGAGCGGGAAGCACAAAATGCCTCCATGCGCATTGGCCTGGAAGCCTCCTATGAACTAAACGGCGGCCAACCGGCCCGGGCCTTCCGGCTCGCAGAGGCCGTACTGGATCGGGCCGACGACGAGGAAGCCCAGCGCATCGCCCTAGAGGTAATAAAAACAGTACAAGCTACGCCACTCGTTCGCGAATTAGCCCACGAGGCCACAATCACAGCGCTCCAGTTTGATCAAAGTGGCAATCGCATCCTATCAGCAGCACTTAACGGGGAGGCGCGCGTTTCCAGCCTGGCTGGCGACATATTGGCGCGTTTCACACACGATGGTGGTGTGGTCTGGGGCCAATGGCTGGGAAGCAAAGAGCTACTCTGCCTCACCGAAGGTCATCGTTTCAGCCGTTGGCAAATCGATAGTCAATCAGAAGAAAGGTTTGCAGCCGGCGGAGCGGTTGGTGCCGTAGCGCTGCTCGACAGTACGCTACTAGCCGTTGGTGCCGGTGACCGCATAAGGATATGGAGCGTAGAACAAGCGGGCACCAACTTGATCCAGGAGATCGAAGCAGGTGCTGCTGTTGTTGATCTGGTGTTCCTAGCGCAGGAGTCTAGCTTCGAATTGGTGAGTATTGATGCGAGCGGACGGGCCGTCCGCTGGGGGGCAGACGGAAGTCTCCGTACCGAATACCGTAACCCCCGCAGCGCTCCGATCGCCGGTGTATCGACCGACGCGACAGCTACGAAGCTTGCCTTCCGTACGGCGGCCGGAGATTTTCTTCGCGACCTCAACGATCAGCGACTCGAAGAGAACGCGGCGATCCTATTCCAAGCAGTACAGCCGCTACACTCCACCTTTTCGGTCAACAACGAACGGAATCGCCTGGTATCCTTGAGCCGCGATTCGAATGAAGTATTTGTTTTTAATTTTAAGGAAGACGGAGGAGGGCTCGACATGCAGTATAAACCGATCGGCCAGGCGCGCTTCGCTACTTTGAGCGACGACGGGCGGCGGTTTGTGGCGGCTAGTACCCAGCAGCAGACCGTCGTGTACATACTACGAGAGCAAGCCCTGGAAAAGAACCTGGACCTCTTCCGCTTTCAGAACGATATGGCCTGGGGTGTTTTTGCTCCTAACCACGCCCACTTCTTGTCGACGAGTGGCAATGAGCGGGCGCTACTATGGAAGTTTGATCCCGACTTTGTCGACAGCAAGAGTGCGGGCACTTTGGCACAAGTTCGTCGCTACTACCAGCATCGACTACTGCCGCTGGCTGCCCCATGGCATGCGAATAACTAGGCGAAAGCCTCCTAATACACCAAAACCACAACATTGCCCTACGAACTCACGCACGATACCATTGCCCGCCAGGTCTACGAGAAGGCCAGCACCGAGGCTCGCACCCGCCGCAAGGTGGAGCGGTTCATTCGTGAGAGCTATGAAGCTTACCAAAACCGGGGGGCACAACTCACCCGCGACGATATCGACTATGTGACTCCCTACCTGGGGATCGTCAACATCTCCGAACAAGAAGAACGTTTTATTGAAGACGGCCGCCGGGCCCTCGAGCGAGCACGTCGCAACCAACGCATACTGGTGCTCGCCATCATGGCCGCCCTGATATCTCTGACCGCCTGGGCACTACTGGAAAGCCGCCAAGCCAGCTCCAGCGAAGAGCGCGCCCAAGCCAATGCCGAGCGTGCCCGCAATAATGCCGCCCGCGCCGAGGCCAACGCCGAGGAAGCCCTCCTCGCCAAGCGGCAGGATAGCTTGCGGGCTATTGACTTAGGCATCGCCTTGAATGCGGCGGATGCAGCTAAGCGGGCGGATAGTTTGAAAGCCATTGAACTGGGACTGGCCCTGAACGAAGCGAACCTGCAGCGGCTAGCGGCGGAGCGGAAGACTAGGGAGGCAGAGGCGCTCGTCGTAGCAGCCACTGCCCGAGCCTTACCTCAGGAACAGTTGCACATTGCCGTTCGGCTGGCACAAGAGGCTTATGAATGGACGGAGACACCACTGCCCACTGCATCACAAACCCTGGCCAATCTTTTCTACACGCAGTTTAGTGTATCAAAATCGCCAACGTATATCCTACCAAGGATGCGGAGGCACGAAGATGACATAACGGGTCA
>SPJK01007911.1_pt1 | contig 14457 bp, 11 predicted proteins | sample 3741771 | NCBI WGS metagenome assembly SPJK01 (sample SAMN10925997, study PRJNA522277) | cold seep metagenome | isolation source: Elba SIP-enriched marine methane seep metagenome, extraction at timepoint T2 | place: Italy: coast of Elba, Mediterranean Sea | reverse complement strand
GTGTCGGGATGCATATCTATCAGATTTAGGAAAAGAAGCAGCGCTTGATCCAGTGTTTGACAGCACTGATGAGAGTGTTTCCCGTGTGTTGCGTGGCGGCTCTTGGATCCGCTACGGCGGGCTTTGTCGTTCGGCTATCCGCTCCTCCTACCTGGCTGATGACCGTAGCAGGAACCGCGGGTTCCGTTTCTCCCTAGGTCATGAGCTACTGACAGAGGGGGTATCACGGAGTGAAAAAAACAGCGAAGCAAGCTGAGCCTGTCCCAGCGCGTCGCGGAGCAGTGCAGGGACAGGATCCGCTTGCTTGCTGGGCTGGGAATATTCGGGGTCACAGAAACATTAATTACGAAAATCAAGTTGGCTGACCCCTTGACAAAAAAGTGTAGGTAAGACTTTAGTCTTATAAAAAAAGGACGGGATAAACCCGTCCGCATAGGAGTAGAGAGTATAAGGAAAATTAAATCTGGCTGCTTGAATGACAGATTATTCCACTGTAATAGAACCCGTTGCAGCTGTGTTTTTATAGCCTTTGGCTACTGTCGTATTACGTTTATTGACCGATTGGTTTACGACCACTGATTTTTTAATCTTAGAATCACGCACCGCGACCGAGCCGGTGGTGGCAATGTTTTTCTTGCCGAATGCCATGGTGTTATTGCCTTTGTTCACCGATTGATTAACAATCACCGATTTTTTCACTTTGGCGTCTTTTAAGTTGATTGAACCAGTGCTGGCAAGATTATGTTTGCCCTTAGCGATCGTTGCATTGGCTTTGTTCACCGATTGGTTAACCAAAACCGATTTTTTAACGGTAGATTGAGCATGAGCGGAAGTAGCGAAAGCAGCAGCTAAAATGATGGTTGCAGTTGTTAATGATTTCATGATGAATTCCTCGTGGCTGTTAAAGTAAAGTCAGTTTTTTAACCCAGCTTTCGAGATATACGATATTTAAATCGAAGGCTGGGTGAAAGCTTGGGTTTAGTTTACAAAGCCACGCGGAATATAGATGTAATTGAAGCACCGGGTTTTGGTGATTTTTTCACCGGGTTTGGCTAGGCGGAGCGTACCAGGCTTAATCCTTTTCCAGGCCAAGCCAATCAACCGGCTTTAAATATTGTTCATAAAGCACCGCCTCATCACTGCCGGGTTGCGGACTCCAGTTATATTTCCAATGCGCAACCGGCGGCATGGACATTAAAATGGATTCGGTGCGTCCGCCGGTTTGCAGGCCGAATAAAGTGCCGCGATCGAAAACCAAATTAAATTCGACATAGCGTCCGCGACGATACAATTGAAATTCACGTTGTTGATCGTTAAAAGGCGTATCTTTTCTTTTTTCAATAATCGGCAAATAGGCTTGAATATAATGATTGCCGACGCTTTGCATAAAGGCGAAGCTTTTCTCGAAACCCCATTCATTTAAATCATCAAAAAATAAGCCGCCGACGCCACGGGTTTCTTGTCTGTGTTTTAAATAAAAATAATCATCACACCATTTTTTATAACGCGGATAAACTTCTTCGCCAAACGGCAGGCAAGCCTCTTGGGCGGTTTGGTGCCAAAAAACGACATCTTCCTTGAAAGGATAAAAGGGGGTTAAGTCAAAACCGCCGCCAAACCACCAGATCGGTTGTTCGCCTTCTTTTTCTGCAATAAAGAAGCGGACATTGGCATGGGAAGTCGGCGCAAAAGGATTCTTGGGGTGAATCACCAGCGAAACGCCCATCGCTTGAAAATTGCGTTCGGCTAATTCAGGTCGACTGGCGGTTGCAGAGGCCGGCAAATGACTGCCATAAACATGTGAAAAATTGACCCCGCCTTGCTCAATGACTTGACCGCCGGAGATGACTCGGGTGCGACCGCCGCCCCCGGCTTCGCGGGTCCAATTGTCTTCAATAAAATCAACAGTCGTTTCTTGTGATGCTAATGCTTGACAAATATTATCTTGTAATTCCAGTAAGTATTGTTTGATTGCTTGTATATTCGGTTGGTCCATATTGATACTATCAGCTGTTTAATTGATCCAGTTTTTTGGCCGCATAAAGGCCAGTCTCTGATTGGGGTTCTTTTTCGATAATCCGTTCCAAAATGCCGATGCTGTCTTTGTTCAGTCGATCAATAGCGGCAAAACGGACCGATTGATGATAGGCGTTTAAGGCGGCTAATTCGGTTAAATATCGGTTGCTGCCTTGTAATTGTCTTAGGATAACTTTTTCCGGATCCCCGGTGAATAAATCGCGTAATAAATTACCATATTTTTGTTGTTCCTGAACTAATTCGCGGGGATCTAATTTGATCGGCTCGGTGGGGTCTGTGCAACAATTGCTCATTTTGTTCACCTTTGGGTAATTGTTTAATTGATTCTTTACTTTTTCTCAATAATACCCTATAAATCTCATCAAAACCGATAAACTATTTTGTTAGAATATTCCTATAGGCAGATCTTCAATGTGTTGTTAGTCCTCTCAATTGAAAAAGGTTCATATTAAACATGAGTTATCAATCTGTACTCGGTTTGTTACTCTCAATTGCATGCTCTTCTGCGCTGGCTGATGTTGATGAGATTGATTATTTTTCACTGTCCCCGGAAGAGTTAGGCAATATCCCTATCAGCATTGCCACCGGCTCCGAAAATAACATGAAGCATTCGGCGGCGGTGACGTCGTTGATTACCGCTCAACAAATTGAAGCGATGGGGGCGGTGAATCTGCAAGAAGTGTTGGAGACGGTTCCCGGTCTGCACGTGACATTACAAGCGGTAACTTATGATCCCATCTATTCCATGCGCGGAATGCGCAATGATGTCGGCGGTAAAGTATTAATGATGATGAACGGCGCGCGTTTTAATCTGCCCTATAAAGGCGACCCGATGACCAGTATGGTGTTGCCGGTTGAAGCCATTCAAAAAATTGAAATAATCAGAGGGCCGGGTTCGGCTTTATATGGCGCGGATGCTTTTGCCGGCGTCATTAATATCATTACCAAAAAGTCGGCGGATATTAAAGAAACTGAACTTGGCGTCAGGGGCGGTCAATGGGATGATTTTAGCGGCTGGGCCATGCATAGCGACAAGCTGTTGGGGTGGGATGTTTCGGCTATTTTACAATACACAACGCGCGGTAATGATGAAGATCGGCTGATTAATAATGATTTACAAAGCCAGTTTGACCGTTTGACCGGCACGGATGTTTCTAATGCGCCGGGCGCTATGCAAGATAATAATGAGAACCTGAACACGCATGTCAATTTGCAGCGTCAATATTGGGAAATCGATTTTTGGGCTTATAACGCTTTGGAATTTGGTATGTTGGCTGGCGCTAACGGCGCGTTAGATAATGACGGTTACGGTGGCGGCGAAAATTATTTAGTGGGCGTTCAATATTCGACTGAAGATTTACTGGATGATTGGGAATTGAAGTTAGACAGTCATTATTTATATAGCGACTTAACCGGAAAAATAAAAAGCTTTCCCGACGGCGCTGTGTTGCCGATAGATTCACAGGGTTTTGTCAACGTATCTTCTGAAGATTTCCGGCTATTTGAAGATGGCTTATTGCATCAGGTGGGCATTAAAAATCATGTTGTTTCAACGGATTTTAGTGCAATTTATAGCGGTTTTGAAAATCATCTTTTGAGTATGAAGGCTGGCTATCGGTATGAGTTGTTGAACATGATAGAACTTCGGAATTTCGGTCCCGGCGCTATTACTGATAAACCGGTAATTCGCCTGGAAGACAGGGTCAATGTCTCAAAAACCGGTAAAGGCACGATTCCGAACATCCACCGCTCTATTTGGTCGGTCGTATTGCAGGATGAATGGGAAATTTCTGAACAATGGCGGTTGATTACCGGCGTGCGCTATGATGAATATTCAGATTTCGGTGGAACCATTAATCCCAGAGCGGCTTTGATTTGGGATATTAACGATCAGATAACCACGAAATTGTTATACGGGCGAGCCTTTAAAGCTCCGACTTTTATTGAACAAGAGCAAAAGAATAATCAATTTTTTACCGGCAACCCGAACCTGAAGCCGGAAACAATCAATACAATTGAATTGGCCGTGGATTATCGGCCTTATGAGAAATTAAGAATAGTCGCCAACAGTTTTTATTATGAAATTGAAAACGCCATTACATTCAGCATGATTGATAATATCCTCACAACGGTGAACCAGCAAGGGCAAGAAGGTTATGGTTTTGAACTGGAGTGGAATTGGCAGTTTCATGATGATTGGAATTTCCACGGTAATTATGCTTGGCAATATTCAATAGATAAACAATTGAATCAAAAAGTTGAAGGCGTTCCTGAACAAGAACTCTACTTAGCCGGGCGTTGGCGATTTTATCGCGACTTTTTTATGCAGGCGCAGATGAATTGGATAGGGCGTCGTGTCGGCAACCAATTGTTTCAACCCACGATTGATGACTATAAAACAATTGATATTACGCTTAATACGAAAAAGTTATTTGATCATATCGATGTGAGCGCCTCGGTGCGCAATGTTTTTGATGAAAATGGAAGAGAGCCTGCTTTAGCCGCTTTTCCGAATGATTTACCGATAGCTTCCCGAAATTTCTATTTAGAAGCCGTGCTGCGTTTTTAATTCTCTAAATAATTAATATGAAAAAATTAGGGACGCAGGCTAAAGCCTGCGCGCCGATTTATCAATTATTTATCTGGTGAGGCGTTAGCCTGAATTTCCCGATATTGCAAAACGAAGCTATACAAAACAGGCAGCACCAGCAGATTCAAAATTAAAACGGTTAATATCCCTCCCAACATCGGTGCGGCAATGCGTTGAGTGACATCGGAACCGGTTCCATCGTTTAACATAATCGGCATTAAACCGGCCATGGTCGATACCGCCGTCATCGCCACCGGCCGCACTCGACCGGCGGTCGCAGTCAGTGTGGCTTGTTTAATTTCCGTTTTAGTTAAACTTCCGCTGTTATTTTTGCGGAATCGTTTAACTTCAATATCAATGAAACTTAGCACCAATACGCCTATTTCCGCAGTCATCCCGGCCAGGGCGATAAAGCCGACATAAACGGCTACCGATAAATTGTAGCCGTTAAAATAGATTAACCAAATACCGCCTATGATGCCGAAGGGCAGGGTGGACATGACAATGACTGGTTCGATGATATTGCGGAAATTAAAATATAACAGCAGGAAGATTATCAATAGCGTTGCCGGGACCACAATCTGCAAGCGTTTCGCAGCTCGCTGCATGTATTCAAACTGACCTGACCAGACGATGGTATAACCGGCCGGAATGGCGAGTTTTTCCGCTAATAGTTGTTTGGCTTTGGCGACAAAGCCGCCGATATCGCTAGTGTTAATGTCAACCAGCACCCAGGCGTTAGGCCGGGCGTTTTCGCTTTTGATCACCGGCGGTCCGCGACTCAGCGTTAAATCGGCCACCAGAGTGAGCGGAATTTGACTGCCGGTCGGGGTGGGGATCAATACCCGCTTCAACGTTTCCGGGTTATCGCGCAGTTCGCGGGGATAACGTAAGTTAACCGGGTAACGCTCCAAACCCTCAACCGTTTCAGTGACATTCATGCCGCCGATTGCGCTTTGGATGACATCTTGCACATCGCCCACCGTTAATCCGTAACGGGCGGCGGTTTGTCGATGTATATCGAAGTCCAGATAGTATCCGCCTACCGAACGCTCGCCAAAAGCCGAGGTGGTTTCCGGCAGCGTTTTCATCAGCCGTTCTATTTCACCGGAGATGTTTTGTAAAACAGCCAGATCCGGGCCGGAGACTTTAATGCCGACCGGAGTTTTAATGCCGGTCGATAACATATCCAGGCGGGTTTTAATCGGCATCGTCCAGGTGTTGGCGAGGCCGGGAAATTGTATCGCTTGATCCATTTCCTGCATCAGCTTTTGCAGGCTTTTATTCGGGTCAGGCCAATGCTGTTTCGGTTTTAAGCGCACTGTGGTTTCAATCATTGATAGAGGGGCGGCATCGGTCGCCGTATCGGCGCGCCCGACCTTGCCGAAAACAGATTGCACTTCAGGAAAGGTTTTCAGTATTTTATCGGTTTGTTGTAAAAGTTCTTTGGCCTTGGTGATGGATATGCCGGGGAAAGTCGTCGGCATATAGAGAATATCGCCTTCATCCAGCGGCGGCATGAATTCGCTGCCTAATTGGGAATAAGGATAGTAAGTCGCGGCTAATAAAACCGTTGCAAGGGTTAGAGTCAAAGAACGTCGGCGCATAGCCAGTGTTAACAATGGCGTATGTATCAGATGCAATAATCGATTGATCGGGTTTTGTTGTTCTGACATGACTTTGCCGCGAATAAAATACCCTATCATGACAGGCGCTAAGGTGATGGCGAGAATAGCGGCTGAAGCCATCGCATAAGTTGCGGTATAAGCTAAAGGACTGAACAAACGGCCTTCCTGCGACTGCATAGTGAAAATCGGTAAAAAAGACACTGTAATCACCAGCAAAGAAAAAAACAAAGCCGGTCCGACTTCTTTTGATGATTGGGCGACAATTCGCCAGCGCTCTTGGTTATTGAGTTCCGAGCCTTTGTTTTCAACAGCGGCTGTTAAATGTTTGTGGGCATTCTCGACCATCACAATGGCGCCGTCCACCATTGCGCCGATGGTAATGGCTATGCCGCCTAAAGACATGATGTTGGCGTTCAATCCCTGAACTTTCATGATGATAAAGGCCATTAGAATGGCCAGGGGTAAGGTGATGATCGCTACCAGGGCGGAGCGGATGTGTAATAAAAATAAAATCACCACTAAACTGACAATGACGAGTTCTTGAACCAGAGAGGTATTTAAACTGTTTACCGCGCGTTCAATGAGGTGGCCACGATCATAAACCGTTACAATTTCAACCCCTTCGGGCAAACCTTGTTTGAGTTGTTGCAGTTTTTTTCGAACCCCTTGGATAGTGGCTAAGGCGTTTTCGCCAAAACGCATGATGACCACACCGCCGGCGACTTCACCTTCGCCGTTCAATTCCACCAGCCCGCGGCGTAATTCCGGGCCGATATGTACATGCGCCACATCTTGTAAACGAATCGGGGTTCCGTTCGGGTTGACTCCGACCGGTATGCTGTTTATATCTTCAATAGACTGTAAATAACCTGAACTGCGGATCATGTATTCGGTTTCAGCCATTTCAATTAAACGACCGCCGACATCATTATTGGAGCGTTGTATTGCCCGTTTTACTTTCGATAAAGGAATGCCGAAAGCCTGTAAAACATTCGGGTCTACTTCTACTTGATATTGTTTGACAAAGCCGCCGACCGAAGCCACTTCGGCAACGCCGTTAACAGTTTGCAGCGGATAGCGTAGATACCAATCTTGTATTGAGCGCAGTTGAGCCAGATCATGACGACCGCTTTTATCGACTAAAGCATATTCATATATCCAACCGACTCCAGTAGCGTCAGGGCCCAGGGTTGGGGTAGCCCCTGCCGGGAGTTGATCGCCGACATAATTTAAGGATTCTAAAACCCGCGACCTGGCCCAATACATATCGGTATCGTCTTCGAAGATGATGTAGATAAACGATAATCCGAAGAAGGAATAACCGCGTACGGTTTTGGCTTTAGGCGCCGCCAGCATCGCTGTAGTTAAGGGATAGGTCACCTGGTCTTCAACCACTTGCGGCGCTTGACCGGGATATTTAGTCAACACGATGACCTGGACATCCGATAAATCCGGAATCGCATCCAGCGCGGTGTTTTGATAGCTCCATAAGCCTGCTATCGCGAGAATCATCATCGTAACCAGCACCATAAAGCGATCTTTTAAAGCGTTATCGATTAAACGATTAATCATGATTCGCTCCATGCATAGAATGATCGTGTTCTACTATCGCTGGCCGCTGGTGCGCAGATTGAGATGGCGAGTCCAGCATTTTGGCGGCGGCTTCGTGTAGCTTGGATTCAGAGTCAATCAAAAATTGTCCGGAGGTGACCACGAATTCGTCTATTTGTATGCCTTCCAATATAGCAACTTCATTATTTGACGCCATGCCTAATTTTACGGTTCTAGGCTCAAATTTACCCGCCTCTCTAACCACGAATACTTTTTTTCTGGAACCGGAATGCAGTACCGCTTCGGCGGGAATAACCACGGCATTGACTTGTTGCGAGGCGTAAATAGTTACCTCGGCAAACATATCAGGTTTTAATAAGAATTTCGGATTATCAAAGGCCAGACGTACTTTAATGGTGCGGGTTTTAGGTTCGGCATAGGGATAAATATAGGTCAGACGGCCGGTAAAGGTTTTGCCGGGGATGCCCGCCAAACGCATTTCCACCGGATCTCCTTGCTTAACCCAGGGCAACTCATGTTCATATATTTCCGCGTAAACCCAAACTTTTCGTAAATCGGCGATCATATAGAGTTCGGTCACCGGCGTAACATACTGGCCTTCCCGCACGCCGATATTCATCACCACGCCTTCGGCCGGGGCGTGAATATGCAGGCTTTTGCGGATTTTATGATGGGTTTGTAAATCCTTAAGCTGATGAGGCGGCACATCGAGCAGTTTAAGACGTTCTAAAGAACTGTTAAGCAGGTCTTTCGCGCCTTTGCTGATGTCTGCGATAGGGCTGTCCTTCAATGCTTGATAATTGTTTAACGCTAATAGATATTCTTGTTGACTGGTGACCAGTTTCGGCGAATAAATGCTGAGCAGGTCCGTGTTCTTTTCAACCCATTGGCCGGTTTTATCGACATTCAGATGTTCTATCCAGCCTTCGGTTTTAGGATGTAGACGCAGCATGCGCTCTTCATCGTAGGCCACTCTGCCGACTGCGCGCACGATATGCGATAAGGTTTTTCGTTTAGCCTGAGCGGTGCGCACCGCAATGTTTTGTTGAGTCACTCCGTCAATCGCCACAGTGCCGACTGGGATATTTTCCGCTTTCCCGGTTGGTTCATATACCGGAATATAATCCATGCCCATGCTGTCTTTCATCGGCGTCGACGACGTTATTTCCGGATTCATCGGATTTCGGTAAAACAACGCTTTTTGAGTTTGTTTATGAGTATGTTGCTTGGTATTGAATGCTTTTTGCTCGGCTAACCAATACCCCATCCCTAAGCCGAATACTAAAGCCGATAAGGTCAAAAATACGGTGGATTTATTCATAAATGGCCTCCTGACCGACTGAAGCGACCAGTTTCGCTAAAGCCTGATTTGCTTCCGTTAATGCTTTCCAATATTGGATTTCATAGTTGTATAAGGTCATTTGGCTGCGCGCCAGATTTAAAAAATCCACCTGATTGACCTGGTAGCCTGTCAGCATTGACGCGACCGTTTGTCTGGCTTGCGGGATAATGCCTTGTTTGAAAAGGATGATTTGCTGTTTATTTTGTTGAAAATCGCTGTAAGCTTCGCTAATTTCAGCAAGAACACGGAGATGTTGATCTTGTAAGGCATAGCGTTGTTGCATCACTTCGCTGCTGCGTTGATCAATCGCTTTTTGTTGTTTATCGGCGCTAAAAATAGGCATATTAGCGCTCAGTTTAAAACTCAGAAAATCAGCTCGCTTGCGACCGTTTAAAGCATCATCGCGTCCACTGTAAAAGACGCCGATATTAAAATCCGGCAGGCGTTGTTTCTCGGCCAACTTCAAACGAGATTTCGCAGCTTGTATGTTCTGACGTTGCGAGGCCAATTCGGCGCGTGAATTTTCAGCCAATTTATATAATTCAGTTTCCGCTTGCAGGTTGGGTAGTTGTTCGGAAACGCTTGAGCTGATGGTGAATTTCTGATTAGCGGGACGGCCTAAAAGCGCGTTCAAGCGGGCTGATGTCGCCAGTATCGCGCTGTTTAATTGAATTTGTTGATCCAATAATTTAGATAGCTCCAATTGGGCCAGCAGCACATCTTGCTGCAATCCTTCGCCGACTTCATATTTGCTGCGGGCTATTTCCACAAATTGACGGAGTAGGTTTAAATTAATTTCGATAATGTAAATGGCTCGCTTTAAATAAAATAATGTCCACCACTTTATTTTGACATCGCGAATCAATTGGTTGCGCATCTCAGCCAAATCTAAAGCGGCGGCGTTTGCCTGAAATTCTGCGGCTTGTTCGCGTAACGCCAGTTTGCCGAAAAAAGGCAAACGCTGACTGACGCCGCCTTGGAATTGGGTCATGTTTTCCTGCGCCGGATCAAAAGTATCGGTTGCTAAATTAAGCGCATTAAAATGAATCACCGGATCAGGCAATGCGCCGAGTTGCGCGGGTAGATATTGCAAGGCTTGATAACGCGCCTGCATTTGCGCTAATCCGGGATTGTCTTGTAAAGCAATGTGGATCGCTGATTCCGGGTTTAATAGTTTAAGGGGTTCGGTTTTTCCAATGCCGCTCGACAGCAGCGTGAAAAATAAAAATACCGTTGGCAAATATGATGTCATCAAATTGATTTTTAGTCGCAAAAAAGGAAAATTGGCGTTGAGCCAAGGAATGAGAGGACTTTGCGAAAAACAAATCGATCACGCAGGGCAAACTGTTCTGAAATCAGTTTCCGGCGAACTGGCGCAATAATCCTTAGGAACGGGAATGAAATAAATTGGGCATTTGGCGCAGGATTTTTTTTCGTATACAAGGCGCACAAACAGGCGCATAGCAGGCTATGTAACTGTTTGTGCAAAGCTTCCGCTCCTGCTCTCGCCCCTTACCTACATCCATGTAGGCAACGCAGAATACGAGAAAAAAGACAAGTCAAATGTTCAAGTTATTTCATGGACGTTCCTTAATTTAGAGAAATGCTATCGGCGGCCTGAAAAGCGCACTGAGTAATTGATTGCGGTAGGGATGGTAATTAAATGCAGAAAACGCGGATGAAACGTCAGTCTTTTGAAAAGATGAAGGAGAGGCAAGGTAAGCGCTGTATTGCTGGAAACCGCATTCGTCCATAGTTTGACAGTCAATTTGCGGAGTAGCGCTTGGGTCATGTTGTGGGGTCTGTTTGGCATGCGAGGGGTTCGCCATCTCCATCATTAAAGGCGAAGTTTGCCCAGCCATTGATTGCTCCGGCATTAGCATGGTTGAACAGTGATCCAAAGCTGACGCCAGCGGCGAAACCAGCATTACCAGGATCAAAAAAAATGAGCAGGTCTTTTTCATTCAGTTCAACGATTTTGTTGCTTAATGGGGAGTTATAAAATCAATATCGTTCAGATTGTACAGAATCTTAAAAGTTCGCTCAAATGCGCAGGCAACTGATTCTGCGTAGTTTAACCAAGGCGCTTATTCCGGATTAAGGCGATTTCATCATTTTGTCACATAGATTATTCATATTGTAACGTTCGAATTTAATTAATAAGCAGTGGGGATATATGAATTTATCGACAAAAAAATCGTTACTCGGTAAAACGGTTTCATTTTTGGCCTTATGCCAAGGCATGAATTCGGTAGCCGAAGCCGCCAATGTGAACTTTGATTCTGCGGCGGAAGTATTAACTATAAACGCCGTTACTTTAGGGGACACAGCAACGGAATTAACGACTTTATCGGCTTCTTTGAAATTGATCAGCAAAAACCCGATTCAATTTGAATTGGTGGAAGGCGCGGAAATAGAGGCGGTCGGCGGATATACCGCTGATTTTGATGTAGATAATTTAATGTTATCGTTGCCGGAAGTGTCAATTGACGGCTTTGGCGCATTCAACGTTTCGATGAAATTAGTGCCCGATGATGCGATTACTTTTGAAGTGACTGACTTCGCAGCAGTCACCGGCGGCAAATCATTTAATCGCATTGCTTCATTTCCAGTCTTCTTAAATACGGATATTGAATCTGAAACCGTCGCGGAAATTGTTGATGTCAGCCAGGACGGCAATACTTTGGTCTATACAGATGCGGAAACCGGGCATATCGGATTTGTCGATATTGTTAACCCGGCCAATCCGATTGCCGCCGGAGTCGTTAAGCTAGACGGCGAACCCACTTCGGTTGCCGTTGCCGGTCAATACGCCTTGGCCGCCGTTAATACCTCCGAAAGTTTCACCAACCCTTCAGGGGTGTTGAATGTAATTGATTTAGCGACTAAAACCGTGATTGAACAAAAGGATTTAGGCGGCCAGCCTGATGCGGTGGCGGTTAGCCCGGACGGGCGCTATGCGGCGATCGTGATCGAAAATGAACGCGATGAAGATTTAGGCGACGGTGAGCCGCCGCAAGCTCCTTCCGGCTTTTTAGTGATTGTTGATTTAGTCGGTGAGCCGAGCGAATGGACCTTGCGCAATGTCAGCCTGGATAATATTGCCGATTTGTTCCCGGAAGATGTAGAGCCTGAGTATGTCGATATTAATGCAAGCAATATCGCCGTGCTGAGTTTGCAGGAAAATAATCATATGATTCTGGTTGACCTGTCCAGCGGCGAAGTGACTGCTGAGTTTAGCGCAGGGGCTATTGATTTAAATCAAATCGATACTGAAGAAGAAGATCCGGCTTTGATCTCTTTAAATACCAGTGCAGCTTCAGTTGCTCGTGAGCCGGACGGTGTTTCCTGGATCAGCGAAACGACATTTGCAACGGCGAACGAAGGTGATTTGTTCGGCGGCAGTCGTGGTTACAGTATCTTCAATACCGCCGGTGAAGTGATTTTTGATAGCGGCAACACGCTGGATCATGAAGCGGTGCGTTTAGGGCATTATCCTGATGGTCGTTCCGGCAATAAAGGTAATGAACCGGAAAATGTGGATTATGGCGTTTATGGCAGTGATCAGTATTTGTTTGTCGCTTCCGAACGTTCAAATTTGTTGTTTGTTGAGAATTTAAGCACCGGCGAGCGTCAAATCTTACCGGCCGGTGTGGGTCCTGAAGGCGTGAAAGCGATTCCGCAAAGAGGCTTATTGATCGCCGCCAGTGAGAAAGATGATCGCGGCGATAAATATCGCTCAGTGTTGAACATTTATCAATTGCAGCACGGCGCAGCTTTATACCCGACGGTTAAATCTGCAGATCGTGAAGACTCCACGCCAATTCCTTGGGGCGCCTTATCCGGTTTAGCGATGTCGAAAACAGCAGTTGATACGGCGTATACAACCCACGATAGCTTTTATCAACAAAGCCGTATTTTTGCTTTAGATGTGAGCCAAAAGCCAGCGCTGATTAATCAGGAAATCGTCTTGCAGGACGCCAATGGTTTAGTCACAGCGGTATCCGCTGATTTGGTCAATGCCGATCAAACTGTCAATCTGGATTTGGAAGGTATTGCCGTCAGCGCTGCGGGCGGGTTTTGGCTGGCGTCGGAAGGCCGGGGCACGGTCGGCGATGAAGACAGACCGTTTGAAACGCCGAATTTAGTCTTGCATGTTACGGCGGAAGGGGTCATCGATAATGTTGTTCAATTACCGCAATCGACTAATGATCGCCAAGTGCGTTTCGGTTTGGAAGGCGTTGCAGCTACCGGCGCTGCCGATAGTGAAGTATTGTGGGTCGCTTTCCAACGTGAATGGGGCGATGATATAGACGGTCATACTCGCATCGGTCGTTATGATGTGGTCGAACAACAATGGAGTTTTTATTATTATCCATTGGATGAAGCGACATCGCCAAACGGCGGTTGGGTCGGCTTATCGGAAATCACTGCTATTGATGACCATCAATTTGCAGTCATCGAACGCGATAATCAAGGCTCTGTTGATGCTCGCATCAAAAAAGTATATCGATTTGACGTGTCAGCCTTAACGCCGCTTCCTGATGTGCCGGTCGGCGTAACGCCTGCGTTTTTTCCGGTTATCGAAAAAACATTGGTGGTCGATTTGATGCCGACCTTGAAACAGACAGGTGGGCAGGTGTTGGAGAAAATCGAAGGGATGACGATTGCTGAGGATAAGACCTTATTGATAATCAACGACAATGACGGCGTTGATGACTCCAATGGGGAAACGCAATTGTTTAGATTGAAAAATTTATTAAATTGATAGGCTAAAAGATACGCGGAATTTCAAACAATGAAATTCCGCGTTTTTTTTTATGCCGGACTTAATTCGCTCTTGTCAGAAAATTTATAGGCTTTATGAACAACGTAAAAATTATTTTTTCGTTATGCGCTACAGTGACAAAGCTGGATTAATTGACAGTATGTTTTTTAAACAATCCCTGCAAAAAATTAAACTGTGTTATTTAGCGCAGTTCTTTGGGTTAAATAACTTTGTTTAATAGATTTATTCCTTCTTAAAGTGAAGGAGGCACGTCTTGTGCGCTGATTTTTGCTCTAAAACCATGTAGGCCGTTGAAACAAGCCGCATTATCTTCAGTATAAATCGCTCCATTAGAACCGCCGAAATTCAACGAATATTCCCCGGCATCCAGAATCAAAGTTGACATGACTTTAGTTGCATCCGGAGCAATATCATAGGCGATGTTTGAAAACTCAAGCGTACTCCAGAAATTGCCGGCAGGGTTAAAGCTGCCTTTTTCTGATTCAGTCGTGGTATCAAT
>SPJK01006175.1_pt1 | contig 14459 bp, 12 predicted proteins | sample 3741771 | NCBI WGS metagenome assembly SPJK01 (sample SAMN10925997, study PRJNA522277) | cold seep metagenome | isolation source: Elba SIP-enriched marine methane seep metagenome, extraction at timepoint T2 | place: Italy: coast of Elba, Mediterranean Sea | reverse complement strand
CGCTTGGCGAGTGGATGAGTGCGGTTTGGCTGACACCCCAGATGGATGGCTTGTTCATTGAGGGGGCCGGAGATCGGCGCCGATTTATCGACCGGTTGATCTTTGGTTTCGATCCCGCCCATGCCGGGCGTGTATCGGGTTATGAGCAGGCGCTTCGACAGCGGGCGCGGCTCTTGAAGGAAAGCGGGCCCCGGGCCGATCCAGCATGGTTGGCGGCATTGGAAGCCCAGATGGTTGAACGTGGGATCGCCATCGCGGCTGCACGGCGCGATATGGCGGCGCGATTGGATCGGGCCTGTGCGCGGGCAGAGGGACCTTTTCCAGGCGCCCGCGTTTCAGTTTCCGGTGCGGTGGCCGATTGGCTGTCAGAAGGATCGGCGGCACAGGCGGAAGAACGCTTTGCTGCAGCTTTGGTGGCGGGACGGACGCGGGATGCGGAACATGGTGGTGCCATTGCGGGGCCGCATCGTGATGACCTCACGGTTCGGCATTTGGTGAAGGACATGCCGGCGGAAAACTGCTCCACCGGTGAACAGAAGGCGCTTCTGATTGCTCTGGTGCTGGCCCATGTCCGGCTGCAGGCGGCGGAGCGGGGAACAGTGCCGGTGGTACTGTTGGATGAGGTGGCGGCCCATCTGGATGAGGAACGCCGGCAGGCCTTGTTTGAGGGACTTTTGGAGCTTGGCGCCCAGACTTGGATTACCGGGACAGAGGCCGCTCCTTTTGAAGGGTTTTCCGACAGGGCTCAGCGGTTTTCGATAGAAGCCGCAAATATTTCAGCGATTTAACCGCTGATTATGATGTGATGGTTTAGTGTTTTGTTAGCGATGAAGAGTGGGTTCGAATGAGCGATACAGCCGATACAGCAAATGGCACGGATTATGGCGCAGACTCCATCAAGGTCTTGAAAGGCCTGGAGGCGGTTCGCAAGCGCCCGGGCATGTATATCGGCGATACCGATGATGGCACCGGCCTGCATCACATGGTCTATGAGGTGGTTGATAACGCCATCGATGAAGCACTGGCTGGCCATTGCGACACGGTTACGGTGACCCTGAATGGTGATGGTTCTGTCACGGTCACGGATAATGGGCGCGGCATTCCCACCGAAATGCACTCGGAAGAAGGTGTTTCGGCGGCTGAGGTGATCATGACCCAGCTGCATGCTGGCGGGAAGTTCGACCAGAATTCCTACAAAGTGTCTGGGGGGCTTCACGGTGTCGGGGTCAGTGTCGTTAACGCGCTTTCTGTTTCGCTGGAACTGAAGATCCGCCGTGACGGTAAGTTACACCGGATGAGTTTCACCCATGGCGACGCCGATGGTCCGCTTGAGGTCGTCGGTGACGCGGGGGGAGAGAAAGGGACCGAAATCACTTTCCTGCCCTCTGAAGAGACATTCACGATGGTGGAGTTCGATTTCGGCACTTTGGAGCATCGGCTGCGGGAACTGGCGTTCCTGAATTCCGGGGTTCGTATCGCATTGACCGATGCCAGAAGCGCTGAGAAGAAGGTGTCGCATCTACATTACGAAGGTGGGATTGCGGCCTTTGTCGAGTGGATTGATCGCTCCAAGAACGCATTACATTCTCCGTCGATTTTGATGCGGGCGGAGAAAGACGACATCACGGTCGAATGCGCCTTGGAATGGACCGACAGCTATCATGAAACGATGCTTTGCTTCACCAACAACATCCCGCAGCGGGATGGTGGAACCCACTTGGCGGGATTTCGGGGTGCACTGACCCGGCAGGTGAACGGCTATGCGACGTCTTCCGGCCTTACGAAAAAGGAGAAGGTTAGTCTCAGCGGCGATGATGCCCGCGAGGGGCTGACGTGTGTCTTGTCGGTCAAGGTACCGGATCCGAAATTCTCCAGCCAGACCAAGGACAAGCTCGTTTCCTCCGAAGTGCGTCCGGTGGTCGAAGCGGTGGTGAACGAAAAGCTCGGCGAATGGTTTGAAGAACACCCCGCTGAAGCTCGGAAAATCGTTCAAAAGGTCGTTGAAGCTGCAGCGGCCCGTGAAGCGGCCCGGAAGGCGCGGGAACTGACCCGGCGAAAAGGCGTGCTTGATATCTCATCCCTGCCCGGCAAGCTCGCCGATTGTCAGGAACGCGACCCCTCCAAATCCGAACTCTTCATTGTCGAGGGTGACAGCGCTGGCGGCTCTGCCAAACAGGGCCGTGACCGGAAATTCCAGGCGATCCTGCCGCTGAAAGGGAAAATCTTGAATGTCGAGCGCGCGCGCTTTGACAAGATGCTGTCGTCCGCGGAAATCGGGACGATTATCACGGCGCTCGGCACCGGGATTGGGAAGGAAGAATTCAACGCGGAAAAGACGCGCTACCACAAAATCATCATCATGACCGATGCCGATGTGGATGGCAGTCACATCCGAACCCTGCTTTTGACCTTCTTCTATCGCCAAATGCGTCCGTTGATCGAAGCCGGCTATCTATATATTGCCCAGCCGCCGCTCTTCCTTGTGAAGAAGGGGGAAAAGAAGCTTCGTTATCTCAAAAACGAGGCTGATTTGGAGGAATTCCTGATTGGCAATGGCGTGCGAGAGGCTGTCCTGATCGATGCGGATGGCAGTCAGCGGGCAGGTGAAGACTTGCAGAATGTTGTTGAAGAAGCCCGATTGGCCGTTCGATTGATGGAACCAATGGCCCGGTCCTGCGGCAACGCGCGGGTGGTTGAATTGTTGGCGATCTATGGCGTCCTCTCGGCAGCGGTGTTGGAAGATCCGGAACAGGCCGAAACTGCAGCAGGATTTGTCAGCCAGGCACTCAATATGATGGAAGATGAACATGCGCGCGGCTGGCAGGGTCAGGTGAGCGAGAGTGGCGGATTTGAGTTCTTCCGATCAATCCGCGGCGTGACCGAGCGGGTTCGCGTCGATGCGGATATGCTGCACTCCGCCGAAGCGCGGCGACTTGATCAGATCGCGGGGTCTCTGCAATCGGTGTATCAACGCGGCGCAGCGCGCCTAACGGTCAAAGAAGATGAGCGCGCGGTTCTAGGCCCCACCGATCTTGTCACCATGATAACGGAGCTCGGCCGAAAGGGTCTCGGTATCCAGCGCTACAAAGGGCTGGGGGAAATGAACCCGGACCAGCTTTGGGAAACAACGCTTGATCCGGAAGTTCGCTCGCTCCTGCAGGTCAAGGTTGCCCATGGAGACGATGCGGAAACGGTTTTCTCGACGCTAATGGGCGATGAAGTGGAGCCCCGCCGAGACTTCATCACCGATAATGCACTGAAAGTAGCTAATCTGGACGTATAAACTGAGGAGGATATCGTTATGGAAACAATGCTTACGACAGAACTCAGTATTCTTGTTTGGGTAACGGGCGCTACGGCGCTGATGTGGGTTCCCTATATCCTATGTCGCTTGGCGACCTATGGGATAATCCCATCGTTGATGTATCGTCATGACGATCAACCGCTCCCAGCCTGGGCGGAGCGGGCGAAGAAAGCCCATTACAATGCGGTTGAGAATTTAGTTCCTTTTGCCGTGTTGATTATTATCGCGCATCTGACGGGGCTATCGACCGAGATGACAGTTTTGGCGGCACAAGTCTATTTGGCCGCCCGGATCGTGCATTTCTTTGCCTTTGTCGGGAATATTCCCTTCGGTCGCACAATCACCTTTGCTATCGGTTGGTTTGCGATGGCCGCGATTTTTGTTGAAATCATAGGGGCTTAGCTGACCGCCCTTGCCCGGCAACGATCTAATCTTGGGCCTCTCGCCTCCAGATAGGCGTAGAGGCTCAGATGCCGGAAGGGTAGGGGGAAGCGCGAAATTCGCACGTCTTCAAAGAAGTGCCGTACGACCTGGATGATCTCAACATCTTGGGATAGATGCTCGTGCCGCATCACGGTGCCATAATCCAGGCCGGTTCGGCGCTTGAAGGCTAACCCCGTCGTGACACGCCATCCTAGTCCCCAGGCAAAGCCGCCTTCAGCCGGAATACCGGCCTGAAAGACTCCGCCGTCGTTTAGCAAAAGCCCGGCGCGGGCAATATCGCCCGGCAGGTCCTCCATATGCTCCAGCACGGCGATGGAGATAATCCGGGCGTAGCGCGTCTCAGGATTAATCTCCGCGATGGATGCATAGCGATTGCGGATGCGGGAAAGACCTGCCGCTCCGTCTACCAGGCTCGCCATCGGCTCGATGATATCATAGGGGCCGCTTTCTGCCTCGTAAGGCAGATGATTGAGCGTCCCTGCACCCAACTCCAACGTTGGGTAGGCACGACAAGTGGCGACACGGCGATGCATCCAGGACTCTGCCCGTTGTGCCAGTGAGGCCGCAGTGCCTTTGCCTTCCCGGTTGGCCTTATATTCCGCTTCAAAAATTCGGGTATAGGCCTCCGGAAGTTCCGGTCGAGTGCGCGGGTAGCTGGCAAGAAGGACGGAGGTATCCATCGTTATTAGGCGCGGCAGCGTTCAATCAGTTTGTGCATGAAGACTTCGCATTCATCTACCTGACTGCGTGCGACAAACTCGTTCGGCTTGTGCGCCTGATCAATGGACCCCGGTCCGCAGACCACCACAGCCATGTCGGCTTGCTGAAACTGACCGCCTTCGGTGCAATAGGATACGCAGCGGGCGTCATTATCGCCGGTGATGCTGCGAACTAGGGCTTCTGCCTCGCTGTCTTCCTGGCGGGCAAGGCCGGGCACTTGGCTCAAAATCTCAATCTCATAGCCGGTTGACGGTTCGATCGCCTTCATCGCGGGTCCGATTTCCTGCGCGCACCAGTCCTTGAACTCATTGACGATATCTTCTGCGAAGTCTTCCGGGAGGAAGCGGATATCGACACCAAACTCGCAATGGCGGGAAATGATGTTATGGGCGGTGCCGCCGTTAATCATGCCGACGTGGATTGTCGAATAGGGGGGCACAAAGCCGCTCTCCGGCTTCGGGTTGGCGGCTCTGGCGCGGGCCATCTCATCAAGTTTTGCCACCATGCGACTGGCATTCATAACCGCGCTGACGCCCAGGTGGGTTTGGCTGGAATGTGCCTCCTTGCCGGTGACGACGACGCGCAGACCCCAGGTCCCTTTATGGGCGGAGACCACCTTCATATCGGTGGGCTCACCCACAATGACGACGGAGGGTAGAGGCAGCGACTTCCCGATTTCAGCGATCATTTTGGGCGCGCCGAGGCAGCTCACTTCTTCATCATAGGAAAAGGCGAAATGGATAGGGCGTTTCAGGGGTTTTGCCAGCATCTCCGGCAACAGTGCCAGGGCGGTTGCCGGAAAGGCCTTCATGTCGCAAGTGCCGCGACCATAAAGTTTGCCATCCCCCTTGTCGGTCAGGGTGAAGGGATCGGTATCCCACGGCTGGCCTTCCACCGGGACGACATCGGTGTGACCGGAAAGGCAGACACCGCCGGGCTGAACAGGGCCGATTGTTGCCCATAAATTAGCCTTAGTCCCCTCTTCATTCGGGATCAAAGTCGCTTCAATTCCATGGGCGCCTAGCCGATCCTGGACAAAGCGAATGAGCTCCATATTGGATTTTGAGGACACAGTGTCGAAGCCAACCAGCTTCTCAAGCATTTCGACGGGGGTTTCGGTCATGCGTCTTTCCTGTGAATGAGGCTAAGGGGATAAAGAACGGTGCACAGATTAGTCGCGCCAGAAACTTGGCGCCAGCAAGACCAGGACGGTGAAGATTTCCAACCGACCCAGCAGCATGCCGATGGACAGTAGCCATTTCGCGCCGTCGGGCAAGCTGGAGAAGTTGCCGGAAGGGCCAACGATCTCCCCCAACCCCGGACCGACATTGGCGATCGCGGTTGCGGCTGCGCTGGTCGCGGTCACAAAATCCAGCCCATACATGCCCAAAGCAATCGACAGCAGGGCAAAGATCATGATGAAGAGGAAGAAAAAGCTGAGGACTGAGGATTCCACCTGCTCAGTCACCCGACGTTTGTTGTAATAGGCAAGGAAGACGCCATTCGGCTGCAAAAGTCGGCGAATCTGAACCCGGGCGATGGCATGCAGGATTTGGAACCGAAAAACCTTTATTCCGCAGGTCGTTGATCCGGCGCAACCGCCAATAAACATCAACAGGAAAAACAGTGGCGGCGCAAAGGGACCCCAGGCGCTGTAATCATCAGACGCGAAGCCCGTGCCGGTCATGGTGGAGGTTACATTGAAGCTGGTAAACCGAATGGCGTCCGCCGTCGTCCAATCTCGTGCATTAACCAAGTAAAACGCCATCAACACGCAGGCGGTCAACAAGAAGCCGAAAAACCATCGGACCTGACTGTCTTCCCACAGCGCCAAGGGAGCACCTCTCACCGCCTGAAGATAGAGCAGGAAAGGCAAGGAACCTAAGACCATGAAGACCGTTGATATCCCTTCGATCCAAACCGATCCGAAGACTTTGATCGATTGATCATGGGTTGAGAAACCGCCTGTCGAGACTGTGGTCATCGCATGATTGACGGCATCGAAACCGGACATGCCAGCGGCCCAATAGGCTGCCGTGCAGATCGCGGTTAACACCAGATAGATCGCGGAGATCCAGCCGCCGATCTGTGCGGCGCGCGGCAGCGCTTTCTCAACCCGCTCCGCAAACTCCATGCGGAAGAGCTGCATGCCCCCGACTTGCAACATTGGCAAGACGGAAACCGCCATAACAATGATCCCAATCCCACCGAGCCATTGCAGTAGGGAACGCCAGAGCAGAATGCCCGGCGGCGCGAGGTCCAATCCGATGATCACGGTCGACCCGGTCGTGGTTATCCCGGACATCGCTTCGAAAAAAGCGTCGGTATAACTGAGGTTCAGATCCGCGAAATGAAGTGGTAGGGCACTAAAAGCCGGCAGGGCAACCCAAGACAGGGTGGTCATCAAGAAGGCTTGCCGTGAGGCCAGTCGGGTCGGACCGATCCGGTTTGTCAGGATCAGCATACCACCGATAAAAAGCGTGAAGCCTGACTACATGGCAAAAACTTGCCAATCCGGGTTCCCGACTGCGAGATCGATCATCGCCGGCAGCAGCATCGCCACAGCAACGGTGCTGATCAGAATACCGAGTATAAAGAAGATGGGTCGGAAGTCGTGCACGCCGTGATCCGAAAAGCCGTGGCGATGGAAAGCAAGAGTGTACGACGCCCAACCGGTTCCCGCCAGCCCGGGATTTTCAGTTAGGGAAATAGCGTGTTCGACACTGATTTATGGTAATTGCCCATTCCGGCGTGGTTTACCGGCCAGACAAGCCAGCCTTGCTCAGAAAGTCGGTGCGTAGGCCATAGTCCGTGCGAAAATCACCAAGCAATCGGGTCGTCACCATACTGACTCCTTGCTTGTGGATCCCTCGGCAGCTCATGCATTGATGTTGCGCGTCAATTGCCACAGCAACCCCGCGCGGCATGAGGGCATTATTGATCGAGTCCGCGATCTGGGTTGTTAATCTCTCTTGAATTTGAAGCCTTTTTGCAAAGGCATTGACCACCCGCGCCAGCTTGGAAATTCCAACAACGCGTTCATTGGGAAGATAGGCAACATGGGCCGTGCCGATGATCCCCACCATGTGATGTTCGCAATGGCTGTGAAAAGGAATGCCCCGCAACATCACCATCTCATCATAGCCATCGGTTTCTCCAAAAGTCCGGCCCAGACTCTCTTCAGGATCGTCCGCATAGCCCGCGAAAAACTCCTCATAGGCGCGGACCACCCGGGCTGGGGTGTCAAGCAGCCCTTCCCGTGCCGGATCTTCCCCCGCCCACCGCAGCAGGATACGCACAGCGTCTTCAGCCTCAGCGCGGCTCGGTCGGGTGGGAAGTATCTTCTGCGATACATCGTCGCGCGGTTCTTTGATCACCTTCATGGAAGATCCTTTCCACGCCTTCTTATTCTTACTTAAGGGAGGTGTGTCCAATTTGGCATATCCCGATTCCAAAAAAGAAACTTACGTGCGTTCAGTTCAATTGGATTGCTTGGTGAGGGCTGTCGAGCGAAAAGGCCGGAACCGCCACGTCAAAAGCTTCACCATTCGGCTGAACCATTTCATAGGTTCCAACCATAATGCCGGACGGCGTCGTTAATGGTGTCCCGCTGGTATATTCGAAACTTTCTCCCGGCTGCAGGACCGGCTGTTCGCCAACGACACCGGGTCCCCGGACTTCCTGACTGATCCCAAAAGCGTCCGTGATACGCCAATAGCGATTCAAAAGCTGAACCACCTGCGCGCTCTCGTTCTGGATCGATACGCTATAGGCCCAGACATAATGGTCGTCACTGGGATTGGATTGATCCTCCAGGAAATAGGGGGTTACCGAAACCCGAACACCGTCTGTGATCGCTTCATACATGCCGATATGATCCTACTACTTCAATCCCAACACTTTAGTCCATTGCGCCCGGTCCAATGCCCCAAGCTTGGCGAGGGGCGGATTCGGCAGCCCAGCTGCTGCCTCAGCTTGGGCGTAGGTGCTGACTTTAGGCGTGAAGACCGGAAAGTCCATAACTACGCGGATGCCGGATAGAAAAAGGCCGGACGCATTGGCGCCCGGCCTCTTCCATACTCGGCATAGTGCCGAATTCTTCCGACCTATTCGATCGTGATCGAAGCGCGGCGGTTTTGCGGCGATTTCACGCCGTCGCCGGTTTCAACCATCAGAGAGCCTTCACCCTCCGCAACGGTCCAAATCTTACCGCTGATGCCAAGAGCTTCCAGTTCAGCCTTGACTGCTGCCGCACGACGCTTGGACAGAGCAAGGTTGTAGTCCTTGGCGCCCGAGGTATCGGTGTGGCCCGCGATGCGGATCTTCGGATTGTCGTAGTTGCCTGCACGATCCGCGATCAGACCAGCAATGGTCTTGGCGCCGTCGTTCAGGTCAGCACTGTCGAAGTCGAAGAAGATCAGGAACTTCGCAGCATCCGGACGGGCCGGCGGTGCGGGTTCGGGCTCTGGTGCCGGCGCAGGTGCCGGTGCCGGGGCGAGAAGGCCTTCAAGTTTTTCCATCGCAGCGATGAATTCCTTTTGGCATTCTTCAATGTCTTCCGGCTGGTGGTTTTCTTCTTGCTGCTCGACCCAGCAATCAAACTTGGCTTGTGCCAAAGCGGCTTCGGCCGGGAAGCGGTCGCGACCGCCATTATCAAGTGCAGAGACCAAGCGGCCACGCGCTGCAGTCAGAAGACCAACCTTGTCGGCCGGCTCATCCCATGCATTGGGATCTTCTGGAGCAGGTGTTTCGCCAGCTGCGGCCATCAGGCCTTTTTTCGCGAAATAGTTCTGGTCGATCCAGTCTTTCATTTCATAGGCTTCGAACTCAGCAAATTTCTGATATTCTTTCGCCAGAGCCTGCGAGAAGGCCGACCCGGATGGGGTCGTCTGCTGCAGGGCATTGAGGTTATCAAGCGCGGAACAGGCGCCCAACAGGCCCCCAACCGCGGCGATAGTAATAAGTTTCTTAAACATCCGGTTACACCCCCGTATGGTTAATCGCGGCTGGACTGCCCTGCCGCGGCTGATTTTGGTCGATTTGTGGTCGATCCCAAATTCGTTATGTCGCCGCTAGACTCCCACCCAGACGACTACCTTTCTATTGGGGTACAGAAGCCCAGCCGCAGGATCAACCTGTGACTCGGTTCGTTTCCGTTCCCGATAGCACTCCCCCATACTATGGGAAGGCCTATGGCGATTTCGAGCCCTTTTTTGGATAAATGCCTTAAAAACCCGGATTTATGTGAGATCGATCTCATAAATTTCCCCGCCAGAGGCCTCTGCATCGGCGCGATCATGCGTAACCAGCAGGCTGGGTAACCCAAGTTGGCGCGCATGATCGGTTACGAATTGTCTGAATCGGTCCCGTAAGGCGGCATCCAGTTTTGAATAGGGCTCATCCAGCAAGAGAATCCGTGGTTCGCTGATCAAGGTGCGAAGACAGGCAACACGTGCTCTTTGCCCGCCGGACAGCGTCGCTGGATCCCTGTTCGCAAAACCGTCCAGTCCGGCTTCGATCAATGCAGTGGATATGCGCGCCTGCCGGTCCGGACGGGACAAGCCCTGCGGCAGACCGAAGGCGAGGTTCTCTTCGACGGAGAGGTGAGGGAAAAGAAGGTCATCTTGAAACAGAATCCCGACGCGGCGTTTCTCCGGCGGCAGTGTCATGATGCTGTCGCCATCGATGCGGATGTCGCCGCTGAACTCAAACGCTGTGTCCAGGGTTCCACAAATTGCATTGAGAAGACTTGATTTCCCGCAACCACTTGGACCCATGACGGAGGCATTCTCTCCGGGGCCGAGGGAGATTGTCAGCGGTCCGATCAAGGGCCGGCCCTTGAGAGTAAGCGTGACCTCAACGAGTTCCAGAATAGATGAAGTGGACATGATCGTGTTATTTGTACTCATTGGATTACAACCCGCCCAGCATTGCTTGCCGATGACGGAAAAGCCAGCGCGGCAGCAGAATCGCGATGCTGAATGCGACGAAGGGTAATAGCGCCTGTAGAATAGCATAGGCGCCGATCACCCGACGATCCCCGCCGCCTGCCAATCCGACAGCCTCTGTCGTCAGCGTCGCAAGTCGGCCGCCGCCGGCAAAAACGGTGGGAAGGTACTGGCCGATACTGACGGAAAAGCCGATAGCCGCCGCAATAAGTATGGCACGAGTCAGCAATGGCAGCTTGACCTTCCAGAAGACCCGCGCCGATGCAGCGCCCAGGCAGGAGGCTGTGCGGGCATATCTTGGATCCAGCGCCCGATAGGGCTCTGACAAAGATAGAAAGACATAGGGTAGAACGAAGAGCAGATGCGACCAGATTAACGCTGTCCAGCCACCATCCAACCCTGCCTGAACCAGTAAGATCTGTGCGCCGAACAGAAAGGCGGCCTGGGGTATCAGAAGCGGGGCATAGAGCAACCAGATCGCGCGCTCCCCGGGTCGGCGCCCGCCCTGCTGTTCCGATTCCAAACAGCTTGATGTCAGGATAACGGCAAGAACTGAGGCACCAAGCGCCACGACCAGGGTTGTCAGGGCGGGGTCCGATATTCCGTCCCAATGCCGCATCCAAGTCTTCAGGCTCCATTGCCCGGGTAGGGCGTCCGGGTAACGCCAACGGTGGGCGAGCGACCAGATCGCAAGACAGAGCGGCGCCAGAAACCCGGCGAGGACGATAAGCGCCATGCCAGTTCCGCCGAAAAGCGGTGGAACGACACCGCCGCGCCGACCTCCGGCAACTGCCCATTTACGGGCGAGTGGACAGAGGATCTGCTCCAGTCCGATCCAGATGCCGATGGCACCGGCAACCAGGGCAAACTGCAGGATGGCGCCTGCGGCGGCCAGGAACTGATACTGCAGGTCCGGATCATTGAACCAGCGCAGGATCAGGATGCCGAGTGTTGGATTGGGGCTGGGCAACAGGATCAGTGCCATATCAACCACGGACAGGGAATAGGCGAGAACCGCGAAGAAGGGCAGCCTGATCTGCCGGTATATTTGCGGCAGGACGGTTTTTAACCAGGCTGAACTTCGGTCATAGCCAAGGCTTCGCGCGATGGTGAGTGAGCGCTCGACCGGGGCTTGTCCCAGTGCACTCAAGGTCATCAGGAAAAGGAAGGGGATTTCCTTTACCATCAGTGCGAAAACCAGCGTTAGTCCTGCCGGATCTGGTGCCAGGATCAGGTCCGGCGGACGCTCCCACCCAGTCAACCAGGGTGAAATCACACGGATCAACCAACCGCTTGGCGCCAGTAGGAACAGGACACCGATGGCGACCGCCGCATGCGGTATGCTCAGCAGCGGGGACAGGACCCGCCGTGCCGATCGAAACCACGCGGTGTCATGGAAGGATGCGAAGAACGCGATGGTGACAGTCAACGACAGGATCGATGCTGTGAAACCGATAAGAGCTGTCCTCGGCACGGCATCCCAGAAACCTGGATAGGCGGCAAGTTGCCGCCACGGCTCAAGGGACAGGGCTGTGCCGCCCAAGGCCGGTAGATAGCCGAAGGCGGGCAACAGCGTTCCGATCAGCCCGGCACATACCGGCCCCAGGAAGAGTAACAGTGTCAGTGCCGGGGCGAAACGGATCAAGCGTTAGCTGCCATAGCGGGTTAACCACCGCGCTTCGATTTCAGTCATCCAGCTCGGATGCGGCTCCGGCAGGGTGATCCCAAGCTCAGCCGGGCCCAGGGTTGCGACGCCCTTTGGCAAAGCGTCAAACAAGGCACGATCTTCGTCGGACAGGTTGCCCATGGAAAGAACGGTCTGATCGCCCCAGACATCCGGATGCTGTTTTTTCGCCTGCGCTTCGGGCGACATCAGGAAATTGGCCACGACCATCGCGCCTTCCTTATGGGCGGCGTTATAGGGGATTGCCGTGAAATGTGTATTCCCGATGGTTCCCTGATCCAGCACAAAGCTGCGCGCGGTCTCCGGCAGCAACCCATTGGTGATGGCGGCGGAGGCTTCCCCAACATTGAAGGTAATGGCGATATCAATATCTCCATCATCGAGCAGTTGACGCTGTGCCGTCTTGTTCTTGGGATAATCGCGGCCCTGGCGCCACAAGACCGGATCAAGCTCATCCAGGAAAGCCCAGAGCGGCGCCGTTACGGCATCGAAATTCTCGCCGGCAGGCTGCAACAGCACGGACGGATCTTCTGCCATTTCATAGAGCGCCTGTTTCAGGAAGGTGGTGCCGGTGAAGTCCGGCGGTGCGGGATAGGTCATGCGGCCCGGATGCGCCTTGGCATGGTCCAGCATTGCCCGAATGGAAGCCGGCGGATTGGCCAGGGTTTCCGTGTCATGGATAAAGACCAGTTTCGCCATGCCCCAAGGCGCTTCCAACCCTTCCGTCGGAACCGTGAAATCGATAAAGGTCGTTGGTTTTTCCTTCGGATCGATCAGCGCGAAATTCGGCAATGTCTTGTCGAGCGGACCATGCAAGAGGTCTGCATCCTTCATGGCCTTGAAGTTCTCGCCATTAATCCAGATCAGGTCGACACTGCCCCCTTCGTCCCGGCCAGCGGCTTTTTCTGCTACGACTTTGCGAACGGCCTCGACCGTATCGCTCAGCTTCACATGGACCAGTTTGACGCCATAATCCTCTGCGACCCGTTTGCCGACCCAGGCGATATAGGTATTGGTCGTATCGCCGCCGCCCCAGGCATTCCAATAGACGGTTTGGCCTTTGGCCTTTTCGGTTATGGCATTCCAATCGGATGCGAAGCTGTGTGAGCCGAGGAATGTTGTCACGGCTAGCGCTGCCCCCGCAAAAACGCGCGTCAGTAAGGTCGTCATTGGGTAATTCTCCATTTTTGCCTGGCCGGTATTTTTGCATGGCCGGTATTTTTGCCTGGTCGGTATTATCGCCTGGCCGGTATTTGTTATGCCGCTATTCTTTTAAGCATCAGGCTGCTTCTTTCGGTCTTAAGCCGGGCCGGTTGCGGGGGAGATTACCCCCATCCTCCGGTCTGAGCCATAGCCCGACCCGGCATGACTGTCTGACAATTTGGTGATTGAGCGTGAATGATCCTCTGTGCTATAGCGCTATCTGTTGTTTCTATATCCAAGGAACCGGGCTTGTGATCGACTTCACCCCGATAGGATCGAATAAGAGATCCTATATCGGACAAAACGAGCGACGACGACGCGTCGGCGCGTTCCCGCAAGGGGGCGCCGCCCATTCGCGTGCCGCGGTCGTTCCTTCGATCAAGCCGGCTCGGGAGCATGTCGCGGTCTAAACCTTTCGACCCGGCGCGCCTGGGCCTCCCGAACGAAGAGATTGCGGAGATTGATTTCTCTCGTTCGGATACCCCATTCATGGCTTACGAAATTCACCCCGAAGCGCCGGGTGACAGCGCTGATATCGCAAACCTGATCGAAAAGAGCTTTGGCCCGGAACGCACGAAACGAACCGTGCATCTGTTCCGGATCGGCCGTAACCCGATCCAGCCCCTTTGTTTTGTCGGGCGGGCGGATGGCATGCTGGTCGCCTCTATACGGTTTTGGATGGTGCAGTTGCCGGATGGTCGCCAGGTGCCGATGCTGGGTCCGCTCGCCGTCGATCCTTCACTGCGCGGCTATGGGGTCGGTCGTGCACTGGTCCGCCATGCGTTGGAAGCCGTCGAGAATGCCGGACATCCAGCCGTCCTGATTGTCGGTGATCCCGGCTACTATGCGCCCTTTGGGTTTTCTGTCGCCTTGGTAAAGGACCTGGAAATGCCGGGCCCCGTCGGCCCGCTCACCTTCATGGGACTTGAACTGACGCCGGATGCGCTTTGCGGATTTTCAGGAATGGTGGAACCGATACCGGTTTAGCTTGCCCCAAGCCACGGGCTTTTCTATATGGTGGGGGCATACCCGGCGCGGGTGTAGTTCAATGGTAGAACGTGAGCTTCCCAAGCTCAATACGAGGGTTCGATTCCCTTCACCCGCTCCAGACTCCTTGCAGAACTCCCTTTAGAGCTCCTAGCAGATAAGAAGATCG
>SPJK01058708.1_pt1 | contig 14474 bp, 10 predicted proteins | sample 3741771 | NCBI WGS metagenome assembly SPJK01 (sample SAMN10925997, study PRJNA522277) | cold seep metagenome | isolation source: Elba SIP-enriched marine methane seep metagenome, extraction at timepoint T2 | place: Italy: coast of Elba, Mediterranean Sea | reverse complement strand
TGTGCGGATGAGTCTCGTGTCGATCGACGCCGCGAATGTAGATGGGCTGTCCGTTTAGCAACAATTGCCCTTCCTTGATTTCCAGAACACGAAACCCGATCCGCTGTCGAATGACCTCTACCAATTGGCCGTCAGCATCTTCTTGCCTCACCAGTAGCTGATACAAGTGCGGGGTTTCAGCGCTCCAAGCCCGGATGTTATATTGACTAAGAAGATGGGGAATCTCGAAAGATGAGGCCGCTTCGCCCGATGCCGCAATAGTTACCTCTTCTTCCCCTTCTAAAACCAGCTGCCATTTTTCGTCAAAGAGCTGATATTGGATGTGTCGCACTGGCTGATCGGGAACTACATTCGCACGCAAGGACATATCCACTTTCCACACCCAATCGGTCGGTTCTTCCTGCATCATCTCTACCCGTGAAAATAGATCTCGGATATGTATTTTCGGAGTCGCATAGAGATACACTTCCCGTTCAATGCCACTTAGCCGTAGCATATCCTGGCTTTCGATATAACTGGCATCACTCCAACGATAAACCTGAATAGCCAACAGGTTCTCTCCCGAGCGCAAATAAGGGGTGATGTTAAACTCAGCTGGCGTTTTGGAGCCTTGGGAGAAGCCTACTTCCTGGCCGTTGACATAAACATAAAGTGCTGATTTCACCGCGCCAAAGTGCAAGTATATCTGTCGATCTAACCAGTCTTCCGGAATAGTGAATGTCTTCCGATAAGTTCCTACAGGGTTGTAGTCGGGTGAAGTATTTGGCCACTCAGTTGTGAAGGGATATTTTTCGTCGAGATAGATCGGATAGCCATAGTCATGCACTTCCCAATTGCCGGGCACAGGCAGATAAGTCCAATTGCTATCATCAAAACCTTCTTGATAAAAATCAAGTGGTCGTTCTTTCGGATCTCGCACCCAATGAAACTTCCACAGGCCGTTTAGCGATTGATAATTGGGCGAAGCTTCCTCCTTCCCGCCTATCGCGCCGCCCATCGTGGCGAAGGGAAAAAGGAGCGGATGTGGAGCTTCCTTATTTATCGCGAATACTTCGTGGTTTTGATGATGGGGAGCCTGGGCGGTTAAGGATACAACCAACCATAAGTAAAAGAAGGAGCAAGATAGTAGAGACTTCATGCGCAATATTTATGCTAGAACTATTCCCCCATTTCATGCATCAGGAGCAGCAAATGAGCCGCTGACCAACTGAAATGCCAGGACTCTAAGCCAGCACCTGTGTGAGGATGATAATTTTCTCTGATTGGCGCTGTCTCTCCCATCAGGCCTTCTAAACGCTCAAGAAGATGATGGCTTAATTGGTCGGCATCTTCTGTGAAGCCGTATTGCCGCAAGCCAGCGATCGCGAAATAGGCTTGATCCAACCACACCGGACCACGCCAGTAGCTACCGTCTGGATCAAATCGTGGGTGATCAGCAGCCAGGGTCGGAAAAGGAATATAAGTGCCAAATTTGCTTGCATCCAACATCGTTTCTCGGATGCGTGCCGCCTGCTCTTCGGTAGCAATCCCGGCCCAGAGCGGAATCCATCCCTCTGCACCATAGGTGGCAAAATGCTCCTTTGATTCCAGCTCAATATCGTGGAACCACGCTGTCTTTTCTGAGTAGAATTCTTTTTGAATTCGCTCTCGTAAGCTGCTAGCTGCTTTTTCGTAGCTAATCTGTTCAGCCTCTCTTCCAAGTACTCCCGCAATTTTCGACAAGTAGCTCTTTTCGGCAAAGAGGTAGGCATTTAGGTCAACGCTTTCGCGGTTCATCGACCAAGCGTTGTCCGTACTCTGAACTAACTGGACATCATCAAAGCGAACAGCATTATCCATACCACTCTCCCACTTCGCTGCGATCAGGCTACCGTCTGTCGAACCATATTCACATAGTCCATTTTGGTCGTGGTCGCGATAGGTGTACCACCATCGATGATATTGCTCTGCCTTCGGATACATCTCAGCCAAAAAAGCGGTATCTGCCGACTGCTCGAAGACGTTCCAGATAGCCCAGGCGGATAAGGGTGGTTTGGTGTCTCGCCAATTGTGTACTTCAATCACCGTATCGCGATACACACAGTCTGCGATCATGCCCCATTCATCTTGAAAATCGTACATCGCCCGAATCTGATTCTTGGCTAATTCCGGTTCAAAAGATGCCAGAGCTACTGCATGTTTCCAACTATCCCAAGACCAGAAGCCGTGAAACCATTCGTAGTGATAACTTGGAAATAAACCATCGTGCAGCAAGAAGCCAGCAGCCCCCCGCCAGTTATGCACCAGCGTCTCTAAACATTTAACCGCGACCTCCTGATAGGCTTGTTCCTGCAACGGATTAGCCATAGGAGCCAGCACTGAATTCAACCAATTATTCCAGCGTTTTTGATTAGCTGTAAAAACCGTTTCCGGATTTTGCGAAGCAGCTTCCCAAGAGTCGAGAGCTGTGTTCAATTGCTCCTCATTGAAGCAAAAGATCTGGGCCAACTCAGTTGACCATTGCGCGGCCGGTTTCAATTCGTATTCACCGCTCACCAGGCGATAGGTTCTACCACTAGCGGGTACGTTGACCGCTGCTCCAGCACTGATAATCATCCCGATGTTGTCATTGCCTTCAAACTGTACCTGAACGCCCTCTGCGGACTGAAGAAAAGAAGCGTCATCCATAAGAAGATCCCCTTGCCATTCTACACGCAGTGGAATAGTTTCCAATTCGTTGTTTTGAATTCTCAACTGTGTAAATGCGACCCACTTGGAAAGGAAGATCAGCTCCAGCTCAATTTGCAAGTGAGGAGAACGGGTTTCAATCGTTTGATGCAATCGCCCTGGATAGAAGTTGAGCTCATGTGCCTGTAGATCATTTAGGTCAATAGCGCTAGCTGTTCGCGTATCTGTTAGTTGCAATTGGCCCAGGGTTTTACTTAGCCACACCCCATTATCTTGAGTCATCAAAAAGGGGCCTGCAAAACCTCCCAAGCCAGAGGGTTCAGGCAAAGAGAAGCCAAACCAAGCGCCTTGATCCATAAAGGTCGATCCGGAGCGATCATCGGCGCTATCTGGCACGATTTGTAAGTCAAGAACATTTGGAAAAGACGCTTGCCTGTTCGGAATCTCAGTATTCTTTGCAAGTGGCTCTTTTGCACAACTATTCAGTGCGAACAGCAGGCAACAAATGATGACGTATTGACCACCAATTGGTAAAGGCATTCTCGATAACATAAGCAGTCGTTTTATCGTCTATGCTTGACTTGGGGCTCTTATTGCTTGCGGTAAACTTCCAGTCGAAGGTCATCTAAATACAAATGCTGGCGAGTCGGATTATAGACCGACAATTTAGCGCGCCAGCCATCATTGTACTTTCTCGGCAATCGAATGTAATAACCAGCAGGCCCCCATTGGTCGGGGTCCCCAGCCGACCAAATGGAGTGGGTCGGATTGCCCAAATGACTAGACATTTTTATTTCCCGGATCTTGCGTCGCTTGCTGTTTTCATCGTATAGTTCTAAAACGAGGATGGCGCATTGATCGCGATTCCACATTCTATGCGAAGAAGGCATATAAGCCTGTATTGCCAAATGTAGATAATCCCGTTTCGCCGCCTGCCCTAAGGCCAGGTCTTCGGCAAGCAGGTATTGTTCTTCCGTGGTATAAAGGGCATATTCTCCACTATGACTCAGCGGGGCGATCGCATTGTAGCCTGTCGTGTCTTCGAAAGCATCGGTCAATACAATGTCAACCAATTTCAATTTTTCCCGCTTTGGTTGCAGTTCCTTCACATCGTAGGCGATCAAGGCATCGCGATCGGGGTTCATGGTACCAAAGGTCTCCCAGTAGAATGCTGCATTTCCTCGCTCCGACCAGATGATACCTTCCCGCATCTGCCAGGTCTGAAATAAGTTTAAACAGGTAAAGAGCACAATAGCGGCCAAGGGCACCAGCATCCAGCGGCGACGTTCAGTAAACCAATAAAAGGCGGCAGCTAAGCCAAAGGCTAAGAGTGGATAGGTTTCCACCATCGGTCGCTGGCCCAAACCAGGGAAATACGTCCAAGCATAATAAGAGTAATGGATATAAACATGTAATCCTACGAATGCAAGGATCGCTAGCAAGGTGCCGGAAGCATATTTCTTTAGGTGGAACAGACCAAATAGGCTAAAGGCCATAATTGGGGTATAGATCAACCAGCCATTTGCAAAATCGAACCAGCCCTTATGAATTTTTGGGCTTAGAAAATCGAAGCCCTCCCCTTCGTATGGATTGAAATAGACCTTGCCACTTACATAATACCAGTACATCAATTGCAAGGAAAACACCAATAAAAACCCTATTGCTGCCAGTAAAAGCCATTGGTAATTGCGCCAGAAAAGCTGTGCTCGCTCCCTTAGTGTTCGCCAATTAGTGACACCCCAGAGCAAGGGTATCAACAAACTAATTACTTCCGGCACTCTGGTCAATGCGATCAAACCAACCACTGCCCCCACTGCCAGCGCTCGCCAGCGGCTTGGCCCATCATAGAATCGTTGCGTGAGGAATAGCAAAAGGCAATAGTCAAAGAACAAAAAACCATGCGCCATTGTCACATAGGTCGACTGAAAAAACAAGTTGGTGGCCAAGGCTATAGCCACTACCGTCATAATAATGATCTTCGGCTTAAAATAGCGCTCCATTACTCGGATGAGCAGGTAGAAACCTACTAGTATATAGAATATAATGGAGAAACTGACGACCACCAGATAGGGCAAGCTCCAACCATCCGCAGCATATTTACTACTAATACTAGCATAGGCATGCGCCAGAAGAAAAAAAGGCGCTTCCATGACCGGCACTCCCACTGTGTACTTGATATACCGCCGGCCTTTATCCGTCAGGCGGATTCCAAACTTATCTTCTCGTGGATCGGCCGAATTGGGGTTGGTTGCCCTTAGAGTAGTGATGCTCTTATCGTAATCACCAACATCGTGGTGCAACAAAAAAGACACCACATGCAAATAGTAACCATTGGAATCTCCGTAGTAAAGAGTAGTCCGCCAGCGATCAAGGATAAAATAGCCGCTAACGTAGACAATAGCAATAAGCGCGAGCAACCAGAAGCGATGTTTCACAAGCTGGCAAGGTTTTGTGATGACCCAAAGTACGGGAAATTTCAGGAGGAAATCGTTACCTTCATTTCTCCACCTAATCCAACGCCCATGAAATACACCTGTCTATTCACTCTACTTTCCGTACTCTTCAGTTGCGGACCACAACCAGCTCAATTCGATATCCTGATCACCAATGCTTTAATCTATGATGGCTCTGGCCAAAAGCCTTACGTAGGAGCCATCGGGATTAACGCAGACACCATTGCAGCCATTGGGGATTTTCGCGGCACCGGTACGACTGAAGTCAATGCACAAGAAAAAGCCGTTTCACCAGGATTCATCAATATGCTGAGCTGGGCCAACGTGGCCTTACTCGGGGATGGTCGGTCGATGAGCGACCTCAAGCAAGGAGTTACCCTCGAAGTTATGGGCGAAGGCCGCTCGATGGGGCCCCTTAGTGACGACATGAAGCAAGAGATGCTGGAGGGGCAGGGCGATATTAAGTACGATATCAGCTGGACAACCTTGGGGGAGTATTTGCACCACCTGGAAGAGCACGGTGTGGCGACAAATGTTACCTCCTTTGTGGGAAACGGTACTTTGCGCCGCCACGTAATTGGCTACGAAAATCGCCCCGCTACTCCGGAAGAACTGGAAGAAATGAAGCGACTAACCCAGCAAGCCATGGAAGAAGGCGCTGTTGGCTTGTCTTCCTCTCTGCTGTACGCTCCCAGTCGTTATGCCGACACCGATGAGCTTGTCGCGCTATCGAAGGTGGCCGGTGAGCAGGGCGGCATCTATATTTCTCATATACGCGACGAAGGAGCACAATTACTCGAATCGGTCGATGAATTGATCCAAATCAGTCGAGCGTCCGGTACGCCAGCGGAAATTTATCACCTGAAAGCGTCGGCTGAACGCAATTGGCACAAGCTTGACTCGGTTTTCACCATGATCGAAGCCGCTCGCGCAGAAGGCCTCACTATTACGGCCGACATGTACACCTACCCAGCCAGTTCAACGGGCTTGCATACACAACTCCCAGAGTGGGTGCGCGAAGGTGGTGTGGAAGCGGCTATAGAACGCCTTAGTGCCCCTTCTCTGCGCCAGGGCATCCTCGATGAAATAAACTTTGTTCATCGCCCGGAAAACATCTTATTGGTCGGCTTTCGCAATCCCGATTTGCGGCATCACCAGGGAAAGCGGCTTTCCGAGGTAGCCGCTGACTTGGGCAAATCCGCAGCCGAAACGATGATTGACTTAATTGTAGAAGACGACAGTCGCATTCAGGTGGTCTACTTTTCCATGTCAGAGGATAATATTCGGAAGAAGATTACACAACCGTGGATGAGTTTCTGCTCAGATGCAGGCTCTTTAGCTGCCGAGGGCGACTTTCTAAACCGCAGCACTCACCCTCGGGCATACGGCTCATTTATTCGCGTTTTGGGAAAGTACAGTCGCGATGAAGGTTTGTTCCCCTTAGAGGAAGGGATTCGCCGTCTCACTTCTTTTCCTGCACAGAACCTTGGGCTCCATCGACGAGGAGTCCTTCAGGTAGGCTTTTACGCTGATATTGTCCTGTTCGATCCTGAAGAAGTACAAGACAAGGCCACTTTTGAGGAGCCGCATCAGTATGCCGAAGGCGTGGAAGCAGTTTGGGTAAACGGCGTGCAGGTCTTGCGTGACGGAGAGCACACCAACGAAATGCCTGGTAGGTTTGTCAAGGGACCAGGAGCTACCGACTAAAAAACAGAAGGGCGACCATGGCCGCCCTTTTTTCCCATTTCGAAATATCCCAACCACTACGTGCTGGGAATATTTACTATGCAGTGAGTTGTGCACACAACTCATCAATTGCTTTATCTTCTTGTCGAATAATGCCAGCAGCGTATTCCTTCAAGGCGCTGATCATTTCCGGACTAGCATCCGACATGTCGCCATGCTCCGGCTGCAGCTTAGTACTAAGGCGGTAGTAGCGGCGCGTATTGTCCTCCACCCGTGGTGGCAACAGGCAACGCATCTGGAAGTCCACGGTTTCGGAAACGCCCTGCATCAGAATATCGACAATAGGACGTACCCAGCCGACAAGTCCCCAATCTTTGGCATCGTCATATAGATAGGGCTTTTGCGAAGAGCCTGTTCCCAACGACAACATCATGAAAGGTTCTTCTACACTTCTGGCTGCTACCGGTGCCGAACCAATTTGTCGAACGCGTCCACGGGGCTTTGGCTTTGCAGCTTTCGCCAAATCATATTGTGTCTTCGCCTCCACATAGGCCAGCATCGACGGATTGTTTGCATACACTCCGCCATCGACCAAGGCAAATTGATTACCTAATGGCCCTACTTTAGTCGGTTCAAAATAAGTAGGTGCAGCAGAGGTAGCGCGGGCCACTTCACGCACTAAGAAGTCCTCTGAGGCTGATTCTTTTGCCAGGCGGGAGTTGAAGTAAAACGTCTTACGTTTTTCAATTTCGTAGGAGGTGACAATTACCTGCGTCAAGGCATCGCTGAGTTTGGCGTCGCCAAAATACTCCTTGAGAAGTGCCTCTATATTCTTGTGGCCAAAAGCATTGTCTCCAATAGAACCTACCTTCTGTAAAAAGGATTGTTCGAAGATCTTGCCGCCTTCTTTGTCGTATAAAGCACCAAGTTCTTCCGCCGTAAATTTCGGTGTCTTGCCATCTTCACCGGGCACGGTTAACCCTACAGCCAGGATGCCACCGGTGGATGTGCCAGCGATGATATCAAAAAGCTCGCAGATGCGCTTACCCGTACGATTTTCAATTTCAGTTAGAATAGCGGCCGGTAAGACTCCCCGGATACCGCCTCCGTCAATAGACAGGATGTGAATGGGTTTCATGGTGATAAGTTGATGAATCAGGAAAAGGTTTGCTCACAATTTACCATTTCTCTTCCCGGAAAAACCAAAGAATGACCTATTTTTCGCCAAATTCTAGACAATTCAATATTAGCTACTAGGTATGATCTACGAAAACCTGCTGATCGAACAAGACGGCCACCTGATTACCGTCACCATCAATCGCCCAAAGGCGCTCAACGCACTGAATGGTGCTACCATGCTGGAACTACAGCATTTCTTTGGAACAGAACTTCCAGGAAGCTCGGGAGTAGCAGGTGTCATTTTAACTGGGGCCGGCGACCGTGCCTTCGTTGCCGGAGCCGACATCAAAGAGTTCTTAGGACTGCAGGGAAACAGCGGCCAGGATATGGCGCAGCGCGGCCAGGATATCTTCTCCCTGATCGAGCGCTCTGCCGTGCCCATCATCGCGGTAGTCAACGGATTTGCGCTGGGCGGCGGCTGTGAATTAGCTATGGCCTGCCACATGCGCGTCGCGACTGAACAGGCTCGCTTTGGCCAGCCCGAAGTCAACCTGGGCATTATCCCAGGCTATGGTGGCACACAACGGCTGGTGCAGTACATCGGCAAGAGCAAAGCCATCGAATTACTGCTCACCGGAGATATGCTAAACGCGGAGGAGGCCTACCGGCTCGGTTTACTCAACTATGTGACCACAGCAGAAGAAGCGATGGCTAAAGCACGCGAGATCATTGATAAGATCGCTACCAAAGGGCCAATCGCTGTGGACAAGGTGATCGAATCGGTGAATGCCTATTTCCAGCACGATGCCGATGGGTTCCAGACAGAAGTAGAAGCCTTCGGTGTCGTCACCCAAACTGCTGATTTCAAGGAAGGTGCGCAAGCTTTTATCGAGAAGCGTGCCGCTAATTTCCGGGGAGAATAGCTAAAGCTCCAGGAGGTATCCATCTCCTGGAATTGCCTATTTTGGGTCTTGTACCACAACTCCTACCCATTATGTCCGCACGTCTCCTCGCTGTAGTTGTCCTCTCGCTAGGCTTTTTATCAGCACAGACAACTTTTGTCCAGGCTCAAGAAGCCGAGATTCAACCGTCTGCCTATTTGCTAGTGCCTGATGCCATTTTTGATGGCGAGGAAATGCATGAGGATTGGTCGGTACTCGTACGAGGAGATACCATAGCCAAAATCGGTCCTAGTGAGCGCATGGGCATTTTCGAAAGTGTCCTGCAAGTGAAAATCGAGTTGCCCGGCACCACCTTGCTGCCGGGGCTCATTGAAGGGCATTCGCACTTGCTCCTTCATCCATACAACGAAACTAATTGGAACGACCAGGTCCTCAAGGAAAGCGAAGCTGAACGCGCCATCCGGGGGGCTCTGCATGCGCAACGCACATTGGAAGCAGGCTTCACCACTATCCGCGACCTGGGTAGCGAAGGAGCTGGTTATGCCGACATCGGCTTGCGGGAAACCATCGAAAAAGGCATTATTCCCGGACCACGTATGCTGGCAGCTGGACCGGCAATTGTCGCTACAGGCAGTTACGGTCCTAAAGGATTTGCTGCACATGTAGAAGTCCCACTCGGGGCACAGGAAGCCGATGCCAGCAACCTGATCCAGGTGACGCGCGAGCAAATTGGCGGTGGCGCCGACCTCGTCAAAGTGTACGCCGATTACCGCTGGGGCCCCAATGGAGAAGCAATGCCAACCTTCAGCATTGATGAGCTGCGCACTATTGTCGAGACGGCAGCCAGTAGTGGTCGGCCCACAGTAGCCCATGCAGGCACCGAGGAGGGAATGCGTCGTGCTACGCTAGCAGGCGTACAAACCATTGAGCATGGTGATGGCGGCACGCCGGAGGTTTATGCCTTGATGGCGGAACGTGGAGTGGCCCTCTGCCCCACCCTTGCCGCACCGGAAGCCATCATGCAATACCGAGGTTGGGAAAAAGGTGTCGATCCCGAGCCAGCTCGCATTCTTCGTAAAAGAGCTAGTTTTCGTGCCGCCCTTGAGGCAGGGGTAACCATAGTGGCAGGCGGCGATAGCGGCGTCTTCCCCCATGGCGACAATGCCCGTGAGCTGGAATTGATGGTCGATTATGGGATGGAACCGATCGATGTCCTGCGCAGCGCGACCAGTGTCAATGCCGATGTATTTGGTCTGGATCATCTCATTGGGCGCATTCAAGTCGGGCTGCAAGCCGACCTCATTGCAGTGCAAGGGCGCCCGGATCAAACCATCAGTCAGTTGCGCCAGATCAGTCTGGTCATGCAGGCAGGTCGCCTGATCGTGGAGCCCGAAAATTAGACTTTTGAAGTTTGGCAAATCCCCTAAACAAATACTATCTTTGCATCCGCCCTTGAAAGCAGGGCATCTTCTCTATTTCATGGTCATTTAGCTCAGTTGGTTTAGAGCGCTGCCTTGACAGGGCAGAGGTCACTGGTTCGAATCCAGTAATGACCACCCCTTTTTATTTTGTTTCGGGGTGTAGCTCAGCCCGGTTAGAGTGCTGGTCTGGGGGACCAGAGGTCGCAAGTTCAAATCTTGTCACCCCGACGATAGCCTGTCAATCTTTTTGACGGGCTTTTCTTTTTGAGTCGGTCAAGCAAACTCTCCTGTGGTTCATCAGAGGTAAGAATTAGCTGCCTCACCCTTCCTCAATCATCGCTACCGCATCTTTCCACGCCTGTGGCAAGGGTGCACGTTGCAAGTTGGCATAATCGTAAGGGATGATGGATTGCTTAGAGATGGCCGCAATACGTTGGTGGCGTTTCGAGAAAATACCGCTTTCCATCATAAAGTGGTCGTCTTCCATGCTAGTGATCCGGACGCCGACAACAGCCGTATCGGGAAAGGTCATCGGAAAGATGTACTTGCAGTCTTGCCAGCCCAGAATGGGGCCTACTCCATCGGTGAAGGTGAAGTCGATACCCATCTCTTCAAAATAGTGAATACGTGAGGATTCTGCCCAGCGCAGGTAGATCAGGTTGTTGACATGGCGGGCCGAGTCCATATCTCCCCAGTGAACAGGAAATTCGATCTGTACGGTATAATCACTAAGCTCAAGTCTCTTGCTCATAGGTCGCTAATTCATCTAAGCAGTTTCTTCTTTCTGGTAACGCTCCATCACCCACTGTACCATCTTGCCAACGGTCATCCCCTGGGCAACAATGGAGAAAACCACGACTACATAGGTCATGGTGAGAAATAAATCCCGGGGTAAACTTTCTGGCAACGACAGCGCTAATGCAATGGAAATACCGCCGCGCAAGCCGCCCCAGGTCATCAACATATTGGTGCCGGGCAAGAAATCCAATCGCTTACGGAAAAAAGCGATCGGCAGTGCCAGTGAAGTGGCCCGTACCAGCAAGATCAACGGGATGCAAGCCAAACCCACCAACCAATAAGTGGTGTTGCCAGGCAGGGTGATAATCACCAAGCCGATAAGCACGAAAAGCACCGCATTGCACAGCACATCAATCAACTCCCAAAAATGATCGACATATTCCTCCGTTTCCTCTGACATCGAGGCTTCTCTTCTTCGGTCCTGTCCCAGGAAGAGACCTGCTACCACCATGGCCAGCGGGCCAGAGAAATGCAAATACGACGCTAAACTATAACCGCCCATCACTAAGGCCAGGGTGATCATTACCTCGACTTCGTAATTATCGATGCGTTTCATCATGTAGTAAGCCAGGTAGCCAAAGGCGAAGCCTAATAGCACGCCGCCACCTACTTCTTCCAGAAACAAGAGACCTACTTCCGATAAGTGGATTTCTCCCGTACCCGCCCTGGCGATCTGGAGGAGCGTCAGAAAAACGACTACCCCTACCCCATCGTTAAAGAGCGATTCACCCACAATCTTAATCTCCAGTTTTTCTGGCGCGTTAGCCTTCTTGAGTATGCCCAGAACGGCAATCGGATCGGTCGGAGAGATCAAGGCACCGAACAATAAACAGGCTAGAAAATCAGTCGGTATACCAACCGCCTGCAAGAGATAGAACACAATGGTACCGACCAAAAACGTAGACACCACCACCCCTAGGGTCGCAAACGTCAAAATGGGTGCAAACTGCTTTCGTAAGCGGCCGAAATCGGTATGGAGCGCCCCGGCGAACAAGAGAAAGCTCAACATGCCGTCCATCAAAACGTGCTGAAAATCAATTCCTTGCACCACCTGCTGCTCTAATTCCAGAAACCCAGGATAGAAGCGGGCAATAGCCAGGCTGAACAAGCTAAACAGAATAGCCACCACCATCAGACCGATTGTGACGGGCAACTTCAGAAAGCGCACATTGAGATAGCCGAATACAGCGCAGAGCGCCACTACCACCGCAATTAAGGAGAAAAATGACATGAGCGTGCAATTGGTACGGGCCAAAGATAAAGGCTTCTTTGACAATTTGGAGGACCAGTGCCAAGCCTTAGTTGGAGAATAGCGAAATTCACAAATTAACCACAGCGGCTGCACGAAGCACGGAGGGTTTTGTTTCTCGGTTGGAAGCCCCGAACAGGCGACCCCTCCTAATCAGTAGGTTACACCCGGCACGGAGTGGCTGGGGAATTTTGTAATGGGTATATCACCGCAGTATTTCTTCTACTGCTGTAATGGCCTGCTCAAGTCGGTTTTCAAAGTCGCCGGAGATGACGACATACGGCAGGTTGCGGCTTTCCAATTCCTCACGCAGACGCTCCCACTGGGCTTCGCGTACTTTCTCGTAGCCGCGCGTACCATCATTTACCCAAGGAATATCAGTTTGGAGCAGCAGGAACAGATCATACCGCCGCAGGTGATTGGCTTCGACAATCCAGGACGGGCAGTGATTGAGGTAGATCTCACCCCAAATTTGGGTTACAATGAGGTCGGTATCACAAAAGAGGATCTTGTTGGACGCCAAAGCGGCCTCATCTTCCCTGTACAATTGCCCTCCCGCGATGTGCGCGAAATCAAGCGGGCTTAGATCGGTGCTGTGTTCTTCGCAATAGGTCCGGCCGTATTCTTCCACAAAATTGGTCTGGTAGTGCTCCGCCAGCTGTTGAGCCAGAACGGACTTCCCCGTAGATTCCGGCCCTGTCAATACAATCCGCTTGATGAAGTAAGGTCGAACGATTCTCGGTACGAAGTCCCAATGCGCGAAGGGATCTGTACGAATCATGGTCGCCGAAATTGGGACTTGCTTTCGCTCGCGATCCACCAATACATGGCGAATGCCAAGGCGACGAGCCAATTCATCGCCATAATCTTCGGAGGAAAAGAAAACGTCTAGTCCAGCAGGACAATTACGCCGAATACTATCCGTCCAGATCTCCCAGAAGAAACGGTGTTCACTCGGTTCCTGCGGGTTCTCATCCGTGAGATGCAATACACGTACTTCCGGGAACTGTTCTTTCACCCAGTGGTAGCGCAGTGCGCCCGGTATCGGTTCCGCCTGTATGCTACACACCAATACCGTCAGCTGATCCACCTGAGCTGCTGCCGTTTCAATCAAATGGATATGCCCTGCATGGAGCGGCATAAACTTACCCAGTACTAAGCCTTTGCTAATCGCCATTCTTTACGCCATTGAAGCCATCCGGCAGTTGCCATGAAGAAGAATACTACGTACAGCGCGGAGGTGAGATACAACTCCTTATAGAAGAAGAGGCCCACGTAAACTACATCTACAGCTATCCACAAGGGCCAGTTATCTAATATTTTTCTCGCCAGAAGAAAATTCGCCACCAAACTTACTGAGGCTACGCTGGCATCCAAGTAGGCCACATCTGTATCCGTGAACCGGCTGGTCAAAAAGCCAATGGTCAACACCATCGAAACAATTGCCATGGCCGCCAATACCCGCTCTCTGGTACTTAAGGTTCGGATCGGCACCTCGTCAACATCTTCGGTCTTGCCATGCACCCAGAAATACCAACCATAAATACTCTGTGCCAGGAAGATCACTTGCAAGCCCATGTCGGCATAGAGCTTGCTTTCATAAAAAACGAAGAAATAGGCGGAAACGCCGATTATACCAGCGGGCCAGCACCAAACAGAGCGTTTGACCGTCAGCCAAACGCAAGTGAGCGTAAATACAGTGGCGAAAATTTCTAGGAACGACATTTATCAATAGTCTCTGGTGGGTGTGAGAAGATTAAAAGCAGAGCGAAGCTGGGGGTTAAGTCATTGAAAATCAGTCCAAAACGAGCCCGATTTTGCGGAGTAAGGTATTGGGCTTTTTAGCATGCCCAGCCTAAAAAAGTCCCTTCTCTGACAAATTTTGTGGGCTGGAAAAAACGAAGACCATAAACGTCCGCCTCAGGCGGAGCGTGATGGTCGAGGCTTTTATCAGCCTTTGATCACAAATATTGTCAGAGAACCAAAAAGTCTAAATACCCAGTACTAAATACTTGATACTGTGAGTGTTGCCGAACTATCACGTTCATCGTTCGGACTGCCTTGCGGCAACCTCACCTTAAAAGTAAGTACATTTGTCGGCATCCGCTTAATCAAACCAAAGGCAAATGACAACGGTTCTCGATCGCTTCCTGCGCTACGTAAAAATTGACACCCAATC
>SPJK01021657.1_pt1 | contig 14516 bp, 16 predicted proteins | sample 3741771 | NCBI WGS metagenome assembly SPJK01 (sample SAMN10925997, study PRJNA522277) | cold seep metagenome | isolation source: Elba SIP-enriched marine methane seep metagenome, extraction at timepoint T2 | place: Italy: coast of Elba, Mediterranean Sea | reverse complement strand
GCGGAAAAAATGTTAAATAAAATCAAAAAAATGAACTCATGAAGTGCGGATATGTTGCTTTAGTAGGTAGGCCGAATGTGGGTAAGTCTACGCTGATGAATCACATTTTAGGTCAAAAGATCAGTATTACTTCAAGAAAACCGCAAACAACTCGGCATCGGATTTTAGGTATTAATACGACTGAGCAAGGTCAGGTTATCTATATGGATACGCCAGGCATGCATCAGAATGAAAAAAAGGCTTTGAATCGTTATTTAAATCGAACCGCTGATACGACTTTGTTAGGAGTGGATGTGGTGGTTTGGTTGATCGACAGCCTGTCTTTTCAAAATCATGACGAAACGATTATCCGTAAATTGAAGCATGCCGGTCTGCCGGTGATTTTGGCGGTCAATAAAGTAGATAGAATTAAAGAAAAACAAGATATTCTGGCCTTTTTTGCTGAAGCTCAGAAACTTTTTCCTTTTGTAGATTTAATGCCGATTTCCGCTTTAAAGAAAACCAATCTACAAAACTTGGAGCAAACGATTCTGAATTTGCTGCCCGAGGGTGGTTTGGTTTATCCGGAAGACCAGATTACTAATCGTCCTGAACGTTTTTTGGCGGCCGAGATTGTTCGCGAAAAATTGACGCGGAGATTGGGGGATGAGCTGCCTTATGCAATTACTGTCGAAATTGAGCGATACCAAGAGTTAGAAAGGATCACTAAAATCTATGCCATCGTTTGGGTGGAGCGAAGCACTCAAAAAAATATTGTGATCGGCAAGCAGGGTGAAATGTTGAAAAAAATCGGTATCGATGCTCGTCAGGATATTGAAAAACTGATTGATCAAAAAGTTTTTTTACAAATTTGGGTGAAAGTGAAAAAAGGTTGGTCTGATAACGAAAGGTCTTTACGAAGTTTGGGCTTCAACGAAACAGAATAATTTTAGCTTTTAGGCTAATTCTGAAAATAATTCTTGGATGAATGCTCGGCGAATATTTTCACAACCTGGTTATATTTTACAAACCAGGCCATATCGAGAAAGCAGTGTGATACTGGATGTCATTACCCCTGAATATGGTTTGCTTTCGATGTTGGCAAAAGGCGCTAGATCATCAAAAGCCAAATTGACTGGGGTTCTGATTCCCTTCGCAAAACTGGAATTTTCTTTTCAAAATGATTCGGATTTAAAGCTTCTATTAAATGCCGAGCTTTCCAAAGCTATCAGTTTAGAAGGCTTGCGTTATTACTGCGGAGGCTATATGAACGAATTGCTGAGCTGTTTTGTTTTTAGAAATGATCCCTGCGAAGAGGTTTATTTTTTATATGAAACTTATTTAGGGTTACTCAAGGCTGGCGAAAATATTGAACAAAGTTTACGTTTGTTCGAACTTGATTTATTATCCAGCGTTGGTTTTGCGCCGACCTTGGATGTAGATGGCGAAAGCGGCCTAGCGATTAATGAAGGTGAGCAATATCGTTTTGTGACTGAGCAAGGTGTTTGTCAGCGCACGGATGGTTATATTACAGGAAAAACCTTATTAAAGTTTAATGCGCGTCAAACATTAACTGATGAACAGCTCAAACAAGCAAAGAAATTAATGCGCCATATGATTGATGTGCAATTACAGGGAAAATCATTGAAAAGCAGGCAAGTGATTGCCAAAGTAATGAAATATTATAAAGATAGGTAATGGTAGTGGGGAAATCTGAAATTTTACTCGGCGTTAACATTGATCATGTCGCCACTTTGAGGCAAGCTCGCGGGACAACATACCCGGAACCTGTGCAGGCTGCGTTAATTGCAGAGCAAGCAGGAGCTGACGGAATTACCGCCCATTTAAGGGAGGATAGGCGTCATATTCAAGATCATGATATTCGGCGGCTTAAACAAATGATACACAGTCGTTTGAATTTAGAAATGGCGGTAACTGATGAAATGATAGAGATTGCTTGTCAAACGAGGCCTCAAGCTTGTTGTTTGGTGCCGGAAAAAAGACAAGAGCTGACCACTGAAGGGGGTTTGGATGTAGCGTCGTCAATCAATAGAATGGAGCAGGCCTGTGAAGCGCTAAAATCAGCAGGTATTGAAGTCTCGCTGTTTATTGATCCGGATTTAAAGCAAATTGACGCCGCCTTGAAAGCAGGCTCTCCAGTTGTTGAATTGCATACCGGCCAATATGCCGAAGCGACTACTGAAAAATTACGTCGTCATGAATTGCAACGAATACAAAAGGCGGCTGAATATGCCCATCAATGCGGTTTACAGGTTAACGCGGGTCACGGTTTGACTTTTCATAATGTTGTTGATATTTGTCGAATACCCCAAATTGTAGAGCTTAATATCGGACATTCTATCATTGCGCAAGCTGTTTTTTCCGGTTTGTCTCAAACAGTTAGGGATCTAAAGCAGTTGATGGTTAGCTCACGCTTAACCTAGCCTTGTCGATAAAATTTTTAATTTATTAATGATTTTGATTAAAAAATATACTATAGCTTGCTTGTTTTATGGCGCGACAATGACAAAGCTGGGTTAATGTTAGATTGATTTATGGATTCAAAAATAGATTTTTTTCAGTTAACCTCGGCCGGAAACCGAGACGAAAACCAGGATTGCATGGTCAGTCTGGTTGAAAATAACTATGCTTTGTTTATTGTTGCTGATGGCTTAGGCGGTCACTCGGAAGGCGCCAAAGCCTCGAATTATTTTTGTCGGGGTATGGTGAGTAATCTTTTCCAATTTTTACCACTCATGAAAATGAAGCCTAAACCGGCGATGTCTAAATGGGTTGATGCCGCTGTCAATGAAATGGCGGTTTTATTCAACGGCGATGAGGCGGGTGAAAAGGCGCATACAACTTGTGCTATTTTGTATATGGATGATTTGCGAGTCGTTGCCGCTCATTGCGGCGATTCCAGAGTTTATAAATTAAATCAAAATGAATTGATATGGCGCAGCAAAGATCATTCAATGATACAAAAGTTGTATGATGAAGGAAAAATTACTGCTAAAGAAATGGGTTCGCATCCGGAGCAAAATCGTTTAACGCGTAGTATAAACATTGCAAAGCGACACAAAGTTGATGTGAAGATCTACCCGTCCATTAAAGAAGAGGAAACTTTTTTATTATGTACGGATGGTTTTTGGGGATATATTAAAGAAGCGGAATTATTGAAGCTTGCGCAGCCCGACGCACAAAAAGAGAATCTTAGGAAGCTAGCTAATTTAGCGGTTTTCCGGGCCGCCGGAGCAAGCGACAATGTTACCGTTCAGCTGATAAAAGGCAAAGCCCCTTCTTGAGAAGCCTGACTGTTATATAAGCCAGGCGACTTCAATTTGAAAGATTTATCGGTTTAGTGAGTTGATAAGCCGTGTTTTTGAATTCTGTACAATAAAGTATCGCGTGAAATGCCAAGTAGGCGAGCAGACTTGCTGCGATTGCCTTTGGTTCTGCTCAGCGCTTGCTGGATCATGCTGGCTTCAAGAGTATCCAATTTTAAGCCGAGTTCAGGCAAGGTGAAATCGGATTGGCCGTTGTTAGCAGTATCTAATTGGCAATTAAATTCCATTGGCAGGTTTTCCGGTTCAATCAACATTCCCGGTAAAAGAATAGATAAGCGTTCGCACAAATTGCGTAATTCGCGAATGTTGCCCGGCCAAGCATAAGTACGCAGTTTTTTCAGAGATTGTCGGCTTAACTTAGGCTGCTTTATGCCATGCTCATCTGAAAACATTGAGAAGAAATGCTTGACCAAGGAATCAATATCTTCAGAACGTTGTTTAAGGTTGGGAATTTCTAAAGGAACAACATTGAGGCGGAAAAATAAATCTTGTCTGAAGTCGCCGCTTTCAATCAGCTTTGCTAAATTGGTGTTGGTGGCGGCGATGACGCGCACATTGACTTTGTAGGGCTTGATATCGCCGACAGATAAGCATTCCCCCGATTCTAAAAATCTGAGTAATTTGGCCTGTATGGCTAACGGTAGAGAATTGATTTCGTCTAAAAATAAAGTACCGCCGTCAGCGGCTTGAAGCAACCCTTGTTTGTTGCTGACCGCGCCGGTGAACGCCCCTTTTTTATGGCCGAACAGCTCAGATTCAACTAAACCTTCCGGTAAAGCGGCGCAGTTTAGAGTAATGAAGGGTTTATCAGCTCTTGGGCTTTCCTTTTGGATGGCATGAGCAAGGACTTCCTTTCCAGTACCGGTTTCACCTTTAATTAGCACAGTAACATCTGTAGAAGCAACGACTTTAGCGCTACGCAACAAAGATTCAAATGCTGGCGAATGACCAATAATTGAATTGAAATGATCCACAAAAACCTCTTTTTATAATTAAAAATGTTGTAAACGCATAGGATACAGCCATGGGAAAGCGGCCAATATCGCAATCAAAATAAAAATAAGACCGGCGATTTGTCTAAAATAGCGCAGACTCGTCAACTCAGCCAGAACATTTGTCATTATACCGACTCCCATAACTGCAGGTAAAGTACCTAATCCGAAACATAACATAGTTAAGCTGCTGCGTAATATGTCGCCGCTAGTAATCGCAAGGGCTAGAGAGGTATAAACCAAGCCGCAGGGAAGCCAGCCCCAAACAACGCCGAATAAAAAAGCTTGAGTTTTAGTCTTTACCGGGATGAGTTTTCGACCGAACGGCTCAATCAGTTTCCAGAAACGAGCGCCGGTTTTTTCAATATAAGCAAAATAGGGAAACCAGCCGGCAATATAAAGGCCGGCGCCGATCATTATCAGCGCCGAAAAAACCTGTAAATAGCGGTGGCCAATGCCGTCTGAAAAAGGCATGGCTAAAAGATATTCAAGCAAGCCGATCAGAGCGCCGGCTGCTGTATAACTTAGAATGCGACCGAAGTTATAATTGAAAACAAAAGGGATTAACTTTTTTTTGTTATTCCGGATGGAGGGGTCCAGGCTATACGTCAGTGTGCCGATGATGGAGCCGCACATTCCTATACAGTGTAAACTACTGAATAAACCGATAATAAATGCAAAATAGTATGATGAATGAAAGGCCGATTGATAATCCATGCGCGCACATTATCATAGAATTATCGGATAATGTAGCTAAAAAGCCGCTGAATAACATAAATAAAAAAAAATCCATTTTTCTAAAAAAACCTGTTGCAATTGAAAAACTCCAATTGTTATAATTACTGGCTTTGAAAGGTAGGCGACAGGCGCGTAGCTCAGTTGGTTAGAGCACCACCTTGACATGGTGGGGGTCGGTGGTTCGAATCCACTCGCGCCTACCAACTAAGCAGATTACAGGCGCGTAGCTCAGTTGCAGAGCGCCACCTTTACATGGTGGAGGTCAGTGGTTCAAATCCATTCGCGCCTACCAAATAGATTCATAGAGTAACGTAAAAGCATCCTTAGTGGTGCTTTTTTTTATTGCAGAGAAAATAAACAAATGCCAGTTATAACGCTACCGGATGGTTCACAACGACAATTTGATCAAGCCGTTTCTGTTCTGGATGTGGCGCAGTCAATCGGCGCCGGTCTTGCTAAAGCAACTTTGGCTGGAAAAGTTAACGGCGCAACCGTTGATGCGTCAACGCTGATTGAACAAGACTCTACTCTGCAAATCTTGACAGCCAAAGATGAAGAGGGGGTTGATGTTATTCGACACTCTACTGCGCATTTATTGGCCCAAGCCGTTAAGCAATTATTTCCAAATGCCCAAGTTACCATCGGTCCTGTTGTTGAAAACGGCTTTTATTATGACTTTTCCTATGAAAGGCCTTTTACGCCGGAAGACCTGAAAGCAATAGAAAAGAAAATGCAACAGTTGGTCGCAGAGGATATTGCGATTAATCGTTCCGTTTTATCGCGCGATGAAGCGGTCGGCTTCTTTAAAGGTCTAGGTGAAGATTATAAAGCCGAGATTATTGAGTCAATTCCATCGAACGAAGATCTATCGCTTTACCAGCAAGGCGACTTTACCGACTTATGCCGCGGCCCGCATGTTCCTTCCACCGGCAAATTGAAATCTTTCAAGTTGATGAAGATAGCAGGCGCTTATTGGCGCGGCGATTCCAATAACGAAATGCTGCAGCGTATTTACGGCACTGCTTGGGGCGATAAGAAAGAATTAAAGGCCTATTTGCACAGGTTGGAAGAAGCGGAAAAACGCGACCATAGAAAACTGGGTAAAGCTTTAGGTTTGTTTCATGCTCAAGAAGAAGCGCCGGGCATGGTGTTTTGGCATGATAAAGGTTGGACAATTTATCAACAAGTTGAGCAATATATTCGCGAAAAACTACGCGCTAATGGCTACGGCGAGGTTAAAACGCCGCAAGTTGTCGATCGGTCATTATGGGAAAAATCCGGCCATTGGGACAAATTTGGCGATATGATTTTTACAACGCATTCGGAAACGCGCGATTATGCGATTAAGCCGATGAATTGTCCTTGTCATATCCAAATCTATAACCAAGGTTTGAAAAGTCATCGCGATTTGCCGATACGCATGGCTGAGTTCGGTTCCTGTCACCGCAACGAGCCGTCTGGCACATTGCATGGATTAATGCGGGTCAGAAACTTTGTGCAAGACGACGCGCATATTTTCTGTACCGAAGCACAAATACAGTCGGAAGTCTCAACCTTTATTGATCTGTTATTTGAGGTTTATAAGGACTTCGGCTTTGAAGAGATTATAATTAAATTATCTACTCGCCCTGAAAACAGAGTGGGCGATGATGCGGTTTGGGACAAGGCCGAAAACGCTTTGGAATTGGCTTTGAACAATAAAGGCCTGGATTGGGAATTACAACCGGGCGAAGGCGCTTTTTACGGACCTAAGATTGAATTTTCATTAAAAGACTGCATCGGTCGAGTTTGGCAGTGCGGAACAATTCAGGTGGACTTTTCCATGCCTGGAAGATTGGGCGCTACATACATTGCCGAAGACGGCTCCAAACAAACCCCGGTCATGCTGCATCGCGCTGTACTCGGGTCTTTGGAACGCTTTATCGGTATCTTAATTGAAAACCATGCCGGAACATTCCCATTATGGCTCTCACCGGTTCAAGTAGTGGTGATGTGTATTACCCAGCGACAGGCGGAATATGCTGAACAAATTGTACAAGAATTGGAATTTCAGGGTCTGAGAACAAAAATAGACTTGAGAAATGAGAAAATAGGCTTTAAAATTCGCGAGCATTCTATGCAACGCGTGCCGTACCAAATTATATTGGGCGACAAAGAATTAGAAGACCAGTCCGTGACGGTGCGTACGCAAAAAGGCGAAGATTTGGGTAGTTTGCCGTTGAGTCAGTTTATAGAACGACTTCAAGATGAAATAGCAAACAAAAAATAATGGTAATGTGGAGGATTAGAGCATCGCTTCTAAAAAAGATACAACACGCTTAAATAACGATATAACAGCAAGGCGTGTCAGAGTGATTGGCGCTGAAAGCGAGCAAATTGGTATTATTTCATTGGCCGAAGCTAAGCAATTAGCTTATGAAGCCAATATGGATTTGGTGGAGATTTCCCCAAATGCTGATCCTCCCGTTTGTAAAGTTATGGATTACGGCAAATATGTTTTTGAGCAAAACAAAAAACAACAAGCCGCAAAGAAAAAACAAAAGCTGATACAAGTTAAGGAAATTAAGTTTCGACCGGGAACGGAAGAGGGCGATTATCAAGTAAAACTGAGGAATCTGACTAAATTCCTGTCTGAAGGCAATAAAACAAAAATCACCATACGTTTCCGAGGTAGAGAGATGGCTCACCGGGAAATCGGAATGGAGTTGCTCAAGCGAGTCGAGAAGGATTTGGATGAATTAGCCGCAGTAGAGCAATATCCGAAAATGGAAGGTCGCCAAATGGTGATGGTTTTAGGACCTAAAAAGAAAAAATAAAGCAGGGTGTTTTTTACATCCTTATAAATCGGGACAGGTTTATTAAAGAGCATAGCGCTCAAAAATTCGGCCGGGCCAAGCATTTTGCCTTGTCGTTTTTTTAACTCAGGGAAGTTTTAATCATACTGGAGAAAACAAATGCCAAAAATGAAAAGCCATAGCGGCGCCGCTAAACGGTTTAAAAAAACCGGTAAAGGTAAATTCAAATGTAATCAGTCGCATAGACGTCATATTTTGACCAAAAAGTCGACTAAAAGAAAAAGACAGCTACGTAAAGCGGCTACTCTTCATGCTTCAGATGCGCCAATGGTTGCGCGCTTGTTGCCTTACAGTTAATTCACCTGACGAGAAGAGATTATGCCTAGAGTAAAACGTGGCGTCACCGCCAGAGCAAGACACAAAAAGATTTTAAAACAGGCCAAAGGTTATTACGGTGCTCGCAGTCGCGTTTATCGCGTAGCCAAACAGGCTGTCATCAAAGCCGGTCAATATGCATACCGCGATCGCAAGCAAAGAAAGCGTCAATTTCGCGCCTTGTGGATTGTGCGGATCAATGCGGCGGCGCGCGCTTGCGGAATTTCCTACAGCCGTTTTATCAACGGTTTAACGAAAGCAAATGTGGCTATTGATCGTAAAGTATTAGCGGATATTGCTGTTCATGATATGGACGCCTTTGCAAAAATCGCTGAAATCGCAAAAGCCAATCAAAGTCAGCCCTAATTCCAGCGGTTGTAAATTCTTTTGATTTAAACGTCTGACGCCTTTCCTATGAAAGGCGTCAGACGTTTTTATTTATATACTTCGCGCGGTCACGGTTGCGGTTTTCTATCGGGCGTTTTTGGCCGATAGCGGCGTTGCTGAAACAGTTACATAGCCAGCTATGCGCCTGTTTCAGCGCATTGCTCTCGAGCAAAAACAACTCACTATAAAATCCGCATCCGTAAACACGCGAGGTATATATTCCTTCCACCTTTAACAAAGCGAGCTGAAAAGTGTCGGCTAACATCGATGAAATTCTCTCGCAAGCTATCCAAGCGCTTGCGCAATCCAAAGACTTAAATGAACTCGACCAGGTCAGGGTCGATTATTTAGGTAAAAAAGGCGAATTCACTCTGCAAATGAAGCAGTTGGGTCAATTAGAACCCGATCAACGTCGTGAAGTCGGCCAAATAATCAATAAAGCGAAAGGTCAATTTCAGCAAGCTTTAGAAGCGGCAAAAAATAAGCTGCAGGCTGCCGAATTGGAACAACGCTTGGCTGCTGAGGCTATTGATGTCAGCCTGCCGGGGCGCGGTCAAGCGATTGCCGGTTTGCATCCGGTCACCATTACCCTAAGAAGAATTTCACAGATATTCGCCGGTGTTGGTTTTAAAGTCGTGGAAGGACCCGAAATTGAGGATGATTATCACAATTTCGAGGCTCTGAACATACCGGCTCATCATCCCGCCAGGGCTATGCACGATACCTTCTATTTTGACGCTCATACGGTGTTAAGAACCCATACATCGCCGGTGCAGATTCGCGCGATGGAAGCTGAGAAACCGCCGTTAAAGGTAATTGCTCCCGGGCGGGTTTATCGTTGCGATTCGGATTTAACGCATACGCCGATGTTTCATCAAGTAGAAGGTTTTCTAGTGGATGAGGATGTCAGCTTTGCTGATTTAAAGGGCGTTGTTTATGAATTTTTACGCGCTTTTTTTGAGAAGGATATTCAAGTCCGTTTTAGACCTTCGTATTTTCCATTCACCGAACCTTCCGCTGAAGTCGATATTGAATGTGTAATGTGTGACGGTGATGGTTGTCGCGTTTGTGGTCAGACTGGTTGGTTGGAAGTCATGGGCTGCGGCATGATACATCCTGAGGTATTCAAATCCGTTGAAATTAACAGTGAAATGTATACTGGTTTTGCATTCGGCATGGGCGTGGAGCGCTTGGCGATGTTGCGTTACGGTATCAATGATTTGAGAATGTTTTTTGACAACGATCTCAAATTTTTACAACAGTTTAATTAATACGGGGAAGTATTATGCAAGTCAGTGAAGCTTGGTTAAGGGAGTTGGTCAACCCCGGAATTGAAACCGCAACATTAATCGAACAATTGACCATGGCCGGGTTGGAAGTTGATGCTGTAGAGCCTGCGGCTGCGGAATTCAATAATGTTGTTGTTGCTCAAGTCGTTTCTATGGAGCAACACCCAAATGCCGATAAATTAAAAGTCTGTCAGGTTAATGTCGGCGAAGCCGAACCTGTTCAAATTGTCTGCGGCGCACAAAATGTCAGGCCGGGTTTAAAAATCCCTGCTGCTTTGATAGGCGCGGTTCTGCCCGGTGATTTTAAAATAAAAAAATCTAAACTCCGCGGTGAATTATCATTCGGCATGCTATGTTCCGAACAGGAGCTGGGGTTGGCGCCCGATGCTGATGGCTTAATGGAATTGTCAGATTCCGCGCCGGTCGGTACTGACATTAGAGAATACTTGTCATTGAATGACTCGATGATAGAAGTCGATTTAACGCCGAATCGAGCTGATTGTTTAAGCGTTGAAGGCATTGCCCGCGAAATAGCCGTATTAAATAAACTGCCTATGCAAGCGGTTGCTTTTGAAAATAAAGCCGTCGAGCATGCACAACAACAATCTATTGCCGTAAACGAAGCGCAACATTGCCCGCGCTATTTAGGTCGCTTAATTCAAAATGTCGACCCGAAAGCTGAAACCCCTTTATGGATGCAGGAAAAATTACGACGTTCCGGCATTCGTTCTTTAGGCCCTTTGGTAGATGTCACTAATTACGTCTTGATAGAGTTAGGACAACCATTACATGCTTTTGATGCTGATACCCTACAAGGTGGAATACAGGTTAGAAAAAGCATAAAAGATGAATCATTAGCCTTGTTGAACGATCAAACCATCACCTTGGATGATGAGACTTTAGTCATTGCCGACGATAAAAGGGCTTTAGCGTTGGCCGGCGTCATGGGCGGCAGTGAAACCGCAGTGACTGATGATACGCGCAATATTTTTTTAGAATGCGCTTTTTTCAGTCCGATCAGTATTGCCGGTAAAGCGCGTCAATACGGTTTACATACCGATTCTTCACATCGTTTTGAAAGAGGCGTGGACTTTACTTTACAGCATCGCGCAATCGAACGCGCCACCCAGTTGATAGTCGATATTTGCGGCGGCAGTGTTGGAGCGATTAGTGAAGTCAAAGATGAAGCCTGTTTACCTGAACGAGCAGCCGTTCAATTAAGACCGCACCGCATTGAGAAAATATTGGGCGTGACTTTGTCTGGCGATGAGGTTCAACGGATTTTTAACGGATTGGGCATGCAAGTTGTCAGCAATGCTGACGGCTGGGAAATTACCCCGCCGGGTTTTCGTTTTGACATTGCTATCGAAGCGGACTTACTGGAGGAAATCGGGCGCATCGTCGGTTATAACAATCTGCCCAACAGTTCCTTATTAATGCGTTCGGAACTGGGAACCGCCGTGGAAAGTATTCTACCTCAAGATAGAATTAAAGACTTTTTGGTGGATCGCGATTATCAAGAAGCTATTACTTATAGTTTTGTCGATGAAAATATCCAGCAATTAATTGCGCCGGATGATCAAACTATCAGTTTGAAAAACCCAATCTCATCTGAATTATCGGTGATGCGCACCACATTATGGTGTGGTTTGTTGAATGCTGCTTTATATAACATCAATCGTCAACAAAGCCGAGTGCGTTTGTTTGAAACCGGCTTAAGTTTTTTGAGCAAGCAGGGCGAAACAGTGCAGCAAGCCAAAATCGCCGGTTTGGCCTCAGGTAATGTTAATGCTGAGCAGTGGGGTGAAAAAGCGCGTAAAGTCGATTTCTTTGATGTAAAGGCCGATCTGGAAGCGATTTTTAAACTAACCGGTTACGCTGTTGATTTTAAAGCAGTCAAGCACCCGGCCTTACATCCTGGGCAATCCGCTCAATTAGTTCTAGCCGATGGCGAAGTCATGGGTTGCATGGGCATGTTGCATCCAACCCTGGAGCAACAACTAGGATTCGATAATAAGGTTTTCCTGTTTGAGCTGGACTTGGAATTGTTAACGCGCAAAAAAATTCCACAATTTAATGCCCTGTCTAAATTCCCATCGGTGAAGAGAGATTTGGCTGTTATTGTCGATGAAAAAACAACAGCCGCAGAAATTATTCGTTGTATTAATGACTGTCAGGAATCAGCCATTCGCGATGTGCATATTTTTGATATTTATCAAGGACAAGGGGTCGAAACCGGCAAAAAAAGTGTTGCATTGAGTTTAAATTTGCAAGATTATACTCAAACACTTACAGATTCTGAAATTGATGCTATATTTAGCAAAGTATTAGACACATTAACGAGCACATTAGGCGCAAAACTGAGGGATTAACTGAATGGCATTAACTAAAGCCGATTTTGCTGAAAGATTATTTGACGAGTTGGGTTTGAACAAACGCGAAGCCAAAGAAATGGTGGAGCTTTTTTTCGAGGAAATCAAGCTCTCATTGGAAAAGGGTGAACAAGTTAAAATTTCCGGATTTGGAAAATTTGAATTGAGAGATAAAAACAGTCGCCCCGGAAGAAACCCTAAAACCGGCGAAGAGATACCCATTACAGCCAGGCGTGTGGTAACATTCAGATCAGGCCAGAAACTTAAAGCGAGGGTTGAATCTTATGCTGGAGCCCAGTAACAATAATGAATTGCCGACCATCCCGGCAAAACGCTATTTCACCATCGGCGAAGTCAGTGAATTATGTGCGGTTAAACCGCATGTGCTTCGCTACTGGGAACAGGAATTTTCCCAATTAAGCCCGGTAAAAAGACGCGGAAATAGACGTTATTACCAACGTCATGACGTATTAATGATAAGACAAATTCGCTCTTTGCTGTATGAGCAAGGCTATACTATCGGAGGCGCCAGAGCGCATTTATCAAGCGATGACGCCAAAGAAGACAGCACTCGAACGCGTCAGCTAGTCCATCAAATGGTTGATGAATTAGAAGATATTTTAGAATTATTAAAATAACCTAAAGCAACTTCCCGCCTGGCTTTGATTTTGTACGATAGACCCTGACCGCTAAGGTAATTTGCTAGAAAATAGTGAAATGCCGCGTATAAAATTTAAGCTCTTATCGAATGATGAAATTTTATTGTTTAAATTATTTATCGTCTATAATTTACAATAATCTGTTATAAACATTAGGAATGGAAAAAATGTCAAATTCCGGTTCACATCAGCCTGATCTCGATTGGAGTCAAATTAAGGAAACAGTAAAATTATTGACGGTGTCAGTGGCTTTAGTGCAGACCAGCATGAAAGAAGGCGGTAATTCAGTAGATACTTTGACTGAATCATTTACCTCGATGGTCAGCCATATGAACGCTATTCAAGACTTACTTTTATCATTGGAAGATGGCGAAAAAAAAACAAATGCCTTGATGCATTGCCAGGATACACAAGGAAAAATACAGGCTTCTATCATTGCTTTTCAGTTTTATGATCGATTACAGCAGTGCTTAGATCATGTCACCTATAGCCTGAAAGATCTTTCCAAGCTGATTGATGACCCTCAAAGAATTTATAATCCATTGGAATGGAACCAATTTCAACAATCGATTCGCAACCGTTATACGATGGAATCGGAGAAAGTAATGTTCGATGCTATCTTACAAGGTAAAACCATGGAGGAAGCGATTCATTTAGCCAATAACGCTAAAGAAGAGGAAGATGAGGAGGATATCGAACTTTTCTGATACAGCTTCATCTGATTAATTAACGTTTTTGGGTTTAGGAATTATTCTAATCCCAGCTTTGTCTTTGTATCGCCATATGATATTCAACCTATTGATTCGTATAGATTAAAAACTATGGTGGTTTTCCTGCTTGTAGTTCAATAACAATTTTCCATGTTTATCAATAACTTAAAAACATTACGGACAAGGCTGGGTTAATATGTATCCGTGTAAGAAATATACCATTATTAGTTTATTTTCTTTTTTGAGCGCTTGTAGTGCGCTGGATCCTTATCAGCCGCCAAATGCAAATATTAGCGGGAAAGTGACTAATCCCTATGCGACAGATCCTTTTCAACGGCGAATTCCCGATGAAAAACCGGTAAAGATTAAGACAAGTAAAAAAAACAGACCTGTTAAATTACCGGCGCCGCAACCCCCTGAACCCTTTGAGCCTATTATAACCCAGCAACCGGTTTTCATTCCCGAGCCGACTTTTTCGCCGGCGGTTGTCGCTTTGCTTAGTCAGTCCGAAAAAAATAGTCGAGCGGGCGATTTAGCCTCATCCGTTTCATTATTAGAGAGAGCCTTGCGCATAGAGCCGAGAAATCCGGCTTTGACCTATAAATTGGCCGAGTTGCGGGTTAAACAAAGCAAGCCTCGTTTAGCTGAAAATTTAGCAAAAAAAGCCGCTTTATTGGCCGGTAAGAATACGATGCTCAAGAAAAAAAGTTGGCTGTTAATCAGCAAAGCAAGACAAATGCAGAATAATTTTCATGGCGCAAAAGAAGCCAAGTTAAAGGCGGAAGGTTTATAAGATTTTTCCGTGACTGAAATTCAACAATTTTTTAGTTCAAACGGCGACCTGTCCAAAGTTATAGACGGTTATCAACCTCG
>SPJK01035248.1_pt1 | contig 14517 bp, 11 predicted proteins | sample 3741771 | NCBI WGS metagenome assembly SPJK01 (sample SAMN10925997, study PRJNA522277) | cold seep metagenome | isolation source: Elba SIP-enriched marine methane seep metagenome, extraction at timepoint T2 | place: Italy: coast of Elba, Mediterranean Sea | reverse complement strand
GGTTTTAAGGTGCCTCGTCATGAATAGCATGCAGGAAATCAACGCTTTGAGCGAGACTTCACAACAAGAGATACAGCATCAGCGGATGCTCATTGAGGCTTTGGGCCGTTCAACCGCCATCATCGAGTTTGAGCTCGACGGTACGATTATCCATGCCAATCAGAACTTCTTGCAGACCGTCGGATACGGCCTCGATGAAATTGTTGGCAAGCATCATCGTATCTTTGTCTCGTCTTCCTACGCTGCTTCGGAAGAATACCAACAGTTCTGGGAAACGCTCCGCAAAGGAGAGTTTGCATCCGGTGAATTTTTAAGACAGAAGAAAGATGGCTCCGAAGTCTGGATTCAGGCAACTTATAACCCCATCTTTGATAGCCAAGGTCATCCTATAAAAGTAGTCAAATACGCCTCGGATATCACGCGGCAAAAAGAGCTAGCCAGCGAGTACGAATCAAGAGTCGATGCAATCGGCCGTTCTCAGGCGATTATTGAGTTCAATCCTGATGGCACAATTCTTACCGCCAATGATAATTTTTTGCAGACAGTCGGTTATAGATTGGACGAAATCGTTGGTAGACATCATCAAATCTTTGTTCGTGATGACTATGCAAAAACGCCTGAATATGAGCAGTTTTGGCTACGTCTTAACTCGGGAGAAGCTATTGGTGGTCAATTTGAACGAGTGAACAAATACCAGGAAGAGATCCACATAGAAGCTACCTACAATCCTGTTTTTGACTTATGCGGCAAGTTACAGAAGATTGTCAAATACGCAACCGATATCACAGACATAGTAAAAATCCGAAATCAAACTTTAAATATAGGTAATGAGATTGCTGTGAATGTTCAGCAGATGTCTGATACCATTCAGGAGATTTCGGATAGCCAAAATCGAACGGATACTTTGGCTAAGCAGGCAGAAGAGTTAACCCAAGAGGGTAGCGGTGCTATTCAACAGCTAAAAGAAAATAGCAAACAGGTCGAAAATGTTGTCGAAGTTATCAATGACCTTGCAGAGCAGACTAACCTTTTAGCGCTTAACGCAACGATTGAAGCAGCACGCGCGGGAGACTCTGGCAGGAGCTTTGCGGTGGTTGCGAACGAAGTCAAAGAACTAGCCAACCAAACTTCCAGCTCGACCCAGCGGATTGAACATATGGTTTCGAGTATCCAAGAGACCATCGAATCGGTAGTGGCCTCGAACTCACAATTGGAGGCATGTGTTGCCGAGGTTTATGGAAATACGAATTCCGTAGCCGCTGCGATAACCGAGCAATCCTCAACAATGAGGGGTTTGAACGATTCGGCCAAGAGGTTGCATTCTCTTTCCGCAGGGTGATTTTGCACCTACTGAATACAGCTGTTTGTCAGCTTCCTCACATTAGATTCCCTGCTAAAGAAGCTCCTAAACTGCGCATTCTGTGCTGTTTTTCCGTTTGTGCCGGCCATTTTCTGTCTGTGACGATTATTCGGTATTCAATTGTTCCGGTTTGGTAAAGTCGCTAACTGGAGGCTCGGCGCCGACATTACGCTAACTAAGATAGTAGGCTTATCCAGCCTCGCTGGGCATGCGGAATCAGCTTGACATCCCGTCAATGTCCAGTAAGCCAATTTCACCAATGGCTAGAAGCCTCTGATATTCCTCCCGGACACAAGAAAACCAAATGAAGATTGCAGTCATCGGTACAGGTTATGTAGGACTCGTTACAGGAACCTGTTTTGCAAATAGCGGCAACGACATTACGTGTATTGATATCAATGAGCAAAAGATTGAAGGCCTAAAGAACGGAATCATTCCGATCTATGAGCCAGGTTTGAAAGAGCTGGTACTTCGCAACGCCGAAGCTGGGCGGCTTCACTTCACGACTGATACGGCATCTTCAGTTAAAACCGCTGAAATGGTTTATCTAGCTGTTGGAACTCCCCAAGGGGATGATGGCTCGGCAGACCTTTCAGCGATGTGGGCAGTCGTAAAGGCAATTGCACCACACCTTCAAGAGGATGCCATCGTTGTTACGAAGAGTACCGTGCCGGTTGGTACCAATGCGACCATTTACAAGATGCTCCAAGACCTGACTGGTCGTGAATGTCACGTCGCAAGCAACCCTGAGTTTCTCAAAGAAGGTGCCGCGATTGATGACTTCATGAAACCCGACCGTGTTGTCGTTGGGGTTCGATGTCAAGAAGTGAGCGATAAGCTTCATCAACTCTACGCACCGTTCTTGCGAACCGAAAAACCATTCTTGTCGATGTCACCTGAGTCGGCAGAAATGACCAAGTACGTTGCCAACGCTCTCTTAGCAACAAAGATTAGCTTTATTAACGAGATGGCTAACCTTTGCGAAAAGATGGGCGGTGACATCAATGATGTTCGACGTGGGATTGGCCACGATAGCCGAATTGGATTTGCATTCCTCTTCCCTGGTGTTGGCTACGGCGGTAGTTGTTTCCCGAAAGACGTTCGTGCTTTGACCGCGATGACAGAAAATCACAGCTGCATTCCTGAAATGTTAAAAGCAGTTGATAGTGTGAATGAACGTCAGAAGACGATGCTTTACAACAAGGTTGAAGCCGAATTTGACTCTGATCTTAAGGGTAAGCGAATCGCTATCTGGGGATTGGCCTTTAAGCCTGAAACCGATGATATCCGTGAGGCACCTGCCTTGGTGCTGATTAAGCAGTTGCAAGAGAGTGGTGCAACGGTTGTTGCCCATGATCCTGAAGCGATGGAAAATGTGAAAGCTGAAACCGAGGATGTTGAGTTCTGCGAACACATGCTAGATGCATTAAATGATGCGGACGCACTTTGTATTTGCACTGATTGGAAAGCCTATCACCAGCCTGACTTCGCTGAAATGTATCAACTCATGAAGTTACCCGTGGTATTCGACGGACGTAACCTTTACGATCCCGAACGAATGAAGGCTCGGGGTTATTCCTACCACAGCGTTGGTCGTCTACCAGTTGATGGTCGCAAGTAGTTAGGTTTTGAGCAAACAGAATTTATTGACCAACGAACCCGTGCTCTGCTAAAGAGCTCGGGTTTTTTGTGTCAACGCTAGCTCACTCTTTCGCCAGTCGGTAGTACACTATCCGCACTGTCAGTCGGTTGAGCGGTCGAATTACCGATCTCAAACCAAGCTTGCTGGGCCCCAAGCTTTGGTCCTGTGTGTTCTTTTGGATTAGCTATTTTGAGAACCTCTTCAAAGGCAAGTTGCCCCAAGTGTTTTGAATCTTGGCACACAGCGGTCATGCGTGGATAGACCATGTTTCGTGTATCACTATCATCGAAACCAACGATAGAAAGATCTTCGGGGACACGAACTCCCATACGATGAGCTTCGTTCATGGCACCAATCGCAACGAGTGGGTCAGCAATGAATATTGCCGTTGGTCGATCTGGTTTGCTAAGCAGATTTTGAAGCAGTTGAGCCCCATCAAGACGATGTGGTGGTACCTGGCAAATCAGTGATTCATCAAGAAGTCGGTTCTCGTTTAGCACATCGCGATATGCCAAGAGCCGGTCGAGATGGTCGCCGTCTTCTCTTTCGCACGCGGCAAAAGCAATTCTTTTGTGACCAAGACTTATCAAATGTTGCACAGCATCGCGGCTTGCTGTTTTTGAATCGGCATAAACAAACGAAACATTTTCACAAGCAAAGTGATCACCCAGAATAACCAGCGGAAGACCTTCACTTGCCATCTCTCTAACGAGAGTTCTTTGTTCAGCGGTTGAGCGAATGATTGCTCCCATGATCCCTTTGCGGGCAAAGAACTGACGTATTGTTTCTTGTGGTGATTTATCACGCTGCAAATCGACAATAATTAGGTCGTAGTTTGAAGCACGCATGGGATCAACCATCCCCTCCATGCAGGAGGAATCGTAAGGACTCCCAACGGCAAAGACTCCCGTGTAAATAATTGCAATTGATTCAGGAGTTTTCCGGCTTCCCCCAGGGACATAGTCGCAAGCCTTGACGGCACGTAGCACCACTTTGCGAAGTTCTGGATCAACGGTTTCTACCCCGTTCATAACACGAGAAACGGTGGCAATCGAAACGCCCGCTTCTTTGGCAACTTGACGAATGGAAGCCATTGCAAGGGACCTTACATTTGAGAAAAGAAATCAGTAACTGTTACCCAATAATGGCGGCAGTTGTTACTAATGTCAAGTAAGTAACGCATTTTCTTCGTTCAATTCGACCGGGATTATATTCTGGATAATCACCATTAACTGTATTTAACCTATTTAGTGAAAAATGTGTTGACAAAAACTGATTCCTAGCAGAAGATGGGAACACGTTACTTGATTGTTACTTGCTCGGCGGGATCTTGGCATTGACATTCAAGTTTAGGAAGGCGTCACGTTTCTGGGGTGGAACACCGTGACGCTTACGCCTTGTTGATTGAATTAGATGTTGTTGCTTCTTCTGGATGATAGTGAAGCCACCGCATTTGATTCTTGGCCTTTTCAACCAACTTATCGTTATGTTGCTCATCGCAACGTCACACTTTTAGGTGACACCGCTCAGAAGATTATCTGAGCATACTTGATTGACATCTAAGAGACATTGTTCCAGTAGTCCGAATTGTTTGGGCTCAATTTTTAATCGTGGAGGGAGAATCTAATGATTCGCTTCAGTGCTGCACTTCTTGCTTGTGCTCTTTTGGTACCTACGGCACAAGCCGTTACCGTCACCGTTCCAGACTCAACCGCTCCTTGGATCGGCTTTATGAATGTTTCCGAACTACCTGCCAATGGTGGTGGATTTGTTTTCGGAAGTGGTTGGGGTGTCCCCGATCTCACAGCTACGTTTGATGACCCAAATAGTCAGGTCATTATGTCACCAAACACCATCGGTGACCCTAACGAGTTTTGGTATCAAAACACCAGCGGAACGGCTGCAGATCCAGCCAATCCAGGTGGCCCTGGTCAAGCTGGTAACAAGATCATGGAAGCTAACCTTTTCCAAGAATTTGCCCCAGGTGCACTTGATGGTCAAACCTTGACCTTTGAAGGGGAAGTTCTTTCAGACACGACCACAGCTGCTCACGAATCTTTCATCTTCATTCGTGACTTCGCTCCAGGGTTTGGCTCTTTCAACGAAACCGTTATTCCTGCTGTAACTGGTTCTTTCAGCATTAGCCTTGGTATTGATCCAGGTCCAGGCCGTATTGTTCAGTATGGTTTCACCATGCGTGGTGAAAACGTGTGGGTTACCGACGTTGCTCCATTCGGAAGCACCGTATACGGCCCATCGGCCGCACCAATCCCTGAACCTTCCAGTGTTTTACTAGTTGGAGCTGGGTTGCTTGGTCTCGTCGGTTCACGCCGTCGTAGCTAAGTAGCCTGACAGTTAGCAGCGGGGTGGGGTTGAAGGCCACTTCGCCCCGTTGCTTCTTGTCTAATCAAACATGTATGAAGGTCTTCCCGGAACAGAAGACAAAACAACTTTTCAAGAAATACTACTCACTCAACACCCATGTATTTGCACCACGGTTGGGAGCACACCGAATGAACGTATCTTTTAATAATCAATTCAAGAAAGTCTGTCTTGCATTAGGGGCGGTTTGCCTTGTTGCCTTGGGAACCACTCAGGCATCTGCACAGGTTATTTTCTCAGATGACTTCAACGGCACCGGTAACGTCGATACCACCTTATGGCGTTTGCCTTTCGGCAGCGAAGGTAACTTTGTTGGCCGGACTCAATATCGTGGTGATACCAGTGTCGACATGCCGCAACAGGTAGGCGGTAATGCTGAGCTTACTCTCAACACGTTTTCACCAATTGACCCAGGCAATGCCTTCATCGGTCACGATTTGCTCACCAAGCGTACCTTTGCCGTTGCTGGTGGTCTTACCATTGAGTCACGCCTTCGCTTGGCTCCATCCGCTGCTCAGTCGACGACAGGTGGACAAGTCGGTGGTTTCTTCCTGTTTGATGTAACCCGCGACTCGCCTCCAGGTGCCAACAACTTGGTGCGTGACGAAATTGACTTCGAATTACTTGGCAATGAAGTTGTCAGTGGTGCTAACCGCCCAGCGACCAACAACTGGAACGATGGCCCATTTTCTTCAGGTGGTGACCTCGAGCTACACAGTGCTGGCGTCGATCTAACACAGTTTAACGATTACAAGATGGAGTGGACTCCAGACATCATCAAGTGGTACGTCAACAACAATCTTGTCCGTACTCAAACCGAAGATGTTCCTGATGATCCAATGAAGTTGCACTTCAACATCTGGGCACCGGATTCAAGCTTCTCGGAAGCCTTCGATGCTGCCCTTCAACCAGCTGCTACCGCAGGTGCTGATGTGGAGTACAAGTTACAAGTCGATGATGTAACCGTAACACGACGCAACACCACTATTGGTGCTAACCTCCTAACCAACGGTGGCTTTGAAAGCGTTGTATCTAGTGAACAGCCAATTGGTTTCGATAGCGGACTAATTTCCGACACAGACCAAAATCGTTGGTTGGTTTTCAATAACGATGGTCAACCAACGTATGTTTTTGGTGACGATCCAGGTGGAGTTGATCCAAACACTCCTGATGCAGCTTCCGAAGGTATTTTCATGGGCAAGCTATTCGGCCCCTTCAGCGGAGCACCTAACTCATCAGGTATGATGCAAAACATTGCCGCATCTCCTGGCGATGTCTTTGAAGCAAGCATTGATGTTCAGACAGCGTTTGGTGATACCATCCTCGGTACTGAAAACTTCACGGAGTTCCGTCTTGAGTTTCTTAACGCTGGCGGCAGTGTAATCACCGAAGCTTTTGCTGATCCTGCAAACTTTGTTGCTTCAAATTCAAAGTCGTCACCACTTATCGACGGTCGTGATCCAAACGCTATTCAAGATGACTGGGTCACGGGCACCGTTAACGCCATTGCCCCTGCTGGAACCACAGCGGTTCGATTCCTCTTCCTATTCACTCAGTTGAATAACGAAGGTGGAGCTGCATTCTTTGACAATGCTTCGCTTGTGAAGCTTGACTCGATTGCTGCCCCAACTTTAGCAGGTGACTTCAACGGCGATGGCATGGTCGACGCAGCTGACTACACCGTATGGCGTGATAACCTTGGTGCAGGCACCGAGGCTTCGCTCAACGGTAACGGCGACGGGCTTGATGGAGTTGATGCGGGTGACTACGCCCTTTGGGTAGCCAACTTTGGCAACACCAGCTCGTCAAGCAGCAACGCTGCAGCAGTTCCTGAGCCATCGGCCAGCATCATGTTGTTGGCAGGCTTGTTGCTCTGCAAACGTCGTAAGTAGAAGCGAATTCTAAACAGGTTTATTAACTCTGAAATTAGATTTTTGTAATTTATAAGGGACTAGGATATGAAGCGCCCAGTGCGATTGGCTTTCACGCTTGTTGAACTTTTAGTGGTGATTGCCATCATCGGAATTTTGGTTGCTCTCTTGTTGCCGGCGGTCCAGTCGGCACGGGAGGCAGCTCGCCGAATGAGTTGTGTCAACAAGATGAAGAATATCGCATTGGCGGTTCATAACTATCATGACGCCAATAAGAGATTCCCCATTAGCTATGGCTTCTGGGGAAGTACGGATACCGGAGATGGTAATGGTTCATCCGTAGGTTGGATTGTTTCCACTTTGCCGTATCTCGAAGAAGGGGTTTTGTTTGACCAGTTCAAGGAAGGTGGAGCATTTGAAGGAGAATTCTTCCCTGCTCGTGCAAGAGCACCAGTCGAGGGCTTTGGTTTAGCTTCGCTAAAAAACAATATCTCGGTTCCACAATTGATGGCAACTCAGCTTGAGATACTACAGTGTCCTTCGGATGGTGATGTTCAAACCGTTTCCAATGCTCAGTATGGGTGGTTTAACGTCGATGTAGCACTCACTAGTTACAAAGGTGTGCTTGGTGACACGGCTATCTCTGATAGCATCTCCACTTACACAAACGATGGTTCACAGTTCCCCAGTGGCCAATACGACCAACCAGGCCCTGGTGGTGTGGATCCTGACCGAGACTGTCATAACGACACTAGGTGTCGAGGCATCTTCTTCCGTCAATCATGGCGCAAGCCGGTTAAGTTTTCAAAAGTATCCGATGGTACTTCAAAAACTTACATGATTGGCGAAGACCTGCCTATCTACAATCACCACTCGACGGCATTCTACTCGGACGGTGATTGGTGTAGCTGCAACGTTCCACTTAACAATCTACTTGGTGTTATCCCTCCTAGTGCAGGACAAGACGATTGGTGGGAGTTGAGAAGTTTCCGCAGCTTGCATCCAAGTGGAGCTAACTTTGCTAAGGTTGATGCTTCAGTAGCGTTTGTTTCGGATACCATTGACAATGTTGTTTACCGAACGAGTTGTACTCGTGATGGTGATGAACTTGTCGATCCAAACAGCCTTTAAACAGTTGGTTAATAATTTCTTTGGAAGGATAACAGATGAAATTCAATAAGATCTTGCCCTATGCTTTGCTGGTTTTGTTAATTGGTGTCTATCTGGTCACCTCTTATGATCCATTGAGCGCCAAGGTCTCTGGCAAGATTTTTTGGAATGATGAATTACTAACTCTCGAAGATTCGCATCGAGGAAAGGTTGTTTTCAGGCCAGTCAGTGGTGGTGCTAATTGCACAGGAGCAATCGATACTGAAGGAAATTACACGGTTGGCACAGGTGGCCGAGACGCTATCGCCCCTGGAGATTACCTAATCTCTTTGAGTGTTGTTGAGGTTGTTCCAGCCGAAGATCCAGATCAACTACCTGAGGGCATGCCGATTACTCCGAAAATGTATGCAAGCCCTTTGACCTCAGGATTAACCTTGATGGTAAAGAGTGGTGAGAATGTCCATGACATTCGAATCGAAGGACCAGCCTACACCGCTCCTCCTCAAGAATTGGCAGAGGGTCAAGAAGAGGCTACTGAAGCTGAGGCGGAAAGCGATACCTCGACGGAAGAAGAGGTGAAGGATGAAACAAATGATTCAGTCGAAGAGAACACTTCGCCTGAGGATATTACTTCAGAAATAAAAGATGAGGTAACGGAGTGACAAGAAATAATTGCATTAGCCGATTTATTTGCAGTTTTGGGTTCAAATATCTGTGCCTAGGAGTATTACTTATAGCGGCGGCAGGGTGTGGAAACGGCCTCGCTAAGGTGAGTGGAAATATCACACTTGATGGTGATCCACTTGGTAGTTCAGAGATGGTAAGAACAAAAGTGCTTTTCTTCCCAGCTGGAGGTGGAACCGGTGCTCCTGCGATTGGTTTGCTTGATGAAGATGGTGATTACCAACTTTATACAGGTTCCAACCGAGGCATCCAGCCTGGGAATTACTTAGTCACGATTTCCGCTACAGAGATTATTCCACCGAAGGAAGAAGGCGGTTTACCTAGTGGCAGAAGGTTAACTCCTAGTAAGTATGCTAACCCTAAGACTTCTGGATTTACGGCTTTGGTTGAATCAGGCAGCAACAGCTTTGATTTCAATTTAGAGCCAGAGCCCAAAAGGTCATCGCGGGTATCCCGACGACGATAGACGATTAGACAAAGACGCGACGTCTTTGATAGAGAAGAGAAGACAACATGACATACAACATGCCTAATCCTTTCAACCTTATTGCCGTTAATGCAACCATTACCTTGGTTGCATGGTTAGGGTTCTATGTTCCAGCGGGAGCTCAGATTACAGGCCCCGCTGTAGAGAGCATCGAGGATGCCGGTTCAGAGGCGGTTGAAGCTAATTCTGATTCTGAAACAGAAGCCGAAGCTGGGGTCGTTCGTTTTGATCAGCTTGAAGGTTCTTTGGAAGAAAAAGCAAATCAAATGCTTGGGCAAATGACCCTTCAAGAGAAGATTGGTCAGCTTGTTCAGATCTTTCCAAACGACGAAGAAGTATCTGACGATTTCGCGGCACAAATCCGAAATGGTTCCATAGGTTCGCTTTTTTATCCGAGCACTTCTAAAGTGATTCGCGAGTCTCAAAGAATTGCTCGCGAGGAATCACGCTTAGGAATTCCCTTGATCATCGCTCGTGATGTCATTCACGGTTTCCGTACGATGTTCCCCATCCCACTTGGCCAAGCTGCTACTTGGGATGAAGAGATGATAGAAAAAGCAGCCAAGGTATCTGCTGATGAAGCGGCTGCTGAAGGAATCGACTGGACGTTTGCTCCGATGATCGACATCTGCCGCGATGCTCGATGGGGAAGGATCGCTGAAACGTTGGGCGAGGATCCATATCTCTGCAGTTTGCTCGGAAACGCCATGGTGCGTGGATTCCAGCAAGAGACCGACGAAGGTCTTGATGGTATTGCCGCCTGTGCCAAGCACTTCGTTGGTTATGGCCTTTCTGAAGGTGGGCGTGACTATAACCGTGCGTCGGTTTCGCAATCGGAATTGCATAACATCTTTTTGATGCCGTTTGAGTCCACCATCGCCGCCGGTTGTCGTACACTCATGTCCGGCTTCAACGAAGTCAACGGAATACCTGCTAGTGGCCATGATGAACTTTTGAATGGTGTTCTCAAGACCGACTGGGGCTTCTCGGGAGTTGTCGTTAGTGATTGGGCTTCGATCACGGAAATGATTGCTCATGGTTACAGCCGAGACGCTCGTGAGTCTGCGATCGACGCCATGAATGCTGGTGTCGATATGGACATGTGTAGCCAAGCCTATAACAAGCATTTGCCAGCTTTAGTTCGCAAAGGTTTGGTTAGCGAAGAACGATTCAATGATGCTGTTCTTCGTGTGCTTAAGTTAAAACTTGAATTGAAGATGGACGCCGATTTTAAGCCTTACGAACTTTTGCAAGCAAAAGACTTAGAATTGGCGCGTGAAGTTGTTACACAAAGCATCGTGCTTCTAAAGAACAACGGCACCTTACCATTGGTTAAGAAGAGCTTAAAGAAAGTTGCTGTCATTGGCCCCATGGCCCACGCACCGCTTGAGCAGATTGGCACCTGGTCACTCGACGGTAAGGCTGAGAACAGCATTACTCCACTTTCAGGATTGATGACGGCACTAGCTGGTCAAGCTGAGATTGTTTACTCGAAAGGTGCTGAAAACACCTTCACAGAGGATGAAAGTTACCTAGAAGAAGCGGTCGAAGCGGCAACCGATGCTGACGTTGCGATTCTTTTCATCGGTGAAGATGCGAAGCTTAGCGGTGAAGCCCGTTGCCGTGCCGATATCAGCTTACCTGCTTTACAAGAAAAGCTGGTCGATCAAATCACCGCGACAGAAACACCTGTTGTGCTTGTCTTTTTAACAGGACGTCCTATGACAATTGGCAAGCAAGTAGAGCAGGCGGATGCCGTTCTCTATGCTTGGCATCCAGGAACTATGGCGGGCCCAGCGATTGCTGACATTCTGCTTGGTGCCAAAGTCCCTTCAGGTAAACTACCTGTTACTTTCCCTCGGATGGTTGGTCAGATACCTATGTACTACAACCATCCAAACACTGGTCGGCCCGCTCCGAAGGATTACACGCCTTTGTTTGGCTCGGGTGAAGATGACGTTTTGCCAGGAAACCAATACAGTTCTCATTACTTGGATGTAGTGCCCAAGCCTTTGTTCCCCTTCGGCTTTGGCCTTTCCTATACCGAGTTTGATTACTCAGACTTGAAGCTTGAGAAAAGTTCAATCTATCCCGATGGCACACTTAAAGTTTCGGTCCGAGTTGCTAACGCAGGTGCTTATGATGGGGTCGAAACGGTTCAGCTCTACACGCAAGATAAGTTTGCCAAAGTGGTTCGCCCTGTGCGTGAGTTGAAGGCTTTCAAGAAAGTCGCCATCAAGGCAGGTGAGTCGGTAGTTGTTCAACTTGAGGTTCCTGCCGAACGATTGGCGTACACCAATAATCGCAAAGAGAAAGTGCTTGCTGATGGAGCCTTCAACCTTTGGGTTGGTGGATCGTCTGATGCCGATCTTAGTGCTAAGTTCCGCGTCGATGCCGAAGGCACGAAATCAGCCGAACCACGCATCCAACAAGCCAAGCTTCAATAGTTGGCCGATTGCTACTCTTTTGGCGACCCTTCTTCTTCCGTGCTTTGCTTAGGCTTCAGTCGGCCAGCGTCTCGCAACGCCTTTCGCAAAACGTAGTCGAGCTGACCGTTCACACTACGAAGGTCGTCTTCGGCCCAACGACGCAATGCGTCAAGAACCTTAGGGTCGGTTCGTAATAGAAAGGATTCTCTTGGCACGTGATTGTTTCGGGCGTTGCGATACTTGGCTAGTTATTTAGTTATGAAGCGTTCCAGTATTAACAACCGGCTGGGTATGCCGATCACTACAAAGAACCACTAACAGGTTAGAAACCATGGCGGCCTTGCGTTCTTCATCCAGGTCAACAATGTTATCTTTGGCCAGATGTTCCAAAGCCATATCGACCATGCCAACAGCACCTTCGACAATTTGAGTTCTGGCATCAACAACCGCCTTGGCTTGTTGACGTTGCAGCATTGCTGCAGCTATTTCAGGCGCGTACGCCAAATGACTAATACGTGCCTCAATCACTTCAACACCCGCTTTACCGAGACGCTCTTGGATATCCGATTGCAATTGCTCGGACACAACTCGCATGCTGCCGCGCAACGAAATGGTTTCATTGTCAGGGCTGTCGTAAGGATGACGGCTTGCAAGACTCCGCAACGCCGCTTCGCTTTGTACTTCGACGTAATGTTGATAGTCATCAACCTCAAATAACGCTTCGGCTGTATCGACAACGCGCCATACGACAACCGCTGAAATTTCGATGGGGTTCCCTTCACGGTCATTCACTTTCGACGGCTTCCCTGCCGAGCGAGACTTGACCTGAATAACCGTCCCTTCAGCGTTCTTCTGTTCAGGTTGGCTCGTTGATCCAGTTTCAAAGTTGCGCACCCGTAGGGAAACCTTCTTGGAAGTATAAAAAGGGTTTACCCAATAGAAGCCCGATTCTTTGATCGAGCCGATGTAATCACCGAAAAGCAGCAGCACGCGAGAATCGTTGGGTGCGACGGCTTTGAAGCCTATTGCCGTTATTATCGTGGCAGGAATCATTAGAACCGCTGGTACGATTAGCCATGGCGATACTACTATGATACCAGCGATAAACATAAAGATGGCAAGCAGCAACATTCCGAGGCAACAAAAAAGGGCAAACCAGCCTGACATTGCTTGGGTTACTTTTTCATGGATGAGATTTTCTTGTGAACTCATGGAGAGGGTCTCCTTTGAAAGAGGGAAGCGATAACAATATGATATCACTTCGCTATCGCCAGTCAAATCTTGCCAGATTTGCGACTAAACTGATCAAAACTCCGCCTGGCTGTGAACATCCGGCAAATACGGATGGTCTCAGCAACCAAGGCTGGCTAGACTCGCATGTGTGGCTAACTGCTTTAGACCGCGATTATTGAGCCAAAACCAACCCTTTAGAGGGGTTTTATGCTGCTAATATTAGACAACTACGATTCCTTCACCTACAACCTCGTCCAGAGGTTTGGGGAGATCGATCCAACCATTGATATTCGGGTGGTTCGCAACGATCAGATGTCTGTCGATGAGCTGCAAGCCCTTAATCCACATAGAGTTGTGATTTCTCCGGGTCCTTGCACGCCAAACGAGGCTGGAATTTCGGTCCCTACCATCGAGCGATTTGCCGGCAAAGTGCCACTCCTTGGTGTCTGCCTGGGGCACCAGTCGATTGGCCAAGCTTTTGGTGCTGAGGTAGTGCGTGCTGACCGCCTGATGCACGGGAAGACAGACTCCGTACATTATGGCGAATCGAGGCTTCTGGAAGGCTTGGAGAACCCTTTCCAGGCCACGCGCTATCACAGCCTCGTAATTCAGCCAGGCACACTACCCGAGGATTTCAACGTTACAGCTTGGTGTCACGAGCCGAATGGTGAGCAGGTCATCATGGCGGTCGAACACCAAGAATATCCGCTTTTTGGGGTTCAATTCCACCCCGAGAGCTTTCTTACTTATCAGGGCACCGATCTCCTCAGGCGATTCTTGGCAATCAATTAGCCTTGCCAAATCTGCCCCTAATCGCCGTTTTTCGCTCAAATCACGCTGTGGAATACAAAATCGGCATCTAGCCCAACTGACCGTTGCAATAGGTATGACCCTGATCAGCGAATAGGAGATCGAACATCCCAAAGGCCAGGAATATAGCCTTAATCGTTGACGCATCATGGGATGCTGGCGAAGATAGAGGTTATGGGATGGATCAGCCCTTTGAAGAGAGTGACTGTGTAGCGATTATCTATTAGGGTATTTCGCCCCGGTCCAAATAGGCAATCGGTTCGTAAATCGATTGCCAAGCTGAATATTGGGGCATCCTACGGAACAGATTCTCCCAACCCACGAGCCAAGCTGAGCCGGGTGTCTCTTCTGACATACCGTCGACGCTTCGGTTCCAATCCCCCGACACCCAACAGCAAAATATGTCTGCCGACAAATTGAACTTAGTGAGCACCTTGATGCACAAACCATTGAAACTTACTTCAAGCCTTTTCTTGACCGCCCTTATTGTGATTTCCAATTCACATGTC
>SPJK01077345.1_pt1 | contig 14522 bp, 13 predicted proteins | sample 3741771 | NCBI WGS metagenome assembly SPJK01 (sample SAMN10925997, study PRJNA522277) | cold seep metagenome | isolation source: Elba SIP-enriched marine methane seep metagenome, extraction at timepoint T2 | place: Italy: coast of Elba, Mediterranean Sea | reverse complement strand
TACCGGGGCGTAGCAATCCCTGTGTATTGGCTTCCCTTGAATAAACGCGGCAACTCGAATACCCGTGAACGCATTGCCTTGATGAAGAGATTTATCAGCCAGTTTGGTCAGCATCGTATTTTGGGTGTGTTAGCGGATCGTGAATTTATTGGCGATGGCTGGTTAGGCTGCATGCTTAAACAGGACATTCCTTTTTATGTCCGCATTCGCTAAAGTTACCCATCAACACAGAGAAAAGCCAAGTAGTCTCAGTACGCAAATTGAGCTTTTTGGGGTTTGTCTTTAAAGGCAGGAAAATAGCTGGAACTCGAAAGCCTTGGCCAACTTCAATCATCGCATCCGTGAAATTACAGGGCGGTCTTGGAACGTGAGCTGGGTTTATCGGTATCATCAACTCAGGAGGTATATTTCTGGCTGGATAAACTACTTTGGACTGAGTGAATATTATCGTCCCGTTCCTGAATTGGATCATTGGATTTGACCACTTATGTGTGGGGAGGGCTGGAGAGAAACCAGACTTTACCCGATAAAATATGTTGCCTTATTCTCTAAGTACTATACTCTAGACATTCCCGTTTTGTCATTTATCTATCTTCGATAGTCGGCTTAGCGCCCAATGTTGAGGTTAGTTAATGACAAATATTCGCTTGCGGTACCAAACCCTCGAGTTTGGAAAAATAGATATTCATCTTTGTACTTTACGTAATAAGCAAGAATTTTATGACCCCGTAGGTGCTGCAGAAAAGCTTGGTATATGCTCTGCATCCTGGCCTATTTTTGGGGTAATTTGGCCATCAAGTTTGGTTCTTGCTCACCTAATCTTAGATTACGAAACTGACTCAAAACGAATATTGGAAATTGGCTGTGGTATGGCACTATCCAGCCTGCTCCTAAACAAGCAATGTGCCGATATTACTGCAACAGATTATCATCCAGAGGCAAAAATATTTTTACAAAGGAATACATTACTTAATGAAGATAAAGATATTTGTTTCGAGCAGGTCGATTGGGCTGACAAAAGTGATAATCTCGGTCTTTATGATCTGATAATTGGCAGCGATTTATTGTATGAGGATAGTCATATTGAATTACTATCCAATTTCATTGAAGCTCATTCAAAACCTGTCTGCGAAGTTATTATTGTTGACCCCGGGCGTGGAAGAAAAAATAAGCTAAGCTCTAGAATGATGAAGTTTGGCTTTACATCTTCTCACTACAAACCTGCTCATACAGATTATCTCGACAAAGAATTCAAAGGATATATTCTGAAATTTGAACGCTAAGTTTCAGTATTTAACGCTTTGCTCACGCGCACGTTTTGCGGAGCGGTTTTTGATGTAAATTGGGAGCTTGCGGCCTTACACCAAGAATTGCGCAGCAAAATGTGTCGCAGTGCAGCAACTTGTTAGGCTTTTTCTACTATCAAGTACGTATGTAACTCTGGGTATTGGTCAAACTCTAAGTGCTTGATAGCACAGCCTAGCTCAATCAATAGCGCTATAAAACCGTTCGTTCCAAGCGATGAGTAACAAACCTTTGGCCCCATAAAATCATCAGTATGTGAGCCAGATTCAGCTGTACCACCAAATGAAAATATAAAGACACCACCGACATTCAGACTCTCTACGATTTTAGTAAGTACGCTCCGCTGCTCCGACAACGGAATATGCCAAATACTATCCCAAGCCGTAATAAAGTCATACTTATCAGGCAACGAATAACTGCAAATATCAACTTGGACAAAATCAACATTTGGGTGTCGGTTACGAGCTAACCTTAGCATTTCTGTTGAGATATCTAGACCGGTAGGAGTAAAGCCTTCATTCGCAAGCGCTTCAATAAAGCGTCCAGTACAGCCACACCCGATATCCAGAGCCCGTCCACGACTTTTGGCAAAGGCAATCGCTTTTCTATGCGCTTCAATGCCATTGTTCATATTGAAGTCATTACTTTCCCAAAGGTGTGTAATTTGATCGTACGCCTTTCCAATATCTACTGGTTCCATAGATTGCCTCCCGTAGGCCTAACAAGTAATTCACTCGTTTACTTATAGCATATGCCAGCCCCATTTTATTTGAAATATTTAGTTTAATTGCCAATAAATATAATTGTATATCACTTATTTTTACATGTTATACGAAAATTAGTGAATTTTTTATGATAGCAGTTACGCAGTAAACGTCAGTCTCAAGTTCAATGCAAACAGGCTAAGCTGGCGGTTATACTTTTCCGTATTCGGAATACAGAGACTTTCCATGCGCCTATAATGGAAGCTCTTGCTGTTTCGATTGCTAAACCCTCTGGGGATAATATGTAATCATCTAAGCCAAAAAACAAGCCTGTTTCTGTTCCTGTGGTGTTATCCCGGCCTGAAGTGGATAAAGTCTTGGCACAGTTACGCGAGCCTTTTCTATTGCCTGTGCAACTTTTGTATGGTTGTGGTTTACGCATTTCTGAATGCTTGAATTTACGTTTGCAAGACTTTATCGTTAGTATGAATCATGAGAGTTACCTTTTTGTTTAGAGGTTAATGATGCAATTACAACTAAACGGGTAACTCTCGCAAAATCAAGTTTCGCTACGCTTAGCTTGATTAAATAATGTGTCAGATTTGACCTGAACTTCTATATTTAACGTTAATTCAATAATTCCCAAACTGGTTGGGTTTTCTCAGGCAGAGGGGCAAGCCTTCCTAATTCCACCCAGGGGTTTTCGGGGCTGTGGAAATCCGAACCTATTGAGCCAGCCAACTGGTAACGTTCGGCATAATCGGCAGCTTTTTGAATTTCTTCCGGCTGACTTCTACCGGTAACGACTTCGATTGCTTGGCCGCCCATGGCTTTGAATTCCGTTAACAAACGCCGTGTCCAGCTAGCGGTTAGCTGGTAACGAAACGGATGCGCTAAAACGGCAACACCGCCGGAGTTGATAATCCATTGAATAGCTAATTCAAGATCAGCCCAGTTGGTTTTTACAAAACCTGCTTTGCCATTGGCGAGATAACGATCAAATGCTTCTTGTTTGTTATGAACATGGCCTTCATGTAATAGATAGTCGGCAAAATGGGTGCGGGTGATCATGCCTTTACCGGCTTTTTGGCTGACCGCTTCGAAAGCGCCGTGGATACGTTTTTTACTGAGTTTGTCGCTGATTTTCTGCGCGCGTTCATAGCGGGTAGTCTGCAATTTCGTTAAGCCTTGATTCAGCGCTGTATCGCTGGTATTGATATTGAGGCCGACGATATGAAAACATTTATTGTTCCAGGTTGTGGAGATTTCTACACCGGGCAGTAATGTCAGTCCCAGTTGACTGGCTGCTTTTTCGGCTTCATTTAGTCCATCCAGAGTATCGTGATCGGTTAGCGCTAAAGTGTTGACGCCTTGTTGATGGGCTCTTTCAATCAATTCGGTGGGGCTTAGGGCACCGTCGGATGCGGTGGAGTGGCAATGTAGATCATATTGGATCGAATTCATGATTGATATTCCCCATAGAGTTTAGCATAGAGACCTTTGTTTTTGATTAAGGTTTCATGGTGTCCCTGTTCGCAGATTTTACCTTCCTCAAAGACATACACATGATCGGCTTGTTTCACTGCACTGAGCCTGTGCGCGACAATCAATGTGGTTCTGCCTTCAAGAAATGTTGCTAATGCTTGATGCAGGTGATATTCAGTTTCACTGTCGAGCGCCGAAGTCGCCTCGTCCAATATCACTACACTGGGGTTGGCGATGATCATCCGGGCGATTGCTAAGCGTTGTTTCTGACCGCCTGATAGCCGCATTCCATGCCTGCCGACGATGGTATCCAGGCCGTGTTCCAATTTGCTGATGCTGTTTTTCAATTGGGTGATTTTTAATGCATTCCATAATTGATGTTCATGCACTTCCCGGCCCATGGTCAGGTTCGCGCGAATCGAATCGTTGAATAAGATCGGGTGTTGAAGTACCGTCACCACATGTTCTCGTACCACTTCCAGTCCGATTTGTGTAATCGGTGTTTGATCATAGTAGATCATGCCGGAATTAGCCGGATACAAGCCGATCAGGTTCTGCACCAGTGTAGATTTACCACCGCCGCTGGCGCCGACCAGAGCGACTTTCTCACCCGGTTTAATGTGTAGGTCAATGCCGTTTAACACTTCGGTTTCCTCAGAATAGCGAAAATGCAGATTTTCAATTCGGATTGAGACGGTTTTTTTGTTGTTAAACGGGTTTTTTTGATGAGGATAATGTGGTTCCTGATTGAGTGTGTTTAGATGATTAACTCTTAGAAGTGCCGCTTTGGCAGCATAGAACGCATATTGGATACCGAGAATTTCCTGGACCGGCGCCATCATAAACCATAAATATCCGAAAACTGCCAGCATTTCACCGATGCTTAGATCCGAATACAGTACCATCAACATGGCGGATGCTCTGAAAATATCAAAGCCAAACAGAAATATTAAAAAACTAATGCGGGTTCCGGCATCGCTTTTCCAGGCATAGTTGGATGCATAACGGTTGATTTCGGCGGCGGAATCAATCAGTTGACGGCAATAATGCTTCTCTCGGTTGCTGGCCCTAATTTGATGGATCGCTTCGAGAGTCTCGGTTAAAGCTTGTTGAAATACTTCATAGGCTGCATTTTCTTTGTTTTTCAAATCCTTGACTTTTTTCCCAACGACTCGGGTAAATAAAATGACTACCGGGTTCAATAGTAAGATAAATAAGCCCAGTTGCCAATGCATCCATAATAAAATTACGGCGGTTCCTATTACCGTTAAGATGGCAACCAGTAATTTGCTGATCGTTGAACCAATGAAGTTGTCGATGGTGTCCAGGTCAGTGACCATATGAGTTACAACGGTGCCGCTGCCCAGGTTTTCATATTCGGCCATGGATAAGGTTTGTAATTGCAAAATCAATTGCTTGCGGATACGAAAGATTATATCTTTAGAAATAATTGAAAATTGCCGGGCCTGAATGATATTGAACACAATGGCAATGATTCTTAAACAAACACTAAATAAAAGTATTGCGCCAATATATAGGGTAGGTTGATGCCAGCTGTCTGGGAACAGAGAGTTGATGGTGGCAACCGTGATACCGGGTTTGTTTAATAACACTTCGTCAACCAGCATCGGCATTAATAACGGCACAGGTACACTGGCGATTGTTGCCAGGATAGCGATTAAATGTGCGCTGATCAGTTGCTTTTTATGGTTTAATGCGATTTGATAAATATATTTCCAATCGTAAGTTAGCGCTGGTTTGCTGGGTAGAGAGCGTATGGACACTTTGAAAATTAGTCAATTGACAATAAAGTATTCGATTATAGCCGGGTTCCATGCAGTAACAAAATACTTGGCTTCGAATTTCAAATGCGATGAATTTTAATAAGGATTAAAAAGCAGTATGTATAAAAGATGGATGGTAGTTTTTTGGCTGGGTTTTTTAGTGACCGGGGTTTCTGGTGCACAGGTTAGTAGGGTTGCCGGGCGGCTCGAGAAACAACGTCAATTATTTCTGGAAACGGATCGTTTGCTGGATAAACAACAGGATACTGCAGCACGGAATAATATGGTTTTGCTGCATGATTATCTATTGCTGCCTTATTTGCAATATAAATTGTTAAAACATAATTTGAATCGAGATGACGCTATCGAAACGTTTTTGGTGAATAAACAAGATTCACGTTATGCCGGAACATTACGTGAACTGTGGTTAAAAAACCTGAGTAAACGTGGCCATTGGCGAACATTTATTGATCAGTGGCGCGGTAGTGAAAAAGTCTCGATGCAATGTCTTTATCAGTTGGCTTTGTATCAAACCGGAAAAAAATATCAGGCTTTAAACGCCGCTAAACAATTATGGCTGGTTGGGAAATCTCAGCCTGACCAATGTGATGCTTTATTTCGAGTTTTGGATCGTTCAGGCAAGATTAGTAATGAGATGGTTTGGCAGCGCTTTGACATGGCTTTAAGGCGCGGTAATACTGGGTTAGCAAAATATTTGATGCGTCGATTAAATATTCAGGAGAAGAATACTGCTGAATTCTGGATTAAAGTACATCGACAGCCAGGTTTGATAGAAAATGGTTACTGGGCCAGGTTTTATACCCATCAAGGGGAGATTTTCACACATGGCGTCGAACGTATGGCACGAAATGATCCTCAGCAGGCCATTATCACCTGGGACTTGTTGAAAACAGTTTATGCTATTGATGCGAAAAGAAAAAATGAAGTCGAAAAGAAACTGGCATTACAATTAATTTACAATCGTGTACCAGGCGCCTATCAAAGACTGGCCAAGCTGGGAGATGAGGATGAAAAAGTCAGGGTTTGGCGGGTTAGGGCTGCGTTAAGAGAGCAAAATTGGCAACATGTTCAGACCGCATTGGATCGTTTGACGGATAATGAGCGGCAACAACCTAAATGGCTATATTGGCTTGCAAGGTCGGCTGAACAAAATGGTGATAAGACGTTAGCAAGGCAATATTATCAACAGGCCGGATTGGATAGAAGCTTTTACGGCTTTATGGCGGCCGAGGCTAATCATTTGAATTATCATTTCGATGATCGGCCAATTGTATTGGAGCAGGGCAGTCTTGATCAATTATTATCCAGGCCGGATTTCGCCGCTGCCAATGAATTCAGGATCTTAGGCAGGGACATCGATGCCCGTCGGCAATGGTGGTATGCGGTTTCCAGATCGAATCCGGAAGAAATTAAAGTCGCATCTAAATTAGCGCAATTATGGCAATGGCATCATATAGCAGTTTTTACTGTGGCTAAAGCGCGTTATTGGGATGATTTAAAATTGCGTTTTCCGGTTTTGTATGACCAGGAAGTAGATATGAATGCAGGATTAAATCAATTGGATGCATCGTTAATATTTGGTTTGATTCGGCAGGAAAGTGTGTTTGACCGGTATGCCAGGTCTTCGGTTGGAGCGAGAGGCTTGATGCAGATCATGCCAAAAACCGGGCGTCAGATTGCACGGGATTTAAGGGAAAGATGGCGCTCAAAAAATTCGCTTTATACGCCGGATTTGAATATACGTTATGGTAGTTACTATTATAAAAAATTACTGAAGCGTTTTAATGGGCATTTTGCGCTCGCTGCAGCTGCGTATAACGCAGGCCCGCATCGTGTTGATCAATGGCTGCCTAAAGTTGAGCCGTTACCGACCGATATTTGGGTTGAAACAATCCCTTATAATGAAACCAGAAAATATGTAGGTAAGGTGCTTGCCTATGCTCTGATTTACCAAGATCGGATGGGACGGAATACACTGTCAATGCAAAACTTTTTGAGAAAAATTGACCCTGTCATAAAAGAGTAGTAGCGATTAATTAAAATATTTTTCATAAGTGTACTGATTTTTTTTTATGCATGTAAGATAATAGACGGTCTTTGAGTAAAATTTAGATCCAGGTTTTTTATCCATGCAGAAACAGCAAAGCTTTACCCGCGAAGAATTATTGATGTCCGGCAGGGGGGAGTTATACGGTCCGGAAAACGCGCAACTACCCTTGCCTCCGATGTTAATGTTCGACCGTATCACCAAAATTACTGATGATACCGGGCCTTACGAAAAAGGCGAGATTATAGCTGAGATGGATATCACCCCGGATTTATGGTTTTTCGATTGTCATTTTCAAGGTGACCCGGTGATGCCAGGATGTCTGGGACTAGATGCCATGTGGCAATTAATCGGTTTTTATTTATGTTGGATGGGTGGACCAGGAAAGGGACGTGCGCTTGGTGTTGGCGATGTCAAGTTTAGAGGTCAGGTGTTGCCGGAGGCTAAAAAGGTCATTTACCGCATTGATATGAAACGGGTTATATTACGCAAATTAGTGATGGGTATCGGCGATGCAACCATGGAAGTGGATGGCAAGGTGATTTACGAAGCAACTGATCTAAGAGTTGGTTTGTTTACTTCTACAAAAGATTTTTAATCGGGGTAGACTGATATGAGACGAGTTGTAATAACAGGTTTGGGGATAGTTTCAAGCATAGGTAACAACCGGGACGAAGTAAGCGATTCTTTGAGGCAGGGTAAATCAGGTATTTCTTTTGCTGAAGATTACCAGGAATTAGGCTTTAGAAGTCATATTCATGGTGCAATTGATATCGATGTGGATGAGTTCATCGACAGAAAAGTAAAACGCTTTATGGGTGATGGTGCGGCGTTTAATTACATCGCAATGCAACAGGCTATTGATGATTCCGGGCTGGAAGATGACCAGATATCTAATTTTCGAACCGGTTTGATTATGGGCTCCGGTGGTCCTTCGACTTCAAATCAGGTGAATGCTGCCGATACCTTAAGAGAAAAAGGCATCAAACGAGTCGGTCCCTATATGGTCACCCGTTCCATGTCCAGTACTAATACTGCCTGTTTGGCGACACCGTTTAAAATCAAAGGTGTGAATTATTCGATTACCTCGGCTTGTGCCACCAGTGCGCATTGTATTGGTAATGCTATGGAGTTGATACAGCTGGGTAAGCAAGATGTGGTGTTTGCCGGAGGTGGTGAAGAAGTGCATTGGACATTGTCCATGTTGTTTGATGGCATGGGGGCTTTATCTTCAAAATATAACGATAGCCCTGAAACTGCATCCAGGCCTTATGATGAAACCCGTGACGGCTTTGTGATTTCCGGCGGTGGCGGGGTATTGGTCATCGAGGAGTTAGAGCATGCCAAAGCCCGTGGCGCAAAAATCTATGCGGAATTGGTGGGTTATGGGGCTACTTCAGATGGCTACGATATGGTTCAGCCTTCCGGTGAAGGGGCTGTACGATGTATGCAGCAAGCGATGGCGACTGTGGATGGGAATATTGATTACATCAATGCTCACGGTACCAGTACGCCGGTTGGTGATACCCGCGAATTAGAAGCAGTGCGTTCAGCCTTTGAAGATAATATTCCAAAGATCAGCTCAACTAAATCTCTGACTGGCCATGCTTTGGGTGCGGCGGGTGTTAATGAAGCAATTTATTCGTTATTGATGATGGAAGGCGGCTTTTTAAGTGCATCAGCTAATATCAAAGCGCTTGATCCGGGTGCCGAAGGTATACCTATCGTCAGGGAATTACAGGATAATGTTACATTGGATACCATCATGTCGAATAGTTTTGGTTTTGGTGGCACCAATGCGACTTTGATTTTTCAGCGATATAACGGATAATTTGTTTTTCTGTCGATGTCGGTTGCCATTAAAAAATCCAGAACTGAGTTTAACAAGCTGCAAAAACGTTTGCGCCGCCATGTAGGCAATGCGATCGCCGATTATAATATGATCGAAGATGGCGATAAAGTGATGGTGTGTTTGTCCGGAGGTAAGGATTCCTATACTTTGCTTGAAATTCTAAACAATCTGCAAAAAACCGCGCCGGTTGATTTTGATCTAGTGGCAGTCAATCTGGACCAGAAACAACCTGGTTTTCCGGAGCATGTTTTGCCGGAGTATCTTGAATCCTTGGGAGTCCCCTATCACATTATTGAAAAAGACACCTATAGTGTGGTTAAACGGGTGATTCCTGAAGGCAATACCACCTGCGGTTTATGCTCAAGGCTAAGACGCGGTAGTTTATACGGTTATGCACAGGAAAATGGGATCAGTAAAATCGCACTGGGGCACCATCGCGAAGATATAATAGAAACATTTTTTCTGAATTTGTTTTACACTGGCAAATTAAAAGCGATGCCGCCAAAATTATTAAGCGACGATAAGCAAAATATCGTCATTCGGCCGCTGGCTTATTGTCGTGAAAAAGATATCAGTCGTTTTGCAGATTTCAAGCAATTTCCGGTTATTCCTTGCAACCTCTGTGGTTCACAGGAAAACTTACAAAGACAAGCCATGAAGGAGATGTTGTCTATATGGGAAAAGCAAAATCCGGGGCGTGTCGAGTCAATATTTACCGCATTACAAAACATCGCACCTTCTCAGATGGCTGATCCGGCATTATTCGATTTTGCCGGTCTACAAATACAGCCAAAGCCGCAAGCTGAAGCGCAAATTTATGAATTGGATGCTGGCTTAAGCATACTCAGTCAGTGATCGTTTTATTTACCGATTTTGGGGTTCAAGGCCCTTATGTTGGGCAGATGGAAGCGGTTATCAAGCAACTAAGGCCTGATGAGCCGGTCATACATTTATTGCATAATGCTCCGGTTTCCAATCCCTATTTAAGCGCTTATTTATTGGCAGCATTAAAAGCCTATTTCAATCCCGGAACGGTGTTTTTGTGTGTTATTGATCCAGGTGTCGGTGGAGATAGGGCGGGTGTGGTTGTTGAGGCAGACGGGCAATTTTTTGTCGGACCTGATAATGGTTTATTTAATACTGTTGCTAAACTAGCCGAACATTGTCAATGGCATAAAATCCATTGGCAGCCGGAAAAATGCAGCCGCAGCTTTCATGGCCGGGACTGGTTTGCGCCGGTCGCTGTGCGTGTTACAGTCGGTGATTTTGGTGGGTTATCTCCGTTTCGGAATCCCGGCCTTGAAAAATGGCTAACCGACATCAACAAAATTATCTATTTCGATCACTATGGTAATGCGATGACCGGTTTGCGTTATCAGTCTGAAATGGATGGTCGAGTAATAAAGGTTAACGGTCAGTCTATAAAGCAGTCAGATACTTTTTGTTCGGTCGCTGAGGGTGAACCTTTTTGGTATCGCAATTCAATCGACTTGGTGGAAATTGCGGTGAATCAGGGATGTGCTAATCTGGCTCTTGAGCTACTGCTGGGCCAAGAATTTGAAGTGTTGTGATTGATAAATTCCAAGTAATAAAGCAAGGTTTTCTTAAATCTGAAGGGTCTATTATTACAGATACAGATTGGTGCTGACAGCCTGAGTTGGATCAAGTAAAAAGTATTTAAAATACGAGATGAAAAAAATAATGGTTTTTGAACTTTGCAATGTTAAAAAGAATGGTTATAATATGCGGCTAAATTAATGAAAAATTTAGGCGCGTAGCTCAGTTGGTTAGAGCACCACCTTGACATGGTGGGGGTCGGTGGTTCGAATCCACTCGCGCCTACCAAATTAAAAGTAAGCATCGCATTAGCGGTGCTTTTTTTGTTGGCGGTAAAACATTTTTGCTGGTTTTGTTGCAAAATTTAATACGTTACTGTTAGGTTTGAAGTTTTACGGATTGTAGCCGCTGATTAAATGTGAGTTTGAAATAAAGTTTGAATGAATAGATGCCTGTAATTACCCTTCCTGATGGTTCTCTGCGTGAATTTGATCATGCCGTTACAGTAATGGATGTTGCAAATTCCATAGGCTCCGGCTTGGCTAAAGCCACCCTGGCAGGTAAATTAAATGACGAAGTGGTGGATGCTTCAACTTTAATCGAAGCTGATGCCAACCTGCAAATAATCACTTCGAAAGATGTAGAGGGGCTGGAAGTTATTCGTCATTCCACTGCGCATTTATTAGCGCAGGCGGTAAAACAGCTTTTCCCGGATGCACAAGTCACAATAGGGCCAGTAATTGAAAATGGCTTTTATTATGATTTTGCCTATGAACGCCCTTTTACACCGGAAGATTTGGCGGCGATAGAGAAAAAAATGCAGCAGCTGTCTGAAGAAAATATTACTGTCAGCCGATCTTTGATGTCCCGTGACAATGCAGTACAGTACTTCAGGGATATTTCGGAACAATATAAAGCGGAAATTATCGAATCCATTCCAGCTAATGAAGATCTGTCTTTGTATACACAAGGCGATTTTACTGATTTATGCCGTGGTCCGCATGTGCCCTCGACGGGCAAATTAAAGGCCTTCAAGTTGATGAAAATTGCCGGCGCCTATTGGCGTGGTGATTCTAGCAATGAAATGCTGCAGCGTATCTATGGAACCGCATGGCCGGATAAAAAAGCCTTAAAAGCCTATTTACATCGCCTGGAAGAAGCTGAAAAACGCGATCATCGCAAGCTGGCTAAAACCTTGGGTCTTTTTCACATGCAGGAAGAGGCGCCAGGCATGGTGTTCTGGCATGAAAAGGGCTGGGCTGTTTATCAACAAGTCGAACAGTATATTCGCGATAAATTATTTTTGAACGGCTATGCAGAAGTTAAAACACCGCAAGTTGTAGATCGTACATTGTGGGAAAAATCAGGTCACTGGGATAAATTCGGTGATATGATTTTCACCACGCATTCTGAACATCGTGATTATGCGGTTAAACCGATGAATTGCCCCTGTCACATACAGATCTATAATCAGGGCATAAAAAGTTATCGGGATTTACCGGTTCGTTTGGCTGAATTTGGTTCTTGTCACCGAAATGAACCGTCAGGTACACTACACGGTTTGATGCGGGTCAGGAATTTTGTTCAGGACGATGCGCATATTTTCTGTACTGAAAACCAGATACAGGATGAAGTGTCACGGTTTATAGATTTATTGTTTGAAGTCTATAAAGACTTTGGCTTTGAAGATATATTGATTAAATTATCGACTCGTCCTGAAAATCGGGTTGGTGCTGATGAAGTCTGGGATAAAGCCGAAAAGGCTTTAGAATTGGCTTTAAATAACAAGGCTCTGGACTGGGAGCTGCAACCGGGTGAAGGCGCTTTTTATGGGCCTAAAATTGAATTTTCTTTGAAAGACTGTATCGGCCGGGTGTGGCAATGCGGTACTATCCAGGTGGATTTTTCAATGCCGGACCGGCTTGATGCGCATTATATCGCTGAAGATGGCTCAAAACAAGTTCCTGTGATGCTGCATCGTGCAATTCTTGGGTCTTTGGAGCGCTTTATCGGTATACTGATTGAGCAACATGCCGGAACATTTCCATTATGGTTATCTCCGGTGCAAGTGGTGATCATGAATATTGCTGACCGTCATGCCGAATATGCTCATGATTTACACCATAAACTGGAATTGCAGGGTCTGCGAGTAAAATTAGACTTGAGAAATGAAAAGATCGGCTTTAAAATTCGCGAACACTCTATGCAACGTATACCTTATCAATTAATAATAGGAGATAAGGAATTGGACAATAATTCTGTTTCTGTGCGTACGCAAAAGGGTGAAGATTTAGGTAGTCTTACATTTGAACAATTGACCGAAAAACTAAGTCAAGCAATTAAAGACAGAAAATATAATTAGCTTTGGAGGATTGAGGTATCGCTGCTAAAAAGAACGAAACACGTCTGAATGACGAAATCACCGCCAGACGCGTCAGGGTGATCGGAGCCGATGGCGAAGCCATGGGTATTATCTCATTAGACGAAGCGAAACAATTGGCTTTCGATGCGAATATGGATTTGGTGGAAATTTCACCAAACGCTGATCCGCCGGTTTGTAAAGTGATGGATTTCGGTAAATTTCAGTTCGATCAAAATAAAAAGCTGCAAGCCGCAAAGAAAAAACAAAAACAAATCCAGGTTAAGGAAATCAAATTCAGGCCGGGTACCGAAGAAGGTGACTATCAGGTTAAATTACGAAATCTGACCCGCTTTTTAGAGGAAGGCAATAAAACCAAAATTACCGTGCGGTTTCGAGGTCGTGAAATGGCGCATAGGGAGATTGGTATGGATTTGTTAAAACGACTTGAAACGGATTTGGATGAACTGGCGTCGGTTGAACAATTTCCCAAAATGGAAGGCCGGCAAATGGTTATGGTTATGGCACCTAAAAAGAAAAAATAAACAGCTTGCCTAATTAACCTTTTATTGATTCGTCAGGAAGATGAATTTTGTGACCTGATAGGGCCTTGCATTTTGCCTTATCGGGCATTGTTATATTAGGGACGATTCTTTTTAATAACGTTATAGGCTATCCCTAAACAGGGGAAGTTTGATACGTTTTATTTTATTTGGAGAAAAACAAATGCCTAAAATAAAAACTAACCGTGGTGCCGCGAAGCGCTTTAAGCGTACCGGTTCAGGCGGTTTTAAATGTGGTCAATCTCACCGTCGTCATATTCTGACCAAAAAATCCACCAAGCGCAAAAGACAACTGCGTAAAGGTGCGAGCATAGCTGCAGCAGATGTGCGTATGACTGCACGCATGTTGCCTTACAGTTAATTGACAGGACGGAATAAACATGCCTAGAGTAAAACGCGGAGTGACCGCTAGAGCCAGACATAAAAAAGTATTAAAACAAGCGAAAGGGTATTACGGTGCCCGGAGCCGGGTTTATCGAGTTGCCAAGCAGGCGGTTATTAAAGCGGGCCAATATGCTTATCGTGACCGTAAACAGCGTAAACGTCAATTCCGTTCATTATGGATTGTGCGAATTAATGCCGCTGCCCGTGAATGCGGCTTATCATACAGCCGTTTTATGAACGGTTTGAAAAAAGCGAATGTCGAAGTCGATCGTAAAGTATTGGCCGATATTGCAGTTCATGATAAAGAAGGGTTTGCCGAATTAGCGAAAATAGCACAGGCAAATCTTTAATTCTCCGGAAGTTACCAAGATCGGCTTTGTATCAGTCAAAGCGGGTCTTGGTTTTTCTGATTCTATCACCTTGGAAATTAATAACATCGGTTAAAACCGAGGTTTGACGCT
>SPJK01088729.1_pt1 | contig 14524 bp, 9 predicted proteins | sample 3741771 | NCBI WGS metagenome assembly SPJK01 (sample SAMN10925997, study PRJNA522277) | cold seep metagenome | isolation source: Elba SIP-enriched marine methane seep metagenome, extraction at timepoint T2 | place: Italy: coast of Elba, Mediterranean Sea | reverse complement strand
TCTTGACGAAGGACCGACCGACGCCGAGGGAGATCCTGATCCGGCAGCTCCGGTCATTCTGTTTGTTCATGGCAATCCGACTTGGACCTTCCATTGGCGCAGGCTGATCGATGGTCTCAGTGGCACTTGCCGATGCATTGCAATCGATCATCTGGGTTGCGGCCTGAGTGACAAACCACAAAAGAGTTTCTGCCTGGCGGATCGAATCCGTGATCTTGGTAAGTTGGTGGATCATCTTGAGTTGAATGACGTCACGCTGGTTGCCCAAGATTGGGGCGGAGCAATCGGGCTTGGTGCGATGCTTGATCGAGCGGATCGGCTCGCAAGAGTTCTGCTTTTCAACACCGGGGCGTTCCCGCCTTGGTTTGTTCCGCATCGAATCGCTGTATGTCGCACGCCTGGACTTGGTAAGGTTGGCCTGCAAGGGATGAATCTCTTCTCACGTGCTGCCGTTAAGATGACGCTTAATCGCAGCAAGCCACTCGAGAAGCAAATCGCTAAGGCTTACTTGTCTCCCTACGATAATTGGGCCAACCGTCGGGCTGTTTACGAGTTTGTTAAGGACATCCCCCGTTCGGAAAAGCATCCAACTTGGCAGACGTTGCAATCGATCGAAGATCGACTTCCAACCATCGCCAGCAAGCCGATTAAGCTCGTTTGGGGCATGAATGACTGGTGCTTTACGCCAGCTTGTCTGGATCGCTTTTGCGAACACTGGCCTAATGCAGAAGTGACGAAGCTGAATGACGTTGGGCATTGGGTTGTCGAAGACGCTCCCGAAGATAGCCTTCAGGCGCTTAAATCACTCATGGGCGAACCAATCAGCTAGGTCATTATCGATGCAACACGAATACCGAATCCGATTGGCAAAAGAGCCCTTTACCTTTTCTTCCGCGCACTTCATTACCTACAACGGCAACACCTGTGAACCGCTCCACGGGCATAACTATCGCGTTATTGCTGAGGTGGCTGGGCCACTGGATGAGAACCGATATGTCGCTGACTTTGTTGCGACAAGAGAGCTGCTTGCTTCGATCATCCAAACACTCGACCATCAGGTCCTTTTGCCAACCGAGCATGAGAGTATTCATGTAAGTGAAGAGGGAGATGAGATTATTGCGGCCTTTGAGGATAAGCGATGGGTGTTTCCCGCCGAAGATTGCCAATTATTGCCGGTAGTCAATACCACGGCAGAAGAGCTTGCCCGCTGGATTGGCGAGCAGTTTTTGCAGGCTTTAACAAAGAACATGCCGAATCATGCACTTACCGAACTCGTTATCGAAGTTGACGAGTGTGACGGCCAGGTCGGAATATGCCGAATGTCCGACCTCTAAAACGGTTTACCCGCAACGAACGCGAGAACGGTTAATTTTTCTCGCATTGAACCTACATGCTTTGATACAGAACCTAGAGTTCAAGGAAGAACGTATAGCCACGTCGACAAGAATTGATTAGGTCGATTGGGTGATCATTGAGAAAAGCTAGATTTGTTGTGGGTGTCTTTGAAAATGACTATGAAAGTTGAACACATCAACCCCTTCCTGAACTCGGTATCCAGTACCTTTGAGACGATGCTGTCGGCAGAAGCAACTCGAGGTGATATTTCACTGGGCAATGCCAAGCAAAGAAAGTTTCCAATCAGCGGTCTGATTGGCATGTCAGGAAATGCTAGCGGAGTGGTTGTCATCAACCTCTCAGAACAAGTCGCCCTGAAAATTGCCACAACGATGTTGATGGAAGAGCAGACCGAAGTGAACGACGATGTTCTCGATGCGGTCGGCGAAATTGCCAACATTGTTGCCGGTCAAGCCAAGATTGAGCTTGAACAATATAACCTCAGCGTCAGCTTGCCAAATGTTATCACAGGGCAAGACTACGAAGTCCGCTTCCCGGCTGATACGCCTCCTGTTGTGGTTCCTTTTGAAACAACGTTTGGGCCAATTTGCATCGAAGTTGGATTTACAACCTCCGATCAAGCAGCTGCCGTCTAGGCGTCAACTACTCAGAGTCATACTAACGGTTGCTAGCATCGCTAGTGCCGTTTTTCTTTGCGCAATCGTTAAATTCACTTGTCACCAAGTTGGCCAATTGTCGATGCACGATTGAGGAGCCCCATAGTTATCTGGGGCGGTAGTATTTCTACTCACGAACTCTGTGCATGCTATGTCGAACGTTCACAATGCTGCTGTTTTATTAATGAGCTTGCCAGACGAACAGGCAGGATCCCTGTTAAGTAAGTTCGATGCCAAGCAAGTTGAACAGGTATCCATCGAAATAGCTCATCTCAATCGGATCTCGGCGGAAGAAGAAGAGCAAGTTATCCGCGAATTTGCCAATACGAATCCCGCTGGGGGCGGAGGCACAGGTGGAGCCGATCGAGCTAAGAATCTTGTAAAAAAAGCGCTTGGTAGCGATGCGGGCGACACGCTGGATAACATCCGTCAATCGATCGAGGCTTTGCCATTTGGATTTCTGCGTAACATCGATAGCCAGAACGTCATCACCTATATTAGCGATGAGCACCCTCAAACCATTGCCCTGATTATTTCGCACCTACCATCTTCGTTTGCCGCTCAAATCCTTAGTGGCTTGGACAACGAAATTCAAATGTCCGTCGTCAAACGCATTGCCAATATGGGTCAAACGAATCCTGATATCATCCGTCAGGTTGAGTCAGGCCTCGAAAAACGGATGTCTAGCGTTATGAGCCAAAGCTTCCGTATGGCGGGAGGAGTGCAATCAGTTGCCTCCATTCTGAACGTCAGCGATCGAGGTACTGAGCGTAACATCATGGACGGACTCGGCGGTGAAGATCCTGATCTGGTTGAAGAAATTCGACGCTTGATGTTTGTCTTTGACGACATCGGTAAATTCAATCAGAAAGATATGCAAACCGTTATGAAGAACGTCGAAAGCTCACAATGGGCTTTGGCGCTTAAAGGTGCGAGTTCCGAATTTAAAGACAAGATTCTCAGCAACATGTCACAACGGGCTGCTGACATGCTGAAAGAAGAGATGGAGTATCTTGGAGCTGTTAAGCTCTCAGCCGTAGAGGAACAGCAGCAAAAGATTGTTGATACAATCCGAGGTCTCGAAGATGCCGGCGAGATTGATCTCAACCAGTCTGGCGAAGAAGAAGAACTCGTTAGCTAGTCATCTACCGTAAGATTCGGTTCTAGGTGGGTTGAAAGCTCGGGCAATACTTGCGACGCTTCTCGTTTGTCGCAAAACATTGATCCCTTGCTTGAATCCAACAACGGCTTGCTATGTCGCTCAGCCCCATGATGCAACAGTATCACGACGCCAAAGAGGCGGCCGGCGATGCTTTGCTATTATTCAGAATGGGGGATTTTTATGAACTCTTCTATGACGATGCGAAAGAAGCAGCTCGTATTCTTGGGCTCACTTTAACGACGCGTGACAAAGGAAATGCCGCCGAGGGTAAAGAGCCAGTCGCCATGGCAGGCTTTCCCCACCATCAGCTGGAATCCTATCTTGGCAAAATCTTGCGAGCTGGTCGACGGGCAGCCGTTTGCGACCAGGTCGAAGATCCTAAGCAAACCAAAGGCTTAGTCCGTCGCGAAGTTACCCGAATCGTTTCCGCAGGGACGGTTGTGGATGACAAGCTACTTGATCCGCAGTCAAGTAATTATCTCTGTGCAGTCGCTTTTGACGGCAAGCGATCGACCAATGAAACACCAGCACTTGTTGGACTGGCATGGGTTGAAATTTCGACGGGTCAATTCTTTGCAAAAGCAATTAACGAACGTCAACTCGTCGATGAAATCACACGTATCGATGCTGCCGAATGCTTAGTCGCGGACACTAACGATGCATTGCTGCCTATGGGCCTAAGCGATCAAATGCTCATCACACGGCGTCCCCAACGAGCGTTTCTTTACAAGCAGGCGGTGGAAACTCTTCGCAGCCATTTTCAAACGAAAACGCTTGAAGGTTTCGGCTTCGTCGACAGTTCCGCAGGTCCCACTAATGCTCACGATACGCTGGCCCTATCCGCTGCGGGGGCGGTAATTGACTATGTTCGTGAAACGCAGAAAGCGTCACTCGATCATCTTGATCGTTTGCAACCTGCTTCGGCAAGCAAAACAGTTGAAATTGATGCGGCAACTTGGCGAAGCTTGGAAATCACGCAAACAATACGTGAAGGAAGACGCGACGGAGCCTTGCTTGGTGTCATCGATCGGACCGTGACAAGTGTCGGTGCTCGCATGCTTCATGAATGGCTTCGCCGACCGTTGACCGACTGCCGAGCAATCGATGCAAGGCTTGATGCGGTTGGTGAATTTGTCGCAAACCAAGGGCTAGCAGCTTCGGTCCGAGAACAACTACGTGGTGTTTACGATCTAGAGCGTTTGGTAACGCGTGTGATCACTGGCCGTGCAAGTCCACGCGATCTTTCTTGCATTGCAAGAACACTTGCTTCGCTACCTGAATTGAAAGCAAAGCTAACTGGGCGTTCAAGTGAACGCCTCAAGAAACTCGAAGAACGGATTGATCTTTGCCCCGAAGTGCGAGCCAAGCTCGAATCGGCCCTCCAAGAAGATTGCCCATTAACGAGTCGCGAAGGTGGCTTTATTCGTGAAGGCTATTCGCCCGAGCTTGACGAATGCCGCCAGTTAATGGCAGGCGGCAAGCAGTGGATGGCGGATTACCAAGTAAAGCAAATAGAAACGACCGGTATTCCCTCAATCAAAGTAGGCTTCAACAAAGTCTTTGGTTACTACCTTGAGGTAACCCATGCGCATCGAGATAAGGTGCCTGATGATTTCATCCGCAAACAGACGCTAAAGAATGCTGAACGTTACATTACGCCCGAGCTAAAAGAATACGAAGAGAAAGTTCTTTCAGCCGAAGATCGTGCCTTCGCCATTGAATACAATCTCTTTGTCGAGTTACGAAACTTGGCAGCTTCGGTCGGCAAGCGGCTCGTTGCAACAGCTTCGGCACTTGCTGAGCTTGATGTGCTTGCTGGCCTGGCGGAACTTGCTCGATCTCGAAATTACTGTCGTCCTCAGATGACCGATGATACGATTCTCGATATAGTTGAAGGACGGCACCCAGTTCTTGATATAACCGAAGCTGATGGAACTTTTGTTCCTAACAGCCTGCAATTTGGAAATAGTTCTGAATTGCAAGAAAATCAAGAAACACTGCTACTTATTACAGGCCCTAACATGGCTGGTAAGAGTACTTACATTCGTCAATCGGCATTGATAACACTGATGGCTCAAATAGGATCCTTCGTTCCCGCCGAAAGCGCGACGATAGGAATTGCAGACAAGCTGTTTGCTCGAGTTGGGGCGAGTGATGAACTCTCACGCGGTCAAAGTACCTTTATGGTAGAAATGACCGAGACGGCTCGCATACTCAACACAGCTACTGAGAGAAGTGTTGTCATTCTTGACGAAATCGGAAGGGGAACAAGCACTTACGACGGGCTCGCCCTCGCTTGGGCAATTACCGAACACCTGCATGATGTGATTCGTTGTCGCGCCCTCTTTGCAACGCATTACCACGAACTGACTGAACTAGCCGAAAGGCTCCCAGCCGTTGGTAATCGAAGCGTGGCTGTTCGAGAACATGCCGGAAAAGTTGTCTTCCTTCATCAAATCGTCGAAGGTTCGGCAGACAAAAGCTACGGCATTCATGTTGCCCAACTTGCTGGTGTGCCACGATCGGTTAATGATCGGGCGAAGAAGATACTCTCTGAACTTGAAAGTCATGAGCCAAGCGATGGCGGATCAGCTGTTAAGAACAATGGACGTGGCGGCATCCAGCTAACGCTTTTCGAAACAGCCGATCATCCACTTCTCGAAGAGCTTCGAACTCTAAACATTGATCGAACTACACCGATCGAAGCGTTTGAATTGATCCAAGCTTGGCGGCAGCAATTGCTTGCCGAACGTTAAAAACTACTCAGGTTCAGCAACACTGGTTTCCTCAGACTTAATCACTGACAGGATTGCTGCTTTTAGTTCACGTCTCGTCGAGTGGGAATACTCGATGTCAAACCAAGCGATTTTTCCTTCGGTATCGAGCAAGAACACTCTTGGCATGCGCCCTTTTCCGAAAGCCTTCTCGGCTTCTGATTTATTCATCCGTAGCGAAGTGACGCCGTCAGGTGTCTTTGCGGTAACTCCGGTGCTAACCGTGATAACTTGAATACCATCGCTGCCGTAGGGCTCAGCAATTTCGGGGCTGAGATCCGCCAACAACGTATCGGTCATCCAGCCTCCTTGTCCGTGCAGCGCGACAACCGTCCCTTTATCTCCCTGATACTGGTCGAATTTAGTCGCCCTGCCGGCAGCTGTTCTTAAGGTTACGTCTGGCATGGCATCACCAACACCAACCTTGCAGGTCGCTTGATGCTCGGCTGAAAGAAATACGGCAGGGACGGCAATCAATAGGGCAGCTACTGTTTTCATGATTTCACACGTTGTGTCTATGGTTGAGTAAGTTTGCTCAGTTTATCAACAGACGCCGTCTCGTGTCGACCGCAACTGCTACTTGACCTTTCCGCTTAGTGCTATCGACCCTAGGAAATCATTGGTTTCTAGCTAGTATCTAAGACTGTGTTAATGGTCGAAACGCCGTTACTGCTGTCATCCTTCACAAGGCTAACCCAATTGTGGCAATACCTGACTGGAAGTTACCTCCTGGCGTTCCACGCGGTGTTTGGGACTACTCTAATTCGGCAGCCGTGGCGGATGATTATGACGACTACCACGCATTCAATACGCTTTTCGAGTTCGAAGAACAGGTCTTGGCGGAAGAATTCGGCAGCCCACCCTCGGAAGGCGTCATTGCCGACCTTGGCTGTGGAACCGGCCGCGCTTTAGTGCCTCTTGTTCGTAATGGCTGGCATGGTTTGGCAATTGATCTTTCGCAGCCAATGCTTGACGTTGTTCAGGAAAAAGCAGAGCTAGAAAATCTATCGATCGACTGCGTGCAGGCAAACCTTGTCGAACTCAACTCAACTATTGTGCCTGATCAATCGGTAACGCATGCAATGTGCTTATTCAGCACTCTTGGAATGATAAGTGGTAAAGAAAATCGAATTGCTGCTTTGCGGCAGATGCACCGCATTCTTAAACCTGGAGGGAAACTTGTTCTCCATCTGCACAACTTCTGGTTCAACCTACGTGACCCCGAAGGTCCTGGGTGGGTATTTCGTAGCCTTATTAAATCATGGACATCTAACTTCTCTTCCTATCAGAATAATTTCGAACTAGGTGACAAGACATTTCCCTACCGAGGATTGCCCAATTTTTTTCTTCACGTCTTTCGGAGAAGAGAACTCCTAAGTGATTTTCGGGAAGCCAACTTTCAGGTCAGTCGTTGGATTCCACTCGACGTTGAACGACGTCACGCCTTGAAGAAGAGTTGGCTATTTCCAAACTTGCGAGCCAACGGGTGGATTATCGTTGTGGAGAAAAAGAGTAGTGTTTAGAAACACTGGGTGCCAAATAATCAGGCAAGCAAGCCATCAGTAATATTTGATGACTTTGGTTAATCTAATGAAGAAAAATTTAAATTCTTCAATGTCTCTTTTGTTGCGGTTATGTGAATAAAATCGCTTCGTTAATAGCATACGAATACTTATCATGCAGACACTTCTTCAATTCCATGGCAGTACTCTTTTCCCCACTTTGAACATGATTCGTCTTAGCATTTCTTCTGCTTTCTTTCTCGTCTTCCCGCTATTCGTATCGCCACTGGTTGCCAAAGATCGATCGCCAAACTTGATTGTTATATTGACGGATGATCAAGGTTATGCAGACGTTGGTTTCAATGGTTGCAAAGACATCCCAACGCCAAACATCGACCGCATTGCAAACGAAGGTGCGCGTTGTACCAATGGGTATGTTACCTACGCGGTTTGCGGACCAAGTCGTGCTGGGTTAATCACAGGTCGGTACCAAGACCGCTTTGGCGCTTGCAGAAACCCAACGATTGACCCAACCGTTCCGAACAATGGTGTTCCCCGTTCGGAGAAGATGATTTCAGAAATTCTTCAGCCGGTTGGATACAAGAGCATGGCTGTTGGGAAATGGCATCTGGGAACCTATCCCGGATTGCGCCCGCTCGAACGTGGCTTTGATGAGTTTTATGGATTCCTTTCGGGTGGCCATGATTACTTTCCAGAAAACCTGACGCTGGAAGATCTTTCCGAAGTAACCGAACCATGGGCGTGGTATCGAACCAAGCTTCTTCGCAACGATCGACGTGTCGAAACCAAAGAATATCTGACCGACGAACTTTCTCAAGCAGGCGTTGATTTCATCGATCGCAACCATGAGCAACCATTCTTCTTGTACATGGCCTATAACGCCCCACACACCCCGATGCAAGCATCCGAAAAGTATCTTGCGCGATTCTCAAATATCGAGGATGTGCGTCGTAGAACTTACGCGGCGATGGTTTCTTCCGTTGATGACGGCGTAGGCATGATTCTAGACAAACTCGCCGAACACCAACTCGACGAAGATACCATTGTCTTCTTCCTATCTGACAACGGCGGAGCAACTAACAACAGCTCCATTAATCGTCCCCTTCGTGGCAACAAAGGAGATCCCTTTGAAGGAGGAGTTCGAGTCCCCTTTGCTGTTCGTTGGTCTGGCACAATACCAGCCGGTGTTAACTACCACAAACCAGTAAGTTCACTCGACATTGCAGCGACCATTGCTTCGCATTCGCAAGCCTCGGTTTCACAAGAAAAACCGTTGGATGGTGTCGACTTGGTCCCCTACCTTACCGGTAAGAACCAAAGTTACCCACACTCGGTTCTTTATTGGCGTTGGTATGACAGTAAGCGTTACGCGATTCGATCGGGCGATGATAAGTTGATTATTCGCAACTCGAAAAAAGACCTTAAAAAGTTTGACAAGGTTGCTTTATATGACTTAGTAGAAGATGTTTCAGAAAAAAACAACTTGGCGCGTAGTCGACCTCACGATGTTAGTGAGGCTGAATCAGAATTAGAATCCTGGCGCGAACAGCTGGTTCCACCTCTTGCGCCAGGCTTAGGAAGTTGGATACCTGAAAAGAAATAGGAAAAGATAGGCTATTTCTTAATTCGAATTGGAGCCAAAGCCGTTTGAGGATGGAGGATAATTCTCCTCTCCTTGAAAACAAATAGAGCTACGGCACCAATCAGCATCAACAGACTGTTTGGTTCAGGGACCGCAACGGAACTAGATCCTGAGCCATCGGTTTGACCAAAGTTACTGACCCACAGGTCATAGTCAGCGGAATCAACAACTCCATCACCATTGCCATTACCATTGAGCGAATCTTCATTGGCGGCACCCATGTTGTCACGCCATACGGAATAGTCAGCTGCATCAACAATGCCATCGCCATTGAAGTCACCATCTAAACCGGCAGGATCAATGGCAAGGCTAGCCGAATCGATCCACACAGCGCCATTATCTGATCCAGGCTGATAAAACTTGAAAACCAAACGGGCTTCGACAGCACCCGTTGGCGCAACTGCCTCAAGCATATTGTCTAACCAGACATCTTCCGCGGTGCTGCCATCCATCACGGTTATTAGTGATTCACTTATAAAGTCAGCTGAATTATAGCTAGCGCCAAACTCGCTGTAGAACTCTACCGACATGGAAACCACGTTAGATTTACCAGCAAGCGTATCTCCCGAGGGGGTAAAGAAGCTTGCATCCGCGGTAACCGTATCTCCTTCTTCAACCGCAACTCCTTGGTGAACTCCTGACCAATTTGGCTGGCCATTAAATTGTCCAAAGATCTTAAGGGCACGGCCACCTTCCAGCCAATAATCCGTATTACTAGAAACGTTAGGAATAGCATTTCCAAATGTATTCCAATGTTCCAAATTGTTAACGCTGTCAAAACCAGAATTTAAGAGTCCTGTAGGTATTTCTGGATCGGGTGGTTCATATCCATCGGGGCGTTCCCAAACACGAACGTAGTCAACAAGAATATCAGATGGAAAAGGAGTTGATGGGTTAGGATCACCACCAAACCAACCACCGACTGCCAAGTTAAGAATGATGTTCTTAGGAGTCGCATAGTTGATGACTTGATTACTCGTAATCGTGTGATAATTCACACCGTTAACGTAGAATCGCATCTCGTCGGGTTCCCATTCGACTGTATAGTCATTAAAAGTCGTATGGAAATTAACCGGTGAGCCATCGGGATTGAGTGCGCTATACTCGTCGTAGACGACAATGCTAGAGTTCGGAACCGTATTGTAGTGATAAGCACTGCTGACCAAATGAGGTTGAGAGCCACGGTTCTCAAGAATGTCAATCTCACCACCTGTTGGCCATGGAACTTCAGGACTGTTGGGAAAGAGCCAAAATGCAGGCCAGAAACCTTGGCCTGAAGCAAGTCGCATCCTCGCTTCGAAGCGACCAAAACCAAACGCCTGCCAACTTTCCATTCGGCCCGAGCGATATTGCTTGCCATCAAGTGGCTGATCAGTTGCTGTTATGACCAAGTTACCATTTGATGTCGTAATCTGGTCAGGTGTGTAATACTGCAGCTCATTATTGAAGCTGTCTCTTCGATCAAGTAGTTCCCATTCCGAAGTGTCAGGAGTAGCCTGATCAAACTCGTCATTCCAAACAAGCTCCCAGTCCGGCACAATCAAGTCACCAGCCATGGCTAACGAAGTGGATATAAGACTATAGGTGCCTAATACAGCGAGCACCATGAGCAGCTTGCATTTGCTGGAAAACATACTTATCCCTGAAAAGTTACCAGTAACATGTTCCGGTTGTTTCTGGCTTGATAATAAGAAAAGCTAATTACCGTGATTTTAGCCTGTCATTACAGATATTTAAATAGATTGCCAATGAGAAACAGTGTTTACTCTCGCTTTGGACGAATACAATTTTGCCAAAGCATGCCTACTAGCGATTCTAAATGGCGGAAACTTCGGTATGCCGTTCGGCTCAGATGTGTCTTAAATGCGTATACTTAGGTAATTGGTGAAGTAGGACGATCTTATCCAATGACTTCATAACCCCTTTTAAGTTGCTTTGGTGCTTCAATGGAAACTCTCAACGATCGCATTAACGAAGCGCATCGCCGACTCGTAACCCAACAATGGTTAGGTCGGTTAGTGCTATCGATGTTGGTACTACTAAGCCTAGCGATGGTGGCTATTGCATTGCCTAGGTTCGCAGTGATTGAAGGACTACCAGCAAATTGGGACTTCGCCTGGCTTTTGGGTTCGGTACTGACCGCATTTGTCGGATCCGCCATCTGGTCTTACTTCGATCACACTTCTCGAGACGAAGCCGCTGTTGAAGTCGACCTTCGTTACGATCTGCGCGAGCGAGCTGCAAGCAGTTTACTGATGACCGAAGAACAACGCTCCACTGAAGCCGGCGCTGCCTTGGTCGAAGATGCTCGACGTGCCGTGGAGCGAATCGAAGTCTCCGAAAGATTTAGCTTGGTGCCAAAACGTCGCGCCTGGTTGCCACTCGTGCCGGGACTGTTGGCCTTTGCTCTGTTAGCTTTTGTTGGAACCAAGGACGCGGAGAGCAGGCCCGACAATAAATCAGCCGACACAGCCAAAGAGGAAGTCAAAGAAGCGATTAAGAAGTCGCGTAAGAAACTAGAGGAACGCCGCAAAGAAGCTGAGAAGCGTGGATTGAAAGATGCCACGGGACTTCTTAAAGATGTTGAAGAAGGAACGAAAGATCTAGCTAAACTTGCTGACCAGGACAAAACCAAAGCAATGGTCAAGCTAAACGACTTGGCTGATAAGCTGGAAAAGCGTCGACAGCAACTCGGCGGAGCCAAAGCCTTACGCCAGCAAATGAACCAAATGAAAGATCTTGGCAAAGGCCCTGCTGAAAAGGCAGCTCAAGCAATGCAACAAGGCAATTGGCAACGCGCTGCTGATGAAGTTGCCAAAATGCAGCAAGCAATGAAGAGTGGCAAGATGTCCAAGGATGAGCAAAAGAAACTTGCTGAGCAACTTGGCAAGATGCAAAAATCACTCAAGCAAGCTGTTGAGCAACAAAAACAAAAACAAGCCGAACTGAAGAAACAGCTAGAGAAAGCGCAACGCAACGGCAACATGCAACAGGCAAGCAAACTGCAACAAAAGCTTGACCAAATGCAACAACAGATGCCTCAGATGCAAGCCATGCAACAGATGGCTCAACAAATGCAACAAGCCCAACAGGCGATGCAGAATGGTGACGCCAACCAAGCACAAGCCGCGATGCAGCAAATGGCTAATCAACTCCAACAGATGCAGCAAGATGCCGAAGCAATGGAAATGCTTGACGCAGCGATGACCGACATCGAAATGTGCAAAGATGGCATGTGCGATGGGAAAGCGGGTATCAAACAAGGAATGAAACAAGGCATGGGCCAGGGACAGGGTGAATTTCCTGGCCAAGGAATGGGAGAAGGCATGGGGGGCGGTTTCCGACCCGATGAGAAACATGACACCAATTTCCGAGACACCCAGGTCAAACAGAATATCGGCCGTGGCGGAAGCACCTTTGGGGGTTTGGTTGATGGACCAAGCATCAAAGGGGCAGTAACCGCCGAGATTAAGCAGGAACTCAACTCCGAAAGTGTCCAGCCTGCCGACCCTCTGACCAGTGAAAGACTCCCTCGCTCTCGTCGCGAGCATGCTGAGGAATATTTCCGTAAGCTGCGTGAAGAGCTTTGAGCGGCTAGCTCGCTAGCAAATTTCTTCGATTTTCTTCCCTAAACCGCCTCATTTCTTGAGCTGGTCTCTCTTTAGCAATGGACGTTCATCCGGTCACGGCATAAATTGCGGGTTAAATAGTCTGCGCCGTCCGGGGAGTCTGGGCGGGCACCCTAACTCCCGAGTAGTACCCAATATGAAGACTTTGCAACAAAGCCCTATCATCTCACTATTAGCTCTGCTGGCCACCATCGGATTGGTGATCGCTAGCTCGAGTGCCCAACAAGATTCTGCCCCTTCGGCTGATACCTCTGGCATTGCGTCGGAGGCGGTTGAAGAAGCTGTCGCTGAGCCCGCCCCTGCTGAAGAACCTGCTCCCGCTGAAGTGGAAGAGAGCATCGCCGAGGAAGTTGTCGAAACCGAAACTCCCCCACCAGCCGAGGGTGCTGCACCTGCCGAAGCTGCCGCACCGGCTGTGCCTTCCGCCTGGGATGGTTTGGCCAGTAGCTCCATTGAATCTTTTGTACCGGTCGATGAAGCAAAGCTGGAAGAGGTTCGTTCACAACTTGCTTCTCAAGCCGCTACGGTTGAACGTTTCCTAAATCCCAACTCGGAGTTTGGAAAAGGTTGGCTTAGCTACCTTGCTTGGGATGGTATTCAATCTCAAGTTGAGCCCGGCTCCGCCCCTGACTTATCAGCTGCCAATAAGACTTTGGCCCGTTTACACTCCGGTGCAGAAGGACTTGAAAACGGCACGATCCAAGGTTTTTCAGATGCCCTGGAACACTATGTCTCGGTTGCAAACTTTGCCCGGGCTAAAGACAACCAAGCCATGATCTATAAAAAGCAAGTCAACGCATTGTCTGGTTTGCTTAGCAGTGCTGATCTCGGTAATGCTCGCGACAGTTACGCTGTTGAACGCCGTCTGGCTTTGCTTTCTGGCGTGGGTTCGAGTGAATTACTTGATTCGGTTCACTCAGAATACGGCTACCCCAATGTGTTGATTGATGCCTCTTCCGATCTTCTTGATAAGGTAGTCAATCGCTGCGTTGATGAATGCAAGCCGGTTACCGATTGCATTCTTGGCACCTCGATCCGCGGTACTGGCTGCACGGAAGGTCTTCTTACTGTTTCCATGATTCCTTCGACGCAAAGTGCCATGCTTGGCTTCACCTTGTCAGGGATTACCAACTCCACCACACGTGGTGTTAACGGACCGGTTGCCATCTACAGCAACGGTCTAACAACTTTTAGCGTTTCAAAGTCGATCTCACTCAGTGACGACGCTTTCTACTCTTATCCTTCCTGTGCAACGGCAGATACCAATACGACGACTTGTAGCATCAAAAAGATCGGCGGTGGTTTCGGAGCAAAATTCATCGAAATGATTGCTGAAAAGAAGGTCAAGCAGAAGCGTAGTCAGGCAGACGCCATCGCCAGCGATCATGCTGAAGATCGCTACGAAGACGCTATCGACGAAGAGCTCGATGAGAAAATCTATGACGCGCGTCATGATTATCTTGACAAGTTCAAGAAGCCTTTGGCACGCCGTGGTGCTTCACCAAAAAGTGTCAACTACTCAACAACTTCGGATTCTCTGCATGTTAACCTAACCCAAGCGACTGACGCACAGTTGGCGGCTCCCAATACAGCCCCCGCTGGTTCACTTGATCATTCGCTATCGGCTCGTGTTCATCAATCGGCAGTGAACAACTTCCTCGCCGGGAGCCTTGGTGGTGCTAAGCTCTCCAAGCAAGATGTCAACGGCGAAGCAACCATGTCGGGTAAAATGAAACCTGAATGGATGCAGAAGGATGACGATGAGGAAGATGAACCAAACGA
>SPJK01069171.1_pt1 | contig 14524 bp, 8 predicted proteins | sample 3741771 | NCBI WGS metagenome assembly SPJK01 (sample SAMN10925997, study PRJNA522277) | cold seep metagenome | isolation source: Elba SIP-enriched marine methane seep metagenome, extraction at timepoint T2 | place: Italy: coast of Elba, Mediterranean Sea | reverse complement strand
GATCTTATTTTGTCATATTTTTGTAACATATCAGACATGTAATTTATGTGACAGTTATGTGTCAACAAACAATTATCCGAAAGCGGATTAATTAATGTCCTGCTTCGGAGGAATTAATCATGAAAAAAGCCGCCCTGTAAAGGGCGGCTCGTTCCGATTGTGTGTTTTGGGTGTTGCGCGTCGGCCTATTCGCCGGCTTCAGCGACCACCTCTTTGCCAGACTCCTGATCGACATTTTTCATCGACAGGCGAACCTTGCCGCGATCGTCAAAGCCCATGAGTTTGACATAGACTTTCTGACCTTCGGAGACGACGTCTTTCGGGTGCCCGACGCGCTCATTGGCCATTTGCGAGACGTGTACCAGGCCGTCTTTCGGTCCGAAGAAGTTCACGAATGCGCCGAAGTCCTTGATCGAGACGACTTTGCCTTCATAGATCTCGCCAACTTCTGGCTCTGCGACGATCTCTTTGATCATCTTCAGGGCCTTGTCGATGCTTTCGCGATCGGTGGCTGAGACCTGTACGGTGCCATCGTCATCAATGTTCACCTTGGCGCCGGACTCATCCACGATGCCGCGAATGACCTTACCGCCTGAACCGATGACTTCGCGGATCTTGTCTTCTGGAACCTTGATGATTTCCATTTGCGGGGCGTTGTCCGCAAGCTCGGTCCGCGCGGTATCAAGACCCTTGGCCATTTCCGCGAGGATGTGAGCGCGGCCGCCTTTGGCCTGCTCCAGCGCGGTTTCCATGATTTCTTTGGTGATACCTGCGATCTTGATGTCCATCTGCAAGCTGGTCAGGCCTTTTTCGGTCCCGGCCACTTTAAAGTCCATGTCACCAAGGTGATCTTCGTCACCGAGGATATCTGACAGAACCGCGATGCCTTCATCGTCCTTGATCAGGCCCATGGCGATCCCGGAAACCGGGCGCTTCAGCGGCACACCGGCATCCATCATCGCAAGCGAGCTACCACAAACGGTCGCCATCGAAGACGAGCCATTTGATTCCGTGATCTCGGACACCATACGGATTGTGTAGGGAAACTCGTCATGCTCTGGCAGAACCGCACGCAGAGCGCGCCAGGCCAGTTTCCCGTGACCGGTTTCACGACGGCTGGTGCCGCCCATGCGTCCGGTCTCGCCGACAGAGTATGGCGGGAAGTTGTAATGCAGAAGGAATTTCTCTTTGCGCGTCCCGTCGAGACCGTCGATGAATTGCTCATCGTCGCTGGTGCCGAGCGTGGCCACACAAATGGCTTGCGTTTCACCGCGGGTGAACAGGGCTGAACCGTGGGTGCGCGGCAGGAAGCCCGCTTCCGCTTCGATCGGGCGAACCTGATCAAGCGCGCGACCATCAATCCGCTTACCGGTCTTGATGATATCGCCGCGAACGACTTTCGCTTCGGCCTTTTTGAAGGCAGACTTGAAGACGTTTCCGTCCATGCCGTCTTCGTTTTCTTCTGTCGCAACAAGTGCGGCAGCGGCTTTTTCGCGGGCTTCGCCGACAGCAACCTGACGTTCGAGTTTTTCGGTGATCTGGTAGGCTTTGGAGAGATCCTTGCCGACCAGTTTCTGGATGGCACCAAGTTCTGCAGAGAGATCTTCGGCTTCAAACTCGAAAGGTTCTTTTGCTGAGGCTTCTGCCAGCTTGATGATCGCGTCGATCACCGGCTGCATGGCTTCGTGTCCGGCCATAACCGCGCCGAGCATGATATCTTCTGAAAGCTCCTTGGCTTCAGATTCCACCATCATCACAGCGTCATTGGTGCCGGCGACGACGAGGTCGAGTTCAGACTCTTCCAGATCGTCGACGGTCGGGTTGATGACATACTCGCCATCCTTATAGCCAACGCGTGCAGCGCCGATTGGGCCCATGAACGGGGCGCCCGAGATGACCAGCGCAGCGGAGGCGCCAATCATGCCGATAATGTCCGGATCGTTCTCGAGATCATAAGAGATCGCGGTCAGAACAACCTGAACTTCGTTTTTGAACCCGTCGACGAAGAGTGGACGAATTGGACGGTCGATCAGGCGAGACGTCAGCGTCTCTTTCTCTGTTGGACGACCTTCGCGCTTGAAGAAGCCGCCTGGAATGCGGCCTGACGCGTAGTATTTTTCCATATAGTTGACGGTCAGCGGGAAGAAGTCTTGTCCCGGCTTCGCAGATTTCGCGAACGTAGCGGTCGCGAGGACGGTTGTATCACCATATGTGATAATGACCGCGCCGTCGGCTTGGCGAGCCACTTGGCCCGTTTCGATTTTTAGTGTCCGGCCGGCCCATTCCAGCGAGACAGATTGCTTATCAAACATAAGATTTGCTTTCTTTCATACATACGAAAAGCCCGCCGCGGCCGAATGCCTGGGCGGGCTGATGTGAGAGCTAGCGGCGAATGCCGAGCTCTCCGATGAGCGTTTGGTAACGCTCGTCACTTTTCCTCTTTACATAATCGAGGAGTTTGCGGCGGGTGGCGACCATCGCCAAAAGCCCGCGGCGTGAGTGGTTGTCTTTTTTATTGTCCTGGAAGTGCCCGGTCAGATTGTTGATCCGTTCGGTCAGGATCGCGACCTGGACTTCAGGGCTACCCGTATCACCTTCGGTGCGGGCAAATTTCTTGATCAGTTCAGCTTTACGCTCAGCAGTGATCGACATCGGCATACTCTCTATATTGTCGCCTCGCGGCGGGTTACGGATTAGGCCGTTCTGGCCTGAGTTTTGAGGGAGGGCGGCGCAGGTTCAGCCTCGTCCGGGATGTCGTCCAGAAGGGCTAGAGGAGCGCTTAGCTCGCTTCAAAGCGGGCATTTGGCACATTTAGTTGTATTTGGAAAGAGCTAGATGGCTGTGATCAGGCGCGCGATCCGCCTATCCCGGACGTGATCCGCGACCTCTCTCGGCTCGAGCGGACATGATCGTGCGAGATTTCGGGTCACGCCCGGGACAATCGGGGCGCAGCTAAAGCCCCGAAACCTCCAGCGCCGAGGCTTGAGCGTCGCCCAGTGTCGCTTCACTAAAGCCTTCCAGGCTTTCCTCAAACAAACGGTGATAGTTCAGCTCCGCGCCGAGCCGCAAATAGGCGGCGCCGAGCCCGATTGCGGCGCGATCCATGAACACGAATTCGCGCGGCACGGTGACCGGGCCTTTTTCCTTCAACAGCTTGCGTACCGAGAAGGCTTCCTTGCGGCCGTATTCGCCGGGTTTGATTCCATCCGCGACGCTTCGAACGCGATCATCAATCAACGGCCCGTAGATGAACTTTGCCCAGATGCTCAGGACCTCGACCAATTCCCGATTGAGGCCTTTAAAACCCCATTTCTCGAACGCCGCATAGATGGCGTCGAAATCATCCGCCAAGAGGCCGCGATATAAGTCGACCACGCCGCCGACAAAGCTCACCGGAAAGATCCGGACGCAGCCAAAGTCCAGGAGATTGAGGCCGTCCCCGTCTCGGGTCACCTGATAATTGCCGAGATGCGGATCGCCGTGAATGATCGCGGCCTGCGTAAACGGTTGCCACCAGGTCCAGTAGAGATGCCGGGCGATCGTATTGCGCTGCTCCTGAGGGGCGTCCTGATAGGCATCCAAGCGCTCGCCGCTGAGCCAGCTCATCGTGAGCAACCGATCCGTACTCAGTTCGGGCACCAGGTCCGGAACGTCGACATAGGTCGCATCGCTGAGCAGATGCCGGTACAGCGCCATGTGTTTGGCCTCGCGCGCATAATCAAGCTCTTCGCGCAATCGGTCGGTAATCTCCTCGACCACTTCTGTCGGATCCACCGAACCATCGAGGCGTTTGAACATACCGAGCAGCATTTTAAGCTGACCAACATCGCTTTCCACAGCCGAGGCCATGTCCGGATATTGCAGCTTACAGGCAACTTGTCGGCCGTCATGCAATGTCGCGCGATGAACCTGACCAAGGCTCGCTGCATGTGCCGCCTCTTTGCCAAACTCGGCGAACTTGCTCTGCCAGTCAGAGCCGAGTTCTGCCCGCATCCGCCGCCGAACAAAGGGCCATCCCATGGCCGGGGCCTGCGCTTGCAATTGGCTGAGCTGCTCAGAATATTCTTCGGGTAAGATATCCGGCACGGTCGAGACCATTTGCGCGACTTTCATCAGCGGTCCCTTGGATTTGCCGAGCGCTGCCGCCAGCGCCTTGGCGATCCGCTCATCGCCTTTATCGCCGCCAAACATCGCGTTGGCGGCAAAGGTCAGACCAGCACCAGACAGGTTGGTGCCAACTTTCACAGTCCGTCCAAGCCGCGCCGACAGCCGGTTGCGCTCAGGGTCTTTGGAACTGTCTGGCGTATCGCTCATCGCACCATCCGTTAGGTCACACTCCTACATAGTGCAGAAAGCGCAGTCGCGAAGAGGAGAAGGAGTCGCGGCTCGCGCAGAACGTGTCTATATTCCCCTTATGTCCCAAACGAATCGCCCTTCGATCAGTCAGATGGCCGCCGCCAAAGCGCCGGTGGCAAAGACCGATGCTGACTATCTTGAAGGGCTGAACCCGGAACAGACCGAGGCGGTGCTGACAACCGAAGGCCCGCTTCTGGTACTGGCCGGGGCCGGGACCGGGAAAACGCGTGTGCTGACGACAAGGCTGGCGCACATCATTGCGTCGGGTCTCGCGTATCCGAGCCAGACCCTGACGGTCACCTTCACCAACAAAGCCGCCCGCGAAATGCGCGAGCGTGCTCTGAAGCTGACCGGCGACGCGGGCGAGGGGCTACGCTGGCTGGGGACGTTTCACTCGATCTCGGCGCAGATCCTGCGGCGGCATGCTGAACTGGTCGGGCTGAAGTCGAGCTTCACCATCATCGACACGGATGATCAGGTGCGCCTGTGCAAGCAGATTATCGAAGCCGAGGACATTGATCCCAAACGCTGGACCCCGCGCTATCTGGCGGGCCTGATTGATGGCTGGAAGAACCGGGCGCTGTTACCGGACAAGGTCCCCGCAGATGAGGCCTACCAGTTTGCTGATGGCAAAGGCATCAAATGCTATGAGACCTATCAGAACCGCCTGAAAGTGTTGAATGCCTGCGATTTTGGCGACCTCCTGATCCACAACATTACCTTGTTTCAGGACAATCCGGACCTGTTGGCTGACTTTCATCGCAAGTTCAAATACATCCTGGTCGACGAGTATCAGGATACCAATGTCGCCCAGTATTTGTGGCTGCGCTTGCTTGCCCAGAATACGGGTGGAGGGGGGAGTTCAAACATTTGCTGCGTCGGCGATGATGACCAGTCCATCTATGGCTGGCGGGGCGCTGAGGTCGACAATATCCTGCGCTTTGAGAAGGACTTCCCGGGCGCAAAAGTGATCCGCCTGGAGCGCAATTATCGCTCAACCGAACCGATCCTGGCCGCGGCGTCGTCAGTCATCTCGCACAATAAGGGTCGGCTCGGGAAAACGTTGTTTGTTGGCGGCGACTGGGCTGGCGACCCGGACGCTAAAAAAGTCCAGGTGCGCGGCCTGTGGGACGGCGAAGCCGAAGCGCGCATGATCTGCGATGAAATCGAAGCCTGGACGGCGCGCGGCGGCAAGAACCGTTACGAAGACTGCGCCATCCTGGTCCGCGCCTCCTGGCAGATGCGCCTGTTTGAAGAGCGCCTGATCATCCTTGGCATTCCTTACCGTGTAATCGGCGGGCCGCGTTTCTTCGAGCGTGCCGAGATCCGCGATGCCATGGCGTATCTGCGCCTGATCAGGTCGACCGATGATGACCTGGCCTTTGAGCGTGTGGTCAACCAGCCGAAACGCGGCGTCGGCAACACAACGGTTCAGAAGCTTCAGCGCTATGCCCGCGATGATGGTCGCAGCCTGTTCACACTGACCCCGATGGTTCTGCAGACTGATGAAATCAAAGGCCCCGGCAAACGCGGCCTGACACGGTTTATCGACCAGATCAGTCTTTGGCGTGATCGCCATAATAATGGCATGAGCCACACCGACCTGGCGCAGGTCATTCTGGATGAGTCCGGTTATACGGACATGTTGCAGAAGGATCGCAGCCCACAAGCCCAAACGCGGATCGACAATCTCAAGGAACTGATCAATGCAATGGGCGAGTTCGACAATCTGACCGGCTTTCTGGAGCATGTCGAACTGGTCATGGATGCCGGCGGAAAGTCGGATGGCGACGAGGTTCAGATCCTCACCCTGCACGGCGCCAAGGGCCTGGAATGGCCACAAGTCTTCTTGCCGGGCTGGGAGGAAGAGGTTTTCCCATCGCGCCGCAGCCTGGATGAAAGCGGTATGAAAGGCCTCGAGGAAGAGCGCCGCCTGGCCTATGTCGGGATCACTCGCGCACGTGAGGTTTGCCGCATTTCATTCGTCGCCAATCGCCAGATTTTCGGACGCTGGCAGAGCGTCTTACCGAGCCGATTTGTCGATGAGCTGCCGCATGAGCATGTCGAGGCGGAAGCTGAGACCGGCTATTCATCACTGCCGGGGTCGGAAGATGGCTTCACCGGCAGCGTTGAGGATCTGGGCGATCGCAGCTCCTACAACTCACCAGGCTGGAAACGCTTGAAGGAGAATGCCGGAAAATACGATTCCGGGCCGGTGATTGATGGCAAAGCCACGTTGGTGGCCTCGGAAACCGGTCATTCAGCGTTCAAGCTCGGGCAGCGCGTGTTTCATGAAAAATTTGGCTATGGCAAAGTCATGGACGCCAATGGCACCAAGCTGAAAGTCGCGTTTGAGAAAGCCGGTCTGAAAAAGGTGATCTCGACCTTTGTTGTGGCTGCATAAGCCATGAAACTCGATACTGTTGTCATCGGCGCGGGCGTGATCGGCCTGGCCTGCGCTCGCGCACTTGCGCAGCAAGGCCGCGAGGTGGTCCTGCTTGAGCGCGGGACACAAATTGGCGAGCAGACCTCTGCGAGAAACTCCGAGATCATCCATGCCGGGCTGTATTATCCTACCAAGTCGAACAAAGCGCGGTTTTGCGTACAGGGCCGCCGGCAGCTCGATGCCTATTTGGAGCGCCGGAACATTGCCCACAAAAAGTGCGGGAAGCTGATCGTTGCGTCCGGTGATGAGGAAGCCGCGCGCCTAGGCAAGCTACAGCAGCAAGCCGCCGCGAATGGCGTGGACGGCATCACCGCTCTCACAGGCGACGAGGCCCGCGCCCTTGAACCAGCACTGTCACCGAGGATCAGCGCCGCGCTGCATTCGAGCGAGACCGGTATTTTCGACAGCCATGCTTTCTTTCTGTCCCTGCTCGCGGATTTTGAAGCAGCGGGCGGATCGGTCGCGTTCCGGAGCGAAGTGGTCGCGGGCACCGTGGAGGATGACAGTGTCAATCTGACGATCCGAGGCGACGCCGACCACCGCGTTCAGGCCGCAACGGTGATCAATGCGGCCGGTCTCCAGGCTGTGGGTCTGGCGCGCGCGATCCGTGGCGCGCATGCTGAGGCACTGCCGAAACCGTATTTTGCCAAAGGGCACTATTTCTCTGTTACCGGGACAACACCGTTCGCACACCTGATCTATCCGCTGCCGAATGAAGCAGGCCTCGGAACGCATTTGACGCTCGATCTCGGTGGACGCGGACGCCTCGGACCCGATGTGGCCTGGTTGCCAGCAGGGGCCGCTGAACCATTTGATTATTCGGTTCCGCCTGATCGCGCGGCCGGGTTTCATAAAGCTGCGCAGGCCTTCTGGCCCGGCTTGCGCCTCGACCAGTTGCAGCCTGACTATTCCGGCATTCGCCCGAAACTGGTCGGACCCGGCCAGGCGCCGGGGGATTTCATGATCCAACGCGCCGCGCACGGACGCTTGATCAACTTGCTCGGGATTGAGAGCCCAGGTTTGACGTCAGCCCTGGCGATTGCGGAGCATGTGGCGCATCAAACCAGATAGCCGACTGTCCCGCGCTTGACGCGGGATCTCGTGAGATGATTCACGGGACGTGCGGGACGAGACCCAGGGTCAAGCCCGGAGCTGGCGGTTAATTTTAATGCTTGGTCGCTTCGTCTTCGCCGCCCATACCGTCCCAGAATTTCTTCACGCGGCCGATAAAGCCTTCAGATTCGGGATTGCAGTCCTTGCCGGAGCAATCACAGAACTCGCGCAGGATTTCTTTCTGGCGGGCTGAGAGATTGCGCGGGGTTTCGACGAACATTTCGATGAACAGGTCACCGGTCTGGTGATTGCCGCGCAAAGACGGCATGCCTTTGCCGCGCAGGCGCAGTTTGCGTCCGGTTTGCGCGCCTTCCGGCACGGTGACGCGGGCGCGGCCGCCATCAATGGTCGGAATTTCAACTTCGCCGCCAAGCGCCGCACAAACCATCGAGACCGGCGTGCGGCAATAAAGGTTCGGGCCGTCGCGCTCAAATATGTCGTGTTCCTCGACATTGACGAAAATGTAGAGGTCACCCTTGGGGCCGCCTTGCGTGCCGGGTTCGCCTTCGCCGGAGAGACGGATGCGCATGCCCGCTTCGACCCCGGCAGGAATTTTGACAGATAGCTGGCGGTCTTCCTGGACCTGCCCGGCGCCGCGACAGGTCTTGCACGGTTTGGCGATCACCTCGCCTTTGCCGCCGCAACGATTGCAGGTGCGTTCCATGGTGAAGAAGCCTTGCTGCGCGCGTACGCGTCCGGCGCCCTGACAGGTTGGGCAGGTTTCCGGGCTGGTGCCGGCTTCAGCACCTGAGCCATCGCAGCTGCCGCAATCGACCGCTGATGGCACGTTGATCTGGGTCTCTTTACCGTGAAAGGCATCGGCCAGGGTGATATCCATGTCATAGCGCAAGTCTGCGCCGCGCTGCGGTCCGCCGCGCCGGCGTCCGCCGCCAAACGGATTGCCGCCAAAGACCTGGCTGAATATGTCCTGGAAAATGTCGTTGGGATCGCCGCCGCCAAATGGGTTGCCGCCACCGGCGCCGCCCATGCCGCCTTCGAAGGCAGCGTGCCCAAAGCGGTCATACGCCGCTTTCTTTTCTGCATCGGACAGGACAGCGTAGGCCTCGCCAACTTCCTTAAACATGGCTTCGGCTTCAGCATCGTCCGGATTCTGGTCCGGATGGTATTTCATTGCCAGCTTTCGATAGGCGCTTTTCAGCGCTTTATCGTCCGCAGTTCGGTCAACGCCGAGCACGTCATAATAGTCGCGTTTGCTCATTTAGACGGGTACCTGTTATCTCACTCTCTCGACCGCCAAGGTGGGGAGCTCCGCCAGGAAGTGCAAGGGTTGATACTGCGGCGCTACCCGGTCTTTTTTTGACCGGCTTCGGCGAACACGCGCTCGGCGATCTCCTTCGGCACAATCATTAGGGTTTCACTCTGGGTTTGTTGCCAGTTCTTGAGCAAATCCTCGGCCTGTTGCGACTTGGTGCGGTCCTTGTGAATCTCAAGCAGCATTTCGAACACATCGATGTGCTTCTGGTCCATGTCGGCGAGTGAGTACCAATCAATTGCATCAGGGTTGGCGACTTGTTCGAACTTGTTCTGAGGATCCCAGACATAAGCGATACCGCCTGTCATCCCGGCGCCGAAATTGTCACCGACCGATCCGAGAATGGCGACGCGTCCGCCGGTCATGTACTCGCAGCCATTCGCGCCGCAGCCTTCGACCACGGCGTCGGCGCCGGAGTTTCGAACCGCGAAGCGGACGCCAGCCTGTCCAGCGGCGTAAAGATTGCCGCTGGTCGCGCCGTACAGGCAGGTATTCCCGATGATCGTGTTCTCACCGCTGAGATAGGACGCATTGGCCGGCGGACGCAGCTGAATGGTCGCGCCGGACAGGCCTTTGCCGACATAATCATTGGCGTCGCCAATCACGTCGAGCAACAGGCCCTGAACCGCAAAAGCCCCCAGCGACTGGCCTGCGCTGCCGGTGAGGCGGACATGCAGGCGTCCTTCTGGCAGGGCGCGCTCGCCAAATTTGCGAACGATGGACGAACTGGCCCGTGCCCCAATGGAGCGTAGGACATTCTGCACTTCGTAGGTGAGCTGCATCTTCTCACCGCGCGCAAAGAAGGGCTCGCCGTCGCGCAGGATCTGCGCATCGAGCGTGTCTGGAACCTCCTCACGGCGATCCGGCTGGTATTCGATCGCCGTGGCCGTATCGACCTGCACGAGCAGCGGGTTGAGGTCGAGATCATCAAGATGCGGCGCGCCGCGCGACACCTGTGCCAGGAGGTCGGTCCGGCCAATCGCTTCATCCAGTGAGTTGAGGCCGAGCGAGGCCAGGATCCGGCGCACGTCTTCGGCAATGAAGCTCATCAGGTTGATGACCTTGTCCGCCGTGCCAGTGAACTTGGCGCGCAGCGACTCGTCTTGCGTGCAGACCCCGACAGGGCAGGTGTTCGAGTGGCACTGGCGCACCATGATACAGCCCATGGCAACCAGGCTGGCGGTGCCGATGCCATATTCTTCCGCGCCGAGCATGGCCGCGATGACGATGTCCCGGCCGGTTCGCAGGCCGCCATCGGTGCGCAGCGTGACCTTGTCGCGCAAATTGTTGAGGCTGAGCACCTGGTGGGCTTCGGCGAGGCCCATTTCCCAGGGCAGTCCGGCATATTTAATGCTGGTCTGAGGTGAGGCCCCGGTGCCGCCAACGCCGCCTGCGATCAGGATCACATCGGCTTTCGCCTTGGCGACGCCCGCCGCGACGGTTCCAACGCCGGATTGCGCGACGAGTTTCACGCAGACGCGGCAGTCTGGATTGATCTGTTTCAGGTCATAGATCAGCTGGGCCAGATCCTCGATCGAATAGATGTCGTGATGTGGCGGTGGACTGATCAGCGTCACGCCAGGTGTCGCGTGTCGGTTCTTGGCGATAAATTCGGTGACCTTGAAGCCCGGCAACTGGCCGCCTTCGCCGGGCTTTGCGCCTTGTGCCACTTTAATTTCAACTTCGCGGCATTGATTGAGATATTCTGCCGTCACGCCAAACCGGCCGGACGCGACCTGTTTAACGGCTGAGTTCATATTGTCGCCATTGGGCAACGGGCGGTAGCGCTCACGCACTTCGCCGCCTTCGCCGGAAACCGACTTTGCACCAATCCGGTTCATTGCAACGTTCAGGGTGCCGTGGGCTTCCGGGCTGAGCGCGCCCAGCGACATGCCGGGGGTGACGAAGCGTTTGCGGATCTCATTCACCGATTGAACGCGGTCCAGCGGTTCTTCCGGTCCCGCTGGTTTGAAGTCCAGCAGATCGCGCAATTGAATCGGTTGCTCGCGATCATTTACGGCGCTCGCATATTTCTCGAACAGGTCATACTCGCCGCGATCACACGCAGCCTGCAGCATGTGGATGAGATTGCCGTCCAGCGCATGCGGCTCGGACCGGGCGCGCAGGCGATAGAACCCGCCGACAGGCAGAGCGATGATGTCTTCGTCGAACGCGTCTTCGTGACGCGAGACCGCGTTCTCTTCCAATCCGGCGAGACCCAGCCCTGAAATTCGGCTGGAGAGACCGGGGAAATAGTCCGCGACGAGGGCTCGGGACAGACCCAGAGCCTCGAAATTATAGCCGCCGCGATAAGACGAAATCACCGAGATGCCCATTTTCGACATGATCTTGAGCAGACCCGCTTCGATGGCTTTTTTGAAGTTGAGAACCGCTTCGCCCAGTGTTGTATCGCCGAGCAGGCCGCGCGCATGGCGATCCGCAATGGCATCCTGGGCCAGGTAGGCATTTACACAGGTCGCCCCGACGCCGATCAGAACAGCGAAATAGTGTGTATCGATACATTCCGCCGCGCGGACGGTGAGCGAACAGAAGGTCCGCAAGCCTTGCCCGACAAGATGTGAGTGCACTGCACCGGTGGCCAGGATCATCGGGATCGCGACCCGCGTATCGCCTTGCGTTTCGTCTGTTAGCACAATGTGCTCGCGCCCTGCACGGACAGCGTCTTCAGCTTCCTGACGAATGCGGGCAAGCGCATCACGAAGCGCACGTCCATTGCCATTGGCGGCGTCGAGTTCGAACGTACAGTCGATGACCTGAACGCTCTTGCCGAGCAATTTCGTCAAGCGCGTATACATGCCTGTCGACAGGACCGGGCTTTCCAGCACGAACACGTCCTGTTGGGTTTTGTCGGTGACGAGGACGTTGCCGAGGTTCTTGAACCGGGTTTTGAGGCTCATCACACGGTCTTCGCGCAGCGGGTCGACCGGAGGGTTTGTCACCTGGCTGAAATTCTGCCGGAAGAAGTGGCTGAGCGGGCGGAACCGTTCGGACAAGACGGCCACCGGGCTGTCATCGCCCATCGAACCGATCGCCTCTTTCCCGTTCTCGGCCATCGGCGCGAGGATCAGTTCCAGCGTTTCCAGCGTAAACCCAGACACTTTCTGGCGACGCAGCAGCTGTTCGGTTTCGAACATGCGCGGTTCCGGTCCCGGACCAATCTCGGATTCAAGATCGCGCACGTTTTCTAGCCACTTTTCGTAGGGATGCTCGGCCGCGAGCTCATCGACAATCTCTTCGTGCTCGTAGAATTTTCCGGTTTCGAGATCGGCAGCGATCATTCCGCCGGCCTGAACATGGCCGCGTCGGACGACGTCATGGCCTGATAGCGGGCACATGCCGGTCTCGGACCCAACTGCGAGGATGCCGTCACCGGTTAGCGCGTAACGAAGCGGGCGCAGGCCATTTCGGTCGAGCCCGGCCACTGCCCAGCGGCCGTCATAAGCGCAGACCGCTGCGGGGCCGTCCCACGGTTCCATCACCGAGTTGCAATACGCGTATAGCGCGGCGTGCTTTTCCGGCATGATCGAGGCGCGCTTTGACCAGGCTTCCGGGATCAGAAGCGCTTTGGTCATCGGCGCCGTACGGCCGGCTTTGCAGAGGATTTCGAATACAGCGTCCAGCGCGCCGGAATCAGAACTGCCCTGCGGGGCGACGGGTTTGATGTCATCGACATGCTCGCCGAATGTGCCTGAGACCATTTTGATCTCATGGCTTTTCATCCAGTTGAGATTACCACGCAGCGTGTTGATCTCGCCATTGTGCGCCAGCATCCGAAACGGCTGTGCCAGCGACCATTGCGGGAATGTATTGGTGGAATAGCGCTGGTGATAGATCGCAACCGCAGATTCAAAACGCTCATCGCGCAGGTCGAGATAAAAGTTATCGATATCCTCAGCTAGGAACATGCCTTTATAGATCAATGACTTGTGACTGAGTGAGCAAATATAGAAGCCGGGAATTCCAGCTTCGCGGGCGCGGCGCTCAATCCGGCGGCGGCAGATGTAGAGCGCGCGTTCCAGGGCTTCAGGGTCGCGGCCGCGATCATCCCGGAACATGATCTGTTCGATTTCCGGACGTGTGTCCTGGGCTTTCTGGCCAATGATTGAGACATCGACGGGCGGTTGCCGCCAGCCATAGATGTAAAACCCAAAGTGGAGGATTTCTGTCTCGACAATCGCACGCGCGGCTTCTTGCTGACCGAGATCGGTGCGCGGCAGGAAAATCTGGCCAACACAGATCGGATCATCGGTGGGATTGTGACCACAGCGATTGACCTGATTGCGGAAAAACTCCTGCGGGACTTCAACCCGAATACCGGCGCCATCACCGGTCTTGCCATCCGCATCGACGGCACCGCGGTGCCAGACGTTTTTCAACGCCTTGATGCCCATTTCGACGATCTCGCGACGTGGCTTTCCATCCAGAGCGGCGACAAGACCGACCCCGCATGCGCTGTGTTCATCCTCAGGATTATAGGCGTGGCCGTCGATCAAACGGTCACGATTGGCGAGGTAGGTCTCAACAAATTTACTCATCGCTTTGTCCTTGGATCATCGCGAGGAATTCCGGCCCGGTATATCGCGGCTGGTCTCCTGAAAAATCGTAGTAATCGGGCTTCTCGTCGACAAAGATTTCCTTGCCGATGCTTAGCCCAGCTGGGAGATCGAACACGCCTGCGCTGATCGACCAAAAGTCATCCTGTTCATTCAGCCGGTAGAACAGCGAACTTCCGCATGTGCTGCAAAACCCGCGTTTTGCCCATTCAGAGCTGGCAAACCAGGTCAGCGTCGAATCTGAGGTGAACGTCACCTGTCCGCGAATATCGGCGCCAACGAATGGGCCGCCATTCCAGTTGCGGCATGTGCTGCAATGGCAGACATCGATCTCGTGAACATCATCCACTTCGAACTGAACGGCGCCGCATAGGCATTTTCCCTGAATCGCCATCTATCTACTCCGCTGCTGCTTTTTGCTGTTTCGCCGCCGCGCGCATCGTCTTGTGCATCTCTTCTGCGGCCTGGCGACCGTCGACGATGGCCCAGACCACCAGGGATGCACCGCGAACGATATCACCCGCTGCAAAGACGCCCGGCAGGCTGGTTTGCATGGTCTTGAAATCGACCTGAATGGCGCCCCAGCGGTTCACGCGCAGGGCCGCTTCGTCGAACAGGACCGGCAAGTCTTCAGGATCGAAGCCAAGCGCCTTGATCACCATGTCGGCTTTCATGTCGACGGTATCGTCTGTCTTTTCCGGCGATTGTCGGCCTGAGGCATCCGGCGCGCCGAGGCGCATGCGGCGGACCTTCACGCCTTTG
>SPJK01068278.1_pt1 | contig 14533 bp, 12 predicted proteins | sample 3741771 | NCBI WGS metagenome assembly SPJK01 (sample SAMN10925997, study PRJNA522277) | cold seep metagenome | isolation source: Elba SIP-enriched marine methane seep metagenome, extraction at timepoint T2 | place: Italy: coast of Elba, Mediterranean Sea | reverse complement strand
GGATCGAGTATCAACAGGCAGATGCCCAGCAACTCCCGTTCGAGGACGCATCCTTCGATGTGGTCTCGATCGCGTTCGGGATCCGCAATGTCCAGGACCCAGACAGGGCGATGCATGAGTTCCATCGGGTGCTCCGTCCGGGTGGGCGATTGATGATTCTCGAGTTTGGGCAGCCAAGTTTCCCGCCGATGCGTTGGTTTAACTCCTTCTATTGCGGCACAATCATGCCTCGCACCGCGACCTGGATCGCTCGCGACACATCAGGCGCATACAAGTACCTCCCCCGATCCGTGTCATCCTTTAAGACACGCGACGAGATGCACGCGTCCTATCGAGACGCGGGGTTTGTGGAACTCTGGTCCAAGCCGTTGACCTTTGGGATCTGCAATCTCTATCGCGGGATCAAGCCGTCCTGAGACGCGTGTTGGGGGATTTCTCTCCCGAACACGATCCGATTCATTACACGGACGATATCACATTCTCGGACCCAACCCACTCAATGCAGTGTGTAAGTCCGAGAATGACGTTGCTGACGCGTCTCAATCGTGGTCAAGGTTGATCCGCGCATTTTTCGTTCCATGCCCTCTTGCTTGCTTTGTCATTTGCTCGATACCCGGTTCACCGCCGCGATGTCCACGGCGACAAACACACAACTCCCGCAATCTCGTGCGGGGCAGACACAACCGGAGTTTTCACCATGAGCGCAGAGATCCTGATCGAACGCCTGTTCGAGTCCCTCATCTCAGGGGATCGTCACACCGCCCGCAGCATCGTCGAAGAGCAAGTTAACGCAGGGGTCACCCAAGAGATCCTCCTCACCGATCTCTTCTGGCCTGCATACGAACTCGTCGAGCGTCTGCACCGCGAAGATCAGGTCACCACCCTCGCGCACAACATGGCTTCGCGTCTGCTCCGCATCTTGGTTGATCAGACATCACGCGAACTCATCGCACACTCCGAAGCACCACCCGTCGGACGCACCGTCTTCGCGTGTTGCGGCCCATCCGAAGGTTCAGAACTCGGCGGGCAGATGGCGGTCGATCTGCTCGAGGCTGCCGGGTTTGAAGTCCAGTTCGCCGGCGGCGGACTCCCGATCGACGAGATCCGCGCCACAGTCCAAGAGAACAAGCCCAACGCGCTCCTCATGTTCTGCTCGGAACCGAGCGATCTCCCCGACATTCGCGTCTTGATCGACTCACTCCACGAGATCGGTGCGTGCCCACACACCCAGATCGTCGTGGGTGGGGGCGTCTTCAATCGTGCAGAGGGGCTCGCGGAAGAGATCGGCGCCGACCTTTGGGCATCGCACCCGCTCGAACTCGTGGATCGCATGATCGACGAAGCAACCGTGCGTGCACCCGAGGATCAGCGCACGGTTGGGCGTACCCGCAAAATCACCACCAAGAAGCCTGCGAAAACCACCGCGAAGGCTGCATAAACCACGATCCATTCAGTACATCATCTGCCTCCGCCCCGGTGTTTCACTCGACACCGGGGCGTTTTCGTTGCTCAGGGACCCGTATGGGTCTGAAATCGACGTTTTTTTGACCATAATCGGGGTTTTGGGGTGCAACCCGATCCGCTGGACGTGGTATATTCATGGGTGTACGACGCACCCAACAGGCGGATCTCATGGATCGAAACGAAGAGAGAGCACTGATCGAACGCGCCATCGCAGGCGAGAAGACCGCCGCGGGCGATCTCATCCGCGCGCATCAACGATCCGTGTACGCGTACATCCTCCGCATGTCGGGTCGCCCGGATGTCGCGGAAGACATCGTTCAGGAAGCCTTCGTTCGCGTGCTGGGGAACCTGCACCGATTTGATTTCCGTTTCCGGTTCTCGACTTGGTTGTTTACGATCGCGCGTCGTCTGTACATGAACGCGATGGCCAAGAACCGCCCCGCGTACGACACGGACTTCGTCGGTTCGATGGGTAACACCAAAGCACCCACCGAAGAGGCGATCTACACCGATGAACGCCAGAGCGTGCAGCAGGACGCGATTCAATCCGCGCTCATGTCGCTCTCCGAAGAACAACGCGAGATCATCGTGCTCTTCCATCAGCTCGATTGGCCGATCTCGTTGATCGCTTCGCATCTCGACATGCCAGAGGGCACGATCAAGAGCCACCTGCATCGGGGACGCAAACGTCTGCGTGTGCTCTTCAAGGATCAATCGACTCTGGCCCAACGCCTTGAGGGGGTGGCGCGATGAGCCGTTCCCGACGGGACCACCCCGACATGCGCGATGACTCGCCCGGACGGATCCCTGAATCGCTCATCGATGCCGCGATGGATGGCGAACTCGACCCGGAGATCCAGAAAGAAATCGGGCGTGCCCTTCAGTACGACCCTGTCCGCAAAAAAGAGTTCCACGATACCCGTGACGCGATCAACGCGCTTCGGATGCCGATCGATTCTCCCGATCTGAGCGATCGCGTGCTCGAGCGGGCGCATCGTCATCGTCGATTCATCCCTCGCAAGCTCCGTCAACAGGTCCGCGTGGGGCGCGTCGTCATGGCGGGGGTGCTCCTTACGACGATGCTGGGTGTTGCGGGTCTGCAACGGACCTTCCCGCGTCTGACGACATTCGGCGCACAATCGACACCCGTCTCCGATATTGAGCACGCGGTGGAGCAAGGCACCCAACAACTCGCTCAATCTGTCAGTGAGGACGTTCACAAGTTCCAGGCATGCATGACCGAGCCCGTTCGTGGGTTACTCGCGGGTGCGATCGAACGCCCTGGCGCATCCGATCACGAGTTCGGTCTGACACTCGCGAACACCTCATCGTCCTACACGCATGAGTTTTCCGAAACCCATGCGCTTTCCTACCCCGGGTACGCGTTTGTGACGCTCGCGACCAATAACGCACAGGCACAACCCGAGAACCGCCGGGCGGGGTACATCCGCTCGAGCGATTCGTCGCGCGTGGTGCTCATGTCCTGGGTCAGCAGCTCTGACAACTCGTCGAAAGAACCCACAGACTTCGACGACGCACTCACACTCCCCTGATTGATCTACGCATATGTTCCCGATCGAGAAGAACGGTCGATTCTGGATACGCTCAATGAAGCGCACGTTTCATTGCGTGCTGATCTCGTGTTCGTACGCATCATCACTGGTGCATGCGAACACGGACGACATCGGCCCGTTCGATGTCATGTCCGAGATCCCATCGACCGTGGATGCCGCTGCGGTGTTCCACAATCCCGCGGACACGATCCTTTTGTCCCCCGTTGGGCGTTCGATGCGACAACTCCTTGCGCTCGGAGGCGTGTTCACTGAGACAGAGCACGCCTGGGATGCGTTCTCACGCACCTTCGATGCGCCGGTCGATGAGACTATCCGGATGCTCCTGAGCAATCAGGTCGCGGTCGTCTGGGACGGGATGCGTTCCGATCAGCAAAGGCAGGGCATCACGAACGCGTTCGACTCGAAATGGACCCTCATCTGCAAGGTAGATCCCAAGGACCTGCAATCGATCCGCAACTCGCTCAAACCCGTGAAACGCGACATCGTGCACAGCCGAGCGGTGTACGCGATCGAGCAAGGGCGGTACGTGATCTCGTTGATCAACGCGACGGGAGACGAATCGAACGCAACCGTGCTCATTGCGCCGCGCACAGGGGTGGACCTGCTCCATGCTGTCCTCGAGCACGCGGGCGAACACGAGCAACCCAACGAGACACGCTCATTGGTTCAACGCAACGAACCCATGCTCGCGGAACTCAACGGGTATCACCAGAGCACAACCGATGGCGATTGGTCTTTCGTGTTCATGTCCCGGATCGATGCGTTGACGCCGTTGCTTTCAGTCGATTCCGAAACAACCCAGCCCAAGGTGCACTATGTGGCAGCGATCGTTCATCTCGCGCCCGATGCATTGAGCTGCACGTTTGCATCCGACGTGCCGATTGATCACGAAACACCTGATGCACCCGTCGATCTCTTCGACGCGATCGCGCCCGATTCGGTGTTCACGATCGCAACCGCACGAGCGCCGTCCTTCGATGTCAATCAGCAATCGATGAGTGTGAATCTTCGACTCGCCTCCGATGAAGATCAGAGCAGCGAGTCTGATTCGGTCTTCAACGCCCCGGCGCTGCTTGCGTTGAGCGCGGGTGATTCCACATCGATGAACGTCACAATGTGCTTGACGAATGAGCAGCGGGACCCCGGGGTCACCGCACGCTTGGGTGATGACGCGATCCGTTCGTTCATCCAAGGTTTCGATCCAACGCAGGCGCCGGACATGCAGGGGCGATTCCCAGATGCGCTCCGTCAGATTGAACTGCGATTACCGCAATCGGATGTCGATTCGACCCCGAACTGGCCGGGCACTTCGCCCTCACTCGCGTGGAAGTCTGTGACGACGGCACGAGATGATCTCGTGATCACCTGCATCGCGCCCAATGCCAAGGCGCCCGCGGGTGCGATCCGAAGAATCGAGGATTCGATCCGCACGCTCGATGCGCTCGATGCGCAGCCTCGCAAGGGCGTGCTCCTGCGTGTGTCGATGGATCCGATGAAGACGCTCAACATCATCAACGACCCGGATCTGGTCGATATCGCGCTCGCTAAGATCATTCAGCGTTTCGAGCTCGGTATGCGCCGTGGGATTGACGCGTCGGTGCGTGGACGGGTCGAGATCGAGTTCTCAAATATCGCGTCATCACCCACGCTTGGCAAGGACACACGCTGAGCGGATCACTCATCCGGGTTCAGTGTTGCGAGATCGCGGATCGCATCTTCGAGTGCATCAACCACGCCGCCCATGCGTTCAAAGCCGAGGGTATCGATCGTGTCCGAGGGTTTGTGATAGTGGGGGGTGCGGAACTCGCTCGTGTCCGTGATCATCACGGCGTTGTATCCTGCGAGCCAGAAGTTGCCGTGGTCGCTCCGCCATATCGCGCGGACCATCGCAGGCAGGGGCGCTTCGACGATGTTTGCTCGCCCGCTCTGACGCATCGACGCGCCGATGCGTTCCACAAGATCGCGATCCTCGAACCGACCCACGATCCCGATGTAATCGCCCGTGTCGGGGAGGTTCATCCCCAGCCCTTGCGCCATCGTGGTATCGAACGGGTATGTTTGTGACCCGGGCGTCTCGTCGTAGTACCCGAGCATCTCGAGCGACATCATCGCGACGATCGATTCGTTGCGGTTGCGCGCTTCGCGAGCGTACGCGAAGCTGCCCATGACGCCGCCGGCGCTGTTGCTCGATTCCTCATTCGTGAACCCAACCCAGCGCACTGTCCGATCCATCGGCGAATCCGCGAAACGCCGCGCGAGTTCGAGCATGGCTGCGACACCCGACGCGTTGTCATCAGCGCCGGGTGTGTTCACCTCTGCGTCGTAGTGCGCGCCGATGACGATGATCTCTTCGGGGCGTGTCGTCCCGCGCAGTTCCGCGACGACGTTGAACCCGCGTTCGGGTTTCTCGTCGTTGACCTGCTCGAGGACCGCTTCGTATCCCATCGACCACAAACGCTTTCCGACCCATCGCCCGGATTCGTCAAGCGTGGCGCGGTCGTTCGCGTTGCGACTCGCGTAAGTCTCGGAGAGCATCCGCACATCGGAGATCAGCCGATCTTCTGTGGATCGGGTGATCTCGGTTTGTTCGTTCACGTGAGGGCCGGCGGTGCACCCAGCCAGACAGAGCAACGACATCGTGATAGATATGCATTTCATGAACCCATGTTATCAGATATCGTCGCGTCCCTGTTTTTTGCCTTGCCCTTGCCCGCCGCGTTCGTGGGGGCTCGATGCGATGGCGTCGAACTCTTCCTGACTCAGATGTGATGCTTTGTAGGTAGCGCCCTCTGCTTCGATGGCTCTCGCGAACGCGCGGAGGTGGTTCCGCGTTGCACGGCGCAGGTTGTTCAGGACTCGGCTGATGGATTCGTCTTGGGTCAACGCGCTCGCTTCTCGTAGATCAGTCAGGTCCAGTTCCTCGATGAACGCACCGACCCGCAAGGCTTCAATGCGTGACTTCGATCCTCGCGTAATTAGTTCTTTGTAGAGCTTGGCGTATCGCTCGCTTGTGAACACGCCCCGCGTGTCATCCTTGATCGGGTCTTCAACCCCGAATCGGTCGAGCAATCCCTTCATCGCGTTGAGGTGGCGACGCTCGGATTCCGCGATCCCGAAGACCGATGCCTCCCACGTATCTCCGAGAGTCAGGTACACATCCCGCGCGAGTTTCTCCTCCTCGCGCATCGCGACGAGGGTATCGACGACACGTTGGTCGAGCGTTTGGTCCGACGCGGCTTGTTTGTCCCCGGCGCATAGTGGGCATCCGCCACCGCCAGGTCCTGCGATGAGCGATGAGTTTGCAAACGTGATAGAAGAGCAGAGTACGGCGAAGAGTGTGTGACGCATGGCGATCTCCTGTGTACGCGGTCCTGCTGCCGCGCATAATTTAAAACGCACCATCACATCCGGAAATGCAATGGTGCTTTGAAAATCGCGAAATTACTTCAAAAGGACAGACAGTCTGTCTACATCAAGAGCCAGCCTTTGCTGCGGCCTTCTCCTGACGTGCACTGCGCTTCCGCATCGCTTCGCTCAGTTCCACCTTGCGGATCCGGATCGACGTCGGGGTGAGTTCGACGAGCTCGTCATCCTCGATGTATTCGAGCGCCTGCTCGAGTGACAACGATTTGGGCTGCTTGAGTGTGACGGTTGCGTCTTTGTTGGCGCTGCGCATGTTATCGAGCTTCTTCACGCGGACGGCGTTGACATCGATATCCACACCTCGATTGTGCTCACCGACGACCTGACCCGAGTAGACCTTGTCGCCGGGCTTGACGAGCATGACCCCGCGATCGTGGAGGTTCTCGACCGCGTAGCTCGTGACCTGACCCGTTTCGGTACAGATCATCACGCCCGCGTGGCGCTTGGGGCGCTCGCCGGTGACGGGGACGAACTCGAGGAACGTGTGGTGCATGATCCCCTCGCCCTGCGTCGCGGTTAGGACTCGCCCGCGCATGCCAATGAGGGCACGCGAGGTGATCTTGAACACACAGTGCGTCATTCCGTCGCCGCGTTGTTCGATCTTGACGATCTCGCCTTTGCGTTCGCCGACGATCTGCATGACCGCCCCGACGGATTCATCGGGTGCATCGACAACGAGCTCTTCAAGTGGTTCGCACTTGACACCGTCGATGATGCGTTCGATGACGATGGGGCGTCCCACCGCGAGCTCGAACCCTTCGCGGCGCATGGTTTCGAGCAGAATCCCCAGGTGCAACAACCCTCGTCCGGAGACGATGAACTCGTCCATGCTGCGTCCGGATTCGACACGCAGCGCGACGTTGTGCTCGAGCTCGCGTTCCAGACGCGTTTTGATCTGGCGCGATGTGACGAACTCGCCCTCGTTGCCCGCGAATGGTGAGTCATTGACGCGGAAGGCCATCGAGACGGTGGGTTCGTCGATCGCGACTTCGTCCATTGCTTCTGGGTGATCGGGGTCGCAGATCGTGTCACCGATATCCAACTCGCCGAGCCCTGAGATCGCACAGAGATCGCCCGCGCTGACGTATTCGCGATCGACCTTGCCCAACCCTTGGAAACCTTCGAGGGTGCCGATCTTGGCTTTGACTTCTTTGGTCTGTCCGCCCTCGAGGTGCTTGACGATCGTGACGGGTTGTCCCGCATGGATGGTGCCCTGATAGATACGTCCGACACCGATGCGTCCGACGTACTCTGAGAACCCGAGCGTGGTGATCTGCATCCGCAGTGGCTTCTCGATGTACACGTCGGGGTGGGGGACGTGCTTGACGATCGCTTCGAAGACCGGCTGCAGGTTGTCGCCCTTTGTGGAACCGTCCCAGTGGTCGATCGCCCAACCGTCGCGTGCGGATGCGTACACGACGGGGAAGTCGAGCGCGTCATCATCCGCGCCCAACGCGACGAGCAGATCGAAGACTTCGCCGATCACTCGATCGGGGTCGCCGTCGGGTCGGTCGCACTTGTTGATGACGACCAATGGCTTGAGCTTGTTCTCCAGCGCCTTGCCCAGCACAAATCGGGTCTGCGGCATCGGTCCTTCGTACGCGTCGACGACGAGGATGCACCCGTCAGCCATCTGGAGCACACGCTCGACTTCGCCGCCGAAGTCCGCGTGGCCCGGGGTGTCGATGATGTTGACACGGTAATCGGTATCGTCGAGTCCGTGGTAGTTGACAGCGCAGTTCTTGGAGAGGATCGTGATTCCGCGTTCGCGTTCCAGATCGTTGCTGTCGAGGATCAACCCGTGCTGACCGCCTTCGAGCTTTTCGAGTTCCCCGGCGCGGAAGTTGCCTGATTGTTTGAGGAGGTTGTCCACAAGGGTGGTCTTGCCGTGGTCAACGTGCGCGATGATCGCGACGTTACGCAGCGAAGCGATATCGCTGCTCGATTCATGACGGGTAGCGGCCATGTGTGCTCCAAATCCTTGCAGGAGGGCGGTTTCGATCAAACCACGATCAATCGGGATCGCGGGGGCAAATCGTATACACGTCGCTTATCGGGTCGAGAAACTCCGCGAAAACACTTCACCAACTTGCCTGTTCCGCACATCCCGAATCACCCGGAAAATCAACTCGCGAACCTGCTCGCACGCATAGGCCTTTCCCCTCATGGTTCACGCGTCCAACCCCGGACATGACATCCCAAGAGAGGAATCCCTATGGAACCCGGACTTTCCAAGCTCGCGCTCTGCGCGGGCACCATATTCTCCGCCTCGCTCGCATACGCGGGCCCCATCTACTCAATCAACTTCCAGGGAACTGGCGCAAACGATGACCCCGCGGGGATCTGGTCGAGCGATGTCCGTACCGCTCTTGGAGCTCCGTATACGAAGGTTCTCGGACGATTTGGGAACGAAGCCGTCGCGCTCCGACTCAATGCAACCATGGATAACACCGCTGGGCTTGGCGGTTCGGGGGATCAGGGCGATGGTGGCGGAGATCCGGGCGATGGGAACGGGAACGGGTACAACCTTCATTCGAGACCGGTATTTGCCGATCGACGACTCGTTCCGTACCCCGACTCGGGCGGTGGGGGCAACAACCCTCCGGGCAACACGGGGACATTCAATCACAACGGTCCGAGCGTCGATCTTGGCGGGGCCGTCAACGGCGGCGGAGATACTCCGGGTGACGAGCCCCCGAGCGATGAGCCCATGTTCACGCAAGGGCGGTACGCGTTGACGTTCGATCTCATGCTATTCGATTCTTGGGACGGAGATTATGACATCTACGGCCCGGACACATTCGCGGTCTCGATCAACGGCGAAACGGTGTTCAACGAGTACCTCAACTCGCACAACCTGAGTCTGAACTTCAGACGCCCCGACGAGATCCCCGACGAGAACGCATACTCCAACTCGTTCCGTGACATCATCTATCGAGATATCACGCTCGAGTTTGAGGTCGCGGACGCGATGGATCACTTCGATTTCGCGTTCATTGGCTCGCTCAATCAGGGTATCAACGATGAGTCGTGGGGCATCGATAACGTGCGTATTGAATCACTCGATCCGCTCACGCCTCGCGCTGTGCCTTCGGTCCCAACACCCGCATCGATCGCGCTCCTCGGGGTCGGGCTCGGACTGATGACGCACCGCAAACGATGATTACTGCTGATTGAGCTTGGCTTCGATCCGGGCTGCGGATGGGACGCGCACGTTCCAGACAATCCCGATCCTGCTCATTGCGAGGATGATGAGATAGCTGATATCGAGTTGCCACCAGCGGAGCCCGTGACGGGCGCTGGTTGGGAATGCGTGATGGTTGTTGTGCCAACCCTCGCCCAAGCCCAAGACCCCGAAGATCGGGTTGTTGCGGCTCTCGTCATGGCTATTAAACGGACGCGATCCCCAGATGTGACACACGGAGTTGATGCTCCATGTGACGTGGTGGACAAAGAACACACGCACGAGTCCGCCCCAGATGAAGCCGAGGAGCGCACCGGTCCATGACATGGTGATGAGACCGCCGAGGATCGCGGGGATGAGGAGCCCGAGCAGCGCCCACAGGGGGAACAGCGCGCTCATCGTGGTGATCAATCGGTCCTTCTTGAGATCCACAACGTACTTCTGCATTGAGATCGAACGCGAGCGGAAAAGCCACCCCATATGGGCGTGCCACATCCCGCGGATCGCGTTCCAGATCCCTGCGCCGTGGGTGTGCGGCGAGTGGGGGTCGTGCTCGTCGTCGCTGTGCTGGTGATGACTCCGATGGACGGCTGCCCATTGCAGGACGGAGCCCTCGAAAGCCATCGACCCGGAGATCGCGAGCAGTGCTTGGACGAAGCGTGATGTCTGGAAGCTCTTGTGCGTGAAGTACCGGTGGTACCCGATCGTGATCCCGAGCCCACTGATGAGGTACATCACGAAGAGAAGGATGAGGTAAGTCCAACTGAACGCCACACCCCACAGAAGCCAGATGGCTGCGATCAACCCGATGAATGGGATGCAGACGCCGAGGAGATTCACGACACGAACGCGCATTGGAATATGCTCATAGTCGCCTTGATGATGATGGGGTATGGAGTTCTGATCCACTTTGGCGTTCAACGCGTCAGGCGTGGTGTTGGGCATGGAAATCTCGTATCGATGAGCGCGTCGTGGACGCTGGGAGAAGGTGAGCATGTACCCTACCCGAAATCGGACGTACATGTCTGAACTACTTATACATGTATTGAAGCAGCACGGATCGCGAGAAGTGTGGGTTCTTTGTGAAACTCAGGTAAATGCGCCAGAATCAGGCGCAATCAGACCGCGACGGCGCCCTTGATGTGCGGATGGGGTTCATACCCCACGAGCTCGAAATCATCGAACTGGAAATCGAAGATCGATTTGACATCGGGGTTGATATGCAATGTGGGGAGCGCCCGGTGTTCGCGTGAGAGCTGCTCATCGACCTGGGGGAGGTGATTGATGTAGATGTGGGCATCGCCGAGGGTGTGGATGAACGCGCCGGGGCGGTATCCTGTGGTTTGGGCAAGCATCATCGTGAGCAACGCATAGGACGCGATGTTGAACGGGACGCCGAGGAAGAGGTCTGCGGAACGCTGATACAACTGGCAGTTGAGCCAGTCCGGTCCGCCGTCGGTTGATCGTTGGACATTGAACTGAAACAGGCAATGGCACGGCGGGAGCGCCATCTCATCCACAACACCCGGGTTCCATGCGCTGACGATATGACGACGTGAGTGAGGGTTATCCCGCAATGCGCGTTCGAGATTCGCGATCTGATCGACCGTATCGCCGTTGGGGGTTGCCCATGAACGCCATTGAGCGCCGTAGACCGGGCCCAGGTCGCCGTTCTCGTCTGCCCATTCGTCCCAGATGGAGACGCCGTTCTCTTTGAGGTACGCGATGTTCGTGTCGCCTCTGAGGAACCAGAGCAGTTCGTGGATGATTGAACGGAGATGGAGTTTCTTGGTGGTGATCGCGGGGAACCCGGATTGGATTCCGCGTTCGATGAATGCTTCGCGGGCGCCGGGCGCATCGTGAGACAGGAAATATCGGCTCTGGTGCCCGAACAGGGAGATTGTACCGACTCCTGTCCGATCATCACAAGGCGTGCCCTCTGCAAGCACCCGACGAAGAATCTCGTGGTATTGAATCATGATGAAACAGTGTACACAATCGTCGCTGGGGATGCAGATTCGACGCCCTGTTCGAGTTGCAGAACGGGTAAATGAAAAACCGCCCAGTTTGACATGCTGGGCGGTTGAGAGAGCGTTTGGTTGTGATGCGATCAGCGTCGTCTGCGGGTGCAGATCACGCTGGCGAATCCGAACGCGATCAGTCCGCCGGGTGATGGGATGGTCGCGCCGATGATGCTGTCTCCCGCACGCGTGATGTTTCCGATGAACTCAGTCGTCCCGTCGATAGGGTCAAACGAATAGACGCCGCCTTCCTTGCCGATCGCGATCGTCTGATTTCCTATATCAAACATTGAAACAAGACCGAACCCAAGGTCATACGCGTTAAGCGTGATTCCAGTCGTTGAGTCGTACATGATGGCGCTGTTGGTGTTGTAATGCGCGCCGAAAAAGATGTTGTCCTCGACCTGATGCACATCAAGGAAGTACCTCGGCTGATCATAGTTGCTCATTCGTGTATATATTCCACTCAACGGGTCGTACATCGCGTGGTGCGCAGCGGATGGGTTGTCGGGGGAGAAGCTTTGGATCGAAAAATGTACCCGTCCTTGATCGTCATAGTCGATTCCGTTCGCGAAGTTGATGCCTGGATCGAAGAGCGGACGCAGATCATAAAGCAATGTACCAGTGCCATCATCAAGCCTGGTGTCGTATTGCGTAAAAACGCCGCCGTTGTGTGCAACAATCTGGTGATCCCCGAGGTAGTAGAGATCGCTGATGAACGCTGCAGAATCCATGGTAAAGAGTCGTGTGGCAGACAGCGTTGATCCATCCACGGAGTACACTTCACCTCCAGCATTCGTAATATAAAACTCAGACACACCGACGTTTCCGGTGGCCAACGTAGCGGTGAAACACACAGAAGCGACGCACGCGAAGGGCGTGCCGTATCGGTACATATTCATTCTCTTCCTTTCTCTTCCACACCCACGTGGTTCTCTCTGAGATATATATAAGAAAAACGCACGGACTCGGTTCCGTGCGTTTGCTTGATTTGATGAGAAAACGAAGATCACTCGGGGAGTTTGTCGAGTTCCGTCTGGACCCGTTCGACGAGACGTCCAACCGTTTCGTCCCCGAAGTCAAACGGCAGACCCGCGGCTTCGAAGAGTTTGGGCAGTGGCTGTGACCCGCCGAGGGCCATGGACTTCTTGTACGCTGCGAGTGCTGCTTCTTCGCCTTGTTCGAGACTGATGAGGTAGAACCCGAGGGCGCCGAGTTGGGCGATGCCGTACTCGATGTAGTAGAAGGGCACCCCGAACAGGTGGCCTTGGCGTTGCCAGACGTGCTTGCGTTCTTGTTCAAGCCCGTCCCAGTTCACGACGTGACCCTGGTGCCCGAAGCGGTTCTCGATGTCCAGCCAGGCGTTGGCGCGTTCCTCGCGGGAGTGCGTGGGGTTCGCGTAGACCCAGTGCTGGAACGCGTCGATGGTTGCGATCCAGGGGAGCAGGGAGATGCTACCTTCGAGCTGCTTGCGGCGCGCGCGGTTCGCGTCTTCCTCGTTCGGGTAGTACGCGTCCCAGTAGGGCATGGTGAGCAGTTCCATGCTCATCGATGCGACTTCCGCGTATTCGAGGGGGGCGCTGCGGTACCAGACGTAGGGTTCGTCGTTGCAGTACATCGCGTGAAACGCGTGCCCGGCTTCGTGGACCATGGTCTCGACGTCACGGTGCTGACCCGCAGCGTTCATGAAGATGAACGGGAGCTTTGAGCGGTCGCGGAAGTAGAGGTACCCGCCGGGTGCTTTGCCCTTGCGTGAATCGAGATCGAGCATCGCGCCGTTGGCGGTGCCCTGGGTGTTCGACCCGTCGCCCATGCTCGCGAAGAAGGCGCTGAGCTCGGGGGAGAGCTTGTCGAAGACCTTCTGGGTCTTGCCGACAAGGTCCTTGCCGCCGTTGAATGGTTCGAGCGCTGCACGGTTCTTGGGATCGACCGCGAGGTCCCAGGGGCGGAGCTCGTCGAGGCCGAGCTGTTCCTTGCGAGACGCGTCGAGCTTGGCGACGAAGGGCATGACGTGCTTCTCGATCGCGTCGTGGAACGCGTGGCACATCTCAGGGGTGTAATCGACCCGGTGCTTGCTCTTGAACGCGTACCCGATGAAGTTGTCGAACCCGGCGTTCTTCGCGACGGTCTGGCGTTTCTGCACCATGTCGTCGTAGATCGCGCTGATCTTTTCTGCATCTTCGAGTCGGCGCTTGGCGACCTTGCGCCATGCGTCTTCGCGCACGGAGCGGTCCGCGGACTCGAAGTACTTGCCCATCATGGGCATGGTTTTTTCTTCGCCGTCGTGTTCTACGGTCATCGCGCCGCAGATCTTGTCGTATTCCTGATCGAGCTGGGCGAGCTCGGTTTCGATGGAGACGTTCTCCTGACGGAAGAGATCGACGTCCGCTGCGGTGTCGCGGAAGAGCACCTCGAACCGATCGGATGTCAATCCGTACTGCTCGCACAGCGCTTTCATCTTCTTATCGAGCTCAAAGCTCACGGGTTTGACCTTGGGGACCACGGTGGTGATAAACGAGGTGTAGGCGGCCTGCTTGTCCTCGTTGCCTGTATCGCAGGTCATGTCGATATAGGTGTTCGCGCCCGATTCGCCGATCGCGGCTTCGAGCTCCGAACGATCGAGGATCCATTGCTCGAGCTCTTCCTTCGAGTTCACCTCGCGCTCAAGCAGCGTGTTGAGCAGGGGTTCGATGTTTTCCCATTTGGTCCCGTCGAGCACCTGGGGCACAAAGTCGGTTGTCGGCATGGTTGTCATGAATCACTCCGTTGTCATGGTCGCGTGACGGATGATTCCAATCGCGCGTTGTTGGTTCTTTTCGTTCATTCTACGCGGATTTTGAGGCCAGTTCTCGTGCGAGTTCCAACGC
>SPJK01001729.1_pt1 | contig 14537 bp, 13 predicted proteins | sample 3741771 | NCBI WGS metagenome assembly SPJK01 (sample SAMN10925997, study PRJNA522277) | cold seep metagenome | isolation source: Elba SIP-enriched marine methane seep metagenome, extraction at timepoint T2 | place: Italy: coast of Elba, Mediterranean Sea | reverse complement strand
GTAGCCTGTCCGGTCTCCGCCTCAAGGCCTGCGAAGAGCTCGGATGAGTATTTGGCTAGTTCCGTCATATTGCGGGTCGCGCGGAGCTGCCCGACTAATCCTGCCGCATGCCAGGTCGTGCCACAGGTCAGCTGTTTCCGCTCGCAGAGCACCACATCGGTGATCCCGCCCTTGGTCAGGTGATCGGCTATCGAACAACCGGCGATCCCGCCGCCGACAATGATCACATCGGTCTTCGAGGGAAACTCACGCGCCATGTCTCATACTCCCCAGGCACCAAATTTTTGATGCATCGCCTATGCCATGTTCCGACGGTGAGGACATCCTGGAAAATCCTCGCATACCGGTAACTTCAATTGACCGTAGAATATCTATCCGGAGCCGCCAGTGCCAGCACGCGTGAAACCATCTAGCCAGCGACAGCGGCGATCACGAAAATGACATGTGACGGTATTTTCATATGCTTCTATAGTGTTAGTTGGCCGTGATTGGGGCGGCCCAATACTGAGGAGAAACTGGGATGACGATCAAATCTTGCGTAACCGGCTGCGTTGCTGCGGCGGTACTGTTGGTTTCGGGCAGCGCGATTGGTGCTGGCATGACTGAACTCGACCGGCGCAACGCGGTGATGCACGGCATTGCCGGCCATATGAAAGCGCTTGGTGCGGTCGCGAAGGGAGAAGCAGCAGCCGATGCCGCGACCCCAATCCACGCAAAAGCAATCCAGGAACTGGCCGCATCTGTCCCGATGCTGTTCCACAACAAGGACGCCGGCGCGAAATCCCGGTCAAAACCTGAGCTATGGTCGGATTGGGATGGCTTCATGACGGCGTCTGATAATTTTCAAGCGGCGTCCGCAGCACTGGTGAAGGCTGCTAAGGGCGGTGACGCAGGCGCCATTGGGGCGGCACTCGGCGGTGTCGGCAAGACCTGCGGCGGCTGTCATAAACCTTACCGTGGTCCCAAAGTCGAATAGGGATCAACATTTTGCTGGGAACGTCCTATTCAGCAGCGTGGTGGAACGGTTTCACCGCGCTGCTGATAGCCTTTTTGATTCCTGCGACTCTAGTGCCTGCGACATCCTTTGCTCAAGAATTGGACCCGGTGACGCGCGGCGCCTACCTGATCAAGGTGGCTGGATGCGTAACCTGTCATACGGATGAAAAAGGGGGTGGGGCACCCCTTGCCGGTGGCCGCGCCCTGAAAACGCCATTCGGGACCTTCTTCAGTCCGAATATCACAGCGGATCGTGAAACAGGTATCGGTCGCTGGAGCGATGAGGATTTTGCGGCAGCCCTGCGCGAAGGGATTGCCCCGGACGGATCGCATTATTTCCCCGTTTTTCCGTATCCGACATACACGAACATGACGGAGAGGGATGCGCTTGCGATCAAGGACTACTTATTCAGTTTGCCGCCTGTGACACAGAAGAACCGGGCGCATGAGGTTTCCGCACCCTTCGGCTGGCGCTGGACTGTGGCGGCGTGGAAGCTGCTCTATTTCGAAGAAGGTCCAATGCAGCCGAGCGAGGATCAGACGGCTGTGTGGACCAGGGGCTCTTACCTGGTGAACGCACTGACCCATTGCGGGGACTGCCATACCCCCCGGAACAGTCTTGGCGCCCTTGATCATGATATGCATTTGGCTGGCACCGCAGAAGGGCCGGATGGCGAGATCGTTCCCAATATCACACCGGACCCGACGACCGGGATCGGGGATTGGAGCAAAGGCGACATCGTCACCTTGCTGCGCGACGGCATAAAGCCGGATTACGACGATGTCTCAGGCAGCATGGCAGAGGCGGTACGGGATGGTCTTTCCCATATGACAGAAGAAGACCTTAACGCGATTGCGGTCTATCTAAAGTCCATATCTTCAATAGAAAACACCGTGTTAAAATCAGAGTAACCCAGTCTAACTGGCTCTTGCATCGAGATTTTCGATATAATTATCTATCATTATTGCTTGCTTACGATCCTAATCGGCGTAGCTTCCTGGCCGGAAGGAGTGTTGTTATGCGTTTGGTAACGTTGGTCAGAGGCGTGATGATGGGTGCCGTGCCTCTTGTGGGGATTGCCGTGGCCTCGCATTTTTATGCGAAGAGCCAACGCTATGTGACTACAGAAAACGCCTATGTCCGTGCCGAGGTTGTGACCATCAGTGCGGAGATTGATGGGCGTCTCGCATTCATCAATGCACATGAAAATATGCGGGTCGAAGCCGGGGAGGCTCTATTCGGCCTCGACACACGCCCTCTTGAAGCCGATCTGCGGGCTGCGGAAGCGGAACTCGCTGGCGCGCGGCTGCAGGTTGAGGCTTTGCGGGCACGCTATGCGCAGGAACAGGCGGACATCGCCACCGCGCGGGAAAATGTCCGCTTTCTGGAAACCGAATATCAGCGGCAAAAGAAGCTCGCGAAAAAGGGACATGGAACCCAGGCGAAGCTTGAGGCGGCGGAACATGAGTTGGCGATTGCAAAGCGCAAGATTTCCGCCGGTATTCGCACTGCCGGAATCACCCTGGCGGAACTTGGTGGCGCATCGGACCTGCCAACGGATGATCACCCTTGGGTGAGACGGGCTGTGTCAAAGGTTGATAGTGCCGAAGTTGCTCTTGAACGGGCGACATTTGCAGCACCGATCTCCGGGTTCGTCGGCGCGATCTCGGCGCAGGAAGGCGAGTATGTTGAGGCTGGTGACGCTCTCTTCGCCGTCGTAGATGATGGCGGATTATGGATACAGGCCAATCTGAAGGAAGTCCATTTGACCCATGTGCGGATCGGACAGGATGCGACTGTGGTTTTGGACGGTTATCCGGATATCAGTTGGCATGCAACGGTCGACAGTATCAGCCCGGCAACGGGGTCGGAATTCGCCCTACTACCGGCACAGAATGCATCCGGCAACTGGGTTAAGGTTGTTCAGCGGGTGCCGGTTCGGCTGAAGCTTAAGCCGATTGGCAAGGAGGATTTGCTCCGTGCCGGCATGACGGCCTATGTCAAAATCGACACCGAACGGGATCATGATCTGGTTGAATTTGCCCGTGGCGTCTTGGCTGGCGCGACGTCCCAGTGAGTGGGTCGGCCGTACAAGCCGACGAGTCTCCCCTTAGTCCCGAAACCAGGAAGGGTGTAGCTCTCGGCCTCGTCTTCTGTGCGATGATGGGGAACCTGTCCTATTCCATCATGTGGAATTCGGTCGTGGTGGCCTTGCCGATCATGCAAGGCCGCTTCGCCGCGACACCGGACCAGATCACCTGGGTGATGATTTCCTTCGTGATGGGAAGCGCAATGGTGACCGCCGTCGTCGGCTGGTTCGCCAGCCGCTTCGGGCGCCGGCGGATCTATATCTGGGCGCTTGGGCTCTATATGATCGCCAATATCGGCTGTGGTGTTTCCGCCTCGCTGGAGAGCATGGTTTTCTGGCGTTTCATGCAAGGGATGTTTGGGGCACCACTTGTCCCGATTTCCCAGATCATCATGGTTTCGGCCTTTCCGCGCAGTCAATACAGCCGTGCGGTATCGATCTGGGCGATCGGGTTTATCGTCGGGAACCTGGTCTCGCCCACACTGGCCGGATACATCATCGACGGAATCGGTTTGGAATGGATTTTCTTCCTGATCGTTCCATTCCTTATCACAGGCTTCCTGCTGGCCCTTGGTAACCTGAAGGAAAGCGACAAAACGGACGAAAAGCTTGATTGGTTCGGCTTCGCGACCCTGGCGCTCGGCGTCGGCGCCCTACAGATCGCCTTAGCGCGGGGCGAGCGGCTTGGGTGGCTCGATTCACAGGAAGTACTGGTCGAGTTGGGGCTCGCCGCAATCTTGCTCTATTGGTTCCTAACCCACACGATCACGAAGAATCGAACCTTCGTGGACAAGCGATTGTTCAAGGACCGGAATTTCTCCCTGGGCATCACGTTCATCTTCATGGTCGGGTTGATCATGTATCTGCCGATGATCTTCCTGCCGATCATGTTGCAAAGCATCGGCGGATATCCGCCCAGTGAGGTCGGCGAGTTGTTGCTCTCCCGCGGGCTTGGTTCTTTGACGACATTGATGATGATGGTTTATTTGCGCGAACGCATTAATCCGAAGCTCTTGTTGCTGATCGGATTGCTTATGGTCGCGGTTCCGACCTGGTGGATGTCGCGATGGACTGTCGATGTCGCGCGGGCAGAGGTCTTCTGGATCAATGTCTTTCAAGGCATGTCGGCCGGTTTTGTCTGGTCGCCGCTGAACCGCTTTTCCCTAAGCCGCCTGAAAGGCGATTTACAGGACAAAGGTACATCGCTGTTCTATTTGATGTTCGATATCGGTAGTGCGATCGGCACCGCCATCATGGTGACCTTCTGGACGCATTCCGTAGCGATCAATCGTGCCTGGATATCAGAAAATGTGACGGCTTACTCTGAAACATGGCGCCATTCGCCGGGCCTAGATATTCATAGACTTCAGGATCTCGCCGCGATTGATAATGAAATGACGCGGCAGAGCATGGTGATCGCCTTCAATAACAGCTACTACGTCATGGGGATCGTCGTGCTGATGTTGATTCCTGCGATCCTGTTCTTCAAGCCGATTGGAAGCGCGGAAAGTCAGCTCGACGAAAATAAGGACTAGATCCTTATCCGCCCTTAAGCGGCATCAAAATGGCAAGCGAGTCGCCGTCCTTCAGTTCATGTGTTGCATGTTGGGAGGCGGGGACCGTCTTGTCGTTCAAGATCAACAGATAGGCCTGGCCGTCGACCGGCAGGCCGGTTCGCGCCACCGCACTCATCACGGTCGTTCCCGGCGGCAGCTCTAAGGCAGCCTCACCGAAGACATGCTCGATGGTGAGCATGTCTTCGAAGACATCGGCAACTTCGACGTCAATCTTCATCTGTGCCTCAATAACCGAAAGACGAGCCTTGGGTGCGGGCCAGATAGGCATCCATGACGCGGAGTGGGTCTTCCATCAGGCGCTCTTTCCAATGGCCGAGTTTGACCTTGGTTTGGATCAAGCCCCGGACAACACCGACATGCTGGGTCAGCCCCAGAGCCAACGCACCGACAATGACGTCGTCCTGGAACGCCAGCTTGATGTAGCGGGAATGATCCGGATCAGCCAATTCGACATTGTCGCCGCCCTCAACCCCCATCCAGAGACCGAAGGAGGAGGAGATAAGGCCAAGCGTATTGAGCACGTTCATTGAGAGCGAGCCACGGAACGGTGCCGGGTTGCCGATCATGTTCATGGCGGCAATGCGGCCATGTTCCGATGCGGTCGGTTGGATCGCATGGATCTCGTTCTTGCCGGTGGAGAAATCCGGGCCTTGCGCCACATCGCCAGCCGCAAAGATATCGGCCACATTGGTCTTGAGGCCATAATCCACCATCACACCCATGTCCGTATCGACACCACTGCCTTCGAGGAAGGAGATGTTCGGTCGGACACCGGCGGCACAGACGAGCATATCACAGTCGATGCCGCCACCGCCCGCGATATCGAGCGAAAGCCCACCACCTGACTTTGCCGAAATACCGGCAATTCGAGTTGAAGTCAGGACGCTAACGCCCTTGTTTTCACACCAATTTTTAATGATGTCGCCACCGACTTTGTCCATCATGCGGGGGACCATGCGGTCTTCCATCTCCACAACGGTCAGCTCGACACCGCGCGCCACAAGCGCTTCCAGGACGATACAGCCGATGAAACCGGCCCCCATCAGGACGACTTTAGAGCCTGACTTTGTCTGCGCTGCGATTTTGCGGGCATCCTCCAGGGTCCAGCAATTCTCCACCCCCGGCAGATCAATACCGTCGATTGGGGGGCGAATGGCGTGGGATCCGGTCGCGACCAGCAGCTTGTCGTAGGACTGGCTGCCGCCATCTTGCAGCGTGAGCCTTTTGGCAGACGCATCGACAGAGGCAACGCGCCCCTGTTTCAGCTCAATACCCAAGTCCGCATAGTGGCTGGAGCCATGACGCAGATGCGTGCCTTCTTCCCCGACATCTTCAGCCAGGAAATAGGGGATCGCCATCCGCGAATAGGGCGCTTCCGGTTCATCGCCGATCAGCATGACGGGCTGGTCCGGCGCCGCACGGCGAATATTCTCCGCCGCGATGACGCCCGCTGGACCAGCGCCAATAATTACATGGGTCATGATCCGTCAGCCTCCCAGCCGCTTGCCTTCCTCGAGAAGGCCGAGGCGTTGCAGGGTCTGTGTTGTCGGAATGCCGTCTTCATCCCAACCGCGATACTCGTAGTATTCCGGCAGCATGATATCGAGCTGATTGACCTTGCCTTCGGCAGTACCGGAGGGGCAGGGAACTTCCAGCAGGCGGGCCGGCAAGCTGTCGTCGGCCTTGGTCAGACCGGCGCGAAGATTGAACATCTTCTCCAGGTTCCAGATCCGCTCACCAACGACCTTGAACTTCTCTTCATCCCAACCGCCGTCGCAGGCCGCATCAAGCTGCATGCACAGCTCTCCCGGGCCCCAGGCAGAGGCAGTGAACAAACAAGTTCCCGTCGAATCGATAGAGGAGACGACATCCTGGCTATCCTTGCAGGGTTCCGCTTTGCCCTTACCGGTCTGGTCTTCCATATCCGGCTCGAACGTATCGTGACGCAGGTGGCAGGCACCCCGGTTCGACGTGGCATAACCAAGCCCCATGCCCTGCAGCGCGCGGCTGTCATAGCCGGCGAATTCCTGACCCTTCACATGCATGGCCAGTTCCGGATGACCGTATTTCTCGCACATCCGTTTGGAACCCATGCCGACAATGGCACCAAAGCCTTCCGCCTTGCCTGTAAGCTCGGCAATCTGGCAGAGCGCTTCGGCATTCCCGAAGGTCATTTCGATCCCACCGGTGTCCTCTTTGGTGATGTAGCCCTTCTCATAGAGTTCCATCGCCGCAGCAATCGACACACCGAGCGAGATCGGATCCATCGAATGCTCATTGGTCATGTAACCGGCATAGGTCGCCGCATCGATATCATCAACGCCACACACAGAGCCGAGCGCGAAGGCGGTCTCATACTCCAAACCGCCGGATGCGTGCTTGTATTGCGGCTTGTTCACGACGGTGAAGTGCTCTTCATCGATCCGCGCAATCCGACCGCAGGCAATGGTGCAGCCAAAGCAGGCCTTGTTGGTCACAAGGTTCACATGGCCGCGATCATTCGGCTTGAGCATCGCCCGGCCATCAATCTTGTTTGACCCTTCGAACTGAACCTCATTGAAGTTGCGGGTCGGAAGGCCGCCGAACTTCTGCATCGAGGTCATCATAGCGTTCGTGCCGTATTTGGTCAGACCCTTACGGCCCGCATCATCGGCCAGAAGCTTATGTGTATGTTTAACAGCCTCCATGAAAGCCTTGGGATCGCGGACTTTTACGCCCTTCGTCCCATGCGCGCCGATGGCTTTGACATTCTTGGAGCCCATGACCGCCCCAACGCCGGAGCGACCAGCCGCCCGGTGAAGGTCATTGACGACACAGGCATAACGCACCCCAGCTTCCCCAGCCTTCCCAATGGAGGCAACTTTCATCTGCGGGTTCTGGTGCTTGGTCTTGATCCAGGCTTCCGTCTGCCAGACGGTTTTGCCCCAAAGCTCATCCGCCGGCAGAATCTCTACCGTGTCGTCGCTGATGTTGAGATAGACAGGCTCCGGCGACTTCCCGGTCAGGATCAGAAGGTCATAGCCCGCATATTTCAGCGACGCACCAAACTTCCCGCCGGAATTTGAGCAGGCGATTGCGTCCGTCAGCGGTCCTTTGGTTACCACTGCATAGCGACCACTGGTCGACGCCATGGTACCGGTCAGCGGTCCTGTCGCGAAGATCAGGACATTTTCCGGGCTCATCGCATCCGCGGTCGGATCCATCATCTCATAGAGATATTTGGTCGCCAGCCCGCGCTCACCCATATAGAGCTGCGCCCATTCCATATTCAGCGGGTCTTTATGAACCTCGCCCTTGGTGAGGTCGATCCTGAGAACCGTTCCTTGCCATCCACCGTTTGACATCGTCTCGTCCTCCCGTCGCTCAGTTAGCCGGTTTCGCCGGGCGCCCATGGCCCGCGACCGCCATCGCTTCCATTCGAGCCAGACCTTGCCAGTCCGCGTCCACATATTGGATCGCGCCGGTTGGGCAGGCTTCGGCACAGGCCGGATTGCCTTGGCAGAGGTCGCATTTCTGCACCTTGCCGCTGTCATGGTTGTAATTGATGGTTCCGAACGGACAGGCAATCGTGCAGACCTTGCAGCCAACACAGGTCGCCTCATTCACTTCCATCGCGCCGGTCTCGGCGTTTTTGGTGATCGCCTCCACCGGGCAGGCATGCAGGCACCAGGCTTCGGAGCACTGGGTGCAGGTGTAGGGAATGGCCCGGGCGCCATGTTCGAATTCGAAGATCTTGATCCGGGATTTCGCCGGATTAAATACCCCTTCATTCTCGAAGGAGCACGCCATCTCACACTGAAGACAGCTGGTGCACAGATCGGGATCGATCAACAATGCGCGTTCCATAGGGGGAGCCTCCCGTTTAGGGCATCATGCCCAGTCGTACCATCATCCAGCCTTGAGGCTGCTAGTGCCCGAGCCCGATGTCAATGGGGGAGGTGACGATTAGTCAGGATTATTGACTACCTTCCACGCTGGCGGACGGGTTAGATTAGGTGGCAATTTTGTGCGTTCGTTACCGACTGCCTCATCTATCTGCTCTTGAGTGAGGTTCTTCACTACTCTTAAGTCAGCATCATGAACATTGGCACCGGTAATGGCTATGCCTTTACACTGCGCTCCTTTTAAATTGACGCTCATTAAGTTTGCATTCGACAAATTCGCGTTCGTAAGGTTCGCGTCCGCAAGGTTCGCGTTCGTAAGGTCCGTTTCCGTAAGGTTCGCGTCCACAAGGTTCGCGTCTCTGAAGTCTGCGTGAAGCAATCGGGTCCCATGCATGATTGCCCTTGAAAGGTCTGTTCCTCGCATTCTTGCAACGGATAGGTTGGATAGCTCTAAAGACGCGCCCGACAAATTCGAAAATTCAGCGTGCAAGCCCAATAGAGAACACATTGAAATCCGCGGTCTGCTGATTCGGTCTGGAGCAAAATCGAACCCGCTGAAACAGTGTAACACTGGTGAGTTGTAGACTCCGTGGAAGAGAAGCTGACGCTCAAAGAGTGACCGAAGTGCGGACCTATCTCGGCCCCAGTCGGGTGCAATCCTTCGGTCTTCTATCCTTACAGAAGAATCTGCTGGAAACGCTCTATGCTGAAAGGCATTGATTGCAACGATTAGGGCAGCCTCCGATCGGCGTTGATTAGATTCAATCGCCCGAAATGTAACATCTTGTTCCGTAACAGGCATCCCATCGCGCAAGGTTTCGCTAAACAGGTTGATCAGCTTATTGCGTATTTTTAGACGGTCCTCACATTGATTGTCACCCAGCATGCATTGTCGTCGCATAAAGTACATTATTTCCGACGTAATTTCCCCGCGCGACGTAATTTTTGCCCATCGGATCAGGGCTTCCTTCCGTTTGATTAGTTGTGTGCCTATTGTTTTTGCTTTCTCGACCAAGGCACGAGCAATGAGAAACTCTCCAAAACTTTTATGAATGAATTCATAACCCTGTGAAAAACCAGGATGAGAAAGTTGTTCCCGAGCAAAGAATTGGAAGGCAACGCTTTGAAGGGCTGTGTTCTTGAGGTTGGATAGCTTTTCCAGTAAGTCCTCATCATCACAATAATCTTGCTTGATCCGTGTGAAGTCATCTTCACCGCCTGTGCGACTACCGCCTTCCCAAGCCGCAAGACCAAGACAGTCCATCAGGATTTGAAAGTCCTGTCTGGAGAGACCTCTTACAAAAGGTTTGTCTGTCTGTTTGTCTCGGTCAAAAATCTTATTGAAAATATCGCGATAGATAATGTTCCGGTTCTCTGAGACTGCACGCCATCTTTCTTCCGTTAGATCTCCTGAAACGATGAGAAGGTGTAGCAATAAGGGGTCAGATGTCAGGTCCCGAAGACTGTTATCTGTTAGCCCCTCTGGCCGTTCCTTCGGCGCGCCGGGACGGGCAGCAGACCACTTTTCCCAATAGACGGGGCGGAGGTCCATCGTATCTTCAGACAATATTCCTGCTGGATCACTGACAGTTAACTCAACTTCATTTGAGCTATTCTTAGCAGAGCCTTCCAGTCCGGTAGTCTGAACAGAACCGTGAGAAAGCCAGATATCGGATTCCCCTGGCGGGCTGATTGGGAGGGCATGATAGAGGGCGCTGTCAGGCATGCTGGCATCCCGATGCGCTTCGGACATAGCGAAATTGCGGCCCAGGACAATTACTCGCACGTCACCCGGGCCATTCGTTAGCTGTTTGGCCGCCGCTGCAAACCCGCGCGTTAGTCGTTCTCCTTGTGGCGTTTCTCCAGCTAGTTCATCAAGGCCATCAAATATGATTAAAAGAGGGCGGTCCTTTCTTTCCTCCCATTCCAGAGGATGTCCAGTCAGTCCGTCTGCATTAAAATCAAAGCGGTAAAGCTGTGACGTAAGGGCAGATTCCAACCCCGTCCCGGTGTACTCGAGTTTCTGGAGTTCAATAAACAAGACATCATGGGTCGATTTATGAAGTCGATCACTCGCCAAAGCGCGTGCGAAGGATGACTTACCACAACCAGGACCTCCTGCAATCAAACGAACTTTGTCGCCTTGCTTAACCTTTGGGTCGTCAAGCCATTCGTCAATAGCTGTATGTAGGTCAACGATGTGAGCAATTCGCTCCTTCAATTGTTTCTCGCCCCGGCCATCGACCTCTTTACTATAAATCTTCTGATGGCAAACCGCGCGGAGCGGCAAATAGACCTGCGGTAGACGGACAAGGGATGCTGGATCGTCTTCTAGTCGGAACAATTCCGCATCATCGTAGCGTGCGTGTGTATGTAATTCCCATGTTTTAACCAGGCAGCAATTCGAAGGCCTGTTTCTGCAATTGGGCCTTGCAACCCCGATATTAGAGGCCGGTAACGATCAATATCCTTACGCCATGCCCGAATTAATCCTGATCGGATCGCTAGTTTGAAACTTGCGCGCCTTCTGGCGTCTGTTGGCTTTTTTGGTAAAGATTTATCTAGGTCGCGCAAAAATGCTGGGAATGACTTGGTAAGTGTTTTGGCTGCAGGGTGGGCCGACGGGTTTAAAAGGTCTTGGTGGACAGTGCCGAACTCGTTGGCTTCCTCAAGTGTTTGCGTGACAAACTTATCTAACTTATCGGCAATCTGTTTTGCGTCTTTTAAATCTAAGGTGAGGCCACTGTCGCGCATAGCATCCAACGTTGCCCGAATACCGGTTTCGTACCAGAGGAGTTTTGGTAGGTCTTTTGGATTGTGCGGCGCATTAAAGAAGGCCTCGAAAGCAGAATCTATTTCTCGGAGGCTGGTCGCAATGTCTCCTTTCAAGAAGGCTTCAACAGCGATTGCACCGTTCAAGGATATCTTCTTCCAATCTAATTTTGCTTTTGGACGCCCACGAGCCATGCTGCCCTCCCTTTGTTTCCCGCAATTAGTGTTTAGTGTTTTTTGATAGATTCAATGGTAGATTTTGACTGGATCAGTTGACCCGTGCGGCGGCCCCGTCCACTCTCGACCGTTCTCAGTATATCAAGTCACTAGGGGATGGCGCGGATGTCCAGAGCTGGGCGGTCCATATTGGTAGTATTGGTGGGTGCGGGAATTGTTGTCATGGGGAATTCCCTTTTGACGACATTATTGCCGCTGCGTGCCGATCTGGAAGGCTTTAGCGAGAGCGCAATCGGGATCATGGGTGGCGTGCATTTCGCCGGTTTCATCCTGGGCTGCATGCTGGGGCCGGCGGCGGTGCAGGCGGTGGGGCATGTGCGTGTCTATGCCGGTTTCGCAGCCCTGGCCGCGGCATTGGCTCTCGTCTTTCCGATGCAAGTCGATCTGATCCTGTGGTGTGGGCTGCGGTTCTTTGGCGGGGTGGCGGTTGCTTGCTGTTATATGGTGATTGAGAGCTGGTTGAATGATCAGGCGTCCAACAAAACCCGGGGGATGGTGCTGTCGATCTATATCATCGTCGGCAATCTGGCGATGATCGCAGGGCAGCAGGCGGTTACCGTGCTCGATCCGCAGAATTATGGGTTGTTCTCCATGGTCGCGATGATGCTGGCCGTGTCACTGATGCCCTTGGCCCTAGCGCCCGCTAAGGAGCCGACCCCGATTCCCTCTGCAAAGCTTCGCTTGGGGCGGCTTGTCCGGCTGTCACCGACAGGCGTAGTTGGATGTTTGCTCGCAGGCGCAATGGAAGGGGCTTTTTGGACGCTGAGTCCGGTTTTCGGCCAAAGCACGGGTCTTTCCGTCCAGGGGATCGCGTTGCTGCTGAGCGTGTTTATTGCCGGTGGCACCTTGTCCCAATGGCCGTTGGGTTGGTGGTCAGACCGGGTCGACCGGCGAATTGTCATCGTTCTCTGTGCCGCAATGACCTGCGTGACCAGTCTGATTCTCGGCTGGGTGGAGCTTCCCGATCATCACTGGGTACTGGGTGTCGCCTTGGTCCATGGTGGGTTCATGATGCCGCTCTATCCCTTGCTGCTGGCGCATGCCAACGACTTCGCACCGCAGGAGGAGTTGGTGGAGGTCTCTGGCGGGCTCCTTCTGACCTTCGGGGTAGGGGCGGCGGTCGGGCCGACGATCATGGGCCCCTTGATGCGTGTGCAAGGGCCGGGCGGATTGTTCCTGGGGATCGCGGTCCTGGTTGCTGGAATCGCGCTCTTCGCGCTTCTCCGCCTCGCCGGAAACCGCATCGCGGGGGCAGAGACCAGAACCTCTTTCGCCGTGGTTCCGAAAACGTCTCAATCAGTGTACGAACTCGAATGCGATGATGAGGAAGACTTTGTGACCAGTGATTTGGAAGGACTTGGTAAGTGAGTGATCAATCGAAGGGCTGGGTGCTGGGGCAAATCAATGTCGGCACGGCGCTTTATGATCTGGATGATGAGCGGATGCATGGCTTCATGTCACGGCTCGATGCCGTGAATGCCAGCGCTGATTCAGCGCCGGGTTTCGTCTGGCGCCTAAAGTCGGAGGAAGGGAATGCCACCGATATCGTTCTCCGCCCAGAAGAGCCGCGCTTTATCATTAACATGTCGGTCTGGCAGGATTTTGAGAGTTTTGAGAACTGGGTGTTTGCAGAACCGCATCTCTCCGTCATGAAAGACCGGCGCAAATGGTTTGAAAGGCATAAGGATGCCTATACCTGTATGTGGTGGCAGCCCGCCGATTTGCCGATGCCAACGGCGGAGGAGGGGCTGGAACGTCTCCTGCTCCTGACAGAAAAAGGACCAAGCCCGGCTGCATTCCCCTTTAAAAACCGCTTTGCCCGGCCTGAAACACCGGGGTAGACTCGTCGTGGATGGGAGGCCCGGTACCGCCAACGCATGTGTTTGCGTGTCGAGCGGCAAAAGATTGGCCTGAAAGTATGGTTAAATGAGTAGTGATTCCGCACCCCCAACCGGCGAGGCTCCGCCACCGGTTCGACCCGCCAATGACATGCAATTGGCCTTATCCTATCAGCCCGAAGAGGATCGGATCCTGTTTCGCTGTCGGATCAAGCATCAGGATGTGCGGGCCTGGCTGACGCGCCGACTGGTCATGCAATGGCTTGGGGCTTCAGGAAAGCTGTTCGATCACTTGGGCGGGCCGTCGGCCGTGCCACAAGACCAACGGCGCGCCGTCTCTGAATTTCAACGGGATGCGGTGGTTCAGGAAACCGATTTCACCCAACCATACAGGGGGGAAGAGCTTGAACCCTATCCAGCCGATGGCCCGCTATTGGTAACCAAGCTCAACTTCACCATGACGAAGGAAAAACGCTGCGTTATCACCTTTACCGGCACGGTCAAGGAAGCGGTGCGCTTGTCCCTAAGCGAGCAAGAGCTTCACGCCGTGACACATATGGTGGTTCAAACGGTTGAGAAGGCACAATGGAACACCCGCATTTCTACAGACGCGGCAATGCCCCAGGGAAATCCCAAACTGTTGAATTAGGGCGTGTGCACATAACCGAACGAGCGCACTCCGAAGCAACTCAATCGCCACACTTGTAATACGAAATCACGTTTGCAATGCTTCGACAGAAACTGGATCAAAGCTAACAATGCGCAACAATCCGGGCGTAAATGAAAGCGCAGCTGGCAAACAGCTTGCACAAGTAAATTGGGGAGAAATCAATTCATGCTTCAGCATCTCGGACAGATCAGTGCAACGGCCGCAAATCGGTTTGGAGACAAGACGGCGCTTATTGCGGGGGACAGGCAGTTCACTTTTGCTCAGATCGACGCCTTGGCCTGCCAACTTTCCGGGGGGCTTGCGTCGCTGGGGGTTGGGCAGGGTGATATCGTCACGATCTATTCAGAAAACCGCTGGGAATGGTTGGTGAGCTACTACGGCGCGTCCAAGCTGGGGGCCGTGGTCAACCCGATCAACGTGATGCTGACACCAGATGAAGTGCGCTATGTGGTGAAGGATTGCGGCGCAAAAGC
>SPJK01017004.1_pt1 | contig 14542 bp, 11 predicted proteins | sample 3741771 | NCBI WGS metagenome assembly SPJK01 (sample SAMN10925997, study PRJNA522277) | cold seep metagenome | isolation source: Elba SIP-enriched marine methane seep metagenome, extraction at timepoint T2 | place: Italy: coast of Elba, Mediterranean Sea | reverse complement strand
TCAATACGCGCCCCCAAAGTTGATTGAATATCACCGACCAATGCATTGATAGCGCTATCTTCGCCACCCGATTTAGCCTTAGCCTTCGACGGGTCGTCGGCTTTTTCCGCCGCCTCAGCCGTCGCGGTCAGTTCTGCTTGTTCCTTTTTGGCCGCTGCCGGTTGACCATTCAAGTCGTCAATAATACTATCCAACATTTTTTTGGATACCCCGACCACATCTTCGGTGGCTTCCGGGCTGACGACATTATCAAACAAATTGCGTTTGCCGCTGACCAGTTCAGCCACCCTTTGTTCATAAGCGTTTTCCGCCAACAACAAGAATATCTGCACATTTTGTTTCTGCCCCAGGCGATGAATCCGGGCGATGCGTTGATCTAACACCGCCGGATTCCACGGCATATCCAAATTGACTAAAGCGGTGGCCGATTGCAGATTCAATCCCACCCCGCCGGCATCGGTGGAAATAAACACTTGCACGGCGTCATCATTCTGAAAACGGTCAGTCAGCTCGCCGCGCTTATGGGTTGGAATGCCGCCATGCAGACGCACAAAACCGAGATTTAAACTTTGCGCCAAGCGCTCAACCATTTCGGTCATCATCGTCCATTGCGAAAACACCACGACTTTGCGATTACTTTGCAGACAGATTTCATCCAACAAATCGGCCAACTCATCCAGTTTCGGCGAACCCTCGGTTTGTTTATCCACCAAGCCCGCCGCATTGCAGGCCATCCGCGCTTGTTGCAAGGCCGCCATCAAACGATTCGATTCGCCGGGCGTCAACGGTCTTCGCGCGGCAATATTAGCGAGCTGCCCCGCAGCACTCATCGCCGCATCATGCAATTCTTTTTGCGCCGCCGTCAGCGGCAAATCCAGAACCACTTCGCTGCGTTCCGGCAATTGATCGCTGACCAAAGACCGATTGCGCCGCAACATCACCGAGCTAATCCGTCTTCGCAATTCCGATAAATTACGGTAACCGATCACTTTGCCTTTTTCGTCGGTGACGTGGAAATCCAGTAAACAACGCCATAACGGCCCTAAAATGCGGGCGTCCACCACTTGCAACAGGCTGTATAAATCCTCTATCCGATTTTCCAACGGCGTCCCGGTCAAGACAAAAGCGTAGCGGCTGGGGATTAATTTGATAGTCGACGCGATTTTGGTGCGCCAGTTTTTGATCCGCTGAGCCTCATCCAAAATCAATAAATCAGGCTTTAATGTCTCGTTGATTACACTTAAATCACGTAAGGCCAATTCATAATTGACAATATAAAATAATGCGTGATCTCGATATTGCACGGCCCGGTTTTCCGCCGTTCCTTGAATAATGCGGGCGGTTTTGCCGGTAAATTTTTCGATTTCCCGCGCCCATTGATGTTTTAAAGAAGCCGGGCACACCACCAGCGCCTTATTCACGCCGGCGTTATCGGCCAGCCAGGTCGCAGCGACAATGGATTGCAAGGTTTTACCCAAGCCCATATCATCGGCCAGCAAAGCGCGACCGCGCGAAGCCAAAAAGGCCACGCCTTCTCGCTGGTAAGGAAATAATCTGGCCTTGATGCCCGGCATCAAACCTTGCATTTGCATAATCTGCCGTTCTATCTGCTGCGCCCGCAACTGATGCGCCATATCTTCGGCGATTTGCCGCACATAGTTCCTGACATCTTCGCCGATCAGCAAATCTTCACGACCCTGAAACCGGTTTAACAAGGCATTAAAATCGTCCGGTAATCGGCCGCTGAATTGCCCGCGTTGATCAAAAAACTCACGCAATTCGGTCAGCAAATCCGCTTCCGCCGATTTTGCCGGATGCATTTTTATGATCGGATGAGTCGAGGATTCCCAGGCTAAATAAACAAACGACAATGGTGCGCCTTGCGCCGCCAACGCATCATAATCTTTGTGTTTTTTGGCCGAGTGTAAAACCGCTTCAATATGTTTGCAGGTTCCCAAGCGATTAGTCGCTAAATCGGGGCAGGTACAATAGTTCATCCGTTGATCCAAAGAACGGATATGAACTTGATAAGCGGTTTTGCGATAAGTCGCTGAAATAATCGAGCGCGCTTCCCAAACGCCGAACGCCAAATTACCGCTGACTAATTTGACATTGACTTCGTTGCGGCCTTTTTTTACCCGCTCCTGAATCGCCTCATCCACAGCTCCGCCCAGACTTTCCTGTTGCTGCTCCAGTTGAAATTCGGCAATGCGGTATAAAGCTGCGATAGCATGTTTGCAAAATGTTTCCGGCGATTGACAATTGCACAAACAATCCAGTTCTTCCGCGCCGTTATCAAACAATTCAACGGTATAGTCTAGATCCTGCTCATGGCCTTCAACCATGGCGGTGACGCCATAATCATCCATTCTCAGGTCAAAAACCCGATTTTCGGTAAAATAGCTCAAACCGTTTTGAACGGTTTGTCGGCTCGCCAAAGTATTGAGTTGTTCAGTATCGTAAACAAAGAAGTCCAGGTTCATCTTCAATTTCCCAGTTGGTTGGAACAAGGTTTATGCGGATAATGCGATTTGTTGATAAATTTGTTTATGTTGAGCCGCCAGTTCATCCCAGGTTTGGCCGACCGGCTTAACCGGATCGCTTCTATCCAACTCGCTTAAACAAGCCGATACCCAGTGATCAACCGGCTCCTCAGCATCAAGCACACTACCGGACGCAGGCGTTAAGCGGGCGGCAATCCCGCATTGCCTGGAAACCACGACCGGAACCTCCGCATTACTGGCCTCGGCTATCGCCATGCCGTATGCTTCCGAAGTTGCCGGATGCAGTAACAAATCAGCTTTTTCTAAAAAGGGTTCGGAATCCTGCCACCCCAATAATTGATAATCGCCGCGCATACCGGTAAACAAATGCGCAATTTGTTCAGACTCAGGACCCAATACCCAGAAATGCACTTTTTCTCTGATCTGTTGAACCCGGTCGACAATACCCACCGCTTTTTCCAATCCCTTTCGTTTCCATTCCTGACCGACGAATAAAATGATTTTTACATCCGACTGACGTTTCGGCTTATGCAATTTTTCATAACGATGCACCGCCGGGTAAGCAGGCGCTTGTAATCGGCTTTGCAATTGCGGATAAGCTTCCTTCAATTGATGCCCAATCAAGCCCGAATTAGGCAGAATCGCTTGTACTTGTTCGCCGCAAACTTCACGTTTTTCCAGATAGCGCCAAACCGCCTTGCGCAGTGAAATTTGTTTCCACCAAGGCGCTGGTTTATCATAAGCGAATAAAGTGGTGTGGAAAGTCGTTACTTGGTGATCGGCAATCCGCTCATGAGAATGCACGATAAATTGCTCAGTCTGTTTCGCCAGCCAACGACTGACCCGAAAAGAAAATATCAACATTGATAACCAACGCGGTTTGGCTATATTTTTCCCCAATTGATGAACAATAATTTCAGGTTGTTCTACAGTTTGAAACGCTTGTTCGCACAGTACATGAACTTCCACTTCCTGTTTGGCTAATGCATGCGATAACTCCCAAACATACCTTTCCATCCCGCCGACCGGACCGAAACGTTTCACGATGTGTAGAACTTTTTTCATAAGTAAATTGAATAATCAATGAATCGCTATATTATATACTTCACAGAAAAGCGGTTGCAGTTTTCTAACGGAGAGTTTTACCCAGCTTTGTTATGGTAACGCCATAAACCGACAAGGCGGGGTTAATTCTCGTCACGAAATTGCCGCAATGCAAACGATCTTTTAAGGAATGCACACGTTATAACCCCCCCCTTCCTAACACCCTCTACTTAATAGCCCTCGAATGACAGACCGACAAAATCAACAAACCAGTATGCAGATTTATCGCAGATTATTGAAATATATGCTGCCCTACTGGAAATTATTCATTATCAGCGTGATCGGCTATCTATTTTACGCATCGACGCAACCGCTGTTTGCAATGGTGATACAACATATTATCGATACCCTGAGCACGGAAGAAAAACAAGGCATGATGTATTTACCGCTGCTGTTCGTCGGCTTATTCGTACTCAGAGGCATCGGCACTTTTTTAGGCAGTTATTTTCTAGCCCGGATTTCCGGCAATGTGATTCATAAGCTACGCTGCGAAATTTTCGACCACTATACTTATTTATCCACCGAATATTTCGACAGCAATAACAGCGGTCACATGATTTCGCGAATCACCCATAATGTCGGCGAAGTTACCCGCGCCACCACCGACTCGATTCGTACTTTTGTCCGCGAAGGTTTTACCGCGTTGGGCTTATTGTTATATCTAATCTGGAGCAACTGGCAATTATCCTTGGTATTCCTATTGATTGTGCCCATCGTCGGCATAATGGTCAGCTATGTCAGCAAACGCCTGAAACGCATCAGCCACCGTATGCAGGACAGCATCGGCGATATGACCCACATCACTTCGGAATTAGTCAACGGCCAACGCATCGTAAAAAGCTTCGGCGGCGAAAAATATGAAAAAACGCGCTTTCACGATAGCAGCCGCAATAACCGTAATCAGACCTTAAAATTGATTATGACAATGTCAATTCATAACCCCTTATTGCAATTTCTCATTTCATTGGCGCTGGCGGCGTTGATGTATATGGCGCTGATCATGATGAAAGACGCTGGCGCCGGAGAATTTGTCGCTTATTTAACAGCGGCTTTTTTGCTACCGCGCCCCATACGCCAACTCAGCGACGCCAATGCGGAAATTCAACGCGGTATTGTCGCCGCCGAATCCTTGTTCGATATTCTGGACATACCGACCGAACAAGATAAAGGCGAATATGAAGTAGAGCGAGTCGAAGGCCGCATTCATATTCAAGGTCTGACTTTCCGTTATGAACAAGCTGAGGCGCCGACTTTGAAAAAAATTAATCTTAAAATACAGGCGGGACAAACCGTGGCGCTGGTAGGCGCTTCCGGCAGCGGCAAAAGCACCTTAGTCAACTTAATCCCGCGCTTTTATGATTACCGTTACGGTTCCATTTTATTAGACGGCGTGGAACTGAAAAAATACAAACTGAGCAATTTACGCCAACAAATTGCCTTGGTCACCCAACACATCACCTTATTCAATGACAGCGTCGCCAACAATATCGCCTATGGCGCTATGCAAGGCGCGCCCCGCGAACAGATCATCAAAGCCGCTGAAGACGCCTACGCCATGGACTTTATCAACAATCTACCGAAAGGACTGGATACCGAAATCGGCGAACACGGCGTTAAGCTATCTGGCGGCCAACGTCAACGCCTGGCGCTGGCCAGGGCATTATTGAAAGACGCCCCCATACTTATTTTGGATGAGGCCACCTCGGCGCTGGACACCGAATCGGAACGCTTTATCCAAGCAGCCTTGAACCGGGTTATGAAAAACCGCACGACATTGGTTATCGCCCATCGTTTATCCACCATCGAAAATGCCGACACCATTTTAGTCATGGAACAGGGTCGCATTGTAGAACAAGGTCAACACCAACAGCTACTCAGCGCCAACGGCGCCTATGCCAAACTGCATCAAATGCAATTCGGCTTTGAGCAGGATTTGACATTATGAAAGCAGATTTACTCACCACCGCCATCCTTCCTGTCTCATTGTTTATCATTATGTTTGGTATGGGGTTATCTCTGCGCATCTCAGATTTTGCCCGTATTGTTAAACACCCCAAAGCGGTTGCGATTGGAATATCGGCTCAACTAATCCTTTTACCTTTAATAGCATTGCTAATGACAGTAGCTTTTAAATTACCGCCGGAGCTGGCGGTAGGTTTAATGATTATTTCATTCGCACCGGGCGGGGCGACATCAAATATGTTTACCAATTTGGCAAAAGGCGATGTTGCTTTATCTATCAGCCTAACTGCTATTGTTAGTTTATTGACGCCATTCAGTATTCCTTTTTTCACAGTGCTGGCGATGGAATATTTCCTGGGCTCAGCCAGCACATTTGAACTCCCATTACTAAAAAGCATTATTCAATTGCTGGTGGTTACGCTAATACCCGTTATGGTTGGCATGTTTATATTATCGAAATGGCCGAAAGCAGCAGCCAAAACCGAAGCATTTATTCGGGTATTTTCCATTCTATTTTTGTTCTTGATCATGATGGCGATTATTCTAAAAAACAAAAACCATATGCTAGGTTTTTTCATGCAAACGGGCGCCGCCACTTTATGCTTGAATGTACTGGTATTAATCTTAGGCTATACGCTGGCTAAAGTCTCCCGGCTTGAGAGGCCGCAAGCGATTTCAATCGCTTACGAGGTAGGAATTCAAAATGGAACCTTAGCCTTAATGGTCGCGGGCACATTAATTGGCAACAGCACAATGATGATTCCAGCAGTCACCTATAGTATTTTTATGTTTGTAACGGGTTTTTTATTTGGCCGGGTTTTAAAGAAAACTTTGCATCCCCTGCCTGAAACAATCACTTAGAATGGTTGATGGGAAGATTTATGGCATGGTGGGAGGCAGTGATAACCATGACAGCTTATTAGGAAGAAAAAAAAGACAAGACGCTTTAAAGCGGCTCCAAAGGCTGAAATTGCTTTAAAATATTGAAAATCAATAATTTACATGTATTATGAAGCTACAATGACAAAATCAGATTAAAAAAAGGCAAAAAAACATTTCAAATATAAGTAAATTATAATATACTAAATATTATTCAAAGTTATTTTGAAATTAAAAGTAGGCAGGACTCAAGTCCTGCCAGGCAAGCAAATAACGACAATTCGTTTGCACTAAACATGATAGTAATTGAGGAGGAGATCATGGCTAAACCGAATATAAAACATTTTTTTCATAACGCCACTTGGACTTATACCTATGTGGTATCCGATCCTGAAACCAAAAAATGCGCGATTATCGATCCCTGTCTGGACCTGAATTATAAAGCGGGCAGAATATGCAGTATGGCTGCTAATGAAGTGCTGAATTATATTAAGCAGGAAGGATTGAGCGTTGAATGGTTGCTGGAAACTCACGCCCATGCAGACCACATCAGCGCCGCACATTACCTCAAACAACAAGTCGGCGGTAAGATTGCTATCGGCGAGCATGTGACTCAGGTTCAGAAGGTATTCAAGGGTTTTTATAATCTGCAAGACGAATTCAAGATAGACGGCTCGCAATTCGATCATTTGTTCAGCGATGGCGAAACCTTCAGTATCGGCAATATTACCGGTAAAATTTTGCATACGCCGGGCCATACGCCCGCCTGCATCACCTATATTATTGATGATGCGGCATTTGTAGGCGATACCATTTTTATGCCGGATTCAGGCACCGCGCGTTCTGATTTTCCAGGCGGCGACGCGGCGACCTTATATCAATCCATCCAAAAAATTTACGCTTTGCCGGAGGATACCCGTTTATTCATGTGTCATGATTACAAACCGGATAAACCGCATCCGCGTCATATGACAACCGTAGCCGACGAAAAGAAAAAGAACATTTATGTTCAGCAAGGGGTTACTGAAGAAATGTTTGTAGCGGTCAGAAACGGAATTGATGCTTCATTGGAAGCGCCGGTATTGATTCTGCCTTCCATACAAATCAATATACGCGCCGGCGAGCTGCCGCCCGCCGAAGATGACGGCGCGCAATATTTGAAAATTCCGATTAATAAAATCGGTAATAGTTGTGAATAAAAAAGGGTGGTTTAGGGCTTCCGGGAATCTATCTATGAAAACGTCATCAAATACTCTAAAACAAAAACTGATACTGGCTTTATTCGGCTCGTTGATTTTCACCTCAGCAATGGCGACTTCTGAGGGCTATAAAGTAAAAAAACCTATAGCGAGTCATCAGGAACAGCAAAATGATTCAAAACAACAAGCGGAAAGCCAAAAATATCATGGCGTCTATTATGGCGTGCTTCCCTGTAATGATTGTGCGGGAATTATGGTTACGCTGTCCTTAAAGAATAGGAACAATTATTTGTTGGTCTCTCAGAAAGCCAAGAATTCGGCCCGGGAGTATTTTGAAAAAGGTAAATATGATTGGAATGAGCAAACAAAAATTGTCACACTTAGCCCGTTCAAAAAATCCCAAACGCGAAAATACCAAATTAATGATGATAACACCTTAACCGAGCTTTCTTCTAAAGGCGTTCCGTTAAAGGCGACTCAAAAAAATACATCCTATCGTTTATACCAAAAAGAAATGGACGAAAAAAAAGCGCTCATGCATATTCGTTAGGAATGCGGTTCACTGTTCCCGCCTTTCTCGGTGGGAACGCATACGGGACTGCAAAAGTATTCAATATAAAATCCGTAACCGTCACCGCGCGAAGTATACGTCTTCATCATTTTTGAATTTTAAGTGAATTATTTCACACTCTCATATCCAACGCCCCCGAATCATTAAAACCTAAAGCAACTGCACAAAATCAGCGGTTAAGTTTACAATAGAGCGTTTTCAATGCAATCACATTACGAAGCGCTTAACTTAACCTATCAATGAAAAAACTTTACCCGGAAATAGAGCCTTTCAACACTTTCCATTTAAATACCGATTCAATTCATCAAGTTTACGTTGAGCAATGCGGCAACCCTGAGGGGCATCCTGTCGTATTTCTACATGGCGGCCCTTGCTCCGGATGCCGACCGGAACACAGATGTTTTTTCAATCCTGAACATTACCATATTATTCTTCTGGATCAACGGGGTTGCGGTCGCTCTTTGCCTTTCGGCGAATTAAACGGCAATCATACTCAGGCATTAATTGATGACTTGGAATCTATCCGGCGGCATTTAGGTATTGATCGGTGGTTGGTTTTTGGCGGCTCTTGGGGCGGGACACTGGCTCTGCTTTATGCCCAACAGCATCAGCAACGGGTTTCCGGATTGATTATTCGCGGCGTTTTTTTGGCCAGGCAGAAAGATTTTAACTGGTTTGTGCAAGAGGGCGCAGGACGAATCTATCCTGAGTTATGGAGGCAATTAGTTAACGCCATACCGGCGGATTTGCACAATAATCTGGTGCAAGGTTTACATGAAGTCGCATTCGGCGCGGACGAAATCGCCAAACGAAGATTAACCCGCGCTTGGCGCGCCTGGGGCGGACAAACAGCCTTAGGCGCGGATTTTCAGGCTGAAAACGAGCCGCAGCATATTACCGAACAAATGGTGCAGCAGTTGCAAATGGAAATCCATTTTGCCCATAAGCAATATTTTATCGAAGAAAATCAAATCATTGCTAATATTGATCAGTTACGCAATATTCCCTGTATCATTATTCACGGGCGTCATGATTTTGTTTGCCCGATGGAAGCAGGGTTAACGCTTGCCGAGCATATGCCGCATGCCGAGTTTCAACCCTTGCCGACAGCCGGGCATGTGCCGAACAGCGATGAAATGATCGACGCATTGGTGGCGGCAACTGATAAAATGCTGTCCATTCTTTAAAATCCGCCTTCCTGAGTCCATTGAATCAAAGCAAAAAAAGAATAGTCATTGCCATGACCGGCGCCACTGGCGCAATATACGGCGTACGGATGTTGCAAGTTTTTCAGGAACTGACGGCATGGGAAACGCACTTAGTCATTTCCTCAGCCGGACTGGTGAATCTGAAATATGAACTGGACATGGATAAGGCTACGCTTTATCAATTAGCCGATGTGACGCATGGGATTAATGATATCGCTAGTTGCATCGCCAGCGGCTCATTTAATACCGAAGGCGTGGTTGTTGCCCCCTGCTCTATGAAAACGCTGGCGGCTGTTGCTCATGGCTTTGGCGATAATTTGATTTCCCGTTCTGTGGATGTCGCCTTAAAAGAACGTCGAAAAGTGGTAATTATGCCGCGCGAAACGCCTTTAAACTTAGCGCATATCCGCAATATGGCCGCCGCTACCGAGATGGGGGCGATTATTTATCCGCCGATGCCGGCGTTTTACAATCGCTCCGATTCCCTGGCGGCAATGGTGGATGAAGGGGTCGGCAGGATACTCGCAATGTATGGCGTGGAAACGGATCTTTTCCAGGAATGGCGGGGCTTGAGCTGATTGATCAGCGGCTTGTTCGGTCATTCTATAGCATCGTGCTCGATATTCAACCACATTGCCAATAAAGCTACCGCGCCGCGCACCGCAATTTCATCGCCGTCTTCCAAATCAACATTAATGATGGCTTCTTCGTCAATACTTTGAACAATCGTAATCGGCGTTAATTTAAAGCCCTTTTCGGTGCGTTTGAAAATGTAGTCAATGCCATGGTGTTTAGCCATTGCCGCCTGATTGATCTTAAAAAAATGTCCATCGTTTTGATGACTGATTTTCACATCTAATCTTTGTCCGATTAAAACGTTGTCAAGTTGTTCGGTAAGACTGGCGCGCGCCAAAAATGTTTGCTGTCGATTATCGGCGACTTGGCTGATTAGATCGATAGAGCTGGTTAAATTTAACGCCTCCAAAATGACTTGATCACCCGGTTTTATAAAATTGAAATGTTTTTGATTCACTTCGATACTTAACCAAAGCTTTTGCAAATCGACTATTTTGTATATTGCGTCGAACTGTTCGGCTCTTTGTCCGGCTTGCTTCATTTGCTCTATCACCACGCCGGCTACCGGGGAGTAAAGTTTTAATGATCTGAAAAACTTTTTGGTTTTGCCCAATTTTTTGATTTCTTCAGCGGACAAACCGGATACTTCCAAGAGCTGTTTTAAAATATCCGTCTGCTCGGCTAGATCATTATAGTGATTAGTGGTTTTTTTCAAGCGCGTGTTGGAAATAACGCCGTCATTGAATAATTTTCTATCTTTTTTTAAAGCGAACCAGGCGGTTAAGCGTTTTTTGTTGATTTGAATAAATTGTTTTTGCAATTCAATAAACTCGCCGCTTTTTATTTGCGCTAAAAGTTGACCCTTTTCGATTTGATTGCCGGGGCTGACCCATAATTTATCGACCAGTCCTTTTTGGCCGCTACTGACGATATGTTGTTGTTCAAGCGGCGCTTTAATCACCGCTTTCGCCATAAAAGGGGGGATGTCGTCCACACGACTTAACGGCCCGGTTTTTACGCCTAAATTAAACATTTGCGCATTTGAAAGCGCTAAGAAGTGTGATTCAGCAGAAACTGCCGAATAAAAAAAGAAAAACAGGAAAAAAGCAAAAATTCTCATGGCGGTAAGCCTAATATTCGAAGGCAAAGTGTATTAGAATGTGCCGAACAGAATGGAACTAAAATGTAGAGAGTGTTGTTTAAAGAGTACAATTATAGCAAAAAAACAAATAACTCTCTTCTGCTCAATGACTTTGAACTTATCTTCACAATTATGAAAAAATTAAAAACCATCCTTGCGACATTCTTAATCAGTCTATCTTTACTCATGCTGAACATGTCCGAAGCTGAAGCCAAGCGATTTGGCGGCGGCGGCTCATTCGGCGGAAAATCCGGCTATAGCAGCCCTTTTCGGCGCTCGACAAACGCTAAACCGACCCGCTCCGCGAAGCAACAAAAGGCTTATCAGCAAAATCAGTCTATGCGGCAAAATCTTTCCAAGCGCGGCGGCTTGATGGGCTTGCTGGGCGGATTGGCTTTAGGCGGTCTTTTGGGTTCCTTATTGTTCGGCGGCGCTTTTGAAAATTTTAATTTTATGGATATTTTGGTATTCGGCGGTATTGCCTATTTGCTGTTTCGTTTGTTTGCCGCTAAAAAAAGACCGGCTCAAGCGACGCAAGGTTATGGCGATAATTACCAATTCCGCAATAATGAACAAGATTATTCCAGTCAACCATCGCAACAAGATAATTCTGCGGGCTTTGATACCGATGTTTTATTCGGCAAAAATAAAGCAAACGCCGCGCAAAGCGGCTTTCAACAGACGGATCAATCGCCGGATGCAGACTTTTCTCCCGCTGAAACGCCAACCGGGTTTGATGAAAGCGATTTTTTGGCGGGCGCCGAAGTTGCCTTTAAGCGTTTACAAAAAGCTTGGGACCAGCGTGATTTAGCTGAAATCAGAAGTTTAACCACAGATAAAATGTTTGCTGAAATTCAATATCAATTGCAACATAGCCAGGAACAAAATATTACCGAAGTATTGAAGGTAAGCAGCGAATTATTGGATATACGCGAATTGCCTCAAGAGCTTGAGGCGGTTGTTTACTTCGATAGCGTTATCCGCGAAAATTCCGATCAGCAAGCCGAGCAAATTCGTGAAGTTTGGCATTTTGTTAAACCGAAAAACAGTTTAAGTAAAACCTGGTATTTAGACGGCATCCAACAGTTGGCGGATTAATCTTCAAAACAACGCAAATGTTAACAATCAGTGAAAAAACGCGCCGACGCTATGACCGCTTGGCTCCTTACTATGACGGCCTGGAAGCGTTCATGGAAGGGTTGGTGCTAAAGCAAAAAAGACAATTGCTTTGGCAGCAAGCTAATGGCGCAGATATATTGGAAGTAGGGGTGGGCACAGGCAAAAATTTCGCCTACTATCCGGATAACGCCCGCATGACCGCCATTGATTTCAGTGACAAAATGCTGCAACAGGCTAGAAAAAAGCGAGACCGCATAGGAACAGCGGTTGAATTGGAGCAAATGGATATTGAAACGCTTTATTTTGCCGACAATTGTTTCGATACGGTGGTTGCAACCTGTGTATTTTGTTCGGTGGCGCACCCTAAAAAGGGTTTAAGGGAATTGCACCGCGTCTGTAAACCCGGCGGACAAGTATTATTATTAGAGCATGTTTTAAGCGCTAAACCGCTACTCGCAAAGCTTATGAATGCTGTTAACCCGTTTGTTAAATCCGTTTTTGGCGCTAATATCAATCGCCAAACGATCAAAAATGTCCAAGCGGCCTCTTTCCAAAAGGTCTTTGTGGATCCTGGCAGTAGTGATTTAATAAAAGTGATTAGAGCAATCAAATAAAGCGAAAAATCAACCGATCAGCTTGAGTTTGCCTCAAGCAGGGCGTATGAGAATGACGGTGGGAAAAGTGTAAGAAAAGCAGGCAGAGCATATATCTATAAGGCCATGAGCTTATAAAATGACTCTGCCGCCTCCCTTAACTTACAAAAAATATTCGTCTTGTGAGGTAGACTGATTCTGTACGACTATTTTTTAAGATAAGCTGAATTGCTGGAGTCTTCAGCGATTAAAGATTCCGCTTTTTTATACTTATCGCTTTCAGATTGCTTCACCATAAAAATAGTACCGGCAAAAGCGATTACGCCAACTGCAACATACAACCAAAAATTGTCTTTTTCTTGAACTTCTGAACTCATTGTAATTCCTCGTGTAATTATTTAAGTCTGACGAAATTGTTTCGACGGGTGCTACTTTATAAAAAAAGACGCTTCAGAAAATTGATATAAATCAACTAATAAACATTCCATTAAAAAAATTGTGGTTTTTTGGTTTTGGCCTTACCCAATCAATGTCGGGTAAGCAGTTACAATAAGTTATTACTAAAATCCTATAAAAACTTAACCCAGCTTTCGAATTTAAATTCATAACCAATTGATATGCATGGAAAAATAAATATTACAGCACTACATAGCAAGTTTTGGCATGAGTTTTAATCCTTATTTTTCAATTTGTTATTCAGAATATTAAATATTGATCACTATTTTCGAAGGCAGGGTTAAGGATTAATAAAACCAAAACAGAAAGTTGGGTTAAACTTTTTCTGCTATAGTTATTCTAAGTTTTATCTTAAATGTCACTTAAGCCTCTCCGACATTTCCGGCGCACTCTCGTTAGTGAATTTGTAGTAATACCGTTATGTTATGCACACTCAATCTCTTTTATTAATATTGGAACGCAGCTTGGTGATATTTGCTTTGCTGATCCTCAGCACCGCGATTGTTCACGCCGCTATGGATAATCGCAGACGCCTTGCTTTAGTGATAGGCAACGGCGACTACCCGCAAAGCCGCTTGAAAAACCCTGAAAACGACGCTGAAGATATTGCCGACAAATTGGAGTCTTTGGGCTTTGATGTCATGTTGCACACCGATTTGGCGAGAAAACAGATGCGTCGCGTAGTACGCCAATTCGGCCGAAAAGCGCCGAACTATGATGTGATTTTGTTTTATTTTGCTGGTCATGGCGTGCAATTGGAAGGCGAGAATTACTTGATTCCAGTGGATGTGGACTTTGATATTATGAAGTCTGAACTACAAGATGATGCCGTTCGAGCCAATACCATTTTGGATATCATGAACGAAGCAGACGATAAAACCAATATTTTTATCCTGGATGCTTGCCGTAATAATCCTTTCCGCAGTTTCAGCCGCAGCGCCAGTCGCGGTTTGGCAACGTTGGAAAGCGGCGTCGGCACCCTGATCGCTTATGCCACCGCTCCCGGTTCGACTGCCGAAGATGGTTCCGGACGCAATGGAACCTATACTCAATATTTACTGGAAAACCTGGATAAGCCTGGATTAACCGTAGAGCAGATGATGAAGCGCGTGCGCATCGGGGTTTTGAAGGCGACACGTAATCGACAAGTGCCTTGGGAAAATTCATCCTTACGCGGTGATTTTTGTTTTGCAGGCTGTGAAACTTCTGAACAAATGCGCGCGAGAGAGC
>SPJK01023873.1_pt1 | contig 14548 bp, 13 predicted proteins | sample 3741771 | NCBI WGS metagenome assembly SPJK01 (sample SAMN10925997, study PRJNA522277) | cold seep metagenome | isolation source: Elba SIP-enriched marine methane seep metagenome, extraction at timepoint T2 | place: Italy: coast of Elba, Mediterranean Sea | reverse complement strand
CGCCATCATTTCACTATGGATGGCCTCGGATAGTCCAACAGCACAGGGGAGAAGGACAGAGACAATGAGCATCGATGTAAGGCCGTTTGACGGGTTGGGCCATTTCAAGATCGATTGGCTGAATGCGAAGCATCATTTCAGCTTCGGTCATTATCATGACCCGGGTAGAATGGGTTTGGGACCACTGCGAGTCTGGAATGATGATACGATCAAGCCTCATACGGGCTTCGATCCACATCCGCATCGGGATATGGAAATCGTCACCTATGTGCGCAGCGGAGCGATCACTCATCGCGATAACCTGGGAAATGAGGGCCGGACAGTTGCCGGCGATATTCAGGTGATGTCCGCCGGCACCGGGATCGTGCATGGCGAGTATAATCTGGAGGACGAGGACACCCAGATCTTCCAGATTTGGATCATCCCCAAGAGCCGTGGTAACGCCCCGCGCTGGGAAACCCGCACCTTTCCGCGTGGCGATGCCGCCGGGACCCTGGTCCCAATGGCATCCGGTCAGTCCGGGATCGAAGGCGCCGTTGAGATTGACCAGGACGCGACGCTCTATGCGGGAACATTCCAGGCAGGACACCGGATCACCCATCCGTTAGGCACGGATCGCGGCGCCTATCTGGTGCCGGCCCGGGGAAGGATTCGGCTCAATGGTGTCGAGATCGGCGCACGCGATGGCGTGTCTGTAGAGAATGTGGAAGCATTGGATATCGAGATTACTGACGACGCGGAACTGATCTTGGTCGATGTCCCTATGGCTGAGGCGGCTTGAGCCGGGGCGATTGAGCGCCTAACGTTCAGGCTGGATGGCAGGACAGACGTTACGAGATTGGATTCCATGACCACATATGGCCGGGATGGCATCAAACAAGGGATCTTTCAGGAGATTGCTGAGCGCGCGGCGCGCGAAGGGCTGATTGTTCCCTTGTCGGCGGAGGAGCGGCAGGCTTCCCGTGATGCCACGCTGGCGAAACGGCCTGACAGCGATTCCGTCTGGATCTTCGGCTATGGGTCTTTGATCTGGAACCCGGCCTTTCATTTCGTTGAGCAACGCTCGGCAACCTTGTTCGGTTATCACCGGTCATTCTGCCTGAAGACACCAATTGGGCGCGGCTCGCCGGACTGCCCGGGTCTGGTTCTGGGGCTGGATCGTGGGGGGTCCTGCACCGGTGTGGCATTCCGGATCGACGAAAGCGACCCGGCAATCCTGGAAGAAGAGCTGGATGTGATCTGGTCGCGGGAGATGCTGGCCGGCTCTTACCGCCCGACCTGGGTGAAGCTGCGCGGAGCAGACGGCCCCTTCCACGCCATTGCCTTTGTCATGCGCCGGGATAGCGATCGCTATGCGGGCAAGCTGACGAATGGTGAGGCGGCGGACATCATAGGCCGCGCCGTCGGCGATCTTGGCCCCTGTCGTGACTATCTGCGCAACACTGTTGATGCCCTGCGCGCGCTCGGCTTCCGGGACCGGCGGCTGGAAGATATCTCCCGCCGGATCATCGATACCCCGGAGTGATCGCGGAAAGGTGTTTGGCCCCAGCCTTGCCTCACCCATACTTTCAGCCCATATCGATAGCGTCGAATGTTAACGATGGGGGAGCATCCCATGTCCGAAAATTCCATGTCCGAAAATTCCATGGCTGACAAATCAACGACCGGCAAAGTCGTGAAGTCCGATGCGGAGTGGAAGGCGGAGCTGACGCCTGAGCAATACCAGATCACCCGCAAGGCCGGTACCGAGCGCGCCTTCACCGGAAAATACAACGATTGCAAGGACAGCGGCACCTATCACTGCGTCTGTTGTGGGGAACCGCTTTTTTCCTCCGACAACAAGTATGATTCAGGATCGGGCTGGCCCAGTTTTTACCAGCCGGTCTCTGATGAGGCGGTTGCAGAGCATTCGGATCGCAGCTTCTTCATGCGGCGGACGGAGGTCGTCTGCTCCCGGTGCGACGCCCATCTGGGACATGTCTTCCCCGATGGTCCGGCGCCGACCGGATTGCGCTACTGCATGAACTCGGCCTCCCTGGACCTGAAGAAAAACGACGAATCTTAGAGGCTTGATTTCCCGGACAGTGCGGGGCCTAACTGCGCCCAGTGATTGACTAGGGAAGGAAGCGGACGTGGGGTCTTTAGCGGGAAAGAAGGTAGCGGTTACCGGTGCGGACGGATTCATCGGGTCTTGTCTGGCTGAGAAACTGGTTCGGGACGGCGCCAACGTCCGGGCTTTGGTACAGTACAACCCCTTCGGCTCCGCCGGCTGGTTGGATCGCACCGATCCGGAAATCCGCGCTGCAATGGATATCCAAGCCGGCGATATCCGCGACAGTTTCTTCATGCGGCGGTTCTGTGATGGCCAGGATGTGGTGATGCATCTGGCCGCCCTGATCGGCATTCCCTTTTCCTATGTCGCGCCGCAATCCTATGTCGACACCAATGTCACCGGCTCTCTGAATGTATTCGAAGCCTGCCGGGATGCCGGGGTGGGGCGGGTCGTGCATACCTCAACCTCCGAAGTCTACGGCACCGCGCTGTTCGAACCGATCACCGAAGACCATCCCTTACAGGGGCAATCCCCTTATTCCGCCAGCAAGATCGCCGCCGATCACATGGCGGAAGCCTATGCGCGGTCTTTTGAGCTGCCGGTCGTGATCCTGCGGCCCTTCAATACTTTCGGGCCACGCCAAAGCGAGCGCGCCGTGATCCCGACCGCAATCCGGCAGGCGCTTGACCCGGCCTGTGAGGAGATCAAGCTCGGCGACCTCTCTCCCATGCGTGATTTCAATTATGTGGAAGACACCGCTGACGCCTTTGCGGCCATTGCAGCGGCGGAGACGGTCGAATTCGGGACCGCCTATAACACCGGTACCGGGCACGCGGTCTCGGTTGGGGAAACGGTTGAGATCATCCGCCGGGCAACCGGGGTCAACAAACCCATTGTCGAGGATGCCAGCCGCATCCGCCCGGCGAAGTCGGAAGTCTTCAAGCTCATCTCCTCTGCCGACAGGCTGGCAGAGGCGACGGGCTGGAAACCAGCGCTCGGCCTGGAAGAAGGATTATCCCGCACGGTCGAGTTTTGGCGCGATGAAATCCGCGAGGGACGGCAGCGCCCCGATGCCGACTATCTCGTCTAGGCCTCTACGTCTCTAGGCCTATACGTCTCTATTACGCCTCCGAGAGATAGGCTTCCGCTGACACGATCTGGGCATAGGCAAAGCCCAGGGCGGACATGAAGGCAGCGTGCGCATCCTCGGCGGCGATCTGACGACCCTGGAATTCCAGATCGCCTGGCAGGTCGGCAATGAAGACACCAGCGCCTTCCGCCGCAGTTTTCGCAAGATCACCGGTCTGACGCCGAAAGAACACCGTCGCCGGTTTTCAATCTCCGTCTAATTGCGCCTGCCGACCAAGCCACGCGCAATGACTTGGGCCTGAATCTCGCCCGCCCCTTCAAAGATGTTGAGGATTCGGGCATCCACGAGGACACGGCTGATCGGGGTTTCCAAGGCGTAGCCGATGCCGCCATGGATTTGTAGGGCATCATCCGCCGCTGCCCAGGCGCAGCGTGCGGCAAGCAGCTTTGCATAGCCCGCTTCGACATCACAGCGCCGGCCCGTATCCTTGGCGGCGGCCGCCCGCATGGTGAGCTGGCGGGAAAGTTCAATCTCCGCGGCCATACGGGCGAGCTTACCGCCGACCCTTGGAAATTCTGCAATTGGGCGCCCGAACTGCTTTCGCTGAACCGCATAGGCAACGCCGAGATCGAGGGCATTGCGCGCCACACCGACGGCCCGGGCGGCGGTTTGGATTCGCGCCGCTTCAAAGGTCGACATCAATTGCCGGAAACCCTGTCCTTCTTCCCCGCCCAGCAGGTTATCCGCCGAAACTTCAAACCCATCGAAGGCAATGTCGTATTCCTTCAAGCCGCGATAGCCCAAGGTGCGGATTTCGCCGCCCGTCATGCCGGGCGCGGGGAAAGGTGTCGCGTCATCGCCGCGGGGCTTTTCCGCCAACAGCATAGAGAGGCCCCGGTGATCGGTCGATTGCGGGTCGGTCCGCACAAGCAACGTCATCAAATCAGAGCGCCCACCATGGGTGGCCCAGGTCTTGGCGCCCTGAACCTTGTAAATATCACCATCCCGCATCGCGCGGGTTTTCAGGCGCGCCAGATCTGATCCGGTATCCGGTTCCGTGAAAACTGCCGTTGGCAGGATGGACCCATCCGCGATACCCGGCAGGAAACGCGCTTTTTGATCGGCTGTCCCGTTGCCGGAGATGAGTTCTCCTGCGATCTCCGCCCTCGTCGCCAGGGAGCCGGTCGCAAGATGAACCGCGCTCAACTCTTCCGTCACTGCCGCCATGGCCTGTTTGCCGAGCGCCAGACCGCCGAATTCCTCCGGCAGGGACAAGCCGAATACGCCCAGATCAGCGACGGATTGGACAACACTATCCGGGATCAAGCGGTCTTCCAGATGCCAGCGATGGGCGTGGGGCGCGACCTCTGCTGCAGCGAAGCGGCTGAATTGATCCCGGATCGGTGCCAGATCCGGATTGGCATCGCCAGGGTCCGGACGCGCACCATCGGCAAGTGCTTGGGCGATCCGAGCGACAAGCGCCGGATCGCCGGCAGCATCCAGGGCCTCGGCGACAGCTTCGTCCATCGCCAGCATGCGGGCCGGCCCTGCTAATCCCAACTCCCAGGGACGGGCGGTTTCCATCTGGGACATCGGCAGGCCGCCAATCAGACGGGCGCAGATCTCTCCAAAAGCCAGGCGCGCGATATCCGTTTCCAGGCTTCCCAACCGGCCGGCATCGGAAAGCCGCTGACGCCAAGCGTCAATTGCGATGGCGGCTTCAACTGAAGCGGCGATCCAGGCAATACCATGGGCCAGATGCTGATATTTGGTGAGCAGATCCGGCGCCGCCTTGCCGTTCTGGACCAGTTTCTCTTCCAACACCAATAGGGCGTGATCGCGATAATCCTGCAGTCGCTCAAGCGTCATAAAACGTCCGCCTAGTCGCGTGTCTTTGGACCGGAGAACGGGGCAGGTCTGCGGCCCAGGCGGTTCTCTCCTGCTTGTGCCCCGCGTGATCCACGGTCGGCGCGTGGCTGGAAGGCAATGACATTGCCGGCCTCACGCCCTTCGACGGGAGCACCCGCTGAAGGGGCACGATCAGCAGCTTCTTGCGCGGCAACGCGTTCTACGAACAAGCCGGCCTGTTCTTCGACAGTATGGAAGTTCATGGGAAAGGTGGCGTTAAAACCGCCATGACGATAGCGAACCCGTGCCGCCTGGCGCCTGCCAAATATCCAAAGATCACTCATGTTCCGGCAAACCCCTCAGGAATCCTCACATAGATTGAGGCTAACCCAGTTTTTGCACCTGGCCGGTTGGGCCATACTCACTCTGTGCTTGGTCGCACTTGTTGGCCTGAAAGGCAAGACTTGGCGGGTCTTCACGGTGCTGGTACCGGTGGCCGCGCCTTTTCGCCGCGCCTTCTTGTCGGCCCAGGAGAACGGGAGCATGGTCGGCGATCATGGAAATCCTGTTCGAAATTCTATTCCCGGTCTTTGGTGTCATCGCCCTGGGCTATGCTGCTGCCAAGTTGGGTTGGTTTGGTGAAGACGCTGAAAAGGGCGTCGCGACGTTCGTTTTCAACTTCGCCATTCCCCTGATGCTTTACCGCACGATCGGCACGACAGACCTTCCCGAGACCCCGCCTTGGGGCTTGTTTGCCAGTTTCTATGGCGCGGGTCTGGCACTCTATGGCTTCGGTTTTCTGATCGCCCGGATGGGGTTCGGGCGGGATTTTGGGGGAAGCACCGTTACCGGTATGGGCTTCGCCTTCGGGAATTCGGTGCTGGTTGGCTTGCCCCTGGTGATCACAGCCTATGGCGAAGCGAAGATCGTGCCTTTCCTGATCCTACTCTCGGTCCATGGCGTTACGTTCTTTTCCGTTACCACGATCCTGATGGAGGTTGGCGCCAGCGATGGTGAGCGTGGCTTCAAAGCGCCTGCCCTGCGCATCGTGAAAAGCCTGGCCCGCAACCCGGTTCTGATCGGAATAGCAGCAGGCTTGGCGAGTAATTTTTCCGGGATTGGCGTGCCGGGCCCCATCGAATCCCTGACCCGCATGATGCAAGGGGCGGTCGCACCCTCCGCCTTGTTCATCGCCGGTGCGGCGATGGTGCGCTACGGCATAGCCGGTCGGATATCCCAGTCCATCTTCATGGTCTCCGGCAAGTTGGTCATCTTCCCAGCGTTGGTCTTCCTTTTGGGGCATGAGGTCTTCGGCCTCGATGCCCTCTCCCTGCAGATGGCAGTGTTGCTGGCGGCCCAACCCGTCGGTGTCATGGTCTTCGTCTTTGCCAGCCGCTACAGCACGGGCCAAGCCTTGGCCACAACCGCGATCTTTATGTCGACGCCGTTATCTGCGATAACGCTGGGGGTTCTATTGTATCTTTTTGACGTGCGGTAGCGCCGATTGATCGGGGTAAGTCCTCAACTGGACCGCCTTATGTGGACGAGTTCGCATTGCGTCAAATATTCAAAGTGCCGGCCTTGTCCCATTTTGGCGCTTGCATATGTTAGGATGCGATGAGGGCGATTGACGGGGAAACAGCGCATGGCTTTGGTGGATAGGATCCACGCGTGCAACAACGCGAAGATGTTCAATTACCTGCCCTTTTATGCGGCGGGTAAGCGGATCGGTTGGGTACGCGACACTCAGGTCGGGCTGTTGTCCGGGCTGGATTGCTTCAGCATCAGTCCAAGGCGCGTCGACTTCTCGCAAGCCGTTCATGGCTATGATGAGATTACCGAAGTCCTGGATGGCGCCCAGCGAAAACTCGCTGAAGACGGCCATATCAAGGGCTGGCGGGACGAACGCTACGCTGTGCGTCCGCATTTCGGTACGGACCCGCTCTTCGAAATGGAACGGTCGGGGTGTCCCTTCTTCGGCGTTCGGACCTGGTCCGTTCATGTCATTGCTTATGTCTGGCGCAAGGGGGATGGTCCGCATTTCTGGGTCGCCAAGCGGGATGCCAACCGACCGACCTATCCCGGAAAACTGGATTCTTCCGTCGGCGGCGGACAGCCCGCTGGGTTATCCGTGACGCAGAACCTGATCGATGAATGCGGGGAAGAGGCCGGTATTCCCGAAGAATATGCGCGCCGTGCCAAACCTGTCGGCTGTATTTCCTATCGGCATGAAACCGAAGCCGGGTTGAGCCCGGACCAAATCTTCTGCTTTGATCTGCAATTGCCGGAAGATGTCATTCCCTATGGCGCTGATGGCGAGGTGGAAGAATACCGCCTCGTCCCCTGGCAGAAATTGATGGAAATCCTTGCCGATGGGGATGACTTCAAGGTCAACTCCGCCCTGGTCTATATCAACTTCTTTGCCCGTCATGGCATGTTGCGCCCGGACGAGCACAAGGATTACGCGGAAATCTGCGCAGGCCTTGGCGCGAACTAAGCCTGGAGTAGTCCTGCATCAGGCCTGAAGGAACCCCGATACAGCTTATTCCCCAGCTTATTCCGCAGCGTTCGGCGTTGGGTCTTTCGCCGCGCGTTCGGTCAGGACCTTGGCGCGGTTTCCTTCCAATGCGGCGAGGAACAACGAGAGAAGCGGTGGAATGATCGCCAGTGTCAGCACCGCCGACATCGCCAGGCCACCGACAACAACGGATCCCAACCCGCGATAGATTTCCGATCCGGCGCCGGGGAAGATCACCAGCGGTGCCATGCCGAAAACCGATGTCAGGGTCGACATGAAGATCGGGCGCACCCGGTTGCGCGTTGCCTCCAAAATCGCTTCCGCAGCCTCCATCCCGTCTTGCCGGAAGTGGTGCAGTGTTTGGTGCACGATCAGGATCGCATTATTGACGACGATCCCGATCAGGATGACGAAGCCCAACAGGGTCAACATGTCGAGGGCTTGGAAGCTGTAATTGTTCAAAACCGCCAACCCGATCACGCCGCCCGCCGTGGCCAGAGGGACGGAGAGCACGATGATCAGCGGATAAATGAAGCTTTCGAACAACACCGCCATCACAAGATAGACGATCACCAGGGCCAGCAGCAGGTCGAGCTGCATTTCAGCCCAGGTTTCCTGAAGCTTATCCGCCGTGCCGGAAAGACCGATACGAACGCCGGGCGGAAGGCCGGAGGCTTCCAGCGGCTCCAACACCTCAGCTTTCAGTTTTTCCAACGCTGTGCCCAGGGCCAGATCCCCCTTCGGTGTCAGTTGCAGCGTAATCGTCCGTGTCAGCTCCGTATGGCGGATCTGCGTCGGACCGGCTGTGACCCGCACCTCCGCCAATTGGTTTGCCGGAAGGATCGTTCCGGAGCTTGTGACGACCGGCAGATTTTCGATTCCCTGTGTCTGGGTCAGGCCGGAACTGGGTCCCTTCATGGTCAGATCCATCAAAGAGCCATCGACCGTGATCTCATCAACCCGCAAGCCCTCATTAAAGGCATCGACAGTCAGGCCGACCTCCAATGCGGAGACCCCATTATCGGAAAGTTTCACCGGATCCGGGATGACCTGCACTTCCGGCGCGCCCAGCTCCAGGCCGGGAAGCGGGCGCATCTGGTTGCCTTCGCTACGCGGGAAGCTTTGCCCGATCATTCCCGCCGCGCGTTGGGCAACATCGACGACCGTTTCAAGACTGGGACCCCGAATATCAACCTCAATGGCGCGCGATCCGCCGATCCCGCGTCCGAAAATGGAAGGCTGGCGGAAGAAACCGAAGGTGCCGGGTTCCCGATAAACCGGGCCGGTCATGATCGGGATCAGCTCCTTGATCCGGCGTGGGTCGACGGTTCGGCCGCCCATGAAGGTGCGTGAATTCGTTGCGACGAAGAAGAAGGTCTCCATCAGGGGCGGGGCGTCGGGTTGCATCGCGGCTTCCCGCTCCTCCGTCGACATGTCCATCCCACGCCACAAGGGGCGGACAACAGTCTCTACCCGTTCCGCCATGCCGCGCATGGTCTCCAGATTATAGCCGGGCGGCGGTAGGATCACGCCGAAGACGAAGTTGCGGTTACCTTCCGGCAGATATTCCAGATCCGGCAACAGCCGGTAGGTGCCATACCCAGCCGATGCGGTAATCACGATGACGAGGCTTGCCGCGAGCATACGGGAGCGAACGACCTTGCCGGTCAGCCAGTTGAGCGTGCGCATGAAGCCGCGCCCGAAATGATCGATACCGGGCAACGGCGGCGACAGTTTTGTCGGGTCCCCGACCTTGCCCTTCAGGAGCCAACGGGAAAGTGCCGGAATCACGGTGACCGACACCAATAGCGACAACATCACCGCAACCGAGATCGCAACCGCGATGTCGCGGAACAGCTGCCCCACCTCCAATTCCATAATCAGGATTGGGATGAAGACCATTACGGTGGTGAGCGCAGAGACCAGGATCGCGCCCCAGACCTGACTTGCGCCCAGATAGGCGGCCTCTGGCGCCGGTTTACCAAGCTGACGGTGGCGATAGATGTTCTCCAGGACGACAATGGCGGCATCGACCACCATCCCCACGGCAAAGGCGATCCCAGCAAGGCTCACCACATTCAAGGACCGGCCAAGTGCTGCCATAGCAACAAAGGATGCAACGACGGATACAGGGATCGCCAGGGCAACCACCAGCGTCGCGCGGATGGAGCGCAGGAAGACCAGCAGGATCACCACCGCAAAGGTCCCGCCGACCCAGATATTCTGGATCACCAGATCAATGGCGGAATTGATATAGACCGTCTCGTCATAAAGCTGTTCCAGCTTCAGCCCGTTGGCGGCAAGGACGCCTTCATTCAATTCGTCCCGCCGGTCGCGCAGATGCTGCATCACCTCAATGACATTGGCGCCAATCTCCCGCTTCACGGAAAGTGCGATCGCCTCAAAACCGCCGGAGCGGATATCCGCGGTGGAATCCTTGAAGCCGAACTGCACATTAGCGATATCGCCCAATGTGATCCGCGCGACGCGCCCAGTTGCCTCGTCGCGGTCAGTCCGCAACACGATTTCTGAAATACGCTCTGGTGTCGTCAGGTCATTATCGGTCCGGACAATATAGCGCCGCTTGCCCTCATCAACCTTGCCGCCGGAGATGGAAGCATTCTCATCCCGGAGCCGGTTCACCACATCTGGAACGGTCAGATTGAATTCCGCCATCCGGATGGGGTCGACGATGACCTGCATCTCCTTGGCGCCGCCGCCATAGACATCGACCTGCCCCACCCCCGGAATGCTTTCCATCGCCGATTTGACGATATCTTCGGCAAAATCCCCATAGGTATGGATCGGCGGTTCCGTGCCATCCGCATGGCGCAGCCGGAACCAGGCGATGGAGTTGTCTTCCGAGCCGGCGGTATCCATGGTCGGCTCGTCGGCTTCTTCCGGATAACCCGGTACGCGGTCCAGCCTGTTGGCGGTCAGCAGCAAAGCGCGCGACATATCACTGCCGACCGCCAGCTCCAGTTCAATCTCTGCGCGGCCATCCCGGGCACGGCTGGTGATTTTCTGAAGCCCTTCCAGCCCTTTCAGGACTTCTTCCTGCTCATTGACGATTTCGCGCTCGATCTCCTCCGGCGCGGCGCCCAGCCAATAGGTGCGAATGTTGATGATCGGCTTGTTAACATCGGGGGCCAGCTGGATCGGAATCGTGGTCAACGCGACATAGCCGAACATAAGCGCCATGATCACGGCGGAAACGACAGCTGTCGGGCGCTGGATGGCGGCGCGAATGATATCCATTGGTCGATCTCGTTCCTAATTCAGTATCGCTGGATCTAGTATCACTGTCGGGGTCCGCGCGTCAGCCATCCGTCGATTGTTCGGCAGCGCTTTGATTCCCTTGCCCCTCAGGCGCCGCAACAGCCTGGCCGGGGCGCAGACGTTCATTTCCGCGAATGACGGTCACATCGCCTTCCGACAGACCCGTCTTGACGACAAAGCGATCACCGGTCGCAACGCCCAAGGTCACTGGCTTCGGCATGGCCTTGCCATCAACCACCAGATAGACGCTGTCGCCGCCGCTGCGGGACAGGATCGCATCCTTGTGGACCGTCAACACATCGCGGGCTTCACCGACCGGAATCAAGACGCTGACCGTCTGGCCGGCCGCCAGTCCCGCGCCTTTCCCCATTGTCGCTTCATCGATCGCCGGGATGAACCGCACCTGCCGTGTCCGGGTCAGGGCGTTTTCTTCCGGCACCAAGGCGCGGACAACGGCATCAAGGCGCTGCGTGTCGCTTAAACTCGCCTGAATACTGCGGCCCGGGGTCAGCCCCCCCAGCCGGTTCGAGGGCACATCCGCTTCGATCTCAAGGTCCCGGTCATTGACCAGGGCCACCGCCGGATCGCCGACATTCACATAGGCCCCGCGTTCGATATAGCGCGTCGTGACGACACCGCTAAACGGCGCCTTTATCACACCAAGGGACAGGTCGATCTCTGCCAGGCGCAGATCGGCGCGTGCCCGGGCGATGGCGGCATCCGCTTCGCCGATTGAGGCCTTGGCAACGGCGACTTCGCGCCTTTTGTCGTCATAGCGCGCCTTGGAAAAGGCTGCCGAGCCCTTGAGCTTTTCGAGCCGCGCCATTTCGTCTTCGGCCAATCTCATCACTGCGGTTGCCGTGCGCCGTTCCGCCCCGCGTTCGGCAAGGTCCGCTGCCTTGGAAGCGCGGGTCTGTTCCAGCCGGTCCAAGGCCAGCCGGGCGACCACATCACCTTCCGCCACACGGTCGCCAACATCGACCAGCACTTCAGCGACCGGACCACGGGTCAGGGCGGCGACAACACCGGATTGCCGCGCGATCAGCCGGCCGAGCACGGGAAAGGTCTGTGACAAGGGCTCGACCCGCACAGTATCGACCTCCACCGGGGACGGTCCCCCTTGCGCCATGGCGCCAGAGATGCCCGATAGTGCCAGAGTGGCTAAGGCGCCACAGATCAGCTTACGAAAATTACCGAACGTCATACCGTTTCCCCACACATAACGCGGGCCATCGTACCGCGTTTCCGGCGTATCCAAACGCCTAAACCGTAAAAAATGGTGCTTTTGCCGCGGATTTCGAGCCCTATGCCCGACGACATGCGGCTGGACCGCCATTTTGCCGGCAAACTATTTGCTGATAACTAAAGATCTTTGCCGAGCGCCTGAACATGGGTGGCGACCGACCGGCCCAAGGCTGACAGGTTATAACCGCCTTCCAGCGTAGAAACCACCCGTCCGCCGCAGCAATCTTCCGCAACCGCGATCAGCGCCTCGGTCGCCCAACCATAGTCGTCTTCCGTCAACATCATCTGCGCCAGCGGATCTTCGCCATGCGCATCGAAACCGGCGGAAATCAAGATAAGGTCGGGGTCGAAGCGGCGCAGCGCCGGCAGGATGCGATCTTCCATTGCGGCGGTGAAGGCATCACTACCGGCAAAGGGCTCCAGTGGGGCATTAACGATATTTCCCGCGACCCCCGCTTCATGCAGCCGCCCTGTCCCGGGGTAGAGGGGTGATTGATGGGTTGAGGCGAACATCAGGCTTGCGTTCTTTTCAAACATCGCCTGAGTGCCATTGCCGTGATGGACGTCGAAATCCATGACAGCGACCCGCTCTGCGCCATGGACCCGTTGGGCATGAACCGCCCCGATGGCGACATTATTGAAGATGCAGAACCCCATCGCCTGATCCGGCTCCGCATGGTGGCCGGGCGGTCGCACGGCGCAGAAGGCCCGCTTTGCCTCTCCCGACATCACGGCATCGACTGCGGCGACGACGCCACCCGCTGCCCGCAGGCTTGCTTCCTTAGAGCCCGGATTGACCGCAGTATCGGCATCAAGCCGGACGGAGCCTTCCTCCGGAAAGGCGGCCATAACGGCACGGACATAATCCGGATCATGGACATATTCGATCAGCAGCGGATCGATCATCGGGGCTTCCCGCCGGTCCAGGCCATCAAATTCAGGCGCTGACAAAGCCTCCGCAATCGCCCGCAAGCGGCCCGGGCTCTCCGGATGGCCCGGGGCAACTTCATGTTCCATACAGGCAGCATGGCTGAACAACAGGGCCGACATGCGGAAACTTCCTTTAATCATTGTCAAAAACCCGCCGCATTCTGGACGCGTCTGCCCCCTCGTTGCAAGATAGTCCCGTTGCAACATCATCCGGCGCAGATCATAACGGATCAAACAAACTTGGAAGGGTGAGTGATGAGCGAACAGTCCGATATCGGCAGCTTGAGTTTCGAAGCGGCGTTGAAGGAACTTGAAGAAATCGTCCGCCGCCTGGAAGGGGCTGACAGTACGCTCGACGATGCAATCTCGATCTATGAGCGCGGCGTTGCCCTGAAGCAGCACTGCGAGGCGAAATTGCGGGAAGCCAAGGCGCGGGTGGAAAAGATCTCTATTGGACCGGATGGCGCCGCGCAGGCGGAACCGGCCGATCTGGATTGACGCGATAACGATGACCAAAATCAAAAAAGCCCTGGCCGCCACGGCGGAAGCCGTGGAAGCGGAACTCGACCGACTCTTGGCTCAGGATGGCGCGCCGGAACGCCGGGTCGTTGAGGCCATGCGGTATGCGACATTGGGCGGCGGCAAGCGGGTCAGGCCCTTCCTGGTCATGGAAAGTGCAGGTTTATTCGGGGTCGCGACCGGATCAGCCGTCCGGGTCGCGGCGGCGTTGGAAATGGTGCATTGCTATTCTCTCGTCCATGATGATCTGCCGGCGATGGATGATGACGATCTTCGACGGGGCAGGCCCACAGTGCATCGGCGCTATGATGAGGCAACGGCGATTCTGGCCGGTGATGCACTATTGACCAGTGCCTTTGCCGTGCTGTCCAACGTGAAGACCCACCGGGAACCGGGGGTGCGCTGCGAATTGGTCGAAGCCCTTTCACAGGCCGCCGGGGCGCATGGCATGGTCGGCGGACAGATGATCGACCTGACAGCAGCACAGCTTGATCTCGACATGGGTGGGGTAACCCGGCTGCAGCGGTTGAAGACCGGGCGGCTCATCGATTTCGGCTGTCAGGCTGGTGCGATCCTTGGTCGTTCCGACACACAACGACGTGAAGCCCTGCGCGGATACAGCCATGATCTGGGCCTCGCCTTCCAGATGATTGATGACATTCTGGATGTTGAAGGAAACCCGGATCTCTTGGGTAAAGCGGTGGCGAAGGATGAAGGCCAGGGCAAGGCGACCTTTGTATCCCTTATGGGGGTGGATCGTGCACGGGCACAGGCCGAACGGCTCGCCGATCAGGCAATCGATCATCTGGGTTCCTTCGACGAACGGGCGGATGGGTTGCGGGCGCTTGCCCGTTTCGTGGTGGAGCGCGACCATTAGCATCACACCGGATCGCTGATTCTCGCTGGCTTTCCAGGGTTTGGCGCGCTAATTCAAGGATGACGGATAGAAACATAAGAATAGGTCGCCCAGGCTCCTCCCTCCCCGCGATCAAACACCGCGATTGGAAACCACCTCCAATCCTTCCAGTGGCGTGGTGATCCGGCGGGATGATGATGAGACTGGTGT
>SPJK01034423.1_pt1 | contig 14550 bp, 11 predicted proteins | sample 3741771 | NCBI WGS metagenome assembly SPJK01 (sample SAMN10925997, study PRJNA522277) | cold seep metagenome | isolation source: Elba SIP-enriched marine methane seep metagenome, extraction at timepoint T2 | place: Italy: coast of Elba, Mediterranean Sea | reverse complement strand
TAGGCGAATATCTTCTTAGCGATATGTATCAACAATCTTGCGTCAAAAAGAAACTGTCGCCGGTAGGCGTCAAACTCAATGACATAGATATTGATCGCCACTTAGCCAAACAACGTCAATTAAGCGCGTTTATGACCTTACAAATTGAACAGTGACGAGCGGCGGCGAAGTTAAGCTGGGACATTGCCCATTGTCGGGCTGAAGCCCGACCTACGCTTCTTTTTAGGCAATGCTAATCCACAAAATCAGTGACTGCGCCGACATCAACCAAACCGCCAAACACATCCCCTAAAACATAAACCCTTCCCTCTTTAGTCGCCAGATAATTATTAGTATTCGAATAGAACCTAAAAATAAAGCCGTCATAGTCCATGGTGGCTTGATTAGCGGGAGTAAAAAAATTAGGGAAGTTTTGCTCGGCAAATGCGAATAGACGATTGGATTGCGCGACGGATTGATCGGTTTCCAATTGATAATCCAGCAATACGCTTTGGCTACCGACAGTCGCTGTTCTAAACGCTAACATGGTTAAACCGCCCTCGCTAAAAGTCGCGGTATATTCACCATCTTGCAAAATCGGTATCGCAAAACCGCCGCCTGCTGAGGTGACGGCAAAAAACTCTCCGCTGTTCGGCGTTACTTTGACATTAGCAACGCCTTCGCCATCATCAAATCTATCATTAGCGTTGAGGTCTTTCCAAACCGTTCCGACCAGAAAACGATTATAATGATCAGCAGCACCGTTGAGCGCTTGGGCAAAATTTTCACTTATCACCCAGGGGCCGACATTGGTGTTGATGTCATTTTCTTCAACAATGGCGAAACCGGCATTGGTATAATCTGCATCCAACGACATAATCGCCTTGCGATGACCGCGGCCAGACTGCATCCCGCTGCCGTCATTACCACCCCAGTCAATATTGAACGCCGCATGCGCATGCAAACTGTTTTCCCCGAATGAAAAAACATTGCCGCGAAGACGAGACCAGGAAAAACCAGCATCATCTATACGTTCAAATTGATTGTTATGGTCTTGCGCATCCCGACTAATTAAATCCAATGAATGCGTTTTTGCCGCTAAATATAAGCGCCGATCAAAAGCCGCCGGGGCTTTGGCTTCATAAGAATTAAATTCCTCTAACAATAAATCAGTATCCACAGCAAAAAAGTTGCGCCCGGAAGCAATATCCGAATGATTGGAAGTGGCTAAAAATTCGCCTTCCGCTTTAGGGTCTTGACGCGCGCGATTCATCAGCCAAACCAATTCTTGTTCAGCGCCGCTAGGGTGTAGCCCATCTTCTGTTTTATGGAACACCCACTCTTGAACAGGTAGGGCGTTTTTCGGCTGAATTTTTTGAGAATCTCTTGGGAACTTAGCTGTATTAAGCAGCACAGGCGGGTTTTCAGTGGGAAATGGCTCCGCCGATAAGGTTGTTGAAACGATTAACAAAAAAGGCGCGATGCTTTTCATTTTTTTCTCCCACAATTCTATAATAAAAAGGCAGTGTTAACTCCAGGTTAACACTGCCTCAATGATTTCAAACGTGAGTTATGTCAACTCAAATATTGTCAAGCTTTACAATAAGTCGGCACCCAGCTTCTATCTATCATGTGTTGCGGAATCGAATTAAAATCAAACGCTTTACCGTCATCAATCATTTGCTTGACATCAAACAAAAGCGCAACCTCCGGAATATCCTTGAAAAACATAGAATAAAAAGGACTTACCAACCACTCAGAAATTTTGATGCCGGTCGGGCCGATAAAGTTCCGTCTTTGCCCGACATGCGCGACTTCATCAATGGTAATTTCATCCAATAAAGCTTTCATGCGTTCCCTGACTTCCGGTTCATCCGCTAAAACATCATCAAACAACTTATGCAAGTGGCAATAAAAAGTCACGCCCATTAATTCCGTTACAAAAGCCGGGGTATCCATCAAAAAGCCGGGGAATTTTGGAAATTGTTCATAAACTTTTTCACTGATTGGCCCAAGCGGCACCCATTCAACTTTATCCAGGCCGCAGGTTCTCAACATTTCATCAAACAAACGCACATGACAAAATTCTTCCGCCAAGTGGACTCGGCTGATTTTATCTTCTACAGAATGCGAGTTAGCCATGTCCGGCACCACATCCCACGCGCCTTTAATGCCAACCCATTCATGCCTGGCGAACTTATAAATACAAGTCAGCATCAAGGTCATTTTATCCAGCGATTTAGGGTCATCCTTCATTTCAACATAATTGCGGTAAAAAGCATCCGGATCGGCCAACGGCTTGCGTAATTTTACCGGGTTATCCTGAAATGATTTCAGTTTAGCGCGCTTTATCGCCAAATCACGATCTTCTTCAAATAATTCACCGCCATGTTGTTGGGTAAATTCCCAATAATCATCAAAATTCGCTTTACGTTCTTCTTCAGTAGCCGGTGAAAATACCGACAAAAATTTACCCGATCCCATATATTAAACCCCTTTGGTTTATCTTAAGAAAAATTACCAGTGACTATAATGAACTGCACATCAGTTTAATTCATTGTTAAATCTAAGGTCACTTACAGCTCAATAATCTGTCATTACCGATGCAAAACTCGGCATCCTAACACTTTGAGCAAAATCAACTTTGCCAGACATCAATAAATTGCTCATAAAGTCTTCGCTCTTGAGTAATCGCCCCTTGAATGCCGACAATTGCCGTAGCAAACGCTTGAGCACGCCGCAAAGTTAAATCCAGCGGCCAATTATATAAGATTCCCATTAAAACAACCGAACAAAACGCATCGCCTGCGCCTACCGTATCCACCTGTTTAATGGTTTCTACCGGTTTAATCTGGGACTCTGTTTGCTTGTTCCGAATGACTTCCGCGCCTTTTTCACCCTTGGTCAAGACGATGTTTGGCAAATTCTCAAAGGCGATGCCGACGCTTTGTAATTCGCTCATTTCTTCATCATTGAGTTTCAACCATTGTGCGCCAAGCAACACCTCAGCGATCAATGACGCCCTCCACCAAGGCGCGCGAAGATTAACATCAACAAATCGCAAATCGGATGATTTTTGTAATTTCGGCAAGCATTGGCGTGTTACGGCTTGCCTGAAAACCAGGCTGCCGTAATAGAGTAAGGTATTTTTGGGTATTTCCGGCATTAATGCGTGATCTATATAATCATAAGCACAATCACTGACTATCTGGTAATGCGGCTGACCTTGATCAAATATCACATCTACTCGTCCGGTGGGATGTTGTTGATCGATTTGTATAGCACTAGTATCCATCCCCCATTGACGCATAGCTTCAGTAATCTCTTGGCCCGCCTGATCATCACCTATCCGGGAAATAAATAAAGGCTGTAGCCCGAAAGCTTGTAAGTGCCAAGCCACATTAAAAGGGGCGCCGCCCAAAATGCGCGCGCCATCCGGAAAACAATCAAATAAAACTTCGCCAAATATAACCGGGCGATAAGCGGCTTGAGCATTAATCAAAATTAACCCAGCCTTGCGGAAGCAGCGCCATACCTATAACCATTTGATTTTATAATAAAAACAACATCACCTTTTAATCCCCTAACTCCAGAAATACTTTTTCTTGTGTATCAAATATTTAAAATAAATTACTCACAAAGCTGGGTTAATCATATTTTATATATTTAAATCTTGGATCATTGGGTGTTCCCTCCAAAGCCCCTTCTTGCTTGCCTGGCTGCCACATAATGACTTCTTCAATTTTATGCGCCAATTCAAAATCTTTGTTGGTAACGCCTTTTGCCGCATGATTAACTAATTTGACGATGACAAATGCATAAGAAACCGTCAAATCAGGGTGATGGAAAGCAGCTTCAGCGAGGTGTCCAACCGTGTTAACCACCATCAAGGTCGCTTTCCAGCCGCCGGTTTTATATTTCCGTCTAATCCAGCCTTTTTCATAATACCAATGCGGCAACTCATCCTTTAAACGTAATTCAATCTCTTCGTCGCTATAAACTTCATCATGATTTCGTTCTCGCCATCCCATAACACACCTCATCTCACTGAGTAAAAGTAATTAACTGCTTATACTCCGAAAATTCGCACCAGTACCCCACCCTCTAAAAAATAAACATTATGGAAATTGGGGGCACAGGCTTTAGCCTGCAAAATCAACAACATGTGCAGATTAAAGTCTGCACCCCAATTTGTTAGTTATTTAAGGGGTAAGGCGCTAGCTATATGCAATATTAACCCCGCTTTGCCATTGATAGCTTGTAGCCTTATGTTGCTACAAAAGAAAGACTGGGTAACTCAATCCTATTGTTTGCTAAAAATCAAATTAATCACACCCGGCGCTTCGCTGGCAATGGACGGCAATTTAGCTACGGCTCTTAAAGCTTCAACGCCGCCTAACAAATCGAAATCGGCCAATTTAATAATGATAGGTTTAACGGTGGTGATTAAAAACTGCTTACCGCCTAATTTGACGACTTGTAATTCAGCAGATACGGTAGAAGTTTTACCATGCAAAGAAAGGGAAACATCTTTGACTTGCATAAAAGAATCGCCCACTTTTAGCTTATCTAAAGCCACGGCATCAATTTGCGCCGTCACTTTCGCCATTGGAAATTTTTTTGTTTCAAACAACATTTCCCGCATTCTTTCATTCCGAATCGGGATAAGCGTTTCAACGCTATCCAAATCAATCGAAATTTCTACATTGCCGTTGTTGTCGATACCGCCTTTTAGCTTTTCGAAACTATGAACTTCGGCAACTTTGGACTTTTTGACAGACACAAAATGGATGCTGGAAAGTTCCGGTTTAAGCGTCCAATTCGCTGTCGCCATTGAAGAAAATAAAATTGCCGTCAAACCAATCCAAGTAGCGCCCAATGCTTTGATATTCATACCTTTATCCTTTTTTAAGTAATTAAAACACTCTCTGCAACAACCCGCAACAACGCTACGAATCATTGACTTTATTGATAAAAATTTCCTTGATGTCTCAACCAACCATCCGGATGACGACCGGCAGGATCATCATGCGTCCAATGTATCACACCTCCTTTTTTATTCCATTCATATTCGCCAAAAAACTCAACTTTGTCGCCGGTCGCTAAATTGGGAATGCGAGGCGCAAGGTCAATATTATGAGCGATTAATATCGTCAATTTGGAACCGTCTAATTTTAAAATAAATTTTTGATGACGCGAACCTTTTAAATCATCCGACAACAACTTAACGACAGTACCCTGTCCTCTAACCTGTATATCGCTCTGTTGATTCGCATAAGCATCCTCCAAGCGATTGTCTTCAGTAACAACAGCCGAGTTAAAGAGTTGCTCTAGCGGCAAACCTAATCGATCTGCAACTATTGACAGTACAAACAATATTAATACAACTATAATCTTCTTCATTGTTGTCAACTCATCTGTAGGGTAAAGGTCACCGGACCGTCATTGATTAAAGAGACCTTCATATCCGCCCCGAATTGGCCGAATTGACAATCCTGATAAATCCGGCTCGCTTTTTCCCGACAATAATTGAACATTATTTCCCCCATTTCAGGCTTAGCGGCTGCTGAAAAACTGGGTCTGTTCCCGCTTTGGGTATTCGCCGCCAAAGTAAATTGGGGAACCAACAACAAACCGCCACCTATATCGCGTAAACTCAAATTCATTTTATCGTCTTGATCGGCAAATATTCGGTAATTGAGGATTTTTTCCAATAAGCGATCCGCTAATGGCTCAGTATCATTTTTCTCAACAGCCAACAAAGCCATAATGCCGACATCTATTTTGCCGATATCCTCACCGGCTACCGTCACTTTTGCCTGAGTGACTCGCTGAATAACAGTAATCATTAATTTATTAACTCCCTTTTAGACAAAGATTTCCTATAATTATACTTCAATCATCACATCTTAAGCCGCATACAAACATTGACAAAAATTATTACTGTACTGTTACTTTGCTTAACTTCCACTGTACAAGCTGGGATCTATCAATGGAAGGATCCTCAAGGCAATACCCATTACTCCGATCGCCCTAAGCGCCATGCAAAACGCATCGACATTTCGCCCGGCTATCATTTTCAACGGGTCAGCAAGGTTTACGATGGCGATACGATACAGCTCGCCAACGGCGAAAAAATCCGACTGGCCGGCATCAACACCCCTGAAATTGAAAGCCGTTATCGCCAAGAGGAACCAGGCGGCGATCAGGCCAAACAGTGGGTAACGGAACGCCTTGCAGGCAAAAAAATTCGCTTGGAAACCGATTTAGAAAAACACGATAAATATCGTCGAAAAATCGCCCATATTTTTGCTGAAAACAAAGAACACATCAATGCCATATTAGTCGCAGAGGGCTTGGCGTTTGTACGCATGCATCCGCCGAATTTAAAATATAGCGATTTATTATTCAACAAACAAGTTCAAGCCCGGTCAGCCAATAAAGGGATTTGGGCAAACAATTACTATGGTCCAACACCTTACACCCAATTTTCCGACAAAGCGCCGAAACAGTGGCAACGGGTAACAGGTCGCATCACCCGCATTAAACCGACCCGAAAAAATATTTATCTGAAGTTTTCAGATACTTTTGCAATAAAAATTGCCAAAAAGCATCAACACCTTTTTCCAGAGCTAAATAAACTATTAAATAAACAATTAGAAGTCAGAGGATGGATCAGAAAGTCCTATGGGAAATTACATTTACAAATCACCCATCCGGGCGATATTTCGATGATAGATACAAAATAAAAACGCCGCTATAAATAGGCGGCGTTTTATTACTACCTGATTGGAACGGGGTAAATACCCCGTCCCGCCAAGTATGGTTTTAGATATCAGTTCTTTTATACACAACGCGACGATTCTGAGCTCTACCGGACGCCGTATCATTTGGCGCTACCGGACTGGATTCGCCAAAACCTTTAGTTGTTAAGCGATCTCCGCTGATGCCTTGGCTGACTAATTCACTTTTCACCGATTCGGCGCGGCGTTGCGATAAAGCCATGTTATAAGCATCCGATCCGCGACTATCAGTATGACCTTGAACCTCAACCGTCAACCCCGGATTCATATTCAACACCTTAATTGCATTAGTAAATAGCGGATGATAAATCGATTTGATATCACTGCTATTGGTGTCAAATAAAACGCCTTCAAAAGCCCAGCATCCTTGTTTATTGACAATCGCCCCTTTAGGGGTGTTTGGACAACGATCCAATGCATCAATCACGCCATCCCCATCGCTATCTAAGGCGGCAACAGGCGCAGGCGTTCCAGGTTCGAAAAACACTTTCTCAACGAAATTCGCCATCCCGGCATTGGAAGCAATTAATTCAGCTGAAGTTGAAAAACCGCAACCGCTGACTGCGGCTACTTCGTCTAAAACCTGTTTACCCACTTTATCCGCTTCATTGCCCACCCAAACGGTATAAATACATAATCTTTCACCGTATTGCTGTTTCAATTGTTCGGCAAGCGGCACAGGTGAACTAGCGTAATTATTGCCATCACTCAACACCACCATGGCAATATTCCCTGAAGCTGAAGCTAAATCAGTCGGCGCCTCTACTAATGCTGTCGTAACCGGCGTTCCCCCGCTGGAACAAGCCAATGAACTGATCGCTGAGCCAAATTGTGATGCGCTATAGGGTTGTACTGCTTGGTTCGATTGGGTAAATTGCCAATCCAAACAAGGACCAAAACCAAAACTGCGCAAAACCGCCTTTAAATCCATTTCCGGTAAAGTTTGGTTCAAACGATTCAACAATTCCTTTTCAATGGACAATTTAGATACGCCGGTTTGAGCAGAAAAACCGGTTCCCAAATATGTCTCACTCATTGAAGAAGAAGAGTCATTAATGACAAATAAAGTATGCGCTTTCTGTTGTAAAGCGCCGGATTGAATTTTAGGCGTTAAATCCACCGCTTGAAATGGTTGAAAAGTGTTAACCGATTGCGTCGCGCACCCGCTCAATACGACCGCAGTAACAGTTGATATGATTATAGATTGTTTCATTCAAGTCTCCTTTCGTTCAATTATTAATATTTTTTTATACGTCATTAAAAGCTACTCCTTATTCTTTAATGAAAATCGGTAAAAACTTCCTCTTAATGATTGATTAGAGTTTAGTTTAATAATCAATATAAGTGTAAGCTTCCTTGATTTTTTATCAACGCGACTCTATCACAAGTATAATAAACATTTTATGAATAATATTTAAAGTAAATTACACCTATAAATTCAAGCATGACAATCAAAACACGTTTCGCTCCAAGTCCTACCGGTTACTTACATGTCGGCGGCGCCCGCACCGCCCTATTTTCCTGGTTATACGCCAAAAAACATCAAGGCTCTTTTGTGCTACGGATAGAAGACACCGATCTGGAACGCTCGACGCAAGCGTCCGTCGATGCAATTTTAGAAGGCATGGACTGGTTAGGCTTAAACTATGACGAAGGCCCTTATTACCAAACCCAACGCTTTGATCGCTATAAAGAAATCATTCAGAAACTGCTGGATCAAGGCGATGCTTATCATTGTCTTTGCAGCAAAGAAGAATTAGACGCCATGCGCGAGCAACAAATGGCGAACAAAGAAAAGCCGCGCTATAACGGCAAATGCAGAGATTCTAATCATGATCATCAATTAGAATCGGTCATCCGTTTTAAGAATCCGACAGATGGCGAAGTAGTTATCAATGATTTGATTAAAGGCTCGATCACAGTCGCCAACCGTGAACTTGACGACCTGATCATTGCCCGCTCCGACGGTTCTCCCACCTACAACTTAACCGTTTTGGTTGATGACATGGATATGGGCATTAATTATGTGATTCGCGGCGATGATCACATTAACAATACCCCTAGGCAAATTAATATTTTAAAAGCATTGGGCGCAGAGCCGCCTCATTATGCTCATGTGCCGATGATATTAGGCGATGACGGCGCCCGCTTATCAAAACGGCACGGCGCAGTCAGCGTAATGCAATATCGAAACGATGGCTATTTACCCGCTGCGCTATTGAATTATCTAGTCAGACTGGGTTGGTCGCATGGCGACAAAGAATTATTCACAATTGATGAAATGATTAAGCTATTCGATTTGAATGACGTTAATGTATCAGCATCTACTTTCAACACTGAAAAACTGCTTTGGCTGAATCATCAATATATAATGAATAGCGACCCTGCGGAAGTCGCCGAACACCTAGTCTGGCATTTCGCTAATCAAGGTATAGACCCGCAAACCGGCCCGGACTTGACAGAGTTAGTTAAAACTCAACGCGAACGCTGTAAAACGTTGGTGGAAATGACCGAAGCCAGCCGCTACTTTTATCAGGACTTTGAACAATATGATGAAAAAGCGGCGAAAAAGAATTTCAAACAAGGAACGGAGCAAGTGCTGCAAACCTTGTACGATAAATTCTCCGCCGCTTCGGAATGGGATGGCGAAAAATTACATCAAATGGTTTTAAACACGGCTGAAGAAATGGAATTAAAACTGGGCAAAGTCGCCCAACCGCTACGCGTCGCCGTAACCGGCGCAGGCGTCTCACCCGCTATCGATAAAACTTTATCTTTATTAGGCCGCGATAAAACTTTAAATCGTTTAAATAAAGCAATTCAATATTTGCATTCTAAACAATCATAATAAGGCAAAAACGTATTTAATTTTTTTAAGCGAAAGACTAGACAAAGCAAAAATACCCTGTATAATTGCAGAGCTCAACTGACGGGGCCATAGCTCAATTGGGAGAGCGCAACACTGGCAGTGTTGAGGTCGGCGGTTCGATCCCGCCTGGCTCCACCATTATTTTGGTAAAGTCGTTAAACAGTCTTAGTCCCCATCGTCTAGAGGCCTAGGACACCGCCCTTTCACGGCGGTAACGGGGGTTCGAACCCCCCTGGGGACGCCATATATTAACCGGCATCTAAACCGGACAACGGAGTTAGCTAATGCTAATCATCCGCAACCTGAATAATCAGGTATTAGATAATCTTAAAAGTCTTAGTCCCCATCGTCTAGAGGCCTAGGACACCGCCCTTTCACGGCGGTAACGGGGGTTCGAACCCCCCTGGGGACGCCATATTAAATCGCATCCATTGCAATAGTAATGGATGCGACTCTTACTCATCTTCCAAAATATTATTGACTGCGCTCAGCAATTTAGCAATATTAATCGGCTTGGTAATATAATCCGTAAATCCCGCATCCATTCCTTTTTTAATATCACTGTCCCGCGCATTTGCCGTCACTGCGATTACCGGAATGCTCTTGGTCGCATCGTTCCGTTGCAAGATTTTTAAAATATCATAACCGCTTTGCCCAGGAAGGTTAATATCCAACAAAATAAGATCCGGCAAATGGGTAAAAGCTAAATCGATGCCTAGCTTCCCATCCGGCGCGGAAATTAAATCATAGGAACTGTGTTTTTGGATGACTTTAGTCACTACCGTCAAATTGGCCGGATTATCTTCCACATATAAAATCGTTTTACCCGTTTTTTCCTGAATACGCTCTTTTTGTTGCTGTTCGCCGCTGAGCAAATTTTCCGATAAATTTGCCGCCGCGCCTTCCATCTCAGATTGATACGCCTGCAACTCTATCCAAAATGAACTCCCCTGACTTATGCGGCTCTGCACACCTATTCGTCCGTCCATCATTTCAACCAAACGTTTACTAATGACCAGCCCAATCCCTGTTCCTTCAATATTCGAATTTTCCAAGCCCATACGGTTAAATTCTTGGAAAATTTGTTGCTGATCCTCTTCGCTGAGCCCTATGCCGGTATCGGTTACGGTGATTCTGATCGTCTCTTTGCTAAGCGCCACACATTCCACATCTACGCGCCCTTTATTTTGATTATATTTAATCGCATTCGATAATAAATTCAATAATACCTGTTTAATCCGCATATAATCGCCTTTAACGCGAAAACGACTGACAGGCTTCTGCAAATATATTTCTCTTTGCTCAGCTAACGGGGTAATCAGTGAAAAACATTCGGTAAAAACATCATCTAAAAGTACATTTTCAATCGATAAACTTAATTTACCGGATTCAATCGCCGCTAAATCCAAAATATCGTTAATTAATCTTAATAAATGCTCTCCCGCTTTGAGAATTTCAACCACATTTGAAATGGACTCTTCATCTTCCACATCGATTTTCAATAACTGACCAAACCCTAAGATCGCGTTTAAAGGCGTTCTCAACTCATGACTCATGGAAGACAAAAAATCTGATTTAGCTTGACTGGCCTTCTCCGCCTGCTCTTTGGCGACAGCCAAATTGACTTCATATTTTTTATGTTCGCTTATATCGGAACACCAGATTAAAGTGGTCGCTTGAGATTTAAATTCTGTCGCAACCAAAGACATCAAACCCCAACCCTCTGTTTGATCTCGTCTTATAAATTTAACCTCTTTATTGTAAATATGCCCCTTCGCTTTTAATTCAGTCTGGATGCTTTCATAGTCATCTTCGGAAGCATAAATAAGGGCTTCTGTCATGGTCAACAAAGTTTGCTGATCACATCCCAATAATGTCGATGCGCCGTTATTTGCAAAGGTAATTGCACCTTGTTGATTCGACATTAAAATAGCAATCGGACTGGACTGCAGAATATGCCTGAATTGACTTTCTTTGGCCCTAATTTGCGCCGTCCGCTCAATAACCTTGGTTTCAAGCTCATCGCGTGAACTATGCAAAACTCGATTAGTTCTCATCGCCATGGAAATAATAAAAACAAAAGTCCCTAAGGTGACCAAAACCACTATCGTCAAGATAAAAATAATCACATTCCGAGAAGCAAAATAAGAAGATAACGCCTCCTCCTCGTCTATTTCGGTAGTAATGCCGATTCCCAATTTCGGCAACCAAGCCCATGCGCCTATCACCCTAACGCCTCGATAATCTCGATAACCGTCAACATTTTGCCCGATATTTCTTTTTAATACCTGTTGCGCCATTTTAGTTAAAGGTCTTTGTTCAGGAGCGGCAACAGCTTTTAAACCTTTGCTTAAGTTTACCCCCGGATCGGAAATGGTTATTGATAAAACGCTACTTTGACTCTGCTCTAACAAACCTATTTCCAACAAATGATCTTCAAAACGACTTTCTGAGATTAACAACCCCCGACTGTCTACAGCATAAGTTTCACCGGATTCGCCAATCCGTCCGGTACGTAAAATTTCTGAAAATTGCATACCCGGATCTAACCTATTGGTAAAAACAGCAATGACAGCACCCGCCTTATTTTTAATCGGCGTCGCGATAAACATGGTTGGAGGAGTTGCTATATCTCGATGTTTTGCGGTTTTGATATGAACATCAGAATAAACAGGCGGAATGAATACCGTTTCACCGTTAAAAACCCTTTTCAATAACGCTGGCTTTTGCTCAGCGATGAGATTAACAGCCCCCAAATTACTATCTCTCATTGAACCAATATTAATATTGTTTCTATCAATTACAAAAAATCCTAAGCCCCCTAAAATCGGCTTTTCCTGTTGATGGAATTTTCTTAATGCTTGCGTCACTTCGGCCTGCAATAAAGCTTGTTTATTCGGGGGTTGTTGCATTAATTGTTCAACATAACTGACTAGCTGTTCATTTTTACCAATATGCTGAATGACCGAACTTTTATTTTGGAGCCAGACCATTAGGCTTTCGATAGAAGTATCACGCACTGATTTAAGCATTTCTTCCGCATCCGAAAGCACTTTTTGTTTATTTAAACGTAAACCCGCCCAGCTTGTAGTTATGATGACGACCACGAAAACCAATAATGAAAACCCCATATACAGATTAAATTTACCGGCATTAAATTCATTATCCGGCTGCTCGGATTTCAATAATTTATAAAAAAAATACAGTGAAAAAAATAAAAAAACAGTACAAAAAGCCAGAATCAACAATGGCAAACCATATTGATAATGATAAAGTTGAAAAAAATATTCAAATAAGAAATCAGCGGACATGAACAATGTAAATTAATCAATTAACTTGGATAAGCATAGTATTGATATGCTCTCTCCGCCATTAAATTAATACGCCCATCATTATTTTTCAATTTGTTAAGCAGAATATCAAATATTGATCACTATTTTCGAAGGCTGGGTTAAATTTGCGACAACCAATAACGCTGATGTTGTTTCCGAGCGCTGTTAAAGATCAGTCTGCCGTTACCGGTAAATACGGTTATAGCCCCATGCTGATAACTATTCAACCACTCGATCCGATGTCGTCTATACCTATCTATAACTTCTTGATGAGGAAAACCGAAGCGGTTTCGATATCCGGCCGGAATCAGGATTTTGTCGGGATCGACTTGCTGAAGAAAAATAACCGACGAAGAGGTTTTACTGCCGTGATGCGGAGCAATCATAACATCACTTTTCAAATTGCTTCCGTAAGCCCCCGCCAGCCATTTTTCCGCCTCTTTTTCTATATCGCCGGTCAATAAAAAACGGTGATCTTGAGCCGTTATTTTCAATACACAGGAATTGTTATTTTCAGAGCTGAACTTGTTTGTCGATGGCGGCGATAATATTTCAAACGTAACTTCATCCCAAACCCATGACTGTCCTGTTATGCATAATTGCCCAATCTGATGAAACGAATCAATGGCTTGACTTACCATAATTTGTTGTACAGAAATCGCCTGAATGATGGATTGAGCGCCGCCGATATGATCATTATCGCCATGACTGACGATCAACATATCAACCTTACCAATTCCTTGATTAACCAAATAGGGCAAAACCGCCGCTTTACCTAAATCAAATTGATCTGAATAACGCGCACCAGCATCAAACAACAAAACATGATTTTGCGTTTCGATGACCACTGCCAAACCCTGACCAACATCCAACATCGTCAGTTTCAATTCACCGCTTTGTATTGTTTGTTTTTCAAAGGTCAACAACGGTAAAAACAAAAACATACTAAGATACCGACCTGGAACGCCTCTAGGCATAAACAAAATCAGCACGCCGAATAATGCGAAAAGCAGTGTAATATTATCCGGTGGAAAAAAATCAATTGCGGAATAAGGCAAACTCTTTGCGTAATCTAATCCCGTCCACAGCAAATTCAAACTAAAATCACACAATCGCCATAACGGTATTGAAAAATCTGGGGCGACCAGAAATGCAATTACAGCCGACAAAGCCATAGGCGTGACCAATAAGCTGAAAACCGGCACCGCCACCCAATTCGCTATCGGCGCAATGATTGAGACTTTTGCGAAATAAAACGCCGTTAACGGTGCCAACCCAACCGCCAGTAAGCAATGGATTTTCCCGTTCAAGAAACCGGAAGCCGCTTTCTTCAATTGTCCGCTATAGGCATACATAATCAAAAAAACGGCGGTAAATGACAACCAAAAGCTTACCGATAATACCGCCAAAGGGTCCCATAAAACAATTAACAACAAAGCGACAGAAACCGCTCTGGCCAACGGCAAATGGCGCTGCCAAATAATTGCCGCCAAAACCACCGATAACATGATTAAAGCGCGTTGCGTAGGTAATGAAAAACCGGCCAAAGCTGCGTAGAGCAATGCGG
>SPJK01042343.1_pt1 | contig 14551 bp, 9 predicted proteins | sample 3741771 | NCBI WGS metagenome assembly SPJK01 (sample SAMN10925997, study PRJNA522277) | cold seep metagenome | isolation source: Elba SIP-enriched marine methane seep metagenome, extraction at timepoint T2 | place: Italy: coast of Elba, Mediterranean Sea | reverse complement strand
CGCTTTGTGGACGAGTGCCATGGCCGGGGCATAGCTGTTATTCTGGATGTAGTGTACAACCATGCCTTCAGCCAAAGCCCTTTAGCACAACTGTACTGGGATCAGGAAGCGTTTAAACCAACGCCGGACAACCCGTGGTTGAATCCGGATGCTACCCACCCCTTCAATGTGGGCTACGATTTCAACCATGAATCCGATGCTACTCGTTATTTCGTCGATCGGGTGATGGAATACTGGGTTGAAGAATTTCGGGTCGACGGCTTCCGCTACGATTTGTCGAAAGGTTTTACGCAAACGTTCAATTCCGATGTTGGTGCATGGGGTGCCTATGATGCTTCTCGCATTGCCATTATTAAGCACTATGCAGATGTGGTTTGGGCAGCTAATCCAAACTTCTTTGTCATACTTGAGCACTTCGCTGATAACACGGAAGAAATTGAACTGACCACCTACGGCAACGGCATGCTATCCTGGAGTGGTGGCGGACTGCACAATCAGTACCTGGAAGCAGCAATGGGTTATCCTTCGAACCTTTCCGGCGCATTTTATAGTGACCGGGGATGGACTGAGCCTAACCTGGTAACCTATATGGAGAGTCACGACGAAGAGCGTATGATGTACAAGAATGAGCAGTTTGGCAACGCTGAAGGCGATTATAATGTGCGTAATACCGTGACTGGGTTGCAGCGATCGGAACTGGCTAGCGCCTTCTTCTATACGGTTCCAGGGCCGAAAATGCTGTGGCAATTTGGTGAGCTGGGGTATAACTTTAGTATCAATTATTGCCCTAACGGAACTATCGATAATGGCTGCCGGGTGGACCCCAAACCGATCCGCTGGGATTATTTTGAAAGCCCTAACCGCCAGCGCCTTTACAATGTCACGAGCGCCCTCATTGGTTTGCGAACAACCTATGAAGTATTCAGCACGACCGACTACGATTTTGATCTAAATACGGTCGCAATGAAGATTCATCTTAATGATGACGAAATGGATGTGGCTGTGCTGGGCAATTTTGATGTAACGGCCCAAGATATCACGCAACCCTTCCAGCACGAAGGTTGGTGGTACGAGTACTTCACCGGCGACAGCATCCTGGTGGAAGACCTTAACCAGGCACTCAATTTTGCTCCAGGTGAGTACCGATTGTATACCACCGTGCGATTATCAGCGCCTCCTGGTGGTTTTGTTAGCAACACCAGGGAACCGCTTACCGATGCGTTTGCGCTGCGATTGGCACCCAACCCGACCAGTAATCGACTTAGCATTGCTTTCGAATTGCCGGAAGCAGGACCGGTGGAGGTCCACGTCCTTAATTTGCTAGGGCAAAGAATAAAAACCCTCTACCAGGGACAAGGACTAAATGGAGCACAGCTCATCGAGACAAGTATCGACCTCTCGGCCGGCACTTATCTGGTGCAGCTACGTTCAGCGGGACAAATGCAGGTAGGACGAATTGTTGTACAATAGATTCAGTTAGCTGTTAGCAGTGGGCAGTGGGCGAAGGTAAAACCGAAACTGCCCGCTGCCCACTGCAAGTTGCGTAGCAACGCACTGCCTACTGAAACACCTTAGAACCCAATGGCCTCCACTCGTGTTTCACTAGAAACATTACCGGGTGAATAGACTTCAACACGAAACCAGTCCTTACCTCCTTCAGCACGCTCACAATCCAGTCGATTGGTATGCCTGGAAGGAGGAAGCCTTTGAGAAAGCGCGCCGAGAAGACAAACCGATCATTGTCAGTATAGGCTACAGTACATGCCATTGGTGCCACGTAATGGAACGCGAAAGCTTTGAAGATCAGGATACGGCTGACTTCATGAACGAGCACTTTGTTAGCATCAAGGTTGATCGAGAGGAACGCCCAGATGTGGACCAAATCTATATGGAAGCTTGCCAGGCGTTGAGCGGGAGTGGTGGCTGGCCTTTGAACTGTTTCTTACTTCCCGATGGTCGGCCTTTCTATGCCGGCACGTATTATCCGCCGATGCCCGCCTACAACCGCCCTTCCTGGTTGCAGGTCTTACAGCATATGTATCGAGCATATCGTGATCAGCGAACCGAAGTAGAACAGCAGGCGACGAAGTTGCTGGATTCGATCCGGTCAGGTAATAGTATTTTTATCAAAGAGGAATTGTTGGAGCAATCCGACGAACTGATTTTCAACCCAGTAACTGCGCAAAATATGACTTTTCAGTTGGGGCAGCGCTTTGATCGCGAGGATGGTGGTTTTGGCGGTGCGCCAAAATTTCCCGGCGCTATGTCGTTGTCTTACCTACTAGATTACCATCATTTCACGGGAGATGAGGCTTCACTGGCGCACGTTCATTTTTCTTTGGATAAAATGATCGGCGGCGGCATCTATGATCAGTTGGGAGGAGGCTTTGCTCGCTATGCAACGGATAAGGCCTGGTTGGTTCCGCATTTCGAAAAAATGCTCTATGATAATGCGTTACTGATTGACCTGATAGCGGATACCCATCGCTTGGAAGCACGACCACATTACGAGGATACAATCCGCGAAACATTGGCTTTTGTCGAGCGAGAATTACAGAGCCCGGAAGGTGTATTCTATTCGGCTCTCGATGCCGATTCAGAAGGCGAAGAGGGGAAGTTCTACGTTTTCTCAAAAAAGGAAATTGAAGCTGTGCTGGGTGATAATGCAGCGATGTTCAGTGCTGCCTATGGAACGAGCGAAGCAGGGAATTGGGAGGGCACCAACATCCTTTGGCGAGCGGAGGAGTTGGCAGCCGTCGCCAAAGCATTTGGCCTTGATGAAGCAACCTTGAAAAAGGAACTATCCGAAGCTAGGGAAAAACTATTTGACTACCGTTCGAAGCGTGTTCGCCCTGGCCTCGATGATAAAGTCATTCTGAGCTGGAATGCTCTGATGATCTCAGCTTACGCCAAGGCTTACTTGGCATTGGGCGATGAGCATTATCGACAGGTGGCTCTGAAAGCAACAGATTTCTTGCTGACACATATGCAGGCGTCGGACGGCGGGATGCGACATACTTATAAAGAAGGGCGAACCCAGTATCCTGCTTTCCTGGATGATTACGCTTTTTTGATTGCGGCCTTACTCGACCTGTATGCCATTACTTTTGAAGAACGGTATATTGACAAAGCGAAGACGTTTACCGAGTTTGTTTTAGAGCACTTTCTTGACAGAGCGGACAATTTATTCTATTTTACTTCAGCACAGCAGGAAGATCTGCCATTGCGCCGTAAGGAAATGTACGATAGTGCCATGCCTTCCGGCAATTCAACGATGATTCTGAACCTACAACGCTTAGCACTGTTGACAGGAAAGGAGGAGTGGGATCGCTTGTCCATACAACAACTGAAACAGATGGCAGAGTCGGTAGAAAAATATCCGACCTCCTTTGGGCGCTGGGCGAAAGCGATCTTGTATCGAGCATACCCAACTCGCGAAGTAGCCATAGTGGGTGACTCCGCTGAAAAGAAAGCACTTGCCTTACAAGCCGGCTTCTGGCCAAACTTGGTCATTATGGCCAGGATAGATGGCCAAGATGCTGATTACCCGCTTTTAGCAGGGAAAACTGGGCAGGAGGACGCGCAAATCTTTGTTTGTCGACAATATGCCTGTCAGTTACCAGTGAATACGATCGCAGAGGCAGAAGCATTATTATAAATCGATTACGATACCAGGCTAAATGAAATCATTCCTTACTACTGTTGTATTTGTTTTCTTCGCATCATCGGTCCTATTGGCACAACAAGCTGCTCAATATACGACCTACATGCTTGACCCGTTTCGCTTTAACCCGGCTTATGCTGGACTCGACAACTCTGTCAGCCTGACTGGCGTCTACCGGAGTCAATGGGGAGGCTTGGCTGGTAGCCCTACTAGTCAACGGGTTGGATTGCACTTGCCGCTATACTTTTTGAGTGGCGGGTTTGGCCTTCAATTAGAGAATGATGAAATCGGTGCGCAGCGCCTGACAAGCATTCGGGGGGGCTATAATTATCAGAAGACGGTTGGGAATGGTATTCTTTCCTTTGGCGCGGGCGTAGGTCTGCAACAGTGGTCGCTTGATGGCAACCTGCTTCGCACACCGGATGGGATATACGATGAGCCTGGGGTAATCAATCACAATGATGACCTTCTTGGCATTAGTAGTGATCAAGGTAATACGCTGTCTTTTTCGGCAGGCGTGTTCTATCAAACTGAACGCTTTGAAGCAGGCCTAAGCGTGGATCATCTAGCCGAACCGATGATCGACCTGACCGCCTTGAGTTATCGATTCCTGCGCTCTTACTATGGCTATGCGGCGGGAAGCTTCGAATTGGGAGATGCCGTGATTCTGCGCCCTTCCGTTTGGTTTCGCTCGGATGCCATCGAAAGCCAGGCCGACTTTTCGTTAATTGCTACCTACAACGACAATATCTTCGGAGGGGCTTCGTTTAGGGGATATAGTAATAATACCACCGATGCAGTGGCGATTATTTTTGGCTTTCATTTGACACGGCAGATTCAATTGGCTTACGCCTTCGATATTGCCTTGTCGCCGCTTCAAAGTGTGCACAATGGTTCGCACGAAATAGTGGTGAAATACAATTTAGGTCGACCCATCGGTCAGGGCGTACCCCCGCCCATTATTTACCACCCTCGAGCACGTTAGGTCTAATCACCTGACAAGCAGGTATTCAGCGCTACTTAAGTGGCTTACGGATACCCTGGCGGTGCCTTGCAACCTACATATTTTCAACTACTCCGCACTAAATGTCAGTTGTCCGGCGTTTACCAGAAACTGATATGTTAAACTCTAGTGGGCTAGAGTTATTTCTTTTGTAAAGTTTGTTAAACGATCTATATTTACGTTCGCTTTGAAAGTCCGTAATCTATTCTGAAGGAAAACTCGGGTGAAAACATGAAAAACCTATCCAAAGTAGCACTAGTCCTACTAGTGTTGGTATTAGTTTCTTGCGGCCGTCGCGAAAATGGCCAACTAACCGGTGTGATTGACCGCCCCTCATGGAAAGGGATCAATCCATTCGGTATGGTCTATGTGCCCTCTGGAACACTCCACATTGGGCCTAGTGACCAGGACGTTGCCAACACCTTTGTTCAGCGCCAAAAGTCTATCTCGATCTCCGGTTTCTATATGGATGATACCGAGATTACCAATAACGAATATCGCCAATTCGTTCACTGGGTACGTGATTCCTTGGCTCACGCTTACCTAGATCACTACATCACGAACGATGATGGTGAAGATTACATCGATTGGGAATATGACATCGACTGGGAAGATGATATCCTGGAAGACCTCTATTACCAAGGCGATGACCGATTTGCCGGCCGCCGTGAATACGACGTCAGCAAATTTGTATACGAATACGAATGGTACGATTGGCAGGCTGCTGCCGCCGATCGGGGCCAGTCTCCTCGTAATTCCTTCATCAAGCGTAAGAAGGTAAACATCTATCCTGATACCTTGGTATGGGTACGTGACTTCTCTTATTCCTACAATGAGCCAATGGCCCGGAATTACTTCTGGCACCCAGCTTACGACGATTATCCAGTAGTTGGTGTGGATTGGCATATGGCTAATGCATTCACCTATTGGCGGACCTTGTTGTGGAACGCTTACCAGCAGGAACGCGGTGATGGTATCAATACGGAAGACTTCCGCCTCCCTACAGAACACGAATGGGAATACGCTTCTCGTGGTGGCCGCGACTTGTCGCCATATCCATGGGGTGGTCCTTACATCCGCAATGCAAAAGGTTGCTTGCTAGCTAACTTCAAGCCGGGTCGTGGTAACTACCCAGAAGATGGTGGCCAGTATACGGTTAAGGCAGATGCTTACTATCCCAACGACTACGGCCTGTACAACATGTCTGGAAACGTATCGGAGTGGACAAGCTCAGCGTTCTACGAAAACGCTTACTCTTTCCAACATGATTTGAACCCAGATATCCGTTATGATGCGAGTGATAGCGATCCAGAATCCTGGAAGCGCAAAGTAATTCGCGGCGGTTCCTGGAAAGATATTTCTTATTTCCTTCAGACCGGTACCCGTCACTGGGAATACCAGGATACTACTAAGAGCTACGTTGGCTTCCGCTGCGTGCTGACCTTCCTGGGACGGTCGCTGAACGACTTCTAAGCTGATAGAATTTCAGTCGAAAAAGGATGCTGCTCCAAGATGCAGTATCCTTTTTCGCATTTAGCCCTTCTTTTGCCCTTTCTCACAGGCGTTACGTAGTACAGGAAAAAACGGAAAGTAGTTTTTCGTGTGGTACTAATTCGCTGATTTATTGCGACTTATCTGGAAATTTCTACCTAATCATAATTTTTTTTCATTCTGACTGTTACTTTTTCGGTTACCCGCATTATACAAATGTGTTTAGCCCGAGAAAGCTGACATATGGTCGGGAATAAAGCTTCCGGCCCAGCATTGAAAAATCAATTACTAACTCGCTATTAAAAAATACGGCAAATGAGTTTCGTAAAGACTAAAGGTTTCAAGTATTTCAAGAACCTGGTTATTGGTGTTGGTGCATCTGCAGTACTAGTAGGTGCTTTGGCAAAAATTCTGAGCTGGCCTGCAGCTGACCTTCTGTTGATGGTTGGTATGTTGACGGAGGCCTTCATCTTTGCTTTCCTTGGTGTTATTGGACCAGAACCGGATTACTACTGGCACAAGCTATATCCAGGATTGGATGATTATAATGCAACACTTACGCCACTAGCCGACACTGGCGTTGACGGCCCTTCTGTTCCTGCTTTGAACGGTGAAGTTGTTGAGCAGCAATTGGGTGGTATGTTGACCGAGCTGCAAGGTATGTCTCGTAGCCTGGGTAGCCTTAAGGCACTTCAGGAAGCAGACTTCTCCGGTGCGCAAGACCAGATCAAGGCAATGAGTAGCTTCTACAGCAAGATGAACGAGGCGATGGCTGATCTAGCTGATTCTGTAGAAGACACCAAGCAGTACAAAGCGCAACTTACTGAGTTGAACAAGAATATCGCTTCGTTGAACAATTCCTATAGCTCGCTGAGCAATGTATATGGTAGCATGATTAGCGCCATGTCTAACGTAGGTAAATAATCCTGCCTCAGCCCTAGGAAGTTTAGTTAACCAAAAAACGAAGCAAAACCATGTCTATACCTAAGGAACCGCGGCAGTTGATGATCAACATCATGTACTTGGTGTTGACCGCGATGCTCGCGCTTAATGTATCGGCGGAAGTAATGAATGCTTTCTTTACCCTGGATGCGGGTAATAATGACAGCATGGCAACCGTAGATACGCAATTGGAACAAACGATCTCAGCAGTTAAAGACCTGCTGAAGGATCCATCGAAGCGTAAATATCAACCGATCGAACCAGCTATCGACGAAGTTCGCAGCATCACCTCCGCTTTCTATGCCTATGTGGATGATCTGCGTAACACCTTGATCGACGAATCTGGCGATCGCAATGGTCAGGTTGATGCCGGTGACTTCAAGGAAGATCACGAAGGCGATCTGCACTATATTAAGGGAAAGAAGAATAAAGATGCTACGACCCGCATTTTAGTGGACGGTGGCACGGGTGAAGAATTGAAGCAGCAGGTCCTTGATACCCGTGAAGCTTTGATCCAAACCTATACTCAGCTGTTACAGGTGAATGGTGACTCATTTGGTCTAAGCACGCAGGAAATTGAAGCTAATATCCAGAGTGTGGCCAACGAAATGCCGTTTAACATTGACGACGAAACCTGGCGTGAATCAAAGGACAAGCAGAGCTGGTCGGACTTTAAATTCCGTCAGATGCCGGTTGCGGCTGTACTGCCACTGTTGTCGCAGATGCAATCTAACCTGAAGAGCTCGGAGGCAGCAATGATTAACAGCATGGCTACCCTGACTGGTGGTAAGGTGGTTGAATTTGACCAATTCTTCCCTGTTGTTCAGGCCGACCGCTCCTACGTGGTAGGTGGTGAGTCGATCAATGCTCAAATTTCTGTTGGTACCTACAGTACCTCTCTTGACCCTGATAACGTAAAGATTTACGTTGGTGGTAGTTCTATACCAGTAGGTGCAGGAGGTGTTGCGGAATATACCATTACGGGTAGCGGTGTTGGTCAAAAGACGGTGCCTTTGCGCGTAGAAGTAACCAACCCACTTACCGGAGATGTAACTGAAGGTGAAAGTGAGTTTGTTTACGAAGTAGGAACTCGTTCTGTAGCCGTTTCTGCGGATAAAATGAACGTATTCTATATTGGTGTTGATAACCCAATCACTATTTCTGCATCCGGTGTTAGCTCCAACGATGTAAACGCGACGTCTACTGGCCCGATCACGATCAGCGGCCGCGGTAGCAACCGTACGGTAACGGCTTCTACACCTGGTCAGGCTTCTATTCGCGTAACAGCGAATGGTACGACCCTCGGTAGCTTCCCGTTCCGCGTCAAGCGTATCCCTAATCCAGAAGCTCGCCTATCCGGTAAGAACGGTGGTGGCATGGGTACTGGAGAATTTAGGGCACAGGGTGGTGTAGGTGCCTTCCTGGACAACTTCGACTTCGAAGCTACTTGTCAGGTGAGCGGTTTCAACCTCGTATATGTACCGAAACGTCAGGATGCGATCGAGTCCATTAATGGTGGTGCTCGCTACAATGCGCAGTCTCGTCGTTTGGTTGATCAGGCAAAGCCTGGCGACATTTACTACTTCGAGAATGTACGGGCAAAATGCCCTGGTGATCAGGCCTCTCGCCGGATCAACTCAATGGTCTTCAAGATCCAGTAAAACTTAGCTGTTAAAAGCAATACCGGATTTGGTTTATCCGTTAAATAACTGCAATTTTACCTTCCGGCGGGAAAACGATCCGTTTACCCGCCGGAAATCTGTTTTCAACTCAACTCGGTATCATTTTTTAAAAAGCATTTCCATGAAGTTTGCTCTGAAACTCCTAGGGTTTTTTCTATTCATGGGTGCGGGCTTGCTAACAGCTCAGGTCCCCGGTAATGTCATTATGACGGAATCCGGAGATCCGATCGAAGAGCCGGTCGATGCTCCCCTGGATGAAATCACCGAAAAAGAAACTATTGAAACGGCAAGAGTACTTCCCTACGATCATATCCGTGAAGCGGATATTTTCTGGGAGAAGCGCATCTGGCGGGTTATTGACATCCGCGAGAAGATGAACTTACCGTTTGCCTATCCTGAACGTCCATTCTTTACCATTCTGCAGGAGGCTGCCGAGAATGAGGAGATTCACGTTTACAGCGCCGAAGATGACAAGTTTACCCACCGCCTTACTCCGGAAGAAGTAGGGGCAATGGGCGCATCTATCGACACGGTAACCACTTTTGACCCGGTTACCTACGAAGAAAAGATCCAGGTGGTACGCAACGAACTAAACCCAGAGGACATCAAGCGTTTCCGGGTGAAGGAAGTATGGTTCTTCGATGAAGAAACATCTACCATGCAAGTTCGCATTTTGGGTATCGCTCCATTATTGGATGTAAAAGACGAAGCTGGTAACTTCAAGTACGAGAAGGTAATGTTCTGGGTATATTATCCAGAAGCTCGCGAAGTCTTGGCCCGTGAAAAGGTATTCACCTACGGCAACGACTCTGCACCGATCACTTGGGAGTCACTTTTCGAAATGCGTTTCTTCTCTAGCTACATATATAAAGAGTCAAACGTATTCGATCGTCGTTTGCAAGATTACGTGCAAGGTGTTGATCTGCTCCTCGAAGCTGATCGCATTAAGCAGTCCATCTTCAACTTCGAACACGACCTTTGGGAGTACTAATCCCTTCCGGTTGTTATCGTGAAACGAACGCGGCGCATTCATCATTTGGTGGATGCGCCGCGTTTGTTGTTGGTCACTAGGGTGAGTGTGTCAGTATTGTGGTGGTTCAGTGTTCCAGGACTTTTGTGTTCTTGAGGCGTGATTTTCCTAGAAAATTTAATTTGACTCTATGTGTTGATTTTCAGCCGTTTAGATTGGTGCCTTGGCGGTTGGTGGAGAAATAGTTGCTAAAAGTGTGCCGAATTTTGCCGGGTTTGTCGTCATCTCTTATGAAGAAACCCCACATAGTATGTCAAAACTAACGCGCTTTGAACAACTGGAGTGTTGGCAACAGGCCAGGCTCTTAGTAAATATGATCTATAGAATTAATGGCCCTCTCGACGATGACTATGATGCTAAGAGACAAGCTCGAAGAGCATCTATATCTGTGATGAATAATATTGCGGAAGGCTTTGCTAGATTTTCGAGAAAAGAAAAGGTCAGGTTTTTCGATTTTGCTCAAAGCTCAGCAGGAGAAGTGAAAAGCATGCTCTATCTCTTTGAGGATTTAGAGTACCTAGACAAGGAATCGGCTAATGCCATACGGGAACAAACAGACTATGTCATCAAGTTAATCGTAGCACTTATTCGATACATCCGCACCCAACAAAAAAGCTGAAACCAACAAAAGCACTATAGCACCAAAACACTATAGCACTAAAACACTACAACACTAAAACACTATAGCACTAAAACACCAAAACACTACAACACCAAAACATTAGTCACGCCATAAACTCCCAGGCAGTAGCGTATCGCCCATTCTCTTCGCAATATTCCAGGAAGTCGGCATAAAAGGAATCATTCCCGATGGTAGCACTATCGCCCACTATGACTAGCTTCATGCGGGCACGAGTCATGGCTACATTCATACGGCGGTAATCTTTGAGGAAACCAACGTCCATTTTATCATTGGAGCGCACGAGACTTATATAAACTACGTCGCGTTCTTGTCCTTGGAAACCGTCGATGGTATTGATGGTAAGTGGCAGGCTACGCAAGCGCTCATCTTCCTCCACAGCGCGCTTCATATAGAGTACTTGTTCCCGGTAGGGAGAGATCAAGGCTATACTAGGCAGGGGAACTAATTCTAAGGCCTGCCATTGTTCCAAAAGGCCATATAGGTGTTCGCGCAGCACTTGGAATTCTCCACTATTCCACCTGCTGAGGTTGGCCTCGTGAATAGCCTCGTTAAAACCTGTGCCGGCGGTATCTATGAATACCAAACTTGGATCAGTATCTCCTGGAAGGCGCCGTTGTGCAACGCTTTCAGCGGCTAAGAGCTGCCCTTCATAAAAGCGTTGGTTGGAGAAACCCATGATGTCTTCGTGCATACGATATTGGGTACGAAGCAGGCTAGACTTTGGCTGGCGTGCCAGCGCCTTTTCGATCAGGGTTTGCTCCAGGCCTCCTTGCCGAGCTCCGCGACTCTTAATGGTAGGGGGAAGCTGAAACGGGTCGCCGGTGAGGATTACCCGGCGGGCCTTTAGAATGGGAATCCAGGTTGCCGGTTCTAAACCTTGAGCGGCTTCATCGATGACTACCGTGCGGAAAAGGCGCCCCTCCAGCGTTGAATGATTGGCACCAACCAATGTACAGGTGATTACTTGAGCACTTGCTATGAGTTGTTCAATTAGGCGGGTTTCCAGTTGGTTGGCCCAAGCCGATAACTCTCCTGCTTCCCGATAGAGGTTTCGCCGTTCCTGGTGCTCTTCTCTACCCATCCGGCGGCGGAACCGAGCTGCTTTTCGCCGAAGGCCAGCCGCTTCAATCTTAACTTTTTTAATCGTCTTGCTTTCAGGATGATTGGCCAGTTGCATCTCCAGGGTATGCCGAATAATAGATTCGTCAACGCGAGAAATATTGCCGATCCGCAGCACCCTTAATTCGGCTGCTGCGAGGCGTTCGGTCAGTAGGTCAACGGCAGTATTACTTGGTGCTGTAACCAACACGCTAGGTTCGCGTTCGCAAAGTTCTCGGACTATTTCCACCAAGGTTGTCGTCTTGCCAGTACCTGGTGGGCCGTGAATGATGCTAAGGTCGTAAGCCGCTATAGCTTCTCGCAAGGCTTGGTTTTGCGAGTCATTGAGTGTGGGACGCTTCAGCTCTGTTGACAGTTCTCGGAACCGGGCTTCTTGCGCACCTAATAGAATGTCGCGTAGTTCAGCATGTCGATCCCCTTTCGCTTTGATAATTTGTTTCAAAGCCTTCTCCATTTCTATATACGTCCGTTCATCGAACAAGAGATCAACACCTAATAGCCCAAGGCCTAGCCAATCCGGAAGGTCAGACTGGTTGAGAACGATCTTCATCTTCTCGGGTCTGACGTACTGGATAATACCACTGCGTTCGGGGCTCTTTACGCCGGCCTGTCGAGTAAATAGATTAACTGTTTTTCCAGCGCGGAATTGGTCGGCAATTTCGGTGTTGGCTCTTTGAACAAGAACAAAGGCACGATTGCCATGGGTATAGCCACTTTTCAATGCTTCCACCGGATACCAGGAATAGCCTTCTGTTACTCGTTCTGCTAAGGGGAGTTTTTGGATTCGTTGACGATGATATTCAAGGTCAGCCGCCTTTTCGAGCAAGAGCAACTCGTGCAGTTTTTGCAACTCTACAATGATGTCATCCTTCTTCTCCACAGATACGCGATTAAACTATTGTAAGCGGCAGCTTGTCTTTATACCGGCTGGCAACGGACGCCAAAATAAGGTTTCGCTGCAGAGTGAAGCTACTACAGCCACTATTTTTCACCCTAATTCGCTACATGGCTCAACGACCCACCACTACACAAGGCGCACCGCAAGGCTGGCGCGATCAGTTTTCTGCCTTAGGCAATCTGCCTCCCTTCTTTCGCTTGATTTGGGACACCAGTCCAAGCTTGTCATTGATCAACCTGATCCTTCGATTGTTGAAATCGGGTTTACCGCTAGCTATCTTATACGTTGGCAAAGAGATTATTGATGCAGTCGTTTTGCTAATGGAAGACCCCACGGCCAGTCAGCAACACCTCTGGACGATGGTAGGCCTGGAGTTAGCCTTAGCTGTTGTCTCTGATCTACTATCTCGGGGAATTAGCCTGGTGGACGGTGTGTTAGGGGATCTGATTTCCAATGCGACCAGCGTACAATTGATCCGCCATGCGGCAGAGTTAGATCTTTATCAATTTGAGGACGCTGAATTTTACGATAAATTGGAGCGGGCACGTCGACAAACGAATAGCCGAACGGTGTTGATGTCGCAGGTGCTTTCACAAATGCAGGATATCATTACGATCGGCTTCCTCGGGGCTGGTTTGGTATTCTTTAATCCTTGGTTGATCCTTCTCTTGATCGTAGCGGTTATCCCAGCTTTTATCGGGGAAAACTACTTCAATCAGCAATCCTATTCATTGACACGATCGTGGACACCCGAACGCCGGGAGTTAGATTATCTACGGTTCATCGGAGCTAGCGATACGACGGCCAAAGAAGTGAAAATCTTCGGCTTGTCGAACTTCATCTCCGAACGATTTTCGCACTTATCAATGCGCTATTATCAGGCCAACAGAATGCTTAGCATAAGGCGGGCAGGCTGGGGCTCTGTTCTCTCTGCACTAGGAACTGCCGCCTATTACGGAGCCTATGTGTTTATCATTTTGCAAACGATTAGCGGAGCCATCTCCTTAGGCACGTTGACCTTCCTTTCCGGGTCTTTCAATCGAATGCAGAATATGTTGCAGGGCATAATGGGACGCTTTTCACGTATCGCCGAGCAAGCATTATATCTACAGGATCTATTTGATTTCTTTGCGATCGTTCCCTCGATCCGCACGAAAGAAAAGGCCAGGAAATTTCCTGATAAAATCAAAGACGGTTTTGTTTTTGAAGGAGTCAGTTTCAAGTATCCGAATAGCGAACGCTATGCCATCCGTAATCTAAGTTTTCGACTAGAAGTAGGCGAAAAGCTGGCATTAGTAGGTGAAAATGGTGCGGGCAAAACAACCTTGGTGAAGTTGCTTGCTCGGCTCTACGAACCGACAGAAGGGCGAATCCTGTTGGATGGGGTAGATCTCCGTGATTATGAGTTGGATGATCTGCGTGAGCATATTGGCGTGATCTTCCAAGATTATTTTCGCTATTCGCTTACGGCTAAGGAAAATATTGCCATTGGCCGTATTCATGAGCGGGAGGATTTCGACCGCATTCAAGATGCAGCAGTTAAAAGCCTCGCAGACCCAATGGTGCAAGAGCTCCCCGCCCGTTATGAACAGATGCTGGGTAAGCGCTTTGCTGGGGGGGTAGACTTATCTGGCGGGCAGTGGCAAAAAATTGCCTTGGCTAGAGCCTACATGCGTAGTGCGCAATTGCTGATACTAGATGAACCAACTTCGGCACTGGATGCCCGAGCGGAGCACGAAGTGTTTGTCCGTTTTAGTGAATTGATTCAGGACAAAGCAGCCGTTCTCATTTCTCACCGGTTTTCTACGGTTCGAATGGCCGACCGGATCCTTTTCCTAGAGAATGGTGAATTACTTGAACTAGGTACCCACGATGAATTGCTGGCGAAAGACGGAAAGTACGCAGAGCTGTTTCATTTACAAGCGCAGGGGTATGTGTAATGTAGGCTACAGGCTACAGGCTACAGGCTACAGGCTACAGGCTACAGGCTATACGCCGCAACTTTTTATCGGAGGTAATAATTACGTAGTAGGTCAACCCGGTGCTCCAGATAAGGGTCAGTGGGGGCGAGGGCGTAGG
>SPJK01037531.1_pt1 | contig 14560 bp, 10 predicted proteins | sample 3741771 | NCBI WGS metagenome assembly SPJK01 (sample SAMN10925997, study PRJNA522277) | cold seep metagenome | isolation source: Elba SIP-enriched marine methane seep metagenome, extraction at timepoint T2 | place: Italy: coast of Elba, Mediterranean Sea | reverse complement strand
GGGGATAGTTGCTGCGATAGATCTCCGCATCTAGCAAAGCATTGGTGAAGCGGTCTTGGGCGCCGGGGTCTTCTCCCGAAACATCGCCTAGGTTCCTACTTTCGGGACTAATGAAGCCGGCAATTTCTCCATCGCCTCCACAGGCCCTGCTAGAGAAACTATTGCGCTTTCTCAAGAACATTCTTGAGACCGCACCTGCCTCGAAGGGCACCGCTTCCTCGCCGACGATCACCGCGCTGAGTCCCCACACGCGCTCGGCACAAACCGCGCCGCCCAAGGCGGCCGCGACAGCTGCTTCGCCATCTTCGAGCCCTAAGGGAGACAAGGAAAAGCGGATGCGCTGTCCAATGTGTTTACCTTGCCGGTCGAAAACGGCGTTGCGGCGATTGAGCAATACTTCCCGAAGGGCCAGACCTTCTTCCAGGGCATGAAAACCTGCGGGCTGCTGTCCAGGACGGGGCAGGCGCAAGATGTCGTCTTTGAGACTAAGCACCAAACGGGTCTCGGTGGCGTTGCCACCGGAGACTCGGCCTGAGAGGACTTCAGAGCGGAGATTTCTAGCGATATTGGTTAAACTATCTAGGTCATCGGTTCGCCTAAGGTCTGCGTCATCCAAAATACTTTGCTGTAGTTCAAACTCCACCGCCTTCCCGGCGTAAAGCAAAGCCTTCTTCAGACTGCGAACCGAGCGGTCAAACTGGACAAAACGCTCCTGGAAGTCATAGTCCTGAGGAATGGCAGATAGTTTACGCTGCTCTAAGCGAGACACCCACATCTTGGCATCGTCATAGATACGCTCCAGCTCCCGTTGCCCATTTTCAAAAGCGGTCACTGCTTCTAAGTATCTACCCACCGCGCTACGAATTCGCACCGAAGCGGGGGCCAGCTGGGCCAGATTCTTCTGTAGGGAGTTAAAACAGGTCTTCAGACTAAGCTCTGCATTGAGCAAATCGATATCTGCTTTGAGTTGGTCTTCTGTATTGGCGATGTCTCTTTCGATATCGGCGACCTTGCCTAAAAGTCCCGCTTTTGATGCCTCAGCAGCACAGATTCCCGAAGAAATCACTGCGGCTCCGAAAATGCCGGTGAGTTCTTTGCTACCAAAGGCTTTTAGGCGTGCCGAAAGACACTCGGACAGTGCTCCCATAGCTGCAGCCGCGGCTTTGAATTCTACCTGTTGTTGCCGCATATCTCCGAGTAGGGACAGAGCGGTAGTATAGATAATTTCACGCTGTTGATAAGCGCTCAGCTGAAGCTCACAATTGCCTAGCTCAGCCGAGTAAGTATCTAAGACGACCTGTAGCTCGGCTTCGGCTTCTTGCAGCTCCAGTTCCGCATTACGTACGCCAATCAATAGTTCGCCAAGTTCCCCCTTGTAACAGGTGGGTTCTAACTCACCCAGCCCCCGAGCATATTCACCCACTCCTTGGCATTCGCTGGCGGAACTTTGAGTAGGATCTTGGGCGTCGACCACTACCTGACATCGCTCGGCGGGGTCCCCTTGGGCGCTTAGCAAACCATGCACTGGGGTGCAGCGAGCCTGTACCTCAGTGAAGAGAGAGGCTGGCTCTCCTCGGGCACGAACCGAGAGTAAAAAACTCTCTAAAGTGTCCACAGATAGTTCGGTTCGATCTAGTCGCCCGGGGATTTCCACGGTGGCGATAGTTTCTTGCTGATTACCGGTGCGGAATTGCCACTGACTTTGCCCTAGCAAATTAGGCAAGTCCGCGGGCACGGCTTCTAACCACAAGAGTTCAGTAAAGCTGCCTACCCCTTTGAGCCGAGCATATTCCCCGGCCTTGCAGAGTTTGAAACCCATTTCCGGAGCACTGGGCGTGCCTTTTTGACAGCGTTCGGAAGTATCTATGAAGCAGCGCGCCGGGTTTTCTTCACCGGCTAGGGCGGCATAGCCTCCTCGTTCACCTAGAGCCACTCGATCGTAGCCACATAGATCGATGGCATCGCTGCCTAAACTAAGAGCTAATCTATCTAGCTCCCGATCTTGACGCTGTTCAATATTAAGCAGACGAAAGGTCTCATTACGGGCCCGCGCCATCATATTCACCGCTTCGTAGCGCAGGTCTTTGGCGCGGCTAAGCTCGCTGCCTACTACGCCTCCTAGCTCGGTTCCATCACCAAGAAGGAAGTCGGTCATGGCGCGAAAGCGGCTGCCGGCTTGGCTTTGGTCGCCGACCCTAAACCAAGGTAGTCCCAGCTCATCTAAGCCAGCAACTTTGCGCTGTAAGGCGGCGTTGGTTTGGGAGATATGGCTGGCAAAGCGTCTTTGAGCCGCTAAGTATTCATCCGTCCATTTAGGCGGAGTGGGGTCCGCCCGATTTTTGATACTTTTGGTTAATAGTTCCTCAGCGACCACGCGCAGGACCAAAGCCCGCCGTAAACCTTCTTTGAGGTTGTTTTTGACAGTGTCTGCTCGGGTAGGAGGAGTCTCGCCGCGGGAGAGAGAATCTGCCAGCCTCTGCCAAACTCCGGCGTGCTGAGCCAAGCCGGTCATCAAAGCCACGTGTAAAGGTGTACTATGAATATCGCCGTCTACTTTGTGGATAGTTTGTACATCTTCCAGAGCATGCTCCAAGCGATAATCAGGAAGTAACAAAGCACCTGGGTGCAGACCGCGCAGGGCGACGCTGTTTCTCGGATGAAGTATCGGCGCCCACAGTTTGGGAATCAGCCCCGCCATCTCCACCATATCCGGAAAGCCCGTGGGAGGAGGATCACCAAGTTCGATGCGGGTCCGCACCGCGGAACCGTTGCGCTCCACTTCGTGCAAAAAGTCGAGAATGTCGAAGTATCTCACCCATAGATAAGCAGCCAGACGCTCGGCGGAGACATTAGCTGCGACTCTTTGGCCTAAGCCATTCTTGCGGGCGCTATCGAGGGCGCCATTGGTTGCGGCCAAAAGCCGCGGAAACTCAACGCAAGGCTCAGAGGCTCCGGATGTCTGGCCTTGGAGAGCACCAACGCAGGCGACAAAGGTTTGCTCGTGGGCTTCCGCCGAGAGGGTTTCGGCGGCAAAAAGCGGAAACAATGGCCAGCGCTCAGAACTATTATTCGCTCGACAGCCTAGTTCGCCATCGAAGTAGGAATAGATACGCTGAGGCTGTCCGTCCACCTTAGCGGTGATCACTGCCAGACGCTGGTCGAAGTAAAGAGGCATGTTGACCCGAGAACAGATAGTTGCCTGGACACCAAGGTAGTTGGAGGCGCTAGAAGTATTCACACCGAGGCTTTGGTGAAAGCCCATTTCGATAGGATAGGGAGACTCCACCAAAGGCTGCACCCGTGGGCGTACCGGCGCTGGCGTACGAGCCACCAGTTCGACCGCTTGGTTTTTAGCCCCTCGATCTAAGGTGAAGCGCCAGCGAAGAACGTAGGGTCGAACGCCTAAGGAGATAGATTGTTCCAGTTCGAAGCGAACCGAGGTGGGGTCCAAGGAAAACTGGCTGATCTTGGTCCAAGAACTTACTGCCCGAGCCTTGGGCAGCGCCGGATGGTTGAGTTCAAACCAAGCTTGGGCTCCGGCGGGGACAAGGGCAACCGCCGAGCCTGACCGCTCGATGTATCCTGTGATCTCCCGTTGGTTCGAAACTTGGCTGGGCTCGTAGAATACACCTATGGGGTCTTGAATCGAAAAGGGCGTGCGGCCATTAACCGTCTGGCCCACCACCAATTCCACCGGCAGGGTAGGTGGCGCCTGCAGTGCATTGCGGCCGGTCTCCGGGGAAATCACTGCCTGCAACTGAGCTTGCCCTTGATACCAGCCTTCCAAAGGGACCTCGGTCACTTTGGGAGTCGGGGTGTTTTCGATCTGCACGACCCGAGAGCGGTGTTCGGCTTGGAAGCGAAGGAGGGCCCGGGGATCGCCATCTTTGGCGTCTGGCTCCCGCCGCACCAAGACCCGCGCAAAGGGTTGGCTACGAGTGAGGGTCAGGGAACAATCAGCAGCGAAGTTCTTGGCATCGGCAGGACAAGCGACCAGATAGCCATCGGGGGCCTTTATGCGAATTTCGGTATCGACTCCACCTCGGCCTAGCTGCACCACGGTCTGGGCTATGGCGTTTTCGCCCCTCAGCCCGATGGTGGAAGGCTCGATGGAGAAGAAATGCTCCTGGTTTTGGGAAACCAAGGCCAAGGGCCGGGCAGTCTCAGTGCCACAGCGGCCAAAAGCGTCGCAGACTCCTTCTTTTCCGCAATCGGTAGCGGCAAGGCATTCGAAGCTGCAGACACCAAAGCTACAGCGGCTGCCGCAAGGACACATGGCGGTGCTGACGCAGCTGGGCGCCCTGTGCAGCAACTCCGGTTTCTTTTCGCATTGGTAGCTGGTGGGAGCTTCAGAGCTTCCGCAGCTAACAGCCGCCAGCGAACAAATGAGCAATAAGCAGCGATAGAGATACCTCATGGCTGTGCTCCTGTTGGGGCTTGGGCCCGCCTTTGGCTCTCGGCCGAAAACCATCCTTTGGTGAAGGCATCGAGCAGGGTGGAAAACTCGCGGATTCGTAGGTTGAGGATGTGTCGAGCCTTGGGGTCTGAGGGCGGACTAGTGGCCCGCTGAATGAGCAACTGTTGCCTTAGATAGTAGCTGCGTGAGACCTCCAAGATGAGATTTCTCTGTACAGCAACTAAATTGTATACATTCACAGAGCTAGGGTTAAAGGCTAGATCTCGAAAGTCCCATTCCACTGAGACCGAGTAGTTATCGGTGAGCTTAGCTGCAGATTCGTCCCGCTGAACATTCTGGTCGCCGCGCAGTCGAGCGTTGAGATTAGTGGCTAGGTCATCCCGTAGATAGGTGCCTGAGACCTTGGGAAGTAGGGCCCGAGTGCGGGACAGCGATCTAAGGCTGCGCACTTCGCCGTCGGTGACCGCAAAGGTAGCCAATGCCTTGTCGATGGTCTCCTCCGCCGTGGGCTCATGGCTGGGGACTCCGGGCGGCGACTCAACCTTTGCCCAGGCAGAGGAAAAGACCAACGATGAAGTGAGGCTTGTGAGAAGTATTCTCGTGGAGAGCACCATTAACTGCAGCTCCTTCCCACGTGTCGTTCGCCAGCTCCGGACCACCCACCACTGCCATTACACGCCTCAGAGTTGCATCTACGGGCACGGCACTCACGCCCTCGATAGCAGCGCCGGCCACCTCGCATTCCAGTGCAGCGGCAAGCACTCGTATCGCGGCATTCACTGCCGCATTGGCGACCTGACTTGTTGACCCGACAGTTTTGAACCACTGCTGCGGGCGGTAGGCACTGACCAGTGAGGCAGCGCTGTTCGTTGCGAATGCGTCGGCCTTGTTCGGTGCAGATATTGTTGTTGTTGAGGACGCAGGTGATCGCACCCCAATCCTGAGGCGTTGCGCAGAAGTCGCCGTCGGTCTGCCGCTGCCCACAGGCCTGAGTGGCGGTCCGGGTGCTTTCGACGCAGGCGCCCATCTGGCAAGTAGAGCGACTGATAGTGCGTTCTTGGCGCCCCTCTAAAGAGCAAACGCCGTGGTGGGCACATTGGGTCCAAGGTGAGATTTGCTCAGGGCCGCAGGCGAGGTTTTCCGTAGGGCGCTGGCAGATTTCTTCGCTCTCCTCAGCCCGGACGGAGCAACTTCCGTTGGCGCAGGCGAACTCTCGCCGCTGAACTGCGGTGGTACCGGTGAGGGCGCAGAAGCTACTCGCTACACATTCGGTGCGCATCTCAGTGTCGTCGGGACAATCGGAGCGGAATACACATCTTTGGCCCACGGTGCAGGGCCCGCAGCGGGTGCCGCCGCAGTCCACATCGCTCTCATCGCCATTGAGGATGCCGTCGCTACATGAGGCCGGTTCACAAAGTCCGTTGGTACAGCGAAGTTGGTCGCAGTCGGCATTAGTTTGGCAGCCTTGGGCCTGGTCACAGCGAGTGATGCACTCGGAACCGACGCAGTCGACGTCGGTTTCTTCGCCATTTTGGATACCATCTTCGCATGAGGCTCGATCGCAAATCCCATCGGGGCCGCAGGAAAGGCCAAAGCCGCAGTCTGCAGGGGTGTTGCAAGCTTGCCCAAAGGCACAGGGCAAGCAGTCGCCGCCGCAATCTATGTCTGATTCGCCAAGGGCCTGATCGTGTAGGCCATTGCGGCAGTATCTGGGCAATTGAACGCCCATATCTATCTCGGTGGTGGCATCCATCGAGATGCCTGCATCGGAGGTGGTGGGTTTGGTTCCCGTATCCGCAGATACTTGGACGCCGAGATCTCCTCCACCTAAAGGCGGAGCTTTACCATCTCCACAGGCAATAAGAGCCAGTAGGACGGTGACGAGCGGCAGGGCCCCAACGGGGGAATTTGAACGCGGCATTACATAGTTCCGTAGTGCGGGTACGAAAACATTACCGACTACTATTCGCCTGAACAAGCCGAGTTCTCTCCGGCTAGTATCCCATCGGTTAAGTGGCGCTCGAACTATCGGGCCATGTAGGTTTTCCGACTGTCTAGTGTAACACTAAAACTTTGACTTGGGAGGCAGAGCTAGATAGTTCAGAGCTGATGCGTTTCCTGGTGGAGAACCTTCAGCATACAAGCTTCCCTTTTGAAGAAGCGCTCTGTGTAATCTTCGACTTTTCTAAGGAGAGCGGGGATGAGCAGAAGCTTCTCAAAGCTGCACTAGAACGCCTTCTAGACTTCTGCGCTGAGATTGATGAGCAGGTCGAAAATCACCCTGATTTGGACGATGGAGAGCCTTGGTTTGGCTTCGCTTGGCGTCTTGCTGATGGCAAAGTTTGGAGCGAAGCGGAAGTGTTCTCGGCCGCTCGAAAGCACGTGCATTTTCTTCCGCAAATCGAGAAGTTTGTCGAGTTGGTCATCGCCTACAATGATCGTCTGGGCGGTGACCCTGAGTTCATGGTCAACGAAGAGCTGGAGGCTGGCGCCTATGCTTTAGAAAGTCTACTCTCGGTAGATAGTTCTCGCTATCTGCCTCTCTATCTACGCTTTTTGAAGAGCTTTGATATGGAGCACACCGTGCGTCAGCTCGACTATGTTCGTCAGCTCAAAGAGTCCCTCTCAGAGACCAATTTTACTAAGTTGAGTGATTTTATCCGCCGGCAAGCCGACTGCGGTCTACTTCGCGAGGTGCTCGGTCTTGAGCGAGCCTAAATATCTCATCTAGCCTGATTATGCCTCGCTTGTACAGATATGTAGGGCCTCCGGAAATTGCCGAGGCGGAAAAAGGACGTCCGCCGGGAACTCTTATCCTCAATCTTAGAGATCTAAGCAGCTGGCAACAAAACCCGGAGAACCAAGAGGGCTGGGCGACCTATATCATCGACCATCAATACCGGCTGCGCTTAGCCGCTCGTCGAAGTGAGCATGTCGCTTGTGCGGAAGGGGCACCGGTTCTGGCGGCCGGAGAGATACTTTTTGAGGGCTTTGAGGCGCTGGAAGTATCTAATCAATCCACTGGCTATTGCCCTGACATAGATTGTTGGAAGGTGGTCGAGCGGGTCTTGGGTGAGTTGGGACTGAACTATCCTGAGAGCTGGACCTTTGCGGCTATCTTTCGTAACTGCCCCCAGTGTGCTCAGAACAACCTAGTCAAAGACGAATGGTTTTACTGCTTAGTATGTGACAGCGCCTTGCCTGAGCACTGGAACTATCAAGACTGAAAGTCTATGATGGTTTTGGCTTTAGAGGTGGGTTAGTAATCGAGTATGGGTGCCGATTGCTATGCTGTCTTTCAGCAGGGGCAGGATGTCTGGCCAGAAGGATTAGCCAGGGAAGGCTCCTGGCCCGATGAGGGCAAGGTGTTGGCGAGGAACTTCGACAAACTTAATCTGATCGCTAAAGGGCTTAGGATCAAAAGCCTTGCAGAGTATTTCTCGATGGATGCTCAAGAAGCCGAGGCGGTATATGAGGACTTTGGCGACGATGGCGCGGAGGGTCTTAGTTTGCAAACCGAATGGTTTTCTGCTCAAGAAGGTCTCATCAGCGTTCGAAGTTTACTGAAATATCTATCTTCTGATAGTTCTAGCGTTGATGGCTTAGAGGAGCTTAAACTATCCCTGCAGCAGCTAGAGCAGGCTCTCAGTTTAGCGGCTCCTGCGGGCATTCCTTTCTATCTCACCATAACTATCTAGGCGATGCTGGACTGAAAAGAGCGCCGATAAGCCTGAGGGTTAGTTCCCACCACCTTGTTAAACTGGGTTCGAAGGGAGGTGGGTGAGCCGAAACCGGACTTCTCGGCCACGGCATCTATGGAGTGTTTTGTGGTTTCCAAAAGATGCTGTGCCCGGCGAACCCGAGCTTTGAGTAGCCACTGCAGGGGAGTGGTGCCAATTTGCTCATGAAAGCGCCGGTTGAGGGTGCGCACGCTCAAGGCACTTTGTCTAGCGATGGCATCCAAAGTGAGTTGTTGCTCCAGATTCTTCTCTAGCCATCTCAACAGCGGCTCTAGGGAGACGCCGTCGGGGGATGGCGGTGCATGAGTGATGTACTGAGCTTGGCCGCCGTGGCGCTCCAAAGGCATCACCGCTGCCCGAGCGGTGGCGGCTGCGACCTCGGAGCCGTAGTCTTGGCGGACCAGGTGCAGACTAAGGTCCAGGCTCGCCGCTGCCCCGGCAGAGGTTAGGAACTGACCATTGTCGACGTAGAGCACTTTCGGGTCGACATCTATCTGGGGATACTTATGGGCAAGGATATCTGCCACTGCCCAATGGGTGGTGGCTCGGAGTCCGTCGAGCAGACCGGTGGCTGCAAGGACAAAAGCGCCGGTACATACTGAGGCAATGCGAATGCCTGCTTCTGCAGCCTCACAGATAGTCCTTTTGAGCTTGGTCTGGATGTCTTGATCTATGTTGCGGATACCAGGCAGAACTAAAGTGTCGGCCTGCAAACTATCTCTAAGATCATACTCGGTCTTGATAGTAAAGAGCCCGGTTTGTACCGAACTCCTATAACCGCACACCTTCACTCGATATCCAGGACGCCCATTGGGCAGATGCATGAAGCTAAAGATATCTGCGGGGATACTTAGGTCGGAGGCGACAACCCCGTCGTAGGCCAAGATCGCGACGGTATGCATAGGCGGAAAATGAACGATCGCTTGATTCTTGCCAAGAAAATCCGTTCTTTTTGTGCCGATCTGAAGCAAACACTATTGGCTAGAATCGGTTGGATAATGTCATTTTGGCCACTCGAAAATCACCGTACCGGGTGAGAAAAAAGAGACATGAAAAACGAGTCGAGCAACCCGGAAGAAGTATCCAAACTTATCCAGATACTCATTTTTGACGGTTTTGACCTCTTGGATGCCATCGCGCCTTACGAGGTTCTTTCTGCAGGAAATATGGCCGCCCCTAATGCCCTAGAGGTGGAGCTTGTCTCGCTTGAAGGTCCGCGGGCAGTTCCCTCGGGCACCGGCACGGTCTCGCTGCAGGCTACTGGCAAACTGGACCCTGAAAGAGCGGCGGTGGTGGTCGTGCCCGGTGCTTCTGGTTCCACCAATCCTGGGGCAGAGGATTCGGTGCCCGCCATTTTGGGCAGGGCAGTGCAAAGCGGAATTCCTCAGGCGGTGAGTTCTTTTTTCGAAAGTCCCCAAGGGATAGTTGCCACGGTTTGTGGCGGCTCTCTCTTGCTGGCTTTAGGCGGTATCTTAGGAAAGCGTCCGGTAGTTACTCATCATCTCGGCATGGAGGTTTTAGCCGCAACGGGAGTGCAAGCGGTTCCCGCCCGAGTCGTGGATGATGGCAACTTAGTTTCTGCCGGCGGGGTGACTTCGGGCTTGGATTTGGGCCTTCATTTACTTGAACGCCTTTTGGGACCACAGATCGCCCACGCGGTGGAAGCTCTCTTTGAGTATGAGCGTCGAGGAATAGTTTGGCGGCCTAGTGGTCTAACCCCGAGTACTATCTAGAGGAGGCAAATATGGATATCGCAGGCCGTTGGCAACTTAGCATCAAAACCCCCATTGGCACTCAGGAGGCCGAGATCACGCTGCGACAAGATACCACGGAGGACTTTGGTGGTACTTTTGTAGACCGCGGCGAGATTAAAGAGATAGAAGCCCCGCAACGAACCGGTGAGCGTCTCTGTTGGCGCCAACAAGTGACCGAACCCCTGAGGCTAAACCTCGTTTTTGAGGTCGAGGTCCATGGTGAACAGATGCAAGGCGTTGTCAAAGCGGGCTTTTTGCCCCAGTCCCAACTCACTGGACGGAGAGTAGGAAAATGAGTCGATATTGGTTGCGCTGTGCAAACTATAGTCTCTTGATCGCCGTGGTGACTGCACCTGGCTGCAATCATTTTCACAATAGTTACCGAAAGTGTGCTGAACCCACATCCGAACAGTTGGCAGCTTTGCCTAAGAAGCTCTCCGAGACCGGACTGTATCAGAATATTAAGCAGCGCCAGCTGGCTGAGGGCGTGCGAAGTTATCGGCCTCGCTATGAACTTTATAGTGATGGCGCCACCAAACGTCGCTGGATCTATCTTCCCAAAGGCACCAAAATAGATAGTTCTGACCAAGACGCTTGGCAGTTTCCCCAGGGAACTAAGCTCTGGAAAGAGTTTAGCCGGGATGGGGTGGTGGTGGAGACGCGGCTTATGAAAAAGGTAGGTCCCAAACCTTCCGATTGGTCCGCGGTGGCCTATATTTGGGATAGTTCTGAAGAAGAAGCTGTGGCCCAGCCGGCAGGCCAAGACAATGCCCGAAACACCCCTCACGATGTTCCGGCAGCCAAAGATTGTATGGGCTGTCACGGGGGCACTAAGAGCCGGATCCTAGGCTTCAGCGCGATCCAATTGGAGCAGAGAAACTCTCTCGATAGATGGACCATTCCTGGACTGGTAAAAAAGGGGCGTTTGAGCCATCCGCCTAAAAAAGAGTTCGTTGTCCCAGGGGACAAGAAAACTCAACAGGCTTTGGGATACTTACATGCCAACTGCGCTCATTGTCATAACCAGCGACGTCCCCAGCAAGAAGGTCCACGCTGCTATGATCCCAAGCGAACTATCGACTTGGCGCTCTACGTTGATGGACTCGCCCGTCCGGAAGATACCGCTACCTATCGGACAACTATAGGAAAGGTGGTGCTACCCGGCGGTGCAGATACCAGCCAACTCCTGCGGAGGATGATTCAAGGGGGCCTTTTCAACTCTCGCATGCCTCCTTTAGGCACCGAGCAGATCGATCATATGGGGATGAGACATCTAAGAAGATGGGTCAATAGTTTGGATCGCAACCAACTTCCCTATCCCCATCAATAGTTCTGTTAAACGAAACCGAGTCTTCCTTGATCGCCTGGTCTTGTCTCTCTTCTTCGCGCCCAAGCAAAAAGGTAGCTGCAAACTATTGCTGGGAGTGCGGAGTAGATAGTTAATCCTAGAAAGGCATAGCTGAAGTAGCCCGGAGGTGGCCTATCTAGGCATAGATAGAGTAGGGTCGTGCAGTTCACCACCACCAATCCGTAGGTGGCCCCTCCCAAAATGGGCCTATTTTGGCCCCAAGGGGCGCTGATGAGGCAAATTAGTAGCAGAAGCAGCCCAAACTGGCTGTAGCCCCATGCTTCAGCCCAGCTTCTTAGCGGAAAGTGAGCTTGGTTAAGAAAAGCCCAGGCTAAAGGATAGCTGACCCATCCGGCCAATCCAAAGAGCAGGGCATGGGCACGGCTGCTACGGCGTATTCCAATCATCAGAAGGCTCCTTCTGAATTAAAGTGAACACGGTTACTCAGAGCAGGCAATCGCTTTTGCGCCTAGTCTTGGTCTTGAGGTAGGGACCGCGTGGTTGCCAGCGTATCCAACATTGCCAGCAGTTTTTTGCGATGAATCGGCTTCTCGAGGTGGCTATCCATGCCGGCTTCCCGGCAGGCCGCCTGGTCTTCGGCGGAAGCATTGGCGGTCAGCGCCACGATGGGCAGCGAACCTTTGGGATACTGCTGGCGAATCTGTTGAGTGGCCTCTAGACCGCCCATTTCCGGCATCTGCAGGTCCATAAAGATAAGGTCAAAGTCTCCATTGAGGGCAGCGTCGATGGCTTCAAAGCCATTTTCAACCATCTCAAAGTCGAAGCTTTTTCGGCTGGAGAGGATATGCTTCATCAAGGCTTGATTAGTGGGATTGTCTTCGGCCACGAGGATCTTCAGCGGCGCGCTGGGGGCAGTTTCTTCGGCGGTTTCTGCTGGCTGCCGAGACTGAATTCCAAATAGTTTGCGTGCATTGAGTGGACGTAAAATGGCCCGTCCAAAGCCTTCTGGTAGGCCTTGGCCAGGATTGGTTTGTACAAAGACATTATGGTCTTTGAGGGCAGGGGCGAGCAGATAGTTTTCGGGCAGGGCTATCTCTGAAATAAGCCAATGGAGTCCGCTTTCGCCCTCTAAGTCCTCAGCACATTCGGCTTCAAGGACGTCTCCTCCTAGGTCTTGCAGTCGCCGACAGACTAACTGTCGGGTAGCCGCAAAAGCGTCGACCACAGCGATCTTCTGTCCCTGCAAACTATATTTCTGATTGTCTAGCGGCTGAGCTTGAGGGTCTTTTTGCAGTGCTAAGCGAACCTGAAAGTTGGAACCTTCCTCAAGGGCGCTTTGCACCTTGATCCCTCCGCCCATTTTTTCAGCCAACTCTTTGCAGATAGTTAGCCCAAGCCCCGTTCCACCAAATTTTCGGGTTGTTGAGGCGTCGGCTTGCTGAAAGGGCTGAAATAGTTTGTCTAGAGCCTTAGGAGGGATGCCTTGCCCAGAATCGGTGACATTGAGTTCTAGATAGATAGTCTCGCCTTCGCCCGCCTGTTGTAGGCCAAGCTCGATAGTAACCCCGCCTTCGGAAGTGAATTTGATAGCATTACCGACTAGGTTGAATAGTAGTTGCTGAAAGCGTACTGGGTCACCCAACACCGATTGGGGGACTTCGGGGCAGACGTAATAGCCTAGTCGAAGGTTTTTGGCTGCGGCTTGGGAGGAAAGAAGCTCCAGAACTTCGCTAATTTGGTCTCTAGGATATACCTGGATAGTTTCGAGTTCTAAACCGCCCGAATTGATCTTCGATAGATCTAAGATATCATTCAATAGTTGAGAAAGTAGCTTTCCAGCGCTTTGAATATATCCTACGAAAGCTCTTTGGTCTTGGTTGAGCTTGCTTTGCTCCAATAGATCGGCAAAGCCGAGAACGCCGTTCATAGGCGTGCGTAACTCATGGCTCATGGTTGCCAAAAAGCGTGATTTGGCTTCATTGGCTTCTTTGGCTTCGTCGCGGGCTCTGATTAAGGCAGCCTTTCTTTTGGTGAGAATATAACTTCCCCAGGCCAGGGAGAGGATGAGCAGTAAGAAGACCACCAAGAGTAGGCGCTGACGCTGCACGATACCTTGAGATAGAGATACTTCGTTGCGCTCTTTTTCGACCAACAGTTGGCTTTGCTGCTGGACGTCCGCCATGATTTGCCGCAGTCGGCCGGCGTCCCGAGAAAAATTCAGGCTGAGTTCCTTCTGGTGAGTTTTAAGGGCACTTTGCAATAGTTTCACAGCCCGTTCATGTTCGCCTTTGGCGTTGGCAATGGAAGCTTCAGCCGAGAGCATCAAGCTCATCGACGGGAGGCGTTTGGAGCTAAAGCCCTTCTGCGGCCAGCCCTGGGCCTCTTTGAGCAGCGCATCAGCCTGAGGTACCTCCCCGAGCCTAGCCAAAGCCTCGATAGTTCGGGCTGCGATGCGGCTACGGAAAGGCTCAGGGGACTTAGCGTAGTATTTGAGTCCCAAGCGAGCGGCTTCTTTGAAGCGGCCCATCTGACCCAAGATATCGATATAGACCCAGGTTGAGGAGCCTCTGCGAGCAGGTGGGGTGCGGGCTAGGTGCAGGCGAGCTGCCCGTTCGGCCAATGATAGTTCGCCGAGTCGAGTGGCTACTTGGGCGATAGAATAAAGATACATTGCCCCATCGGGTGCTGGACCGTCGGGGCGCACATCCTGAATAATGTCGGTGATAGTTTCTGCAAGGCCTTTGGCATCGGAGAGGTAGCCCCGAACCACCCGGGCCACTTCCTGGAGGAATCGACGAACTAGCTGACCGTCGATAGAATGGTCACCTTTGAGACGCTCAAGACCCACGTTGGCGTGGTAGAGGGCCGCTGCGGGTTCGCCATCAACGTGGGCGGTGAGGGCGAGCAGGGCCTGGGCCAAAGCGGCGAGTTGGTCTTCGGGTTGCAGGCTGATCTGTTTGAGTTCCCGGCGGAACTCTTCGCTGCAACCAAACTCGTAGACCCTTAGCCCTCGAGCGACCAGGGCATAGAGGGGACGCTGGTGCTCCTTTGCCAAGAGAGCGATCTCCTCCAGATACTTATTGGTCTCCGGTGTTCCCAGAGCGGCGAAAGCGAGTTGATAGAGTAGAGGGAGACGCTCGGGGCCGGTAGTCTTTTCAAGCTTCTGGTTTAGGCCGTGGTGATAGTTCTCCGGCTCGTAGAGCTGCTCCTGCTCTAGAGTGTCGATGATCTTACTCAGAGCTTGGCCCGCGGATTCCTCGGCTTGGGACGAGGAAGGGACTACGGCGGCGATACAGACCAGAATGCCCCCAATAAAGCCCAGGTACCTCATCCGGCTCTT